>ENA-ORTM01002338-ORTM01002338.1-human-gut-metagenome-genome-assembly--contig:-NODE-2338-length-15962-cov-8.546426_pt1 | contig 15962 bp, 16 predicted proteins | sample MGYA00241909_ERZ509182 | MGnify/ENA primary metagenome ERZ509182 (study PRJEB26280, sample SAMEA2338855) | human gut metagenome | biome: human gut; feature: human-associated habitat; material: faeces...
CGGAAGCGGTCTGCTCACCGACGGCCTCGGCTTCGGCCGATGCGGTCTCGGGCTGCGTGGCGGCGGGGAGCTCAGCCAGCTCGGCCTTGATGAGCTTATCGGCGGCAGCCAGTGCGGGAAGCACCTCGCGGGCATCGTAGGTCAGCCAGAATTCGAGCGACGCGGTACCCTGCAACAGGTCGCGCACACGCTGCGGCTCCTTCACGCCCGGCAGCTCGACCAGGATGCGGTGCGAGTTGGGCAGACGCATGATGTTGGGCTGCGTAACGCCGAAATGGTCGATACGGCTGCGCAGGACGTTGAACGAAGCGGCGATGGCGGCATCGGTTTCCTTCTTGAGGATTTTCTCGACATCGGCATCGGAACTTTCGAGCGTGATGTCCTTGCGGTCGGGGCTGACGAAGATCGCAGCCAGCGAACCGCCGTTCGAAAGGCGCTGGTAGGCCTTCACGAAGTCGGAAATATAGTCTTTCGAGGTGCCGTCCTTCAGGGCCGCGTTGGCCTCGGCGATGGCGCCGACGAAGGCGGGATCGTTCTGGCTGTCGCCGGCGAGCGCCTTGACGACATCCTCGACCTGCACCTCCAGCATGACGTTCATACCGCCCTTGAGGTCGAGACCCAGGTTCAGTTCCTTCTCCTTGCACTCCTTGTAGGTGAATTTCTTGAACCCGAGGTTATAAACACCCAGATTCTGAACCGAATCGAGGTAATGCTGTTCGGCCTCGCCCTGCTGGTCGAGGGGGAACTGCGCGGCGTACTCCGACGCCTTCTTCTCTACGCTCCGCGTCTTGAACGTGAAGGAGAGCTGGTAAACACACGCAAGCGCCAAAAGGACTGCGAGTAATTTAATAGCACCTTTACTTTGCATTTGAGTTGAAAAATTTTGTTATTATTTGTTGTAATTATTGTCATTACGCATAATAGCACGCAAAGATAGGAAAAAAGAATTGAAAATCGGAAATAACGAATTAAGATTTGCGTCGGGAAGATAAAAAAACTGTAATTTTGAAGCCGTATGATAAAATATACGGAGTACAAATACCACCTTGCGGCGCTCTTCAGCGTGGCAGTATGGGGAGCGACGTTCGTTTCGACGAAGGTGCTCATCGCCAATTCGCTGACCCCGGCGGAGATATTCCTGCTGCGGTTCGCCATGGCCTACATCTGCATTTGGCCCCTGTCCGACAGGCGGTTGTGGGCATCGGGATGGCGCGACGAGCTGACGCTCTCGGTGGCCGGAATCACGGGCGGCTCGCTCTATTTCCTGACCGAAAACATGGCGCTGGAATACGCCCCGGCGTCGAACGTCTCGCTGATCGTCTGCACGGCGCCCGTATGGACGGCCGTACTGCTGAGCCTGCTCTACCGCGGCGAACGGATGACGCGGCGGCAGGCCATGGGTTCTGCGCTGGCGTTCGCAGGCATGGTGCTGGTCGTCCTCAACGGACGCTTCGTGCTCCGGCTCTCACCCCGAGGCGACATGCTGGCATTGTCGGCGGCGCTGCTGTGGATGGTCTATTCGCTGGTCATCAAACGCATCGGCGGCCGCTACCCTGCCGTCTTCATCACCCGCAAGGTATTCTTCTACGGGCTGCTGACCATCCTGCCGGTATTCGTTTTCCAGCCTTTTTCGATCACTTCAGAGGTGTTGGCCCGCCCCGCCGTGTGGGGCAACCTGCTGTTCCTGGGGATCGTAGCCTCGATGCTCTGCTATGTCCTGTGGAACGCCGCGATGCACAGGCTGGGAGCCGTGCGCACGACCAACTACATCTATTTCAACCCGTTGGTGACGATCATCACGGCGGCGGCCTGCATCGGCGAGGGCATCACCCCCGCGGCACTGGCAGGCGCGGCACTGATCCTCTACGGCATGTGGCGGGCGGAACGGGGATAGGCAAAAAAAGGTGCGACCCGGAAAACCGGATCGCACCCCTGGGAATTTATAGGAAAGCCTTGCGGCTGAAGTGTCCCGAACACTTCGCGTATTACTTCACCTCTTCGAACTCAACGTCCTCGGGCTGAGAGCTGTCGCCGCCATTCGACGCGCCGCCGGCATTGGCCTGCGACTGCGACTGGCCGGCATCGGCCCCGGGCTGTGCGCCCTGTGCCTGCTGCTGGGCGTAGATGTCCTGCGATGCAGCTTGCCATGCAGCGTTCAGCTCGGCGATGGCCGTGTCGATAGCCGCCACGTCGGCGTTCTTGTGTGCCTCCTTCAGCTTGGCCAGCGCGCCCTCGATCGCGGACTTCTTGTCGGCGGGGAGTTTGTCGCCATACTCTTTGAGCTGTTTCTCCGTGGCAAAGATGTTCGAGTCGGCGGCGTTGATCTTGTCGATACGCTCCTTCTCCTCCTTGTCCTTGGCCTCGTTGGCCTTGGCCTCGTCGCGCATACGCTGAATCTCTTGCTCGGTAAGGCCCGAAGAAGCCTCGATACGGATCTTCTGCTCCTTGCCCGTGCCCTTGTCCTTGGCCGAGACGTTCAGAATACCGTTGGCGTCGATATCGAACGTCACCTCGATCTGCGGCACACCGCGCGGAGCGGCGGGAATGCCGTCCAGGTGGAAGCGGCCGATCGACTTGTTGTCGCGGGCCAGCGGACGTTCGCCCTGGCAGACGTTGATCTCGACCGAAGGCTGGTTATCGGCAGCCGTGGAGAAGGTCTCCGACTTGCGGGTCGGGATCGTGGTGTTGGCGTCAATGAGCTTGGTCATCACACCGCCCAAGGTCTCGATACCCAGCGACAGCGGCGTAACGTCGAGCAGCAGCACGTCCTTCACCTCGCCCGTGAGCACACCGCCCTGGATCGCGGCGCCTACGGCCACCACTTCGTCGGGGTTCACGCTCTTGTTGGGCGTGCGGCCGAAGAACTCCTCGACGATCTTCTGGATCGCGGGGATACGGGTCGAACCGCCGACGAGGATCACCTCGTTGATCTGCGAAGCGTCGAGGCCTGCGTCGCGCAAAGCGAGTTTGCAGGGCTCGATGGTCTTGCGGATCAGGTGGTCGCACAGCTGCTCGAACTTGGCACGCGTGAGCGACATAACGAGGTGCTGCGGAATGCCGTTGACGGGCATGATGTACGGCAGGTTGATCTCCGTGGAGGTCGAGGACGAAAGTTCGATCTTCGCCTTCTCGGCAGCTTCCTTCAGACGCTGCAAGGCCATCGGATCCTGGCGCAGGTCGATCTGGTGCTCGGCCTTGAACGCCTCGGCCATGTAGTCGATCAGCACGTGGTCGAAGTCGTCGCCGCCCAGGTGGGTATCGCCGTTGGTCGACTTCACTTCGAAGACGCCGTCGCCCAGCTCGAGGATCGAAATATCGAACGTACCGCCGCCGAGGTCATACACGGCGATCTTCATATCGCTGCTCTTCTTGTCCATACCGTAGGCCAGTGCGGCTGCGGTAGGCTCGTTGATGATACGGCGCACCTTCAGCCCGGCGATCTCGCCAGCCTCCTTCGTAGCCTGGCGCTGCGAGTCGGAGAAATAGGCGGGAACCGTGATGACGGCTTCCGTAACCTCCTGTCCGAGGTAGTCTTCGGCCGTTTTCTTCATCTTCTGCAGGATGATGGCCGAAATCTCCTGCGGCGTATACTGGCGGCCGTCGATGTCGACGCGCGGGGTGTTGTTGTCACCCTTGACGATCGAATAGGGGGCACGCTCTATATCGGCCGTAACCTGATCGTAGCGCTCGCCCATGAAACGCTTGATCGAAAAGACCGTACGCTTGGGGTTGGTGATGGCCTGACGCTTAGCCGGGTCACCCACCTTACGCTCGCCGTCCGCCGTGAAAGCCACCACAGACGGGGTCGTGCGGTGTCCCTCGGAGTTGGGAATAACCACGGGCTCGTTGCCCTCCATCACTGCTACGCAGGAGTTCGTAGTACCTAAGTCAATACCAATAATTTTTGCCATAATCGTATATAAGTTTAATGATATTTTTTACGTTGCCCTGTGCCCCGCCCCTTCGCCCTGCGGTTCCGGTGGCCGGTCACGCCAGTAGATCGAACAAAGGTTGTACCAAACGGCAATCCCTGCCAAATTGTCAGCATAATGGCAGAATTTCCCCGTACGACCGTCCCGGCAACTGCGCCCAGGGTGTTATTTTGGCAGAAAGGCCGGGGAGGAACGGGAGGTGCAAAGCAGGAAGGCAAGCAACCGGGCAGCGGACGAAGGCATACGGCAGCGACACGGGCAATCAGCAGGGGCGTCGGACAAGGACGGGGAAAGGAACAGCCGGGAAAAGAAGGGCAGTCGGGGAAAGAAAGGGTTGCCGGAAAAACAAGGGTTACCGGAAAAACAAGGGGCGCCGGAAAAACAAGGGGCGCCGGAAAAACAAGGGGCGCCGGAAAATAGAGCGAAAAAAACAGGCCTGCGTTTTCGCAGGCCCTACGACCCGGCCCGAAGGCCGGACTAACTCTTAACAACTATTTGTTCTGGTCGCCAAGGATACGCATTGCAACATCGAGGATCGTCGTGTCGTCCAGTGTAACGACTCCACCGTCCGGGCCCGGTTCGAAATGAACCCCCACGCACTCCTTAGCCTCGTGCTTGCCCCCGAAATAATTGCGGACGGTTTCTACGTCGAGTCCCAGTTCATCTGCAATGCGTTGCGAGCTGCCGCTGGGCAACCTGTCCTTGATACGGCGCAACTCGTTAAATGTGATAATCATATCCGTTGAATTTTAAGTTGAAGTTCTGCATCACTAAGTTAATACAATTTTGCGGAACTGCAAAATTTCTGCCTTAAAAAGTGAAATAAAAACGTAACAAGAACGGAACATAAATAAAACCGCCCCTTCTATTGCGAAAGGACGGTTTTTCCACACCGGCAGCGAAGCCGGATCAATCTTCCGGTTCGATGTAAAGCTGGAAAATAAGGGGCGTGAACGACGGGATCTCGGTGGTGATGGTCGTCACGGTGGTACCCGTGCTGGAACTGTCGTAGCCGGAGCCGTACATGCTGTCGTAGTAACCGCCGTAGTAGCTGCCGTAATAGCCGCCGTAGTAACCGCCGTAGTATCCGCCGCTGCCGTAGTAGCTATTGGCGTAATTGAGGTAGTTGAGATAATCGAGGTAGCTCGACGAATAACCGCTCGACCCCGAAGTGGACGAACTCGACGAGCCGCTCTTGCCCGACGAACCGTAGGCGTTGGTCGACGTGGTGATGAGCTCCGCCCACTGGCCGAACTTGAGGTTGGGGATGGCGTAGTAGAACGCCTGGATCATCCCGCCGCTCGACGGGGTGTATTCGAGCGCCGTACCCGTTTGCGCGACCTCGCCGTAGATGATCTTCTTCACCTCGTCGATGTTCGTGTCGAAGATGAACCCGTCGAGGAAACGGCCGATATACCAGATTTTGGCCGTGCCTTCGAGCGTCACGGAGTCGGCTTCGAGTTTCTTGACCCCCTCATACTTCTCGTAATCGTCGCCCTCGCCGTGGAAACGTTTTTTAAGTGCCTCGGCGATCTGCATGTCGATATCCCTGACCGAAGCTTCGCTGACATAGGGCTCGTAGCCCACGTGGTAAGGCGCAGGGAAGGAGAGCTGATCCCCGGGCTCGGCCGGGTTGTAGCGCACGTTGACATAGACCTGGGGGATCGAGTCGCAGGCGCTGACCCAGCGCTTGGAAGTCTCGCTGTAGGGGTGTTCGGGATCCTCGGGGTCTTCCGGCACCTCCGTGGCGGGCGTGTCGTCGTCGCCCTTGCTGTAAATCTGCAGGCCGCCGTTCAGTTCGCAGAAGTCATCCACATCGGTACCCTCGCGTTCGAGCGGGTTGCTGACCGTGTCGCGGATCTCCATGGTCACGATGAACGGGCGTTTGGAACTGAGCGAATAACCTTCCTGCCCCTCATATCCGCCCGTACCCTCGACGCCGTTGCCGACCACCGACGAAGGCATGTAGAGCCGGATTTTCGAGCCGTAGCGCAGCGTCACCTCGGGGGAGGTGATGCCCAGCCGGTCTTTGTTATTCCGGAAATAGGTATCGCCGAGCGTCAGCGTACGGCGCATGGCCAGCCACGTCCCTTCCATCAGTCCTGAGTTTTCCGAGCCGCAGTAGCGGTAGAAAGGCACATAGTGGGTATACTTGGAGAAAGACCCGGCCAGCACGGCATCGTCGGCATTGCGCGTGAGGATGATGTTGCCGCTCAAATCGCGCCCCGAAAAATCGAAAGACACCCAGATGTCCTCGGTGTTGATCGGATCGGACGCAAGGTCGCCCGCATCGAGCAGGTCGATATAGTACAGCCCTTCGGACTGGAGGTTCTCCACCAGGTCGCTGCGGTGCTGGGTCATCCATGCCTCGAGCGCCTGGTTCTCGAATTTGTCGTAAGATTCCGTTTCTTCTTTCGCGCAGGACGTCAGCAACAGTAGGCCGGCGAGCGGCACGTACAGAAAACGAGCGATAAATTTCATATGTTCGGTTTGTATTTTACTCAACATTTAATTCGCCGGTTCCACGGGGCCGCCCGGATTCTCCGGGTCGACCGGGTCGACCGGATCCACTGCATCCACCGTAAAAAACCAAGCTATGGGACTCTCCTTCGGGATAATGCCGAAATAGTCGTCGCCATAGGCCATATTGTATGTCATATACACCTCGACGGCATCGCCCTCGCGGCAACCAAGTAACGCATCGGCCATCCCTTTTATTATACCGGGGTGTCGCATATCCACCGTCAGCGGCTCGAACGTCCACCATTCGGTATTGAGCCCCCGCCCTTCCAGAAAACTTTTCAGGGCGGCATCGTTCGTATAATAAGGTACGGTCCAGTTATTTTCCGAACCCGTCGTCACGATATTCGCATAGGTGAAGACATAGGCGCGGAAGGTGATCTTCACGGTCGAGGTCGGGGTCACCTCCGGCCAGTTGACCCGGTCGGGATTGTAGATATCGGTAATGTAGCGGTATACGGCATCGCCTGAAACCGTGTAGTAGGGCTGGTTGCTGCCCTCCTCCAGGTTCTCCTCGGCGACGAGCCGGGGGGCGTGCGTCCCGGTCAGGAAAGAGACTATCTTCTCCTTCTGCGCGGGCTGGATGTCTTCGTCGTCGGAACAGCCGGTCAGCGACACGAGCGCAGCGGATAGGCATATGATCAATAGTCTTTTCATCGTCGTATTATCGTGCAAATTTACAAAAACAATCCGATTTCAAAGCATGAAACGTAAAAAAAGCCCCGGTTAGCGTGCCGGGGACAAAAAAAAGACGGCTTCAGCCGTCATAAATCTCTTCCTGCAATCAGCGGTAATAGTCTTTCCGCGGGTTTTTAAGCCGCTGGAGCCGTCGTTGCTTCAGTACATAGATCCCTATTGCGACGGCGACGGCACCACAAACGATGCAGAGCAAGAGGATAATAAATCCAAGTGGGAGCGCCTCTTCCATTTAGCAAGCAAGTTTAACAAATATTACGGCGTATAAAAATACGATGCCGCAAATGTATAGCAAATAATCTGCCCTGCCAAATTGTGGGGGGGGGATTTTTTACACTTTTATTGATAAAAAAAGCTTTTTCATAGGATTTTTAAGGCCATTCGCACCAAATCCTCGACCGAAACGGCCGGATTATCACGCATGATGCCGCGCAACGCCTTCTCGGCCGGAGCCTTGGCGAATCCCAGCATGACCAGCGCCGAAAGCGCCTCGTCGAGCGACTCCCCGCCTGCGGACGGGATCGCCTGAGTATCGCCCTCGGCCAGTCCGGTGAGCTTGCCGCTCAGTTCGACGATGATTTTCTGGGCGGTTTTCAGCCCCAAACCCTTGACGTTTTTGAGCAGTACGGCATTGCCCGAGGTGATGATCCCCTGCAACTCGCGCGGCGAATAGGTCGAAAGGATCATACGCGCCGTATTGCCCCCCACGCCCGAAACGCTGATCAGATGGCGGAAGAATTCGCGTTCAACTTTCGTTGCGAAACCGTACAGGATCTGGGCGTCCTCACGCACGATGTAGTGCACGTACAGACGGGCGTTTTGCGCATGTTCGACGGCCGAAAATGTTTCGAGCGAGATATGGAGGTAGTAACCGACACCTCCGGCGTCGATGACCGCATATGCCGGGGTCGCCTCGGCGACCGTTCCGCTGATGTATTCGTACATGAAATTCAAAATTTACAAGGCGTGGGGCAAAAATAAAGATTTTTTTTTACCTTTGTGATTCAAAAGCCGAATATTTAACTAAAACAGATAAAAAACGACATGAAAAAAATGCTTTTTACGGCGCTCGTTGCGGCTTGCGCCATGACAGCCTGCGGTACGAAGACCACCGAGACGGCCGCCGAGGAGGAGGTTGCCCGCGAAGTCGGATCAAGCGATATCGCTTATGTGCAGGTCGAAGCCGTACTGGCACAATGCGACCTTTTCCTGAATGAAGGCGCAGCCCTGCAGGAAAAGACCCAGAAAGCTCAGAAGAGCTGGGCTCAGAAAGAGCAAAACCTGCAGGCCGAAGCCGCCCAGTTGCAGGAAAAATACCAGAAAGGGCTGATTACCACCAACGATGCACAGGCCCAGCAGCAGAGCATCGAAAAGCGTGTGGCTTCATACCAGAGTTCCGCACAGAAAGAGGCCCAGGCGCTCGACGAAGAGAACTACGTGTTCACCAACCGTGCGCAGGATCTGTTGCACCGCGCCGTGCAGGAGATCAACGGCGACAAGAAATACAAGCTCATCATCAACGCCACGGCACTGATCGACGCCGATTCGACGCTCAACATCACGCCCGCCGTGCTTGCGAAGGTCAACGAGCTCTACGCAGCGGACAAGAAAGCCGTCAAGAAATAAGGGAGTGTGCGTTGCCCTCCCCGCCGAGCCGTCCCGATCCGGGGCGGCTTTTTTTTTCGGGCGGTAGAGCAGGCAACATGCTGCGACGGGCGACGGCAGGCACACCAGGTAACGGGCGGTAGTACGCAGGCTGCGGGCAACCGGGAGACATAATCGGAGCGCAAAAGCGGAATGTCCGTAATTTTTTATACATTTGCAGGAAAACTAACAGCAACACACAAGCAATGGGTTTCGTTCCGTTCACATTCGTCGATTTCATAGACATCATCCTGGTCGCCGTGATCATGTACTGGATCTACCGCATGACCAAAGGCACCAACGCGCCCTATATCCTCTCGGGGATCATCGCCATCTACCTGCTGTGGGTGGTGGTGCGGACGCTCAACATGGAACTGCTGTCGACGATACTCGGACAGCTGATCTCGGTCGGGGCCATTGCGCTGATCATCGTATTCCAGCCCGAACTGCGGCGGTTTCTGCAGGTGATCGGGATGCGCCAGAAGCACTTCAACTTCATCACCCGCATCTTCTCGACGGGCGACGACACGGTGCAGACCAACGTCGTGCCGATCGTCACGGCCTGCCGCGAAATGTCGGAAACGAAAACCGGTGCGCTGATCGTCATCGGCCAGCAGAGCGACCTGCGGCTGATCGCCGAGGGCGGCATCGCCCTCGACGCCAAGGTTTCGACGTCGTTGTTAAAAAACATATTTTTCAAGAACGCCCCCCTGCACGACGGAGCCGTACTGATCGAAGGCGACCGCATCGTGGCCGCAAAGTGCATCCTGCCGGTGACGCAGAGCGACGTCCCGAAATCCTACGGCACCCGCCACCGCGCCGCGATCGGCATGAGCGAGATATCGGACGCCATCATCATCGTCGTTTCGGAGGAGACGGGCGGCATCTCGATCGCGCAGGGCGGGGAGCTCCGCCGCGACATCGACCCCGTGCGCCTGCAGCAGACCCTGCAACGCTACCTGACGATCAACACCCGCAAGCGCTCGAAAAAAGAGGTGGCCGAGTAAGGCCGGAGCCGGGGAGAAGCAGCAGGGCCCCAAAAACAGCGGCAAAACCGGCGGAAGATATACAAACCCGGTCGGATTACCCGGCCAATATCCGGCAAGCGACGACAAAGCCCGGCTGCGGCGACCAAATAACGGTAGGTAACCGGATAACGGCAGGCAGATGACGCTGACGGGAAACAGCGACCGGAAAACAGCGACCGGAAACAGTAACCGGAAAACAGCAACCGGACGGCACGGCAAAAATCCCGGCAGGCTCAAAACGAAGGTACAGGGTCTGCGCTCGGTTCCGCCTCTATTCGAGACGCAACATTCACATGATAAAGATTAAAACCATGATTTTTCCGGCACAGACATCCCGCCTCGTACTGCGCGCATGGAGGGAGGATGATTTCGACGCATTTGCGGCCATGAACGCAGACCCGCGCGTAATGGAGTATTTCCCCGCCCCGCTGACCCGGGAAGAGTCGGCAACATTCTTCGGGCATATCCGCGAAGAGTTCCAAACGGAAGGGTTCGGGCTTTACGCCGTGGAAAGGATTTCGGACGGGTTGCTGCTCGGCTACACGGGTCTGCACCGCGTGACGTTCGACGGGCTGTGCGGCCAGATCGAGATCGGATGGCGGCTGCGTGCCGACGCCTGGGGCAACGGCTACGCCCCGGAAGCCGCGCAGGCGTGCCTTGCGCTCGCGGCAAAACTCGGCATCGAGGAGGTGATTGCTTTCACCGCCGTCGCCAACCTGCGCTCGCAGCGGGTCATGCAGAAAATCGGCATGGAGTGCGTGGGTCAGTTCAACCACCCAGCCCTGCCGGAGGGGCACCCCCTGCGGCGGCATGTGCTCTACTGGACAGGGATCAAAGGATAGGTTCCGGCAACGGGCGAGCCCCGCAGTTCACGCTGCGGCGGATATCGCAGGGCCGCGAAAGCCCGGCAACGACAACCCCCGCAAACCATCGAGTTTGCGGGGGTTGTTGCTATTTCGGGCACAAGGTAGGAGCCGCCTCAAGGGTGGTGCTCACCGCTGGCAGCGGCCGTAGCCTGTCCGCCGCACCCGCTCATTCCGCAGCGCCGGTTCCGCGACGCCCACGCAGCGGGGATTATTTCAGCACGAAATCGACGGTTCCGCGGATGTCGTCCGACGCGGCGCCGACATAGGCGGTGAATTCACCGGGCTCTGCGACCCAGGCACCTTTCGCATCGTCGTAACATGCGAGCATCCCGGGGTCGATTTCGAACGTGACGGTTCGGCTCTGGCCAGGCGCGAGGTATACCTTTTCGAAGCCCTTGAGCTCCTTCACGGGACGCGGCAGCGACGAGAGTTTGTCGCCGATATAAAGCTGCACGACTTCGGCGCCGGCACGTCCGCCCGTATTGGTCACGTCGGCAGAGACCCGGAGACTGCCCGTCGTTGCAAGCGACGTGCGATCCGCCCGCACGTTGGCAATGTCGAACGTCGTATAGCTCAGGCCGTGGCCGAAGGCAAACAGGGGTTCGATCCGCTCCTTCTCGATCCAGCGGTAACCGACGAAGATCCCGTCGCGGTAGACGACCTGCCCCTCGCCGGGATACTCCCCGGCGGAGTGGGCGCTGCAATCCTCCAGACGCACCGGGAAGGTGAAGGGCAGTTTACCCGAAGGGTTGACGGCACCGAACAATACGTCGGCCAGCGCATTGCCGGCCTCGGAGCCCGAATACCATGCCTCCAGTACGGCGGGCACGCGGTCGATCCACGGCATCGCCACGGCATTGCCCGAGACGATCGCCACGGCCAGGTTGGGGTTGGCTTCGGCCAAAGCCCCGATCACGGCATCCTGTCCGTAAGGCAGCCCGAGTTGCAAACGGTCGGCGCCTTCGGAATCCTGATGGTCGCCCTTGTTCAGGCCGCCGATAAACACCACGGCATCCACCTTGCGGGCTGCGGCGATGGCATCGGCGAGGAGCTGAGCCCCGGAGCGTTTTTCCGAAAGATCCTGTCCGGTCACGACCCCGTTGTAGTCGCCCGTCACGTCGCCGACGTAACCGCGCTCGTAGAGCACCTCGGCCTTGTCGCCGACGGCCGCACGGATACCCTCCAGCGGCGTACACTCGTGTTTCACCTTGAGCGACGAGGAACCGCCGCCGACGGTCATCATCTTCACGGCGTTCTCGCCCACGACAAGCAGTTTCTTCGTTTTCGAAAGGTCGACGGGAAGCACCCCGCCGTCGTTCTTGAGCAGCACCATACCCTCGCCCGCAATGCGGCGTGCGGCGGCATTATGCTCCGGCGAGCAGAGCGACCCGAAGGGTTTGCGGCTGTTCATCGCCGTGCGGAAGATCAGGCGCAGCACGCGGCGGGCCTTGTCGTCGAGTTCCCCGGTACCCACCTCGCCCCTGCGGAGCAGTTCGAGGTAGGGATTCGCCAGGTAGTAATTGCCGTAGGCATTGGTCGCGCCCCAGTTCAGGCCGTCCGTCCATGTGCCGAACTCCATGTCGAGCCCCTTGAAGATGGCCTCGCGCGTATCGTGCACGCCGCCCCAGTCGGAGATGACCACGCCGTCGAACGCCCAGTCACGCTTGAGGATGTCGTTCAGCAGGTATTGGTTGTGGCAGCAATGCTCGCCCTTGTATTTATTGTAGGCGCCCATAATGGCCCAGGCACCGCCCTCTTGCACCGCAGCCTTGAAGGCCGGGAGGTAGATCTCGTGCAGGGCACGGTCGTCGACCACCACGTCGACCTCATGGCGCCGCAGTTCCTGGTTGTTCACGGCAAAGTGCTTCACGCAGGCGGCAACCCCGTTCTGCTGTACCCCCTGCACGTAAGGCACGACCATGCGGGCCGACAGGAAGGGGTCTTCGCCCATATACTCGAAGTTGCGCCCGTTCAGGGGCGTACGGTAGATATTGACCCCGGGGCCCAGCAGCACGTCCTTATCCCGGTAACGCGCCTCCTCGCCGATGGATTTGCCGTAGAGGGCCGACATTTCGGGGTTCCACGTCGCGGCGAGGCACGTCAGCGCGGGGAATGCCGTGCACGAGTCGTTCGTCCAGCCGGCCTGATCCCACTCGTCCCACAAGACCTCGGGGCGGATGCCGTGCGGGCCGTCGGTGCACCACACTTCGGGGATGCCCAGCCGCGGGACGCCCGCCGACGAGAATTTAGACTGCGCATGCAGCAACCCGACCTTCTCTTCGAGCGTCAGGCGCGAAAGAGCGTCCTCGACACGCTTTTCAAGCGGCTGCGACTCGTCCAGATAGACGGCCACATCGCCCCGGGGTTGCTGGACGCCCGTACAGGCGACCGCCGCGAGGGCACAAAATGCGGCAATGCCTTTTACATAAGTTTTGGTTTTCATTCGGAAATATATTTAAAATAAATATACATATATACGCAATATATTGATTAAAACTCTTGACATACAAAGATAAAAATTATTTTATAACTCACCAAAGATAAAGTTATTTTCAAAGAGTCAAAGCCATTAAAAACATTTATTACGATTCCGAGGCTATCACAGAGGAAAGGGGGGGGGCAGAAGCGTGGAACGCGGAGAGGAGGCAAAAAGTGGACACCCCCAGGAAGAGGAGGCCCCAGGAAGAGGCTCGAAGAGGATGCAGTAGTAGGACGGCAAACGAAGATAGCAAAAAAATGAAAGATCGCACATGAACAAGTTATGCGGAACAAGAAGCACAGGCTGCAAGGGCAAAGCCGGAAAGGAAGGAGGGAGCAAACAGGGACAGACAGGGACAGACGAAAAAACCAAAGGCAGAAGCAGAGGAGGATGGGGGTGGGCAGATGGGGCAGAGAACGGAGAAGAACGGAGAAAATGCGGGGAACACCGGGAACACCGGGAACACCGGGAACACCGGGAACACCGGGAACGCGGGGAACAGGCGGTGGAAGCAGAAAAGACAGGAAATGTATACAGGAAATGCACAATACAAAAAAAAAACCGCGGAATCGCTTCCGCAGTCTTTTGTCTTCTGTTCCCCGTCGTCAGGGGCAGCCTCCGGGATACTACCCTATTCGGCGGGCTGCTCCGCAGGGGTTTCGGCCGGAGCCTGTGCCGGAATCTCGGCCTGGGGCATCGTGGCGGGCGCCTCGGTCTCAAGGACACGCTCCTGAAGTGCCTTGGCGTCCTTCGAAATTTCGCTGTTGCTCTCTGCGACGCGCCCCTTGTCCATGGCGAGCGTAGCCACGAGGCTCAGCACAACGATAGCGATAGCCATCGTCCAAGTGAATTTCTCGAGGAAATCCGAAGTTTCACGCACACCCATGACCTGGTTGGACGCGCCGAAATTGGCGGCCATGCCGCTCTTGGGGTTCTGCACCAATACCGCAAGGATCACCAGAACGCTGGCAATGAGTATCAAGGCAATGCAAATCGTGTATAACATATCGTTGAAATTTAATTATTGTTTTCCAATTTGCCAATTAGCTCGGCAAAGTAAACACTTTTTTCGGGATTTCGCAAACTTAATTTGCGATAAATCGCTATGGCTTTGTCCCGAAGCCCCTGGGCAAGATAGATTTCCGCCAGTTCCTCGCTCACGACCTGGTCGTCGTCGTCCAGCACGGCCTCGGTGCACACCTCCTCCTCGGGTTCGCCGTCGGCGGCCACGATGCGCAGATCCTCCTCGCGCAGGAAACGGTCGATGATGTCGTCGGACGACAGCCGGCACAGGGCATCGGCATCGACCGCAGCCATGCGCAGCGAACTCTGCGCACGCCACGGGGCGGTCACGTCCAGCCGGGGATCGGGCCTGCCCGTGGCGATTTCGCGCACGATACGCGCCAGGTCGAACCACTCGCAGCGCGCGAGCAACGCGTCGAGTTCCGCCTCTGCGGGAAGTTCACCCGCGCCGGACGATGCGATATATTGTTTCAGGTCAGCCATTGCCGCGAAGGTTTACCAGTTCGAAGCCGAAGCCTGGAAAATGTCCGTCACCAGCTTGTCGACGATCTGCGGGATGAGCTCCCCCTCGACTTCGGTCAGCAGACGTGTGGATTCGTAGTCCTCGTAGGACGTGAAAGTCCTGTTCCAGGACTGTTTCTCGTCGAGGGCATTCGTGAAACGCACCTTGATGGTGATCGTCAGGCGGTTCAGCAGGGCGTAATCGTCGCTCGACACCGACGCCGTGGTGGAGGTATAGTTGATGATCTCGCCTTCGAAAGCGAAGTCGCCGCCCTCTTCGACCTGCATCAGGCGGGTACGGCGGGTGAACATGTCGACGAGCGCATCGGTGAGCGTCGAGCTGAGGATGGGCGCAACCATCGTGGCGTTGTTGGGGAAATAGGCCACGCTGAAAGTCCTGGCATCGGGCGGGATCGAGGCGCCCGAGAGCGAATATTTGATGGCCACGCCGCACCCGGTCAGCAGGGCGGCACAGAGGGCCGTGATTGCAAGTTTTATCTTCATCTTAAAAATCATATCGATTGTTCTGGCACCCGCAAGGAAGCCACTTCTTTTTTATTTAAACTTCATTCATCGAAAATACCATCAGAAGGTCATTCGGCTCTTTATCAGCAAAACAACCGCTCGTCGAAATAATGGCACTATTTGAATAAGTAGAATATCTTGTTGGATAATTCATCCGTATATTCGTCTTTAGAAACATCTTTCGGTCGATCAAACTTAATCCAAATAATCGAAAAATCATATTCCCACGCTACTTTCGCTACGGCATTGAACGTATCCGGATTACGCTTCCTACAAGCGCATACAATCACCTGGCACCCCATCTGCACTAATTTTTCCAAATTTACATAAGTGTAGCATATTTGGTCTCCCTGGCTTAAAAATCCTGTAAGCCCGTATTTGGTAATCCCCGTAAGAGAAAAATCGACCACATTGGAAGGAGACGGCAAAGGCCCCCACACCGATGTAACGCCAGAGATTATTTTACTGCCTGCCAATTTATTGAAAGTCTTATTGATTGTCGTTGTTTTTCCTTCATAGGCATCACCCAGAACGGCAATGATATATTTTTGTGGCAGCATAAATAAAATCTATTAAACTTGCATGCAATACATGTCCATTCAATTCTCTTCGATGCCCAGCTCCTTGATCTTGCGGTAGAGTGTGCGTTCGGACATGAACAATTCGGCGGCGGCCTCGCGGCGGCGCCCGTTATTGCGGCGCAGGGCGCGGATGATCTGCTCGCGCTGCATGTCGGCCTTGGTCATCT
>ENA-ORTM01002358-ORTM01002358.1-human-gut-metagenome-genome-assembly--contig:-NODE-2358-length-15764-cov-3.416067_pt1 | contig 15764 bp, 11 predicted proteins | sample MGYA00241909_ERZ509182 | MGnify/ENA primary metagenome ERZ509182 (study PRJEB26280, sample SAMEA2338855) | human gut metagenome | biome: human gut; feature: human-associated habitat; material: faeces...
ACCTGTGGGGCATCTTCTTCGAAGACATCAGCTATTCCGGCGACGGCGGTCTCAATGCTGATCTCGTGCAGAATGGAGCCTTCGAATACAGCCGTGCTGACAATGTGGATTGGAGCAACTACAGCTTCTGGCGCAAGATCGTGCCGGAGGGATCGTTTGCGGCTTTCTGCGTGCGTGACGGCGATCCGGTGGCGATCGAAAACCCGCATTATGCGAGCATCGAGATCGAACACGCCCCGGCTGCGTTGGACAACACCGGCTGGGACGGCATGGTGTTCCGAGCGGGGGAGACCTATGATTTCTCCGCCTGGCTGCGCCTGCAGTCCGGTGTGGCGGTGCCGTTGACCGTATCGCTGCGCAACGATGACGGCGACAGCATCGCCGAAACCACCATCGACATTGAACATGCGGCATGGACGAAATGCGAAGCGTCGCTGACCGTGCCGGCGAACAGCGACGGCACGGGGGCGGAACCCGGTTCGGTGGTGGCCAGACAGGGTGCTCTGCGACTGAGCTTCGGGGCCGAAGGCGTTGTGGATCTCGATTTCGTCACCCTTGAGCCGCGTACCACGTACCGGGGGCTTAAGCACTTCCGTCCTGACCTGGTGAAGGCTCTTGCCGATCTGCACCCGAGGTTCATGCGCTTCCCGGGCGGCTGCATCACCCACGGTCTCGGCATGGATAACATGTACCACTGGGATCGCACCATCGGGCCGGTGGAGCATCGGCCGCACAACTTCAACTTGTGGGGCTACCATCAGTCGTTCCGCATCGGCTACTACGAATACCTGTGCCTGTGCGAGACCATTGGTGCCAAGCCGTTGCCGGTGTTGCCCGCCGCGGTAAGCTGCCAGAACACCAGCCAGGGGCCGGTGCCAGTCGCCCAGGAGGATATGCCCGCCTACATCGATGAGGTACTGCATCTCATCGAATTCTGCAACGGAGACGCCGAAACCACCGAATGGGGTGCCAAACGAGCCGCCATGGGTCATCCGGAACCATTCGCACTCGAATACCTGGGCATCGGCAATGAGGACCTCATCGATGATGTGTTCAAGAACCGTTTCCAGCAGATATTCGATGCGGTCAAAGCCGCCTATCCCGACATCGTCGTCGTCGGCACCGTCGGCACGGCGCCCAGCGGCCCGGATTATGAAGCGGGCTGGCAGTATGCGCGTGAAGCCGGCATCCCGATTGTGGACGAGCATTCCTACCAGTCGTCCAGCTGGTGGTTCCACAATCTCGACCACTACGACCATATCGAGAGAAAGGGGCCGAAGGTCTATCTCGGCGAATACGGCTCTTGGGGTACGCAGCTCATCAACGGCCTGTCCGAAGCGGCCTTCATGGGCCGTATGGAACTCAACGGCGACGTGGTGGCCATGGCCTCCTATGCCCCGTTGTTCGCAAAAAACGGTCATCACAGCTGGGATCCGGATCTCATCTACTTCGACAACGAACGCACCTATCTGCCATATAGCTACTGGGTGCAGCAGATGTACGCCGCCACCACCGCAGACACCGCGTGGCCAGTCGGTGTGGAAGGGGCGACCACGTTCCGCCGCAACCTGCCGGACGGCATCAGGCTACGCGTCGAGGGCGGTGCAAGAGCCGATTTGAATGATCTCGTCGTCACCACCGCGTCTGGGGCGCGGGTCGAACTCGGCGATGTGCAGTACCGGGGCAGCGCCATGGACTTGCCCGTCGATCTGCATGCCGATTCGTACTGCATCGATGCGACGGTGGTGTATTACGAAGGTAAATGGGGCATACAGTTCGTCAGCGGGGATATCGACGGGAAGAACCATAATGTCACTTCCCTGGGGCGCGGCCATGAAGTGAAAGTGGTACGTGATGGCACCGCTTACGCGCTCGGCGGCACCGAATGGTCCATGAACGACGTGCAGCCGGGCACTACATGGCGTATGCACGTCGAGATAGCGGATCGTGGACAGTCCATGAAGCTGTACATCGATGGAACGCTTGTTGCCGAAGGAACGGAGACTAAAGACGAGCCAAGACGCACCATCACCGTATCGCGTAGCGGCGAACGAGGGGAGACCTATGTGCGTGTGGTCAATGCCATGGCTGAACCGGCCGAAGTGGATATCAGCCGGATTCTTGCCGCATTGGACGTCTCCTCGGAGTCCGCAGCGGGTGCGACAGCCACCATTCTGACGGGCGAAGACCCGTATGCCGGCCGGGCCGGCGAGGAATCGCCCACCAGCCCAGTCAAAACCGTGGTGGATCTAACCGGTGGAGTCTATGCTGCGCCGGCCTGGTCGTTCTCCACCATCGTCATCGGCGACTAGGCGGATATGGCAGTTTGCGGAACCAAATCCGCCTGATGCAAGCCAGAGGATGCAACGGAAACGATCATCCGTCTGTGTGACGTTCTGATGGGAAAGCCCCGCAATGCACCATGCATTGCGGGGCTTTCCCATCAGAGTCGATTTCCGCCGCTGGAAACTGTTTAGAGAATCACAGTTCGGAGGCGGCGCCACTGTCGATGAGCCAAAGCAGTTCCTCGCCGTCGGCGTAGGAGCTTGGGGCATGCGGGTTGTTGCGTTGCGCGAAGGCAGTTTTGACCGCGTTGGCCTTGCGTGTTTCGGATGTGAACACCCACGTATGCTTCGAACGGGCGATCATCGGCACGGTCAGCGTCAGTCGCAGCGGCGGCGGCTTCGGCGAATCGCGCACGCCCGCCACCAGCACGTGGGGGTCGGCGATCTCGGATTCGCCATGGTCGGGGAACAAGGATGCGAAATGCGCGTCCGGCCCCATGCCGAACATCGCGATATCCAATGCCGGATTTTCTCCCAGCTGCGCAGCCAGCTCACGCTGGTATTCGGCGGCGGCCTCGGCCAGCACTGCATCGGTCTGCTCGGGGGAAGCCTCCGCGATTTCGGTGGCGCTACGGGTGTCGGCAGGCATCGCATGGACGTTCCCGGCAGGCATGCGTCCATCTTCCACAAGCGCACCGTACCAGGCTTTGCGAGCCTGCTTCGCATTGCGGTCGTCGTCATCGGCCGCCACGAAGCGTTCGTCGCCCCACCACACATGCACGCGGTTCCAGTCCACGGCAGCGTTCAACGGACTGGCATTCATCGCGGCGAATACGCGGTTGCCGTCGGTGCCGCCGGTCACTGCGATGTCCACGCGACGACGTTCTGGTTCGGCCAGCAGGTCGATGATGGTCAACAATGTGCGTGCGGCCACAGCCTGCGCCAGCATTTCAGGATTCGGATACACAATGGTCTTGCGTTCTGCCATATTTGCTCCTTATACGGTGTCGCCCCGCCGGGTCATGGTCAGGGCGACTGGTTTTTCGGGTTCAGCGCTTCGGATTGATCAGATCCCAACCCTGAGTCACCACTTCGGCATAAATCTCGTCCGGATAGAGACGTCCCAGTTCCTCGCTCAGACATTCCTCAAGCGTACGTGCGGGCACGCTAATGGTCTGAGGTGATTGACCAGGCACGTTCTGCACTGCGATGCCATCATCGGTGGAAGGGCGTTCCAGACTCAGCACGCCATCGGAACGGATCAGATACACGCCGGTCACCGCAGTTGCGTTCGGATCGTCTTCTATCACCACCGGTACGTTGAGGCGCAAACGCAACCATGCGGCCAACAGGTCCATCGGCAGATAATCCTTCTTGCCGGTCACACGCACACCGCTTACTGGCAGATGCGGAGGCTGGTCAAGCATCGAAGCCAGCATGGCGCGCCATACGGTGAGCCTGGTCCACGACATATCCACGTTCTTCGACGACCAATTACGACGCAGGTCATCCATCGTGCGCATCGGATTCGAGGAATGCATCGCATCCGTGATACGGCTGCGGGCCATCGATCCTAACAGGTCGGTGGACAGGTTCGCCGGAGCCTCGTTCGGCCACCAAGCTACCACCGGCGCATCGGGAACCAGCAATGGAATCACCAGCGTATCCGGATGATGCACCAAGCCGCCAAGCGGACGCAGCACGATAATCTCTCCTGCACCGGCATCGGAGCCGAATCGCACTTCCGCGTCGAGGAAGGTGTGCGGCTTGCCATCATCGACAACGGCATCCACCTTTCGTGAATTCGGTGCGATTGCGATCACGCGGCAAGGATGCTCTCGGCTGGCGTTGTTCGCCACGGCAAGATCATGCTCCAGCGACGTCTCATTCGTGGAGATCAACAGTGTGAGCACGCGACCCAAAGCCGCTTCGCCACGCTCCTCGTGCAATTCGTCGATTTTCGCCGAAATCTCACGGGTTTCGGTGTTCTTCATGGTAATGATCACGGCATCCTCCAACGATGTCCATCACGGGCGAGCATTTCAACGGCTTCCTGAGGGCCCCACGTTCCGGAACGATACGGCTGCGGCTGGCCGAGCGTGGACCAGAATTCCTCGATCGGGTCAAGAATCTGCCAGCTCAATTCCACTTCGCGCGTGGTTGGGAACAGCGGAGGATCGCCCAGCAATACGTCAAGAATCAAACGTTCATAGGCTTCCGGAGACGATTCGGTGAACGAACGGCCGTAACCGAAGTCCATCGACACGTCACGGACCTCCATCGACGTGCCACCCGGCACTTTCGCGCCGAACCGCATGGTCACACCCTCATCGGGCTGTACACGGATCACGATCGCGTTCTTGCCGAGCTCCTTCGTCGCGGTCGACTCGAACGGCAGATGCGGGGCGCGCTTGAACACCACGGCAATCTCCGTGACACGCTTGCCCAAACGCTTGCCCGTACGCAGATAGAACGGCACACCGGCCCAACGGCGCGTATCGACATCCAAACGGATCGCCGCATACGTCTCGGTCGTCGACTCCGGATCGATACCCTTCTCGTCCAAATACCCCACGACCTCATGCGAACCCTGCCAACCGGCCGCATACTGGCCGCGCGCCGTATGCGCCGCCAGATCCTTCGGCAAGCGCACTGCGGACAGCACCTTCGTCTTCTCCGCCGTCAGATCGGAAGCGGAGAACGAAACAGGCTCCTCCATCGCCGTCAACGCCATAAGCTGCAGCAAATGGTTCTGGATGATGTCACGCGCCGCGCCGATACCGTCGTAATAGCCGGCACGACCCGCCACGCCGATATCCTCGGCATGCGTGATCTGCACATGGTCGACGTAATTATTGTTCCAGATCGGCTCATACATCGCGTTCGCGAAACGAAGTGCCAATATGTTCTGCACGGTCTCCTTACCGAGATAATGATCGATACGGAACACACTCGATGGATCGAACACCTCGGAGACCACACGATCCAGCTCCTTGGCGCTTGCCAGATCATGCCCGAACGGCTTCTCGATGATCACACGACGCCAAGCACCTTCAGACGATTTCGCCAAACCGCAATCGGCCAACTGTCGGGAAACCTGCGGGAACGCGCGCGGCGGCACCGACATGTAGAACGCATGGTTGCCTCGCGTGCCACGATCGCGGTCAAGCTCGGCAACAGTGTTCGACAGTCGTTCGAACGCCTTCGGATCGTCGAACGTGCCTTGCACGAAACGAATGCCGTCGGCGAGCTGCTTCCATGTCGCCTCCTTGAATGGCGTACGGCAGTGCGCCTGCACATTCTCCTTCACAAAATCCTTGAAGTGCTCTTCGGTCCAATCACGACGAGCGAACCCCGTCAGACCGAAGCTTGGCGGCAATAGACCACGATTAGCCAGATCATAAATGGCAGGAAGCAGCTTCTTGCGTGACAGATCGCCGGTCACGCCGAAAATCACAATACTGCACGGGCCTGCAATACGTGGAAGTCGAAGATCGCGCGGATCGCGCAGCGGATTCGTCCACGTGCCGGCCGCGTTGGATGCGGTTGAAACGGTTTCAGTCATGCCTTTCATACTAATGCGTAGCCTCCACCCAACGTCAAGAGAGAATCGAAAACGTCATAGCCCTTTTTTATGGCTTTCTACAAATCGACCTTCGATTCGGATTCCCGCCATTCATGAAGGCGGCAATTTTGCGGGTGAGCGCGCGGGGGAGTGTGCGTTCCGCGATTGCGCCCGCCTTGGTGAGCGGACCATGATAGGCGAGAGCGGAACCGCGCATCATTTTGCGGTAGGCATATACCGCCAATTGCCGTGCGGTGGCCGGCTTGGTCATAGTGAAGAAGTTACGGCCATGCATGTTGGCGGCTTTTTCGAAACCGGTGGTGGTCGGGCCAGGACACACGCAGGTCACCGTCACACCCGTGCCGCGCAGCTCATGGGCCACAGCCTCCGACAGCGAGCGCACGAACGCTTTCGAGGCGAAGTACATCGCCATATACGGTCCTGCCATCATTGACGCGACTGACGAAATATTCAAAATCCTGCCATGCCCGTTGGTACGCATATCACAGCCATACCGGTACGTCAATTCGGCGGACGCATGCATGTTGAGCTGCATCATCTCATTCTGCCGGTTCCAATCGGCGTCAAGGAACCCGGTCCAATCTGCGAAACCCGCGTTATTGACGAGATGGTCGACCACAAGGCCCTGTGACGTGGTGAATTCATGGAGTTTCTTCGGCGCGTCGGATTCGCTCAGGTCAATGGCGAATGCCACCACATGTATGCCGAAACGCTGTTCGAGCCGTTCTTTCACCGTATCAAGTCGCTCCTGGCTGCGGGCGGTAATCACCAGATTATGTCCGTCCGCAGCGAACAACGTCGCCAATTCGCGCCCGATGCCGCCGGACGCTCCCGTGATAAGCACGTATCCCATGCCAACTCCTTCGTTGATGTTCGTTGACAATTATATTGGGAATGTGATGGAAATGGATGTTGCACGGAAGTCCCATTACGATTCACCACTTGGCGGTATCACCGGTTAGGCGGGAGGATTTGGAGACCAAAATCCGTTTGTTTCAACTTGAAGGCGCGCTGAAACGGACATATGCGAATCGCGAATCTAGAAACCGGCTGCCATCGGGGATGTCTTCGTGCGGTATGCGAGCAGGCCGTCGATGAACCGTGCGAGCCCTTCGATCATACGCGAGCGTGGGCATGCCACATTGATGCGTACAAAATCGTGTCCGTTCCCACCGTATTCGGAACCTTCGGAGAACATCACCTTGTGTTCGCGCTTAAGATAATCGCACAGCGCGTCTGTATCGTGCGTGATGGCTGAACAATCGACCCACAGCAGATAAGTGGCATGGCCTTCGATCATGATGACGCGTCGGTCGTTCGGTACGGATGCATTGTATGCGTCAACCATCGCACGCGCGGTGGCCTTGTTACCCGCCAGATAGGCGCGCAGCTCATTCAGCCAAGGTTCGCCTTCCCTGAATGCGGTCAGCGTGGCAGTCATGGCGAAGGCGTTCGGTTCGGCCACTTCGTCGGTGTTAAGCGCACGCCACACCTTATGGCGTAGCACGGGATTCGGAATCATCGCGGCAGCGGAATTGAGACCGGCGATATTGAAGGTTTTGGTCGGCGCCATGCAGGTCACCGAATTCATCGCGCAATGTTCACTCACGGAGGCGAACGGTACATAATCAAAACCCGGATCGGTCAAATCGCAGTGGATTTCGTCGCTGATCACTGTCACATGATGCTTCCAACACAGTTCACCGATATGATTCAGCGTCTCCCGGTTCCAGATACGATCGATTGGATTATGCGGATTGCATAGGATCATCAACGTGGTCTGCGGATCAGCAAGCTTCGTCTCGAGATCGTTCCAATCGACCGAATAACGGCCTTCGCCGTCATAGGCAAGCGGCGATTCGAGTACCCGGCAACCATTGTTGAGAATCGAATTGAAGAAAATGTTGTAAACCGGCGTCTGAATGAGCACATTCTCATTCGGCGTGGTGAGCTTCCTGACCATGCTGGAGATGGCAGGCACCACGCCAGTGCAGAATACCAGCGAATCAGGGTCGATGACAAGCCCATGGCGACGCCCCCACCAATCCACATACGCCTGGTTCCATTCAGGCGGCACTATCGAATAGCCGAAAACGCCATGTTCTACGCGCCGACGCAACGCCTCGCGAATCTCGGGTGCGGTCTTAAAATCCATGTCCGCCACCCACATGGGCAATGCGTCGCCGGCCTCCTCCCATTTGAGCGAATAGGTGCCGGAACGGTCGATCGGAGTATCGAAATCGTAGGTCATATGGTCGATTCTATCTACCGCTCCGTAACGTCGGCCGTGATGACCGTCGTTGCTGACGGATCGATCCTCTCCGGATCAAGCGTCAGCTCACCGATCGCATCGGCACGAATCGCACCGGACGCAGGATTGAACACGCTGTCGATCGCGCCATGCACGTCCGCGTCCACGGAAGAATATTCAAACGCGAGCGTGGTATTGATAAGCCGACAGTTACGCAATACCAGATTGTCCACATAACACAAGCCCTGCAGGCTTTCAATCGTACAATTCTCAAACGTGACATTACGAGAATTCCAAGCCAAGTATTCGCCGGAAATAAACGAATCGCGCACAGTCACATTTTCGCAATTCCAGAAGCAATCCTTGGAAATCAATCTAGAATTCGAAATCTCAATATTACGCGCGCCATCAAACGGATAATTGCCAACCAAACGCAAATTATCGACTTTGATGTCAGAACAATTCATTGCTAAATAATCACCGCGCGCACTTACATTATTCATCATGACATTCGAACAAGCCCACAATGTTTCCTCGGCATTGACGAAATCAACGTTCCTCAACGAAACATCACGGCAACGGCGGAAATTCTTCGGCGCTTCAAATGTGCAATCCTCGACGCGAATGTTGTTTGTATACCACACGCCTGCGCGTGCCATCTCGAACCACGTGCAATCCTTCGCCGAAATATCCGAGCAATACCACAGCGGATACTTCCATTTGAACGAACTCGACTCAAGCTCAATAGCATGTGCATGCTTCAACGGCGACTCGCCATCATCGAAAATCGTGTCGACATAATGACGGTCATGTGCAAAAAACTCCGCGCGCTCGCCGGTGAGAAGCGCCTGACGGGTCTCGGGAATGTCTTGATTGGCGTTGGATTCAAGTGTCTTTGGGATGTTCATCGTATGCTCCTTCGTATGCTCCTTCATGTGCTCCGGTGGAAGAGCATAGAAACCTCAAGCACTCGAAGTCAAACGGGCGGCCATGTTCGTGCAAAGCGAAACCTGGCCGCCCATTCGGCAGCGGATCCGATATGGGTCGATCAGCCGATCAGTGCGGCAGGATACTTGGACACGGCCTCGTCGATCTGCTCTTCGGTGGACGTGGCAACGCCTTGGATGAGGAACGGCTTCAGATACGTCGCATGCGTATGACGGAACGTGGTCTCGAACGGGGAAAGCAGCTCGTTCATGGTGCGCACATGGCTGCCTTCACGGGTGTAGGAATCGGCTGGAGATCCGGTGGACACGGACAGCATGAACTCCTTGCCTTCAAGGGCGCGCCCGCCGCCATAAGCCCAACCGGCCTTGATCACGTCATCCTCCCACTGCTTGAGCAGAGCGGGAGAGCTGTACCAGTAGAACGGGAACTGCAGCACGATGCGGTCATGCGTTTCGATGAGCCTCTGCTCATGTTTGACGTTGATTCTGAAATCCGGATATGCGGCGTATTCATCGACCACGGTCACGTCTCCGGTTTCGTTGGCCGCGTCCATAAGCTTGCGGTTGACCTGCGATTTTTCCAGATGCGGATGGAACACCAGAACCAGCGTTTTCATGCATACTCCTTTTAACTGTCCGACGATTTTCAGTATGCAGCATAATAGCCCTTTCCGTTACGTTTCGAGTGCGATCGGCCATAACCGGAGCCGATGGACCTAAGGGCGTTTGTCGGGGAGCGCGATAGTATGATGGCCGGCGTGATGGTAGGTGTCGGCATGCCATGAGATGAGACGAGGATTGAAAGGAAAGGCATTTGGTCTCGCGAATACAAGGTAGGAAGGCGGTCGCATCCACAGCCTTCAAAACCGCTTTGCCCAGAACGTTGCCGGTTTGTATCACCTTCTTCCTTCTGGCTTTGTCATATGGCGTGCTGATGGGCACGCGTGGTTTCTCCTTCCTGTGGCCCATGTGCATGAGCGCGTTCATCTTCACCGGTTCCATGGAATTCGTGACGGTGAATCTGCTGGTGTCCGCGTTCAATCCGTTCGCCACGTTCATGCTTGCCGTCATGCTAGGCACAAGGCATCTGTTCTACGGCATTTCCATGCTTGGCCGGTTCAAGAACATGGGGGTGAAAAAACCGTATCTCATCTTCTCCCTGTGTGATGAGACTTTCGCCATCGACAACGGCACTGTCATTCCCAAAGGCGTCAACCGAGGCTGGTTCTACTTCTTCGTGGGATTCCTCAACCAATTCTCCTGGGTGGCTGGTGCCACGGTTGGAGGCATTCTCGGCGGACGTATCACGTTCGATACCTCCGGACTCGATTTCATTATGACCGCCATGTTCGCCGTGATCTTCGCAGACCAGTGGCTGGCTACGAAACATAAGAGCCATATGGCGGCGTTGACCGGCATCGTCGTGCCTGCGATTTGTTTGGGAGTTTTCGGCGCCGACAATTTCATGATTCCCTCGCTTGCCGGCATGCTGGTCATGTTCGTTCTGCTGCGGCCGTATCTGAACGATCTGAAAAACGACAAGACGGATGAAGCCGGCGGAGCTGGCAGCGTAACGTCCGACGATATGCAGAAAGAGGCACGCGCATGATGATCATGACCACCTGGCAGGGCGTCGTCACTATTATCATGGCGATACTTGGTACCATTTTGACCCGTTTCCTGCCGTTTCTGGTATTCCCCGAATCGAAGGAACCGCCGCGTTTCATCACCTATCTGGGCACGGTGCTGCCGTACGCCATGACCGGCCTGCTCGTCGTGTATTCGCTCAAGGGCGTGCATCTGCTGTCCGGCAGCCACGGCATTCCCGAATTGCTTGCGATTATGGTGATCGTTCTGCTGCATGTATGGAAAAGAAACATGCTGCTGTCGATCGCCGGTGGCACCGCTGCTTACATGCTGTTGGTGCAGCTGGTATTCTCATGAAAGCTTTTGCATAACAGCGCGGCTTTCGGCCGTGTCGCAGTGGGCCGTGATTATTTGGCGAGTTCCATATCGTATTTCAGCGTCATCACGCGAATCGCGGACTGCTTCACCTTGTCCGCAAAAGCAGAATCAGCCGCGGCCTTCGCATTCAAACCATCCAAAACCTGCTGAACATAATCGAAAGCGCCAATACAGGCAAGATCACCGCCGGCTTCAACCAATCGCACACCCAAATCACTCGGCTGAACACCGCTCAAGGCAGTGGCGGAGAGGGAATCCGAAGTGATGACACCCTGAAAACCAACCGTATTACGTAGATAATCCGTTACCAAAGTGCTGGAAAACACGGCGGGATTGTTCGGATCAATGGCCTGATAGGTAGCCAAAGACATCATCACCATGGAAGGGTTCACCTCCAACGCGCTATTGAACGCGTTGATTTCCGCACCGTCCAACGTGGTGGTGGTGTCAAGAGTGCCGTCGGCGGTGAAATCGGTATTGCCGGTTACCGAACCAAGTCCCGGATAATGCTTGATGGCGCTGCCAATACCCGAATCCGCCATGCCCTGAATGAACGCTTTGGCATGGTCGGCATTACCGGCCGCGTCCAATCCAAAATCACGATCCAACGCTCCGACAGGGTCGTTCGTGGTGCGATCCACCGTCACCGTACCCACCACCGGCGCCAAATCGACATTGATGCCAGCTGACTTAAGCTGGGAACCCCATACGGCCGCCGACCGACGAAGCTGATCGGTCGACATCGTTCCCTGATCGGTGGCGGAAGGCATCTGATCGAAACCAGAGCCTTGAAGATGCTGCACCAAACCACCTTCCTGATCGGTGGTCATCAACAGCCGATTATTGGCCGGCGCATACGATTGCAATGCGGATGTGGCTGCGGCGACACCGGCCGTTCCAGAATTCCAGTTGCCGATGATCAGCACCGAACCGATATGCTGGTTCATAATGAGATTTTGCAATGAGGAAGGATCGGATCCCGCGTAGAGAGGTGCCATGACGAGCTGACCGACACGCTCTGCAAGACTCATGGCATTGACTGCAGCCACGGCTTTGCCGTGCGGAGAGTCGTCCATCACGCTTGGCACGTTGGATTTGTCAAGCGCATCATGTGATGCGCCGGACTGCTGCGAATTGGATTGCTCGGATTGGTTGGAGCCAGCATTCAAACTCGCGCTGGATGAACACCCAGCGAACGATAGCGGCAGTGCGATGGCGCACAGTGCGGCAGCACAACGAGCGAAATGAACGTGGACCCTCTTCATAGTGTCATTATCTATCACATGCCAGTGATGGCGAATACGATCGCATAAGAAAAGAACGGGTGGATTCGTGTTCGTGAATTGCGTAAACATTAGGCCAGTGGCATAAAGCACGTTCCGTGCCTGTCGATAGGCTATTAGTATGTCTTTTTTTGATATGTTTGGTCCCATGTTCGACCCGGAAAGCGGCCCGAGCCGCTCCCAAGGGCAGCGTGCCAATAAATCCGACAACGATGATCCCATCATTCTCAATGTCGAAACCGATGGCGATAACACCGCCCGGTCTTCGGCGAACATGCCTCCAAGAGGTCCGTCCGGTCCGCGCATCACACGCCAGCCGAACCGTCCGCGCAAATCGTCGAACGGCAACAAGATTCTAATCGGTGTGGTGCTGGCGCTTGCCATCATCGTCGGACTGTTCTTTGGCTTGGCGCAGTTCATCACCGATGTCATGTGGTATGCGCAGCTTGGCTTCCAAAGCGTGATTTGGACGCAGTTGGGTACCAGGGTAGGCCTGTGGGTGGCGTATGCGCTGCTGATCGCCGCGGTCGGATTCCTTTCCGCGTCGCTGGCGATCTGGGCTCGCCCCGATGCTGCCGATGGTTCTACCATTCGTATTAATGGCGACACCATCGAAGTGGGCAAGGGCGTGAGCTCAAAGAGTGCACGTCGTGTGGCAGTGGTGATTTCATTGATCGTCGGTTTGATGTTCGGATCGCAGTTTAATGCGAATTGGTCTGAGATTCTGCTGATGTTCAATGCGCAGAGTTTCGGCACCACTGATCCGCAATTCGGCATTGACAATGGTTTCTACGTATTCGTGTTGCCTGGTTTGAAGTTGATTATGTCGGCGGTGGCGCTGCTGTTGCTTGCAGGCATTATCTTCTCCATCGTCACGCATGTGATGATGGGTGGCATTCGCATCACCATGCCAGTGCATGGTCGTGGACTGTTCCACATCACCAAGCGTGCGCGTAGGCAGATCGGCATCTGGCTGATGCTCAACATGTTCGCATGGGCGGCGAATCAGGTGCTTGGTGTGTTCTCTCACCTCACGCAGGAGGGTAGCCGCATCACCGGCGCCACCTACACCACGGTCAACGCCACGATTCCCGTTACCTTCATCATGGCCGCCATCACCGCCACTCTTGGTGTGGTTCTCGGCGTGTGGATCATGAAATCGCATGCGCTGGAAGGCCAGGCCCCAATCGCGGTGCGCGCCTCCGAAGCGCTCAAGGCGTGGAAGGTGCCGACCGTGGCCATCGCATCCGCCATTGTGGTGAGCCTGGTGCTTACCGTGGCATGGCCGATGCTGCTGCAGCGTTTCCGTGTAAACCCGAACGCGCAGGAGATGGAATCAACATATATTCAGCGCAATATCGACGCCACTCGTGAAGCCTATGGTCTGAACAATGTGAAGACGGAACAATACCAGGCCACTACCGAAGGCGAGGAAGGCGCACTGGCCGACTCCGCGGAATCGACCGCGCAGATCCGACTGCTCGATCCGCAGATCGTTTCCCCAACGTTCAAACAGTTGCAGCAATCCAAGCAGTATTATACATTTGCCGACACTCTTGCCGTCGACAAGTATGAGGTCGACGGTGTGAGCCAAGATACGGTGATCGCAGCACGAGAACTTGACCTTGCCGGTCTTGACAATCGCAACTGGGTCAACGACCATACCGTGTACACGCACGGCTATGGTGTGGTGGCCGCCTACGGCAACAAGGTGACGGCCGACGGCCAGCCGAAGTTCTTCGAGGCGGGCATCCCAACCCAAGGCAAGCTCACCGAATCCGAACAGTATGAGCCGCGTATCTACTTCTCGCCGAACGCTTCCGAGTATTCGATCGTGGGCGCTCCGGAAGGCACGCAGTCGTGGGAGTTCGATTACCCGACCGGTTCCGAAGGCGCCACCAACACGTTCGGCGGCAATGGCGGCCCGAAGATCGGCAATATCTTCTCCCGACTGCTGTATGCCATCCGTTTCGGCTCCGACCAGATTCTGTTCTCCAACCGTGTGAATTCCGCATCACAGATTCTCTACGATCGTTCCCCGAAGGAGCGTGTGGCCAAGGTCGCACCATACCTGACGCTTGACGGCCGTGTGTACCCGGCGGTCGTGGATGGTCGTGTCAAGTGGATCGTCGACGGCTACACCACGTCTGACGTCTACCCGTATTCGCAGATGACCGATCTGGGCGAGGTAACCAAGGATTCCACCACGGAATCTTCGGCCACGGTGAGTGAGCTGGCTTCGAAGAACGCCAACTACATTCGCAACTCCGTGAAGGCTACCGTCGATGCGTATGACGGTTCCGTGGACCTGTACGTGTGGGACGAATCCGATCCGGTGATCAAGGCATGGCAGAAGATCTTTCCCGGCCAGTACCACCAGTTGTCGGAAATTTCCGGCGATCTGATGAGCCACCTGCGTTACCCGGAAAGCCTGTTCAAGGTGCAGCGCGAGCTGTTGACCAAGTACCATGTGTCGAGCGCCAGCCAGTTCTTCTCCGGTGAGGATTTCTGGCAGACTCCGGTCGACCCGACCGAATCCCAGTCCCAGCAGGACCAGGACATCCTGCAGCCGCCGTACTACCTGACCTTGCAGACCGGTGGCACCAAGGAACCGGTGTTCTCGCTGACCTCCACCTACATTCCGGCTGGCCAGTCCACCCGTGAGATCCTCACCGGCTTCCTGTCGGTCGACTCGGATGCCGGCAATGAGAAGGGCAAGATAGGCTCGAACTACGGCACTATCCGATTGCAGGAGCTGCCCAAGGATTCGAACGTACCGGGCCCCGGCCAGGCGCAGAACAACTTCAACGCCAACGCCGACGTGTCCAAGGAACTGAACCTGCTGCAATCCGGCGACACGCAAGTGGTGCGCGGCAACCTGCTCACCCTGCCGCTCGGTGGCGGACTGGTGGACGTGCAGCCCGTGTACGTCAAGTCTTCGGGTGCGACTTCATTCCCGCTGCTCAAGAAGACGCTGGTCGCGTTCGGTGATCAGGTAGGATTTGCGGATACGTTGGATGAGGCCTTGGATCAGGTGTTCGGTGGTGATTCCGGCGCGGCCGCAGGCGATGCCGAGAACGTGTCCGGTGACGGATCGTCTGGTGACCAGTCGTCCGGCATATCCGGTGACCAATCTGGTTCCGATACCAATGGTGGCCAGTCCGGCACCACGGACGGCAAGTCGGATTCCGGCTCGTCTTCCGACCGTAGCCCCGAACTCCAGCAGGCGCTGAACGATGCCGCCCAAGCCATGAAGGACAGCCAGTCCGCCATGAAGAACGGCGACTGGACCGCCTACGGCAAGGCGCAGAAGGAGCTTGAAGACGCCCTCAACAAGGCCATCGAGCTCGACAAGTAGTTCCGACAGGAATTGGCTCCCCTCAGGGTGAGGGGAGCCATCGCCGAAGGCGACTGAAGGGAGTCGGTTACCTCAACTGACATAGCCCG
>ENA-ORTM01002363-ORTM01002363.1-human-gut-metagenome-genome-assembly--contig:-NODE-2363-length-15747-cov-4.020329_pt1 | contig 15747 bp, 11 predicted proteins | sample MGYA00241909_ERZ509182 | MGnify/ENA primary metagenome ERZ509182 (study PRJEB26280, sample SAMEA2338855) | human gut metagenome | biome: human gut; feature: human-associated habitat; material: faeces...
GAGGGTATAGGTTGCCCAGGCGCTTACGCCCCAGTGGAAGAAAGAGTAAGGGATGCTGTATTCCAGCGCTTTCGGCGATTGCGGGGCAATGTTAAGGCCCGGGGTCTGGTAGTAATAAGCCCATTCGGCAACGCCCCAGTACAGCGTGGAGGAGCCGAGACCGGCGCAGATAAACATAAACAGCCATGAGAGGGTACTGTATTCGACTTTACCTTCGCCGAGCCGGATATTGCCGTATTTGCTGGTGGCCAGATACAACACCAGTCCCAGCGCCAGCAGCACCAGTACCTGTACCGTGGAACCCAGCAGGCGGGTCACGCCGTTAAAAATCGAATCAGCCGCCTGCGCGGTTTGCTGGGGGAAGAGACTTAATGTAGCGGCGATGAAAACAATGGCCGCCAGGCTGATGGCAATCAGCGGCACATCTTTTTTCTTTACGTTGCTCAACATGAGTGATCTCCTGGGCATGATTGCCCGTCGGTGGCTTTAGCCTGTCGTTGTTATCACGCTGTAGGGTCAGGGTTCGTAGCAAGATGCTATTAACAATTGGATTATTTCTTCGTTACATGAATTAAACAATTGGCCGTTTCGTGAAGCAATAAAACACGAAACGGAAATAATAAAAGGTGAATTGGCGCAGGTTCTGTCCTTTCAGGAATTAATAAAGTTCACCGCTGTGATGCGGTTCACTTGTCAATCGTGGGGGATTCTGCATAGCGAAAAGAGAGGGGAGTTGGCGGACCAGGCGCGCGGGTTTTCCCGGGTAGCGGCTGCGCCTTACCCGGGCTACTTGCTGTGCCGTTTTTTTGCCGGGTGGCGGCTGTGCCTTACCCGGCCTACTCACTACATTATCGTGCCATTGTAGCCTCGGTAAGCGCAGCGCCACCGGGGAGTGGCGGAGTAATTACGCCAAAATGGCCTTGCAGATAGCCTCGCTAACCTGCTGCGTTGAGGCACTGCCTTTCATGTCCGGAGTTTTCGGTCCGCAGGCGATCGTCTGCTCAATCGCCGCCAGAATGCCATCGTGAGCGGCGTGGTAGCGCTCATCGCCGTTGCCGAGGAAATCGAGCATCATCGCCCCGGCCCAAACGGTGGCGATCGGGTTGGCGATATTTTTGCCGGCGATATCCGGTGCGGAACCGCCCGCCGGCTCGTACAGGCCAAAACCTTGTTCATTGAGGCTGGCGGACGGCAGCATACCCATCGAGCCGGTGATCATCGCGCACTCGTCGGAGAGGATGTCGCCAAACAGGTTGGAGCACAGCAGCACGTCGAACTGGGACGGATCTTTAATCAGCTGCATGGTGGCGTTATCGATATACATATGCGCCAGCTCAACGTCCGGATACTCCTTGCCGATCTCGCTGACGATTTCGCGCCACAGGATGGAGGACTGCAGAACGTTGGCCTTATCGATGGAAGTCACTTTGTGACGACGCTTGCGGGCGGATTCAAAAGCGATGCGCGCGATACGCTCGATCTCAAAGCGGTGATACACCTCGGTATCAAAGGCTTTCTCATGCTGACCGCTGCCTTCGCGGCCTTTCGGCTGGCCGAAGTAGATGCCGCCGGTCAGTTCGCGTACGCAGAGAATGTCGAAGCCGTTAGCAGCGATGTCGGCGCGCAGCGGGCAGAACTCTTCCAGCCCCTGATACAGTTTTGCCGGGCGCAGGTTGCTGAACAGTTTAAAGTGTTTACGCAGCGGCAGCAGCGCGCCACGCTCTGGTTGTTCCGCCGGCGGCAGGTGCTCCCATTTCGGACCGCCGACGGAGCCGAACAGGATCGCATCCGCCTGCTCGCATCCGGCGACGGTCGCCTGCGGCAGGGGAGTTCCCTGACGGTCGATGGCCGCCCCGCCAACGTCATACTGGCTGGTGGTAATGTGCATGGCAAAACGTTGGCGCACGGCTTCCAGTACTTTCATCGCCTGGTTCATCACTTCCGGGCCAATGCCATCACCCGGCAAAACGGCAATATGGTAATTCTTCGACATTACACGGTTTCCTTATTGTTCTCTTTATTCTGAGCTTTGCGTTGCAATTCTTTTTCGACTTCGGCGGCGCGCCAGATGTTGTTCAGCACGTGAACCATCGCTTTGGCTGACGACTCTACGATATCCGTTGCCAGACCAACGCCATGGAAGCGGCGGCCATTGTAGTCAACGACGATATCCACCTGGCCCAGGGCGTCTTTGCCGTGGCCTTTCGCGCTTAAGCCATACTTCACTAATTCAATGTTGTAGTCGGTGACGCGGTTAATCGCCTGGTAGATAGCATCGACCGGACCGTTGCCGTTGGCGGCTTCGGTTTTGATCTCATCCCCGCAGACCAGTTTGATCGAGGCGGTGGCGATATCGCTGGATCCGGATTGGACGTTGAAGTAATCCAGGCGGAAATGCTCTGGCTCTTCCTGCTGCTTGTTGATAAAGGCCAGCGCTTCCAGATCGTAATCGAAGACCTGGCCTTTTTTGTCCGCCAGCTTCAGGAATGCGTCGTACAGATGATCCAGGTTGTAATCGCTCTCCTGGTAGCCCATCTCTTCCATCCGGTGTTTCACCGCCGCGCGGCCGGAGCGGGAAGTTAGGTTCAGTTGCACCTGGTTCAGGCCGATAGATTCCGGGGTCATGATCTCGTAGTTTTCGCGGTTCTTCAGCACGCCGTCCTGGTGAATGCCGGAGGAGTGGGCGAAGGCGCCGGTGCCGACGATGGCCTTGTTCGCCGGGATCGGCATATTGCAGATCTGGCTGACGGTCTGGCTGGTGCGCCAGATTTCATGATGATTAATGTTGGTGTGCACGTTCATGATGTCTTTGCGCACTTTGATCGCCATGATCACTTCTTCCAGCGCGCAGTTGCCGGCGCGTTCGCCGATACCGTTCATCGCACCTTCTACCTGGCGCGCACCGGCGTGGACCGCGGCGAGGGCGTTACCGACAGCGATGCCCAGATCATCATGGGTGTGGACGGAAATAATTGCTTTGTCGATATTCGGCACGCGATCATACAGGCCGCTGATGATGTTGGCATATTCGAACGGCATGGTATAGCCGACGGTATCCGGGATATTAATGGTGGTGGCGCCGGCGTTGATCGCCGCTTCCACGACGCGAGCCAGATCGGCAATCGGCGTACGGCCGGCATCTTCACAGGAGAACTCAACGTCGTCAGTGTAGTTGCGTGCCCGCTTCACCATATAGATCGCGCGCTCAATAACCTCATCCAGCGTACTGCGCAGTTTGGTGGCGATATGCATCGGCGAGGTGGCAATAAAGGTATGAATACGGAAAGCCTCGGCCACTTTTAACGATTCCGCCGCCACGTCGATATCTTTCTCAACGCAGCGCGCCAGGGCGCACACGCGGCTGTTTTTAATGGTGCGCGCGATGGTTTGCACCGATTCAAAATCGCCCGGCGAGGATACCGGGAAACCGACTTCCATTACGTCGACCCCCATTCGCTCAAGGGCCAGTGCGATCTGCAGCTTCTCTTTGACACTCAGGCTTGCCTGTAACGCTTGTTCGCCATCACGTAAGGTCGTATCGAAAATAATGACTTGCTGGCTCATGGTTTGGATCCTTAGTCTGTGTCCTGGCGCCTTGTTGACGAGCATAAAAAAACCCGCGCCAAGGCGCGGGTTTTATAGTCTTGCTGGAAGATGACTTAACGCTGAACGTCGCCCAACAGCCTACCGCGCAAATGGCATGCGTTTAGTAGTAGTAGGCTGGTGATACGAGCGGTGCGAATCATTGCGTCAAACTCCAGATGAAATCGTTATGCTTTTAGAGTTACTGGATAGCTGTTTTAAAGTCAACCCCTGGCATGGAAAAAGCGTTTTGGGCTGACTAAATGAATTAGCAAAATGTGCTGATGTAAGCCCCATTTTGCCGAAGATCCTATTTTGGACCGAAGGCGGTTTATCCCCATTTGTTTCATTTGAAAAAGTGCTTTGCATTCAAGGCATCGTCGAAGAGGTGTCGCCAATGAAGGGACAAAAAACGGTATCTGGATGAAAATATTAAATTTATTTTTCCTGTGAATGTATTCGAACGCTAGCGGATTATTTTTCAATGATAAGGATTTGTTAATTTTATGGAGGGAAAAATAAAATACTTTATTATTGCTTAAGTTACAGTTAACTCGTGGTGCTGTTTTTATTTTTATGGATTATGGTTACACTTATCGTCATTAAGTAATCAGTATGGTTTGAGCGGCTCAATTTTTTGATCAGGACCGTTTCTTCACTGCCACTCATAGCCTTGATATATTCCTAAAAATTTCTTTTGCTATTTTGTAAATGTCATTTGCATGGTAAATGATATTTTCGGCGCTAATTATAGCGGTTTAGTGAAGGGAATTCATCGTGACGGCGGAATTAGATATGTTAATTGAAACTCCAGAATATAAATCAGCCCCCGGACAGGAAGTCGTTAAACCTCAACTACGGATGGTTGATCTCAATCTGCTTACCGTTTTTGATGCGGTTATGCAAGAGCAGAATATTACTCGTGCCGCCCATACGCTCGGCATGTCACAGCCCGCGGTGAGCAATGCGGTTTCACGACTGAAAGTGATGTTTAATGACGAGCTTTTTGTGCGCTATGGCCGCGGTATTCAGCCGACGGCGCGCGCCTATCAGCTGTTTGGCTCGGTACGCCAGGCGCTGCAGCTGGTCCAAAACGAATTGCCAGGCTCCGGTTTTGAACCGCTGAGCAGTGAGCGCGTGTTCCATCTGTGCGTCTGCAGCCCGCTGGATAACATCCTGACGTCGGTTATTTTTAATAAAGTTGCAGAGATAGCCCCCAATATTCATTTAGTCTTTAAGTCTGCGCTTAATCAAAATACGGAACATCAGCTACGTTATCAGGAAACAGAATTCGTAATCGGTTATGAAGAGTTCCGTCGCCCTGAGTTTGCCTGCGTTCCGTTATTTAAAGACGAAATGGTCCTGGTCGCCAGTCGCAACCATCCGCGTATTTCCGGGCCGATGATGGAGGCGGATATTTATCGCGAGGAGCATGCCGCCGTTGCTCTCGACCGGTATGCCTCATTTAGTTTGCCGTGGTATGACACGGCCGATAAACAAGCGCGTATCGCCTATCAGGGTAATGCGATGGTCAGCGTATTAAACGTAGTATCGCAAACCCAGATGGTGGCCATTGCCCCGCGCTGGCTGGCAGATGAATTTGCTGACAAGCTTGCCCTGCAAATATTACCTTTGCCGTTGAAGGTCAACAGTCGGACCTGCTATCTCTCCTGGCACGAAGCCGCTGGTCGTGATAAAGGCCACCAGTGGATGGAAGAGCTGCTGGTGGACATTTGCAAGCGCTGACCCGACGACGATAGATAGCAAAGGAGCTTCGGCTCCTTTTTTTATATGACATAAATCAAATAAAGCAGAATTTTATTCTGTTTACCTTGCGCGAGGAGTTCGTTGTGTTCGTGAAAAATGGATCTATTCCTGTTATCACCCTTTTTCGCCGAGTATTTACCATTCTCTTTTCTTATCTCTGAAGCAATTCACCATATTTTCCCCTCACCGCTTTCTTTTCTTCTTATTCAAGAAATAAGGCCTCAGCTGCGGCGAATTGCCTGCCTGCTGGCGAGCAGTTATGGTAGTGGCATGCAGTACATTCACCTCAATGCGGAGGACCACTCCTTCGCATCGTGCGAGCGCGCGGAAATTGAGTTCCGCTGTCGTAAAACAATAAGCCCGGAGGCAAACCATGGAGATGTTGTCAGGAGCCGAGATGGTCGTCCAATCGCTTGTCGATCAGGGCGTCAAGCAAGTATTCGGCTATCCCGGAGGCGCAGTCCTCGATATCTATGATGCGTTACATACCCTTGGCGGTATCGATCATGTGCTGGTTCGTCACGAGCAGGCGGCGGTGCATATGGCGGATGGCCTGGCGCGGGCGACCGGGGAGGTCGGCGTGGTGCTGGTGACCTCTGGGCCTGGGGCGACGAACGCCATCACTGGCATTGCGACAGCCTATATGGACTCTATTCCGTTGGTGATCCTCTCGGGGCAGGTAGCCACCTCGCTTATCGGCTACGATGCCTTCCAGGAGTGCGACATGGTGGGGATTTCCCGTCCGGTGGTGAAGCACAGTTTCCTGGTGAAGCAGACCGAAGATATTCCCGGCGTGCTGAAGAAAGCCTTCTGGCTGGCGGCCAGCGGTCGCCCCGGTCCGGTAGTGGTCGATCTGCCGAAGGATATTCTCAATCCGGCGAAGAAGCTGCCTTACGTCTGGCCGGACGCGGTGAGCATGCGCTCGTATAACCCAACCACCAGTGGCCATAAAGGGCAGATTAAACGCGCCCTGCAGACCCTGGTGGCCGCAAGTAAGCCGGTCGTCTACGTCGGCGGCGGGGCGATCAATGCGCATTGCGAACCTCAGCTGCGCGAGCTGGTGGAAAAACTGAAGCTGCCGGTGGCCTCATCCTTGATGGGACTTGGCGCTTTCCCGGCGACACACTCGCAGGCGCTGGGGATGCTGGGGATGCACGGCACCTATGAAGCCAACATGACCATGCACCACTCGGACGTGATTTTTGCCGTCGGCGTTCGCTTTGACGACCGGACCACCAATAACCTGGCCAAGTATTGTCCGAACGCGACGGTACTGCATATTGATATCGATCCGACTTCAATCTCGAAAACCGTGCCGGCAGATGTGCCGATCGTCGGCGATGCCCGGCTGGTGCTGGAGCAGATGCTAGAGCTGCTGGAGCAGGAGGAAGCGCAGCAGCCGCTGGACGACATTCGCGACTGGTGGCAACAGATCGAGCAGTGGCGTGCCCGTCATTGTCTGCGCTACGACGACCAGAGCGATAAAATCAAACCGCAGGCGGTAATTGAAACTATCTGGCGGCTGACCCAGGGCGATGCCTACGTCACTTCCGATGTGGGTCAGCATCAGATGTTCGCCGCCCTGTATTACCCCTTCGATAAACCGCGGCGCTGGATTAACTCCGGTGGTCTCGGCACCATGGGCTTTGGCCTACCGGCTGCGCTGGGGGTCAAAATGGCTCTGCCGGACGAAATGGTGGTCTGCGTGACCGGTGACGGCAGTATACAGATGAACATTCAGGAACTCTCCACTGCGCTGCAGTATGAGCTGCCGGTCCTGGTGCTTAACCTCAACAACCGCTATCTCGGGATGGTGAAGCAGTGGCAGGATATGCTCTATTCCGGGCGTCACTCGCAGTCCTATATGGAATCGCTACCGGACTTTGTCCGTCTGGCGGAAGCCTATGGCCACGTCGGGATCCGCATCAGCGAGCCGCAGGAGCTGGAGACGAAGCTTGCTGAAGCTCTGGAGCAGGTGCGCCAGCGTCGGCTGGTGTTTGTCGATGTGACCGTCGACGGCAGTGAGCATGTGTACCCCATGCAGATCCGCGGCGGCGGCATGGATGAAATGTGGTTGAGCAAAACGGAGAGGACCTGATTATGCGCCGGATATTATCGGTATTACTGGAAAACGAATCGGGTGCATTGTCCCGCGTTATCGGCCTCTTTTCCCAGCGTGGCTATAATATAGAAAGCCTGACTGTCGCGCCGACGGACGATCCCACTCTCTCCAGAATGACCATTCAGACCGTGGGCGATGAAAAAGCGATTGAGCAGATTGAAAAGCAACTGCACAAGCTGGTGGATGTCCTGCGGGTCAGCGAGCTGGGGCAGGGGGCTCATGTTGAACGCGAAATTATGCTGGTGAAGGTTCAGGCCAGCGGCTATGGCCGTGAAGAAGTGAAGCGCAACACCGAAATCTTCCGCGGACAGATTATCGACGTGACGCCTTCTATCTATACCGTCCAGCTCGCCGGCACCAGCGATAAGCTGGATGCATTTCTGGCCTCGCTGCGCGATGTCGCTCGGATTGTGGAAGTGGCTCGCTCCGGCGTGGTCGGCCTGTCTCGCGGTGATAAAATCATGCGCTAAGGATCGGGAACTGCTGTAAAAATAGCCCGGCAGAGACTGTCGGGCTTTTTTTTTGCGAAATCAGTAGGAACTGTAAGCGAAAGCGGTTGCTGCGCTAACTATTCTGCGCTTAGATGTTATAAAAAGGATTCCATACCTGAATAATGGTTATGTTTGGCACTTCTTACCCAAGGGGCAATTGTGAAACTGGATGAAATCGCCCGGCTGGCCGGTGTTTCAAGAACCACCGCGAGCTATGTGATTAATGGCAAAGCGAAGCAGTACCGCGTAAGCGATAAAACGGTCGAAAAAGTGATGGCTGTGGTGCGAGAGCACAACTATCACCCAAATGCGGTCGCTGCTGGCCTGCGTGCAGGACGCACACGCTCTATCGGTCTGGTGATCCCGGATCTGGAAAACACCAGCTATACCCGGATTGCAAATTATCTCGAACGTCAGGCGCGTCAGCGCGGCTATCAGCTGCTGATTGCCTGCTCGGAGGATCAGCCCGATAACGAGATGCGCTGTATCGAGCATCTGCTGCAGCGCCAGGTGGACGCTATCATTGTCTCTACTTCGCTGCCGCCGGAGCACCCTTTTTATCAGCGCTGGGCTAACGACCCGTTTCCGATTGTCGCCCTCGACCGCGCCCTCGATCGCGAGCACTTCACCAGCGTGGTTGGCGCTGACCAGGATGACGCCGAGATGCTCGCAGCTGAGCTGCGGACGTTTCCTGGCGAAACGGTGCTCTATCTCGGCGCGCTGCCGGAGCTGTCGGTGAGCTTCCTGCGCGAACAGGGCTTCCGTAAAGCCTGGCAGGACGATCCGCGTGAGGTGCATTATCTCTATGCCAACAGCTATGAGCGCGAAGCGGCGGCCCAGCTGTTTGAGAAATGGCTTGAAACCCATCCGATGCCACAGGCGCTGTTTACCACCTCTTTCCCGCTGCTGCAGGGCGTAATGGATGTGACCTTGCGTCGCGAGGGTAAACTGCCCTCCGAGCTGGCGATCGCCACCTTCGGTGATAATGAGCTGCTCGATTTTCTGCAGTGTCCGGTACTGGCCGTGGCCCAGCGTCATCGCGATGTCGCTGAACGGGTGCTGGAGATCGTCCTCGCCAGCCTCGACGAACCTCGCAAGCCGAAGCCGGGTCTTAGCCGCATTCGCCGTAATCTCTATCGTCGCGGTAGCCTGAATCGCCGCTAAGGGCGCCATATCGCCAGCGCCCAGGTATAAACCTGGCAGGCCTGACCGTAAGCAGGCCGCTGGCGATAAATCAGGCAATTGACGTGCAAAATGCAAAACTGAATATATTTCAGACAAATCCCTAAACTTCTTTACGCGTTATTTTATTTTATTCACTGACCATCGTTTTGTGACTCCAAATGGGGTACAAAAAATGACTGCGCGGACTTTAATTGTATTATTTTGTTACATTCATCAGGTTAATTGCTGAATTAACACTCATTTTGTACGCGCCACGCTTTCTTCCCCGTCATATCCCGCGCCTGGCCAGTCCCTCTGCCAGCAACAGGTACTGTTAACGGCCGGCATAATGGCCTAAAATGCCGCTCGCGTCGCAAACTGACACTTTATATTTTCCCGCCGAAGATATTCTGTTGTTTATAACTGTTACGAGTTTGTTGGTTATTTTCTTACACGTATTCATAACGTTAATTTGCCTCGCCTGTTGATGATTTTTTCATCAGGGCTAATGTCGGCTGTAAATAATGGGTTTTTGAGCTCCGTTGGCATCCGTGCTGGCTTGACAAGCTTTTCCTCCGCTCCGTAAACTCCTTCTGGTGGGAATTTGTGGGGTAAAGTGGCGAAAAGGGGTGAGGCTGGCATGTTCCGGGGAGCAACGTTAGTCAATCTCGACAGCAAAGGCCGCCTGGCCGTGCCAACGCGCTATCGCGAAGGGCTGATCGAGGACGCTGCCGGTCAATTGGTATGCACCATTGACATTCATCACCCGTGCCTGCTGCTTTATCCATTGCCTGAATGGGAAGTCATCGAGCAGAAATTGTCGCGTTTATCGAGCATGAATCCCGTTGAGCGGCGCGTACAGCGTTTGCTTTTGGGTCATGCCAGCGAATGTCAGATGGATAATGCCGGCCGCTTGCTGATTGCGCCGGTGTTACGGCAGCATGCTGGGCTGACAAAAGAAGTGATGCTGGTCGGGCAGTTTAATAAATTTGAACTGTGGGATGAAACGACCTGGTATCAACGGGTCAAGGAAGATATCGACGCTGAGCAGTCCGCGACCGGTGAACTGTCGGAGCGCCTGCAGGATTTGTCCTTATAAAAATGATGGAAAATTATAAACATACTACGGTACTTCTGGATGAAGCCGTCAACGGCCTCAATATTCGTCCAGACGGTATCTATATTGATGGTACTTTTGGCCGCGGTGGTCACTCGCGCCTGATCCTCTCCCGGCTGGGTGCGGAAGGACGATTGCTGGCTATCGATCGCGACCCGCAGGCGATTGCCGTCGCGCAAACCATCGATGACCCCCGCTTTTCCATCGTACATGGTCCCTTTTCACAACTCGCTGAGTACGTCGGCGAGCGCAATCTTACCGGTAAGATCGACGGCATTCTGCTCGATCTCGGCGTCTCTTCCCCGCAGCTTGACGATGCGGAACGCGGCTTTTCCTTTATGCGTGACGGGCCGCTGGATATGCGCATGGATCCGACGCGCGGTCAGTCCGCAGCCGAATGGCTGCAGACGGCTGAAGAAGACGATATCGCCTGGGTGATTAAAACCTTTGGCGAAGAGCGTTTCGGCAAACGTATCGCCCGCGCGATCGTCGAACGTAATCGCATTCAGCCGATGACTCGCACCAAAGAGCTGGCGGAAGTCATCGCCGCGGCGATGCCGGTAAAAGATAAGCACAAACATCCCGCGACCCGTACCTTCCAGGCGGTGCGCATTTGGGTAAACAGTGAACTGGAGGAGATAGAGCAGGCGCTAAAAAGCTCGCTCAGCGTGCTGGCCCCGGGCGGGCGGCTGTCGATCATTAGTTTTCATTCGCTGGAAGATCGCATTGTGAAGCGCTTTATGCGTGAGCAAAGCCGCGGTCCGCAGGTTCCGGCGGGAATACCGATGACCGAAGCGCAGCTCAAAAAACTGGGCGGCCGTGAGTTGCGAGCACTAGGCAAGTTGATGCCGGGCGAAGAAGAGGTGGCAGAGAATCCACGCGCCCGTAGTTCAGTGCTGCGTATCGCAGAGAGGACGAACGCATGATCGGCAGAGTGACAGAGGCATTAAGCAAGGTTAAAGGGTCGATTGGAAGCAACGAGCGCCATGCTTTGCCTGGCGTGATCGGGGACGACCTTCTGCGGTTTGGGAAACTGCCACTCTGCTTGTTCATTTGCATCATTATTACGGCGATTACCGTGGTCACCACTGCGCATCACACGCGCCTGTTGACCGCGCAGCGTGAACAGCTGGTTCTGGAGCGCGACGCCCTGGATATTGAGTGGCGCAACCTGATCCTCGAAGAGAATGCGCTCGGCGATCACAGTCGGGTTGAGCGGATCGCGACCGAGAAGTTACAGATGCAACACGTCGATCCATCACAAGAAAATATCGTTGTACAGAAATAAGGATTATTGCGACGGATGAAAGCAGCGCCAAAAACGCCTAAAGCAAAACGTCAGGAAGAACAGGCCAACTTTATCAGTTGGCGTTTTGCGTTGCTGTGCGGCTGTATTCTGCTGGCGCTGGCTTTTCTGCTGGGGCGCGTCGCCTGGCTACAGGTGATCAGCCCCGATATGCTGGTGCGCCAGGGCGATATGCGTTCAGGAAGTGTCCACCGCGCGCGGGATGATTACCGATCGCTCCGGACGTCCGCTGGCGGTCAGCGTGCCGGTGAAGGCTATCTGGGCCGACCCGAAAGAGCTCCATGACGCCGGCGGGGTTACCCTGGATACGCGCTGGAAGGCGCTGGCGGATGCCCTCAATATGCCGCTGGATCAGCTGGCGACGCGCATCAATACCAATCCGCGGATGCGGTTTATCTATCTGGCGCGTCAGGTTAACCCTGACATGGCCGATTACATCAAGAAGCTGAAGCTGCCGGGCATTCATCTGCGCGAAGAATCCCGTCGTTACTACCCTTCCGGGGAAGTAACCGCTCACCTCATCGGCTTTACCAACGTCGATAGCCAGGGGATTGAAGGGGTTGAGAAAAGCTTTGATAAATGGCTTACCGGTCAGCCGGGCGAGCGTATCGTGCGTAAAGACCGCTATGGCCGGGTAATTGAAGACATCTCTTCTACCGATAGCCAGGCAGCGCACAACCTGGCGCTGAGTATCGACGAACGCCTGCAGGCGCTGGTCTATCGCGAGCTAAACAACGCCGTGGCCTTTAACAAAGCCGAGTCGGGCAGCGCCGTGTTAGTGGATGTTAACACCGGTGAAGTGCTGGCGATGGCCAACAGTCCATCCTATAACCCGAACAACTTCGCCGGTACGGCAAAAGACACCATGCGTAACCGTGCGATTACCGACGTGTTTGAGCCGGGTTCGACGGTGAAACCGATGGTGGTCATGACGGCGCTGCAGCGCGGTATCGTCAACGAAAATACCGTGCTCAATACCGTGCCTTATCGAATTAACGGCCACGAAATCAAAGACGTGGCGCGCTACAGCGAATTGACCCTGACCGGGGTGCTACAGAAGTCGAGTAACGTCGGTGTTTCTAAGCTGGCGTTAGCGATGCCGTCCTCAGCGTTAGTAGATACTTACTCACGTTTTGGACTGGGAAAAGCGACCAATTTGGGGTTGGTCGGAGAACGCAGTGGCTTATATCCTCAAAAACAACGGTGGTCTGACATAGAGAGGGCCACCTTTTCTTTCGGCTATGGGCTAATGGTAACCCCGTTACAGTTAGCGCGAGTCTACGCAACGATTGGCAGCTATGGCATCTATCGCCCGTTGTCGATTACCAAAGTTGATCCTCCGGTTCCGGGCGAGCGCGTCTTCCCGGAATCACTCGTTCGTACCGTCGTTCATATGATGGAAAGCGTGGCGCTGCCCGGCGGCGGCGGTGTGAAAGCGGCGATCAAAGGCTATCGCATCGCGATTAAAACCGGTACGGCGAAAAAAGTGGGGCCGGATGGCCGCTATATCAACAAATATATTGCTTACACCGCAGGCGTTGCGCCCGCCAGCCATCCGCGCTTCGCGCTGGTGGTGGTGATCAACGACCCGCAGGCAGGTAAATACTACGGTGGCGCCGTTTCCGCGCCGGTCTTTGGTGCCATCATGGGCGGCGTATTGCGCACCATGAACATCGAGCCGGATGCGCTGGCAACGGGCGAAAAAAGTGAATTTGTAATTAATCAAGGCGAGGGAACAGGTGGCAGATCGTAATTTGCGCGACCTACTCGCTCCATGGGTGCCAAACGCACCGGAGCGCATTCTGCGAGAGATGACGCTGGACAGCCGGGTGGCTGCTTCCGGCGATCTCTTTATCGCGGTACAGGGTCATCAGGCGGACGGGCGTCGTTATATCCCGCAGGCGATAGCGCAAGGTGTGGCTGCCATTATTGCTGAAGCGCAGGGCGAAGCTAAAGACGGTGAGATCCGTGAAATGCACGGCGTGCCGGTTATCTACCTGAGCCAGCTTAACGAACGCTTATCGGCGCTGGCCGGGCGTTTTTATCATCAGCCGTCGCAGCAGCTGCGTCTGGTGGGCGTCACCGGCACCAACGGGAAAACCACCACCACTCAGCTGCTGGCGCAGTGGGCAAAGCTGCTCGGCGAAACCAGCGCGGTGATGGGGACCGTCGGTAACGGTCTGCTGGATAAAGTCGTTCCAACTGAAAACACCACCGGTTCCGCGGTGGACGTTCAACATGTGCTCTCCAGTCTGGTCGGGCAGGGGGCTACCTTCGGCGCGATGGAAGTCTCCTCCCATGGTCTGGTACAGCACCGCGTAGCGGCCCTGCAGTTTGCCGCCTCGGTGTTTACCAATCTCAGCCGCGATCATCTCGACTACCATGGCGACATGGAGCACTACGAAGCGGCGAAATGGCTGCTGTACTCCACCCATCATTGCGGTCAGGCCATCGTCAATGCTGACGATGAAGTCGGTCGTCGCTGGCTGGCAAAACTGCCGGACGCGGTGGCGGTATCGATGGAAGATCATATCAACCCGAATTGCCACGGCCGCTGGCTAAAGGCCACCGCGGTGAACTATCACGACAGCGGGGCGACCATCCAGTTTGACTCCAGCTGGGGCAAGGGCGAAATCGAAAGCCGCCTGATGGGCGCATTTAACGTCAGCAACCTGCTGCTGGCGCTGGCCACGCTGCTGGCGCTGGGCTATCCGCTGGCCGATCTGCTGAAGAGCGCAGCGCGTTTACAGCCGGTGTGCGGCCGTATGGAAGTGTTCAGCGCGCCGGGTAAACCTGCCGTGGTGGTGGATTATGCCCATACGCCTGACGCGCTGGAAAAAGCGCTGCAGGCGGCACGCCTGCACTGCAGCGGCAAGCTGTGGTGCGTCTTCGGCTGCGGCGGCGACCGCGACAAAGGTAAACGTCCGTTGATGGGCGCTATCGCGGAAGAATTTGCCGACATCGTGGTCGTTACTGACGATAACCCGCGCACCGAAGAGCCGCGGGCGATTATCAACGATATTCTGGCCGGCATGCTCGATGCAGGTCAGGCGAAGGTGATGGAAGGCCGCGCGGAAGCGGTGACCAACGCCGTGATGCAGGCGAAAGAGAACGACGTGGTGCTGGTGGCGGGTAAAGGCCATGAAGATTACCAGATCGTCGGCAACCGCCGTCTGGATTATTCCGACCGCGTGACCGTCGCGCGTCTGCTGGGAGCGGTAGCATGATTCGCTTTACGTTAAGTCAACTTGCCGCGATCGCCCATGGCGAATGGCAGGGTAGCGATGTCGCTATCGACGAGGTGACCACCGATACCCGTAAAGTGACGGCGGGCTGCCTGTTTGTGGCGCTGAAAGGGGAGCGTTTCGACGCCCATGATTTTGCCGAACAGGCGAAAGCGGCGGGCGCCGGCGCGCTGCTGGTGAGTCGTCCGCTGGCCTGCGATCTCCCGCAGGTGATTGTGAACGATACCCGGCAGGCTTTCGGTGAGTTAGCCGCCTGGGTGCGTCAGCAGGTGCCGACTCGCGTCGTCGCCCTGACCGGCTCGTCCGGTAAAACCTCGGTTAAAGAGATGACCGCGGCGATCCTCAGCCAGTGCGGCAACACGCTGTATACCGCCGGCAACCTGAACAACGATATCGGCGTCCCGATGACGCTGCTGCGGCTGACCAAAGAGCATCAGTACGCGGTGATCGAACTCGGCGCCAACCACCAGGGCGAAATCGCCTGGACCGTCAGCCTGACGCGTCCGGAAGCGGCGCTGGTCAACAACCTTGCTGCGGCGCACCTGGAAGGTTTCGGTTCGCTGGCGGGCGTGGCGAAGGCGAAGGGCGAAATCTATACCGGTCTGCCGGAAAATGGCATCGCCATCCTCAATGCCGACAATAACGACTGGCTGAACTGGCAGGCGGTGATTGGCGATCGCAAAGTGTGGCGCTTCTCGCCGAACGCGGCGAACAGCGATTTCACGGCGACCAACGTGCAGATCACCAGCCACGGCACCGAATTTACGCTGCAGACCCCAACCGGCAACGTTGACGTACTGCTGCCGCTGCCGGGACGCCACAACATCGCTAATGCGCTGGCCGCCACTTCGCTGGCGATGGCGGTAGGCGCCGATTTGGCGGCGGTGAAAGCCGGACTGGCGCAGCTGCAGGCCGTTCCGGGACGTCTGTTCCCGATCCGGCTGACCGAGAGC
>ENA-ORTM01002371-ORTM01002371.1-human-gut-metagenome-genome-assembly--contig:-NODE-2371-length-15706-cov-2.567631_pt1 | contig 15706 bp, 8 predicted proteins | sample MGYA00241909_ERZ509182 | MGnify/ENA primary metagenome ERZ509182 (study PRJEB26280, sample SAMEA2338855) | human gut metagenome | biome: human gut; feature: human-associated habitat; material: faeces...
TTATTATATGCGGGTTTACGCAGTAAAAAAAATTTTACAATCCACTCCTTTGTGTTATAATAAGCCGTATAATAAAAAGAGCGGAAACAACCGTGTATTTCCCTCCGGTCACAATATCCGGAGGCATCCAAAGGAGAACGCTATGCGAGCAAATAACCTTACTCTGCTCACGGACCTCTATGAGCTTACCATGATGCAGGGATATTTCAAAAACCCTACCAACCAGACCGTTGTCTTTGACATGTTCTACCGCAACAATCCGTGCGATGGCGGTTTTGCCATCTGTGCAGGACTGGAGCAGATGATCGAATACATCGAAAATCTCCGTTTCTCAGAAGAAGACATTACCTATCTGAGAAGTCTTGGCATCTTTGAGGATGATTTCCTTGAGTATTTGAGCAACTTCAGATTCACCGGTGATATCTACGCAATTCCGGAGGGAACCGTGATCTTCCCGAGAGAGCCAATGGTCAAGGTTATCGCACCGATCATGGAAGCTCAGCTTGTAGAGACGGCCATCCTGAACATTATGAACCATCAGAGTCTTATTGCCACTAAGGCAGCACGTGTATGCCACGCAGCCAAGGGCGATCCCATCATGGAATTCGGTCTTCGCCGTGCCCAGGGTCCGGACGCCGGGATCTTCGGTGCCAGAGCTGCAGTGATCGGCGGATGTGCCGGTACTTCCAACGTACTGACCGGCCAGATGTTTAACGTTCCGGTTCTCGGAACACATGCTCATTCCTGGATCATGAGTTTCCCGGATGAGTACACAGCCTTTAAGACCTATGCGAGACTTTACCCGAATTCCTGTACTCTTCTGGTTGACACCTACGATGTCCTGAAATCCGGTGTTCCAAATGCGATCCGTGTATTTGAGGAGATGCGTGAGGAAGGTATCCAGCTGAAGAACTATGGAATCCGTATCGACAGCGGTGATCTTGCATATCTTTCCAAAAAAGCTTACAAGATGCTGGCTGCTGCCGGTTTCGATGATGCTACCATTTCCGCATCCAGCGATCTTGATGAATATCTTATCGAAAGCCTGAAGGCCCAGGATGCCAAGATCAATTCCTGGGGCGTCGGAACCAAGCTGATCACAGCCGATAACAATCCGGCATTCGGCGGCGTATACAAGCTTGCCGCTGTAAAGGACGCTGACAGCGATGCCTTCCAGCCGAAGATCAAGCTTTCCGAAAACACAGAAAAGGTTACCAACCCGGGTAACAAGACTGTATACCGTATCTACAGCAAGAAGACCGGCAAGATCAAGGCCGATCTGATCTGCCTTGCAGATGAGAAATTCGATCCGGAAGAAACTATGGTGATCTTCGACCCGGTTGACACCTGGAAAAAGACCAAGGTTCTTGGCGGAACCTACGAACTCCGTGAGCTCCTTGTTCCGGTAATTAAAGATGGTAAGAGCGTTTACAAGTCTCCATCTGTCATGGAACTCCGCGACTACTGCAAACAGGAGCAGAACACACTGTGGGATGAATCCAGACGTTTCGTTAATCCGCAGAAGGTTTATGTAGATCTCTCCCAGTCACTCTATGACATGAAGAAGGCTCTCCTGGAAGAAATGAGCGAAAAAGAGCTCTGATAAACAGAAATAAGCATTCATAAACCCCCTTTTCTTATCATAAGCTTATGGATAAGGAAAGGGGGTTTTTTATTGCACAGAGAATTTTATACCCGGCTGATCAGCAGGGAGCATCCTCTGCCGGAAGCCTTTGTGCCGGAGCATCTCATCGATATCGGACTTCCATTTGAAGCAGCGCCGGGAGATTCGAAGCGGCTTCTGGAATACCAGGCTGCAAAAGCGGCTTCTCAGCTTTTTCATGCCTGTCACAGATGTGGTCTGAACCTGTGGGCAGTTTCCGGATATCGTTCCTACCAGCGACAGAAGGAGCTCTTTACGGAAAGCCCTTTTGTTGCCAGGCCAGGTACGAGCGAGCATCAGAGCGGACTTGCTCTGGATGTCTCCTGTCCTTCCATCCATATGGAGCTCTCCGAAAGGTTTTCCGCAACAGGAGAAGGCCGCTGGCTGAAAAAGAACGCTCCGCTCTATGGTTTCATCCTCCGGTATCCCAAAAACAGAGAGGAGATCACCGGCTTCCCTTACGAGCCCTGGCACATCCGCTATGTGACCAAACCTCTGGCTTCCTGGCTCACCATCACAAATCTGACTCTGGAAGAATACCACAGTTTTCCTTCCCGGTGCCCGCACCCTCCCTGATCTGCTGCCTCCTGGCATCTGCATCTGATGTTTATATCTTGATCTTCACACATTTTTCTGTACATCTGATGCACGTTTACTGCTCCATCTGTCTGCCAAGAAAACCGGCTGCTGTGCGGACAAGTGCACGCTCCGTGTCACCCATTTCCGCTTTTTCGCTTCTGGACAGAAGGATCACGGCCCCGATCGCATCGCTGGCACACAGAACAGGCTGTATCATTTTTCGTTCAAAAGAATCACTGTCATCGACAATGATCGGGATATTTTCCCTGCTGCTCCGACTGATCAGTCTGCATTCTCTGCCGGCAATGACTGCATCCAGCTCAGAACTGATCTCTTTTCCTTCCAGTTCCCGGCTTCCGCTGCCACATGCCGCCACCACCTGATCACGATCCGTGATACATGCCGTCAGTCCGGTGGTCTGTACCAGCGCTTCCGCATATTCCGCAGCAAACGTATTCAGCTCTCCAATGGGCGAATATTTTTTCAGGATGATCTGTCCTTCCCTGTCTGTAAAAATCTCCAGTGGCGTTCCTTCCTTGATCCGCAGTGTCTTTCGTATCTCTTTTGGAATCACAACCCTGCCCAGATCATCGATCCTGCGAACAATTCCCGTTGCTTTCATCTTCCTGAATTCCTCCTGTATTTTCTGTTCATTGTACGTCAATGTTATGTTAACTATTTGTTTTTCATATGGTTATTATGCGAAAAACTGGGAGAAATATGCATAAAAATCTCTTATTTATCTGTCGCTGCAGGAGCAGCATTGTCGTATGCCTGCTGCAGAAATACTTCCTGAGAGTTAAGCGGAGCATTATCGGATGGTTCGATCTTATAATTTCCCTTATTGTTCATGATCCTTGCTTTTCGATTATCACTGAGCATTGTCACAAACATTTCCTGGATCTGCATACGGATATCCGGATCCTCGATAGGCGCCGCAACTTCTACACGACGAAGAGTATTTCTTGTCATAAAGTCTGCAGAGGAAATATAGATCCTTGCTCTCTCCTGTGTTCCGAAAATATAAATACGGGAATGCTCCAGAAAACGTCCTACAATACTGATAATGTGGATATTTTCTGTCTGTCCTTTCACTCCCGGGATCAGACAGCAGATACCACGGATCACCATATCAATGTGTACTCCTGCACAGGATGCTTCTACAAGCTTGCTCATAATACGTTTATCTGTCAGAGAATTCATTTTCAGACCGATATATGCCTGTTCTCCGGCCTTCGCATGCTCGATCTCCTCATCGATCATGGCAAGCACTTTGTTCTGAAGACATCTTGGTGCCACAAGAAGATGCTCCATATCTTCAACAGTTTCTCCCATTGCCAGTGCCTGGAACACTCTGGCCGCTTCCGTTCCGATCTTCGGATCCGCAGTCATAAGAGAAAGGTCTGTATACAGACGGGCTGTTTTTTCATTGTAGTTTCCTGTTCCGATCTGTGTATAATATTCCACATTTCCGTCTTTTTTCTTCATGATCTGGCAAAGCTTGGAGTGTACCTTATAGCCGTCCAGACCGTAGATCACATGACAGCCTGCATCCTCCAGAAGTCGGGACCATCCGATATTGTTCTCCTCATCAAAACGTGCCTTCAGCTCCACCAGAACGAAAACTTCCTTTCCGTTTTCTGCTGCTTCGATCAGAGCTTCCACAACCTTACTCTGTTTTGCCACACGGTAAAGTGTCATCTTAATGGAAACTACATCCTCATCATTGGCAGCCTCATGGAGCATTGTAAGAAACGGCTTGATGCTTTCATATGGGTAGGAAAGAAAACGGTCCTTTTTCGCGATCTGGTCAAGGATCGGTTCGTGGCTGTTAAACAGAGGAGATTTCTGAGGAATTCTTTTTTCATAAAAAAGCTCTGTTCTTTTTCTCAGGCCGTCCTGGATCTGGAATACAAAAGAAAGATCCAGCGGTATATCTCCCCGGAACACATAATTCTTGTCCACTTCCAGATACTCGCAAAGTGTTTCAACAACATCTCCGTCCATTTCTCTTGACAGCTCCAGGCGGATCGGTGCCAGTTTCTTTCTTGCCTTGATCAGTTCTACCATAAACTCACGGTAATCCAGATCTTCATCATAAAGAGCATCTGCGTCAATATCCGCATTTCTGGTAATACGAAGCAGGGACTTTGCCTTGATGTGGTAGCCCTTGAAGATTTTTGAAACAAAGTGAAGGATCAGTTCTTCAGACAGCATGTAGGTGCCGGTTTTTCCCGGAACCGGGATCAGTCGCAGGATACCTGTACTGCTGCACGGAATGATACCCAGCTTTTCTTTTCCTTTTTTTGTTTCCAGAACTACTACCGCATAGATCTCCTTATTCCGGAGAAATGGAAACGGCTGTCTTTTTCCGACGATAGATGGAGAAATAACCGGAGCCACCTCTGCTTCAAAATAGCGTTCCAGATAATTGCGGTCCTCTTTTTCGATCTTATGGAAATTCAGCATATGTACGCCGTATTGTTCCAGATTTTCCATGATCTCTTCATAAACAACATCTCTTTTCCGGTTCAGCTTTTTTGTTCTGGCAAGGATCGCGTCCAGCTGTTCCTCCGGCGTCATATTGGTTTTATTTTCACGGATATCCTTTGCCAGAAGCATCTGATCCACCAGAGATCCCACACGTACCATGTAAAATTCATCCAGGTTGCTCTGATAGATAGACGCAAATGTGAGGCGTTCACACAGCGGATTTTCCGGATTCTCAGCCTCCTCAAGTACCCTTTCATTAAACTTCAGCCAGGATAATTCCCTGTTCATGTATATTGTATCTGCCATTTTTTCCTCCTGCGTCGCCATGTATTTTTCTTTTTCGGCCGACTTTGTCTGTATTTATCCGTATCATATCAAGCAGGCATCCAGATTTGCCTGAATGCAGGTTCATGAATGCTCTCTCTTCACGGTTTGCATACAAGTATACTGATCGAATGTTTATTCCATAACAAGACTTTGTAAAATCCTGATAAAATTTTTTTTGAAATTAGGGGTTGCATTTTTGAATAATAGTGGTATAGTATTCATATACTTGATATGTAGTTTTGAATACTACATGTTATTTTATCAATTTCTACATTGCTATATCGTGAAACGTCACTATGATCCATCATTGATGAACTGATCATGAAGTTGTCCATATGATATAAACAGCAGTTTTTTTGCAGGAGGTGTTTTTATATGAAATTTAAATTAAAAGATCCGGGAAGTGCCATAACCCACGGAATCGGCATGCTTCTTGCCGTGGCCGGAGCCACTCCGCTGATCGTGAAGGCGGCCAGAAGCGCAGACGTTCTCCATGTTTTTGCAGTAAGTGTTTTTATCCTTACCATGATCCTTCTTTACCTGGCAAGCACACTTTACCATTCCGTAAACTCTACAGCCAAGGTGAACCGCCGTCTGAAAAAAATGGATCACATGATGATCTTTGTGATGATTGCCGGCAGCTACACTCCTGTATGCCTGATCGTTCTCCACGGACGCATCGGCTATATCCTCTGTGCCCTCGTATGGACTGTTGCCATCATCGGAATGATCCTCAAGGGCTGCTGGATCAACTGCCCGAAATGGCTTTCCTCTGTGATCTACATTGGAATGGGCTGGCTGTGTGTACTTGCTTTTGTTCCGATTTTCCACAATCTGCCCCGCGCAGGCTTCGGATGGCTCCTTGCCGGCGGTATCATCTATACCATCGGCGGTGTGATCTATGCTCTGAAGCTTCCGATCTTCAATGCGAAGCATAAGAATTTCGGTTCCCACGAAGTATTTCATGTTTTTGTGATGCTGGGAAGTGTGTGCCATTTTGTTGTAATGTATTTCTTCGTAGCCGGTATGGCAATCCACTGAGTTACTCTGTAGTCAGATGGATAAAAGCCTCCTCGAATATCTGCAAAACTTAAAGCCCCGGAATACGGGCAGACCTCAGGAAGTTGAAGTTATGACTTCTCTGAAGTTGCCTCGTGTTCCGGGGCTTCTTATTATACCTGATCCGGCCTGTGATCCCGATGATCTCAGCCGATGGTCAGTGTGGAAAGGCCACTGCAGTTAAAATATGCAAATGCACCTATAGTCTGAACGCTGTCCGCAATGTCAAGCTTTACAAGATTTTTGCAGTCTGCAAATGCATAAGCTCCGATGCTGGTAACGCCTTCCTCGATCCGAACCTCTGTTATCTGGTCGCGGTATCCATTCCAGGGGACTTCTTCCTCATTTTGCCATTCATTCATGGCTCCCTGTCCTGCGATCTCGAGAACTCCGTTTTCATCAAGGCTCCAAGATACGGTATTCTCCTCCGCTCCGCAAAAACCACTCTTTTCTCCTGCCGGATCGGTTTCTGTTTCCATATCTTCCGATGCTGCGCTCTCCTCAAATGCTGCTTCCGGCTGAGTTTCCTGATCATCCGGGAGCATTTCCTGCGGAATGTCCGCTTCTTCATTTTCCGGAAGCTCTGTTTCTTCCGGTATTTCTGATGTATCTTGTGTCTCCAGATCATCCGGTGCTGCCGGTTCCTCTGACATGTCTGGTGTCTCTGAGATCTCAGATTTATTTTCCGGTTCTGCTTCGGGACTTTCTGCTGCGTCCATTGCCGGAGCTTCTCCTGTTTCAGTCCCTGTAATGGATTCTGCCGACGGATCCGTTACAGTATCCGATACAACTTCTGCTGACTCCTCCGCACTGAATGTATCCGCCGCAAAAACACTTTCCATCCATATCCCGCAGGTCAGCATACTGACAGCTGTAAGCCCTGCAAGTATTTTTTTATTTATCCTCATTTCCATGCCTCTACTTTCTGATCCTTACTGCTTTTACCTTGCTCCAGGAAGAATAATATTTCTTTGTTCCTGATTTTTTGTATGTGCGGATCCTTACGTAATACGTTTTGTTTTTCTGAAGTTTTGTCAGCGTGTATTTCGTTTTGGATACTCCAGACACTGTTTTTTTGCTGCCGGATCTGAAATTTTTGTTTACGGAATACTGGATCTCATATCCGGTCACGTATCGGTTTTTCTTCCATGTGATTTGCGCTTTTCTGCCGGACAGGTTCTTTGCCGTCGTCAGGGTAGTTCCTGCCGGATCAACTGTAACTGTAATGCTCTTTGTGGCGGCATTATATCCTGCTGTGGCGGAAGAACGGATCGTGATCCTTGCACTGCCGGTGAATTTTGCCGCAATGGTGATCCTTCCTTGTTTGTCTACCTTTACAGATTTACTGCTGGAAGAATATTTCAGCGGAGCTTTTCCGGAAGCTTTTGCATTGATGCTGATCTTTCTGGCTTTTGCATACCAGGTACGCCGGATATTGGATGCTTTGATGGTATTGCTACGTTTCGTTACTTTGATGGTGCAGAATGTAGAACCGGAGGTATAATTAGTTCCCTTTGCAGCGTATGCCATGATCGCTGCGGTTCCTCCGCCTTTGATGGTTACTTTACCGGTGGTCGGATCTACGACAGCAACTTTAGGATTGCTGGAGCTGTAGGTTATGGTTCCGTCTGTTGTTTTTTCAGACAACACACAGAGGAATGGTTTTGTGCCGTATTTTACAGTTATTGTTTTTTTGTCAAATTTCAGGCTCGGCTCTGTCTGTTCGATGAGGAATCCTGCTTTATAGGTTCCGCTGTAATTTCCGGCTCCTGTGATCTCCAGTTCTGCATTTCCCGCATTGATGTTATTGCTGCATTTTACGGTGTAATCTGTATTTTTCTGCAGTGTATAGTTTCCATCCATGATAACCATTTCCGGTGTTTTTTCGGTTCCGTCATAGGTGTATTTCTGCTCTGTGATCCTGATATCGCACAGTGCAAGGCTTCGTTTTGCCGGACTGCCTGTTTTTGGATCCCATGGTACCCAAGTAATATTTCCGCCGTAATCCCGGAGGATATCCAGGGACCAGGTTTTGTCTGTGTATGGATAGTATACGGTTGCAGTTACATTTTTGAAGATATTATTTCCGAGTTTCGGGCTGTTGCCGTAGAAATAGATATTCTGCAGATTTTTGCTGTCTGCAAATGCGTTGTCGCCTATTTCTGTTACGTTTTCTTTGATATTCAGATCCACCAGGTTTGTACAGTTGCTGAATGCGCCCGGTTCGATCACAGTTGCATTTTCCGGAAGTGATTTTCGAATCTCAAAGGTTATTGTGGCTGTTCCTGTATAATCGCTGTCGGTTTTGGCGATCACGGTGATCTTTGCTGTTCCTGGATTTACATTATCTGCGAAATATACCTGGTAGTCTTTTCCTTCTGTCAGTGTTTTTTCGTTGTAAGTGATGGTTACTGTCGGTGTTTTTTCGGTTCCATCATATACATAGGTCTGTTCTGACAACTGAATGCTGCAGGCTGACAGATCAATCTTCGCTTTTTCCAGTACCGGAAGCTGTCTGTATTCTTTGTGTGATGCATTTCTCCTGCAAACTCTTTCTGCCTGTCCCGGTTCTGTATAAGTTGCAGCCTTTATTGTTTTCCACTCTCCGTAATCATGGCCTAACGCTGCTACTGTGGTCTGGGCCTTGAGTACAGTTCCGCATACGCTGCAATGGCTTCCTTCCGTCTTTCCGGTTGTCTCGCAGGTGGCTGCTACTGCTGCGTCTTTTACTGCCTTGTGGCCGGTGGCTGCGATTGTCTCTGTTCGTGTCTTTTTGCAGCGGGTACAGGTGTAGGTCTTTGTTCCGGCTGCGGTGCAGGTTGCTGCCTTTGTTATCTTTCCGCCGTCCCAGCTGTGGCCTAATGCTGCCACTGTGGTCTGAGCCTTGAGTACAGTTCCGCAGACACTGCAGTGGCTTCCTTCTGTCTTTCCGGTTGTCTCGCAAGTGGCTGCTACGGCTGCATCCTTTACTGCTTTATGACCTGTAGCTGCGATTGTTTCTGTTCGTGTTTTCTTGCACCGAGTACAGGTGTAGGTCTTCGTTCCGGCTGCGGTACAGGTTGCTGCTTTTGTTATCTTTCCGCCGTCCCAGCTGTGACCTAACGCTGCCACTGTGGTCTGGGCTTTGAGTACAGTTCCGCATACGCTACAGTGGCTTCCTTCTGTTTTTCCGGTTGTCTCACAGGTGGCTGCTACCGCTGTGTCTTTTACTACCTTGTGGCCTGTGGCTGCGATCGTTTCTGTGCATGTTTTCTTGCACCGAGTGCAGGTGTAGGTCTTCGTTCCAGCGGCGGTACAGGTGGCTGCTTTTGCCACTTTTCCGCCGTCCCAGCTGTGACCTAATGCTGCTACTGTAGTCTGAGCTTTGATCACTGTGTTGCAGACACTACAGTGACTTCCTTCTGTCTTTCCGGTTGTTTCGCAGGTGGCCGCTACTGCTGCATCTTTCACTTCTTTGTGGCCGGTTGCCGCGATTGTTTCTGTTCGGGTCTTCTTACATCGGCTGCAGGTGTAAGTTTTTGTTCCGGTTGCAGTGCAGGTCGCTGCCTTTGTCACTTTTCCGCTGTCCCAGTTGTGACCTAATGCCGCCACTGTAGTCTGAGCCTTTATTACTGTATTGCAGACGCTGCAATGGCTTCCTTCTGTCTTTCCTGCGGTCTCACAGGTAGCTGCTACCGCTGCGTCTTTCACTGCTTTGTGGCCTTCCTTAACAACAGTTCTGGTGCCGAGTTTCTTTAAAGTGCCACCGCTTCCGGTGCCTGAATTATCAGCATACATCACCCAGATTTCCAGAGTATTATTTCCTTCCTTCAAGCTGCTTCCGGAAATTTTCACTTCATATGCTCTGGCATTTGGAATTGTCTGTGTAGTGCTATTTGCAGATGTAGTATAACTGATTCCATTTACCACATATTTGAAAAGAGAAATCTCTTTTGAGCTGTCTCCCGCCCAGCCTTTAAGGGTGATCTCTTCGCTGTCCTTACAGCTGATCTTCGTATTATCAACCGGTGAAAGGATCTCGTCACCAGACTGTACTTCCTCCGAAGTATCATCATAAAATTCCACACTTACCGTATAAGACTTCTTTGTAACCCCATCCGGCGCTGTAAGCGTATATACAACCGGGCTGGTAAAATCATGCTTCGAACCATTCCAGAATCCTGAAGGAAGTTCAGTTCCCATGCCTGAGCCATAATCAATCGAAGGCTTCAATTCTGTAACATTCGTCCCACTCGGCACCCGAAGAACGATCGTATCCTCCCCGATCGCACCGATAACATCCTGCTTCAGTCCAGGATTTTCCACCTTCTTAAGCACAAAACTGTAAAATGCAGCCTGATCAGAAGGAACCACATGGATCGTCACAGTCACCTGAATACTCTCCTGTGTCTCTGTATCGCTGATCTTATACTGTGAACTGTAATCTCCGGCTGACGCCGTAACAACACCTGTATAGCTAAAAGCATTATATTTTCCTCCGGGCAGATTCGTGCGATTCAATCCTGTCGGCAGCTTTTCCTCAATTACTGTAGTCGCATACGTTCCACTTCCACCAGTCACATTATCTGTGCACGGATACTGCGCCGCACTTTTTCCTGCACTGACATACAAATCCAGTGCCGGTACAGTCAGCGGACTCCGCACCGTGATCGTCGATGACGCCACAACTACCGAGCCATACTCTGACGGCAGTTTATCCGTCGCATAAAATACGATCGTACTTCCGCTGTCAGCACTTTCCAGAACCTTATCTGCTGCAACCGTTGTAAAAGATCCATTCTTTCCAAAAGCAACATGAACACCATATTTCTCCAGCTCATCCGCTTTAAATATCGGAGTCTGCGTCCCATCATTATATGTGATCTGCAGTTTCACACCGGACAGATCCAGCGTGTTCCCAACTGTAAACTGAGTTTTTGCCGGTGCTGCAAGCACGGAAAGCTTCGTTGCTTTTCTGGCTGTCACCGTAATATTTACCGGAATTTCTTTTCCAAAATAATTGAATATCACGGATGTATCCGCAGGCTTCAGCGGACCTGTTTTATCATAGGAAAAGCCACTGTAAATATATACATAACGTCCACCTATTGTGGCAAAAAAGCTGGCGCCTGAAGGATCAAACTTCTGGTTTTCACTGTATGTCGTCTTCGGACGCCCGGAAAGCACAATACTTGTAATATCACTGGCAGATGGTTTTTTGACTGTCATTGACCAGCTGGTCTGTTTTCCCTTATAATTGATCGTCAGTTCCCTTGTCCCTGTTTCCGAATTATCAAATCCGGTGATCATATCCTTCGTGATCGTTACTGATGTAGAATTATTAACAATAAGCGTCCCCCAGTACGCCGGAACCTCTCCCACGTAACACGCTGTCGGTACACGGGAAACAGAAAGTGATCTGATCGCCGATGCATCTGCACGTTCCGGCAGTCCATCCTTGGAAATCTGCCAGTCTCCGTCAAAGCTCCAGCCTTTATATGAGTTCGGATCCTTCATCTGCTCTGCTGTAAGAACACCGCCTGTTGTAAGCGTCTGTTCCGTGTTTGTCCCGATGAGCGCTCCCTGGCCGTTTTTACCATAACAATCCGAAACATGTCCATTCAGACCGATAGCAGAATTGAGTACATTTGCATTTACCTGTGCACAGATCTGACCTGTAACTGCTGTTCCGCCAGTCACGCGAAGCGTACCTGTAAAAGCACACTGTTTCACATATCCGCCCATGTTTCCAAACTGTTCGATCCGGCCGGCAATGCCTCCAAGGTAAACCTGATAAGAATTTCCGTTAGCCTGTGTGACAGAAAGATTTCCTCCTGCAACACATTTTTCAATAGTACCAATGTTTACTCCTGCGATACCACCAACATAGCTGTCTGTAGCTGTCATGGATATGGAAACATTTACTCCGGACGAACAGCCGCTGATAGTACCGGCCACCTCATTCTCTCCGACAATCCCGCCAAAAGCCGGATGGCTCATGGAACTGGTAGAGCCCATATGTCCTGTTACCGTTCCGGTTACCCTGCAATCCTGGATCTTACCGGTATTATACTGTGCCACAACACCATGGATATCATGACTGTCATAATCAAAATCCGCAACAATATTCAGATCCTTTATCGTTCCTGCATTCTGCTGGATCAGAGGCTTTTGGAGACCGGTTATTGTGAAACCGGCTCCGTCCAGCGTTCCACTGAAATACGATGCCGAAAAATTTGTCCTTCCGTCTGTACTGATATTTTTTGTCAGACGATAGTATGCTCCCTGGTTTGCCTGAATCAGATTAAGATCATCGATCGAAGATATCTTATATGGATTTGCAAACGTACCATCTCCCTCTGCCGGTGCAAGGGAAGAGCTTCTGCTTCCAATGATACGATAAACAATCCCTGCGGAGCCATCCGTCGGAACGGTAAACTTACCGTTCGACAGCTTCACCAGGATTGCCGATGCTGCCGGCAATGTATGGTTTTCATTGCTGTCCCCTGCATAAACCGGAAATGTCGCTGCCTTTGCCGCAGCAATGGTATCCCCGTAAAAGCTGTATTTACCGGAGCTCTCACCGGCTGCAACTGCCGTATAAAAATCCGCCATAAGCTCCTTAAAAGAAACTCCGGTTACTTTCTCCAGATATTGCTCACAGCTGAGAGAAGAAGCATCGATCGTATAAAACTTTGGAAGCACCTTCATAGGCTGATAGCTTCCTGCCATCCGGTCGATAACATATCTTACAAAAAGATACGGCATTCCATAGTCCTGTGCATTGTCATCCCGGTAATTCTCGTAGATCAGCGAAGATCCTGAACGGATGACCGTATTACTTCCAATACCATTCAGCCAGCCGCTGCTGTCCGTTCCTCCCCAGAGATAGTCCATGACAGCCACTGCAAGACCCTCATTCAGCCACGAATATCTGCCGGTACTCATAAATCCGGTTTTCAGCCAGAGGATTGCATGCTGTCCCTCATGAACAAGAAGGCCATTTCGCTTTGACATCTCCCCCGAAACATAAGAGGATGCTGACGGTGTGTTGATATGGATTGCTGTGATCCCTTCATCATACATATACATACCGCTGGCGCTGCTTAAAGACTCCAGCAGGATCGACAGCTTGCCTGAGCCATCCTGTGCCGGAAAATCACCTGCACAGAGCTGGTTAAGGATACGGTAAGGCTGACCATCGTAGACAGCTGCCATATCCGCAGCAATCAGAGATGTTTTCCCTGCGGTATCGTAATCTGCCTTCAGGGTCTCATCCATCCACACATAGCAGTGTTCCCCAACTCCGATGCATACATATGTTTTTCCATATGTATCATGGCCGTTAGTTCTATAGATGTACTTTTTTTCACCTACCTGATAGGTGGTCGCCGCAGCCTGTACAGCAGTCAGCATCGGTTGGTCATCCTGCATGTATGCCTGCAGCTGATCATCCTCCAAACTCTGTACCTGCCCCACATCTGCTGCCTCTCCCGCAGTTCCCTCTGTTGCCGCCTGCGCCGATGCATTGCTTCCACCCTGCACGACTGCATAATCTTCTGCTTCAGAGTCCGCCGCCTGTGCCGATGTCCCGTCAAACTGCAAGGTTCCCGTATTTCCGGGATTTGTGGTATCTGTGTTAATGATAACTGCATATTCCCCGGAAAATGTTTCTCCTGGCTTACCCTCCTGAACTGCTGCAAAAACCTCTGTTCCGCAAAATAACCCCAGAAACAGAAAACAGCACATAAGCCGGAGACAGAAATCTTTTGTCTTTTTCATCCTCTTTCCTTTCCTCTTCTCAGCTGACTGAGTTCTTTGATTTTTGTGTTTATTCTACCATATTCACAATATTCATACAATTCCAAATATTTGATTTTTATTATCATAAAGCTTCTTTTTCTGCCTCCGTTGCAGCTGTTCGCCTGCCGTGTATACAAAAAAAAGCGAAAAGCTCTGGTATTGGTATCGTACAGAACTTTTCGCTCTTATTGAACTACTCTTATTGATATTCAGCATGACTGCCTTCAGCTCCAGTGACGGGTCTGCATCCGGAATTGAAAAGATTTCCGACAGTTTCAAAACTTCATCAGCTCCAGCTTCTTCTCCCTGGTCAGCTGCTTGATCCGGTATTCCCGGCTCATGGCCTCCTCCTTTGTGGCAAAGCCTTCGTAATACACCAGCTTCACCGGCCTTTTGGCCCGGGTATATTTGGCGCCTGCTTTGCCTTCATTATGGGCTTTCATCCGCCTGACAAGGCAGTTTGTCCAGCCGGTGTAGAGCGTGCCGTCTGCACACTGCACGATGTATGTATAGTTCATAGCAGTCTCCTCTTCTGTAAAAAATTTATGCAATACAATGCCAAATGCCAGTACATCTTCAGTAACATCAACCCTGATATTTGCCTCCCTGTAAAACAAATATCTGAACACTTTTCTGATTTGCCTTCCTGTAAAACAAATATCTGAACACTTTTCTGGACAGTGTGATCTGTCTTCCGTGATATTTCCTCTCCTGTAAAACAAACATCCAGTCGACCGCATTCTTTCTATGTAAAGACAGCCACCAACATTTCTTCAGCAGCCATCCTTCTATACTCAAGCAGCCGGCACAATTCATGTATTTCACTTATAACAAAGATAAAGCAGGCTGGGATTCCGGCTGCGGATTTTCCCACCTGCTTTATTATACGGTCATTTCTTATTTCTGTGAATATAGAATTCTCTGCATAGCTGCTCTATAGGTATTCGTATTCTGATCTTGCTGTATTTCACGATCAATAAGATCTGCCTACTCCATCACATAATTCTTCAGCACATAAATCTTCCCATCACACTCCACAGCCTCCACCTTCACAGCCTGCTCCTGCGTTTCCGGATAATATCTGGAAGAGAAAACAACCTCTCCGCCATTCACATAGATTTCCACAGCTGTAGTATCCGCAAGAACTCTGATGCTTTCGATCACACCGGACGGAACATGCGCCTTACGTACTTTACGTCCGGCACCGGCCTTCTCGGAGAGAGTTAAGATCACATCTCTGTCCTGATATTCCAGGAAGAGATTTTCCCCAAGGCTCACTTTACCCTGCTCACCTTTTACCTGAACATCCAGATCAAACGGTCCATTCACCGGAATCTCCGCACTGGAACCGCTGACAGAAACGCCAGCCTTTCTCAGCCCGTTCAGTTCTTCCACCGGATACTGATAAAGCATTCCGTTTTTATACGTAACTTTCCTTGGAACAGTCAGGCAATGTTGCCAGCCTTCGCTCTCTGCTGTAGGATTCACATACTCCTCATCTGCATCCGGCATTCCCATCCAGCCGATCAGGATCCGTCTGCCCTTTCCATCCTGGAATGTCTGGGGTGCATAGAAATCAAAGCCGTGGTCCCATTCCCGGAAAGCTTTTTCCTCCGGCTTTCCATCCTTCAGGATAAAGTATCCGGACTGATAGATGTTCTGAAAACGGAACTCTTCTCTGGTCAGTCCCTGGGGAGATACAGAAAGCACCTCCTGTCCCTCAAGAGTGAAAAAATCCGGGCACTCCCACATGTATCCGAATGCCTTTTCTGTAGTAAGCTCACTGTCAAATTTCCAGTTCTT
>ENA-ORTM01002372-ORTM01002372.1-human-gut-metagenome-genome-assembly--contig:-NODE-2372-length-15703-cov-53.746102_pt1 | contig 15703 bp, 11 predicted proteins | sample MGYA00241909_ERZ509182 | MGnify/ENA primary metagenome ERZ509182 (study PRJEB26280, sample SAMEA2338855) | human gut metagenome | biome: human gut; feature: human-associated habitat; material: faeces...
TTGCAGGCACACCGGCACAGCGCAAGGTGTGGCAGGACAAAATAGACCAGCAGGGTGCAGAGCTTAAGGCCAGAGGACTGCTGTCATGATTTACTGCCCGTCGTGTGGACATGTTGCTCACACCCGCCGCGCACATTTCATGGACGATGGCACCAAGATAATGATTGCACAGTGCCGGAATATTTATTGCTCTGCGACATTTGAAGCGAGTGAAAGCTTTTTCTCTGACAGTAAAGATTCAGGAATGGAATACATTTCAGGCAAACAGAGATACCGCGATTCACTGACGTCAGCCTCCGGCAGTATGAAACGCCCGAAAAGAATGCTTGTTACCGGATATTGTTGTCGGAGATGTAAAGGCCTTGCACTGTCAAGAACATCGAGGCGTCTGTCTCAGGAAGTCACCGAGCGTTTTTATGTGTGCACGGATCCGGGCTGTGGTCTGGTGTTTAAAACGCTTCAGACCATCAACCGTTTCATTGTCCGCCCGGTCACGCCGGACGAACTGGCAGAAAGCCTGCATGAAAAACAGGAACTGCCGCCAGTACGCTTAAAAACACAATCATATTCGCTGCGTCTGGAATGAGGGCTGCCGGTTAACACCGGCCGTCGCCGCACACCGTATTTTTATTCTTCAGCATGATGAGAAAGAGATAACGATGGAAAGCACAGCCTTACAGCAGGCCTTTGACACCTGTCAGAATAACAAAGCAGCATGGCTGCAACGCAAAAATGAGCTGGCTGCGGCCGAACAGGAATATCTGCGGCTTCTGTCAGGAGAAGGCAGAAACGTCAGTCGCCTGGACGAATTACGCAATATTATCGAAGTCAGAAAATGGCAGGTGAATCAGGCCGCCGGTCGTTATATTCGTTCGCATGAAGCCGTTCAGCACATCAGCATCCGCGACCGGCTGAATGATTTTATGCAGCAGCACGGCACAGCACTGGCGGCGGCACTGGCACCGGAGCTGATGGGCTACAGTGAGCTGACGGCCATTGCCCGAAACTGTGCCATACAGCGTGCCACAGATGCCCTGCGTGAAGCCCTTCTGTCCTGGCTTGCGAAGGGGGAAAAAATTAATTATTCCGCACAGGATAGCGACATTTTAACGACCATCGGATTCAGGCCTGACGCGGCTTCGGTGGATGACAGCCGTGAAAAATTCACTCCTGCGCAGAACATGATTTTTTCGCGTAAAAGTGCGCAACTGGCATCACGTCAGTCTGTGTAAAATTCCCCGAAAATCCGCCTGTTTTTACTGAAAAAAGCCATGCATCGATAAGGTGCATGGCTTTGCATGCGTTTTCCTGCCTCATTTTCTGTATACCGCGCCATTCCCGGCACGGCCTGAGCGTGTCAGTGCAACTGCATTAAAACCGCCCCGCAAAGCGGGCGGGCGAGGCGGGGAAAGCACTGCGCGCGAGCTATTTCGTATTAATTGACAATTGGTTAGCTCATTGCGAAAGTAAACTCCCCCATAACAAAACGGAATTACTATGTTTACAGAACGACTTGCTCGATGGTTAGCTCGCTCTTCTGCCAAAAGCGGCATTAATCGGCCAGAAGACCTCAACGCAGTCCTTAGCACTGATATAGGGCTGGTTAGAGCTGAAAATCAGGATCTAATCGCCGCGATTAGAGTTAACACTCCTTCAAACGTTGGCAATCCTTTTTTTGCAATGGCGTTATTAGATGGCATGGGTGGAATGCAAGATGGAAAGCAATGTGCAACAATTGCTTTATCAAATTTATTCTATTCCTTGATTAAGTTTAGAAGTGATCCTCCTAAGGAGCGGTTATTAAAAGCAACTTTAGAAGCAAACTCTGTTGTATATGACTATGCAAAAGGGCATGGCGGTTCAACATTATCCGCTGTAATTATTGAAAGTGGGTCTGCCCCTGTAATTGGCAACGTTGGCGACAGTCGAATATATAGCTTCTCCCTAGACTGTGGACTTACAGCAATTAGCAGTGATGACTCTCTAGAAGCATTGGGTGGTAGAGGACGCGGATTACTCCAGTTTATAGGAATGGGGGAATCTATAAGGCCTCACATCAATATCCTAGATAAAAATCATAAAAATATAATATTAACATCCGATGGAACTCATTTCATTTCTCATTCAGCATTCGAAGAGTTATTACGTCATTCATCTGATTTTTCTACATCAGCGCAGAGAATAGCTCAATATGTTCAATGGTGCGGTGCAAAAGATAATGCTTCATTTGGAATTATTAATTGCGATGATATAGAAAACAACCTCAACTCTCATAAAGATATTGGTGTAGAGTTATGGGACCCTCATGGGAATCTACATATCATGTGGATGAAAAATTATCCTGCTGCGCAGAATTACTTCTCTCAAAACATAGTGGACGATCAAGATAAAGAGCCTTCAGCTATTATAGGCGATGATAGCCTTGAAAATAAAAAAACACTAACCCCCACTTCAAAGAAAAACCTAGAATTAGATTCTAAAACACCACAACGAGAGCTATTCTTAAACGAATCCCCAGAAAAATCTCAAGGTCCATCTATTTCGGGCAAAGCAATCAAACAAAGAAAAAACAAAGATAAAAAGAATAGTATTGAAAAGATCAAAAAAGACCAATCTGTAATGATAAATATCAAGGATGAGGGAAATAAAAATGAACATTAAGCACTGTCTACCAGAAAGATATTCATTAAAGAGCACTGGATTCGGTGGTGGCATGGGAGACATTTTAATATGTAAGGATAATCATTTAGATAGAGATGTAATTGTAAAATTGTTAAAGGATGGAGAAGAAGAGAGACGTTTACTAGATGAACAGAAAGCTCTACTAAAACTTCGTTCTAAACATGTAGTACAACTTTATGATTTAATCGACATAACAGTCTCCGGAAAAACTAAAAAAGGATTAGTTCTGGAGTATATTAACGGAGTGGATTTAAACTATAACCCGTCAGAAAGTCACTCCGAAAAACTAAAGAAATTATGGCAGATTGCATGCGGGTTAAGTGACATCCACTCTGCTAAAATAATTCACAGAGATATAAAACCAAATAATATTAGAGTAGACGAGAATAAAATTGTTAAAATATTAGATTTTGGTTTAGCAAGATCCTCAGGCACAGAGGCATTCACTCATTCTGTTATTGGAACCTTAGGATATATGGCTCCGGAACTATGGAAGAGAAAAAACATTAGTTTCGATCAAAAAATTGATGTTTATGCATATGGTGTCGTCGTTTTAGATTTATTCGGCATAGAAAAACCAGATGAATTATACGAACATCCCCCGGCCCCGATAACCAATATACCTGAATTAGAAAAGATACTTCCAAAGGACTTAGCCAGAACTTTCATTAGTGCTTAAGTCATGACAAAGATGCTCGACCGGTAATGTCTTCGGTTAGAGATCAAATAGCTAAATACCTATTAAAAGATAGACACCGTGCCCTCTTCGTCCTGAATGGAAAGAAATATGAAATTAATGCTAAGAATAAAAGCGTTACGATCACTTGGGGTAATGGTGGGAGTATGCAAATAGTATATGATGGTTTCGATTTTAAAGTAGGTAACATTTCAGGAAGTGCGACAATTAATAACCAACAAGTGATAACAAACAAAGTATTTCCTAGCTGCAGTGTAATTACTCTTATAAATGAAAATCATAGAAACTTTGTCACTTTTGATATATCTAGGCCGGAGGTAATATCATGATTGAAGTAGGAAAAATCATTGCAGAACGCTATAAGATTTTAGCTTATATTGGTAAAGGTGGGATGCAAGACGTATATAAAGTTTTAGATCTAAAGCTGGATTTAGATTTAGCGTTAAAGACTCCTCTTCCTGGTTTGGAAAGCAAAAGATTTCTTAAAAGTGCCAAAATCGCTGCAAAGATAAACCATCACAATATAGCAAAAACTTTTGACTATGTTGAAGATAATGGAAATATATTTTTAGCAGAAGAATTTGTTGAAGGTGAAAACCTTGAGGAAAAATTGCGCCACTTTGATTTTTTAGACCCACATTATGGTGCTTGTATACTACATAACCTTGCTAAAGGAATAATGGCATCTCATAAAGCAGGTGTTATTCATAGAGATTTAAAACCGAGTAATGTAATGGTGTCTGGCGGTGTACAAATATCGAATCTAAAAATCACAGATTTTGGAATAGCTACGCTAACACAAGAACTTTTTGATGAAGCTGCTGCCAGTGGAGACCTAACAAGATCGACCTCTGGTACGATAAAAGGTGCTTTACCCTTCATGTCTCCTGAATTAATGTTTAGTCAAAATGGTAAACCTATAGAAGCATCAACTGATATTTGGTCATTAGGTGCAATGATGTTTAAATTATTAACAGGAGACTATCCATTTGGCGTTTATCTGGATGCAGCTGTTAATGTTAAAACAAAAAATAGAATGGAATGGCCAACCTTCATGACTGCCAATCCACAATATCAAAGTTTGTCACAAGATCTACAACAAATTGTAGATAAGTGCTTAAGCTATGACCCGGACAAGAGGCCTACAGCAGAAATGCTCGTTAAAGAATGTGAAAACCTTTGTTATTTATCCGAAGAACGTCATATTGGTCGCGTCAATAATCTTATTCAGGGAGGGATAAGTGGATTTATTGATGGGACACCTTCTAAATCCTTTTTTAGTATGGAAAGTGTATATGGTTCGAAAACTCCAAACACCTCAACAAGAAATACTGTTTGTTATTCCACTTTTGATGGATACCCATGTCCTAGAGCACACCCTGTAATTCTTTGGAAAGATTAAATAAACAGGCACAAGTAATTGTGCCTATTTTAATCCATTAAATTATTTTATATGAATATTATTCATTTTACGTTGCATACTTTTGCATATTCATAGGGCGTGATATGCTCATACTTAATAATATCAAGATAATCAGCCCACCACTGAACCATCAACCTACGTTCATCCAAATGCTCTGAGGTATGGATGTAAGCTGCACGTACATTATTACGCTCTGTGTGACTCAACTGACGTTCTATTGCATCATCACTCCACAACCCTGACTCACCCAAAGCACAGCGCGCCATTGTTCTAAATCCATGCCCGCAGACCTCAGCTTTCGTGTCGTATCCCATCGCACGTAATGCGCTGTTTACTGTGTTTTCACTCATAACCTTAGTTGCGTCATGATCACCCGGAAAAAGCAGATCCTTATCACCACTAATCTGCTTTAGCTGGTCTAATAAATTCATCGCCTGACGACTAAGCGGAACGATATGCTCCTCTTTCATCTTCATGCCACGATACGAATAACGCACTCCCTTAATTTCTTCTCGTTTTGCAGGTATGCGCCAAAGAGATTTATCGAAGTCGAATTCACCCCAACGCGCGAAACGTAACTCGCTGGAACGCACAAAAGTAAGTAACGAAAGCTCGACCGCAATCCGTGTCATTACACGGCCACGATATGCAGCAAGACGAGCAAGAAACTCAGGCAACCTGCTGGAGGGTAAGGCGGGGTAATGTCGCGCTTTGGTTGTCGATAACGCACCGGCCATATCGCTGGCTGGATTAGAGTCGATATAATCGTTCTGTACGGCATAACGCATAATAGCCGTGACACGCTGCTGAAGACGCTGTGCAACGTCATGCTTGCCACTGGCATCAACCTTTTTAATAGGGGCTAACAGGTGGCTGGTTTTGAGCTGGCGAATGTCAGATGAGCCGATATATGGAAAGATATAAAGTTCAAGATAGCGAAGAACGCGCGATCGATGGTCTTCACTCCAGCGCTTGTTACTGGCATGCCATTCTCGGGCGATAGTTTCAAAAGTATATGCCCCCGAATTCTCGGCCTGGGCTTCTTTTTGTACGACTTTTGGGTCTATGCCCTGTACTAAAAGCTTTTTAGCTTCATCGCGTTTTGCTCTTGCCTGAGCAAGTGTCACAGTAGGCCAAACACCAAAAGCGAGGCGATCCTCTTTTTTGTCAGAGGGACGTCTGTATTTCATTCGCCAGTATTTGGAACCTTTGGCCGAAACCTCAAGATACAAACCGCCACCATCAGCCATTTTGTAGGTTTTGTCTTTTGGCTTTGCGGTCTCGACCTGTCTGGCGTTGAGCTTCATTTGGGGGCACATTTCTAATCGAAGTTAAGATGCCCCCAATTATGCCCCCAATGACATCCGGATTTCAACGGACAACCTCGGAAGACGCAGGACGTAAAAATCGCTGCAAGCATTGATTTTAAAGGGATATTTGGACTTTCTCGGATTGTCTTGGAAGTACTAATGGTGCCGAAGGCCGGACTCGAACCGGCACGTATTTCTACGGTTGATTTTGAATCAACTGCGTCTACCGATTTCGCCACTTCGGCACTGAAGAGGTATGCGGAAAACGTTGTGGATTATACCTGGCGCACGCCACCATGCAAGCGCCAGCTTGCTCCCACTTCGCTAAGTGCTGAAATTTTCAGCATTGCATACAGCGATGTGTAACCTTTGTCACACTCCAGGCACCCCGCCCTGCCATGCTCTACACTTCCCAGACAACACCAGAGAAGGATCAAAAAATGTCGATGATAAAATGCTATGCCGCAAAAGAAGCGGGCGGCGAACTGGAAGTTTATGAGTACGATCCCGGTGAACTGAAGCCACAAGATGTTGAAGTGCAGGTGGATTACTGCGGGATCTGCCATTCCGATCTGTCGATGATCGACAACGAATGGGGATTTTCACAGTATCCGCTGGTTGCCGGGCATGAGGTGATTGGTCGCGTGGTGGCGCTCGGGAGCGCCGCACAGGATAAAGGTTTGCAGGTCGGTCAGCGTGTCGGGATTGGCTGGACGGCACGCAGCTGCGGGCATTGCGATGCCTGTATTAGCGGTAATCAGATCAACTGCGAGCAAGGTGCGGTGCCAACAATTATGAATCGCGGCGGTTTTGCCGAGAAGTTGCGTGCGGACTGGCAATGGGTGATTCCACTGCCAGAAAATATTGATATCGAGTCTGCCGGGCCGCTGTTGTGCGGCGGTATCACGGTCTTTAAACCACTGTTGATGCACCATATCACTGCCACCAGCCGCGTTGGGGTAATTGGTATTGGCGGGCTGGGGCATATCGCTATAAAACTTCTGCACGCAATGGGATGCGAGGTGACAGCCTTTAGTTCTAATCCGGCGAAAGAGCAGGAAGTGCTGGCGATGGGTGCCGATAAAGTGGTGAATAGCCGCGATCCGCAGGCACTGAAAGCACTGGCGGGGCAGTTTGATCTCATTATCAACACCGTCAACGTCAGCCTCGACTGGCAGCCTTATTTTGAGGCGCTGACCTATGGCGGTAATTTCCATACGGTCGGTGCGGTTCTCACGCCGCTGTCTGTTCCGGCCTTTACGTTAATTGCGGGCGACCGCAGCGTCTCTGGTTCAGCAACCGGCACACCTTATGAGCTGCGTAAGCTGATGCGTTTTGCCGCCCGCAGCAAGGTTGCGCCGACCACCGAACTGTTCCCGATGTCGAAAATTAACGACGCCATCCAGCATGTGCGCGACGGTAAGGCGCGTTATCGCGTGGTTCTGAAAGCCGACTTCTGATCCCTTTGCCGGGTGCCTGTCGCCCGGCACTTAAATCTCTTTGGAAGGCGTCTCGCAATCTGCTGAATTTAGCGGTGAAGAGTGCACAGCCGTTGCCTATACTCCAGGCAGGAAACTGGAGGATATCTCATGAGCGAACCCCTGTTAATTGCCCGCACGCCGGACACAGAACTGTTTTTACTGCCGGGAATGGCTAACCGTCACGGGCTGATTACTGGCGCAACGGGGACGGGTAAAACTGTCACGCTGCAAAAACTGGCGGAGTCTCTATCGGAAATCGGTGTTCCGGTGTTTATGGCCGATGTGAAAGGCGATCTGACCGGCATCGCGCAGGCAGGAACGGCATCGGAAAAACTACTCGCAAGGCTTAAAAATATCGGCGTCAATGACTGGCAACCGCATGCTAATCCGGTGGTGGTGTGGGATATCTTTGGCGAGAAAGGCCATCCGGTGCGGGCGACGGTTTCGGATCTGGGGCCGCTGTTGCTGGCGCGGCTGTTGAATCTCAACGATGTGCAATCTGGCGTGCTGAATATCATCTTCCGTATTGCTGACGATCAGGGATTGTTGCTGCTCGACTTTAAAGATCTGCGGGCGATTACCCAGTACATCGGCGATAACGCCAAATCTTTCCAGAATCAGTACGGTAATATCAGTAGCGCATCGGTTGGTGCCATCCAGCGCGGGCTGTTATCGCTGGAACAGCAAGGCGCGGCGCACTTTTTTGGTGAGCCGATGCTGGATATCAAAGACTGGATGCGTACCGATGCCAACGGTAAAGGCGTTATCAATATCCTCAGCGCCGAGAAGCTTTATCAGATGCCGAAACTGTACGCCGCCAGCCTGCTGTGGATGCTTTCAGAATTGTATGAACAATTGCCTGAAGCGGGCGATCTGGAGAAACCAAAACTGGTGTTTTTCTTCGACGAAGCACATCTGCTGTTTAACGATGCGCCACAGGTACTGCTGGATAAGATTGAGCAGGTGATAAGGCTTATTCGCTCAAAAGGCGTGGGCGTCTGGTTCGTTTCGCAAAACCCGTCAGATATTCCGGATAATGTGCTCGGGCAGCTAGGTAATCGCGTTCAACACGCTTTGCGGGCTTTTACGCCCAAAGATCAGAAAGCAGTAAAAGCTGCGGCGCAAACCATGCGGGCCAATTCGGTGTTTGATACCGAAAAGGCGATTCAGGAACTGGGCACCGGCGAGGCGTTAATCTCGTTTCTCGATGCGAAAGGAAGTCCTTCAGTGGTGGAACGGGCGATGGTGATTGCCCCCTGTTCGCGAATGGGGCCGGTGACGGAAGATGAGCGTAACGGCCTGATTAATCACTCCCCGGTGTATGGCAAGTACGAGGATGACGTGGACCGGGAATCCGCCTATGAGATGTTGCAAAAAGGCTTTCAGGCCAGTACCGAGCAGCAAAATAATCCTCCCGCGAAAGGGAAAGAGGTGGCGGTGGATGACGGTATTCTCGGTGGATTGAAGGATATTTTGTTTGGCACTACTGGACCACGCGGCGGGAAGAAAGATGGTGTGGTGCAGACAATGGCAAAAAGCGCCGCCCGCCAGGTGACGAATCAGATTGTGCGCGGGATGTTGGGGAGTTTGCTGGGGGGGAGAAGAAGGTAAGCCAGGTGCGATTTGTCTTTGCCTGATGCGACGCTGGCGCGCCTTATCATGCCCACACCACTGCAATATATTGAATTTTCATGATTTTTCAGGCATGAACGAAGCACACTTTGCTAACAATAATAAAGGGAGCTTTCGCTCCCTTTATTCGTTCATCAGGTTACGATTTTCTCATTAACAGCCACAGGCTGATTAAGAAGAAGCTGGCACTTGGCAAAAGTGCGCCGATGATCGGCGGGATGCCGTAAACCAACGTCAGCGGGCCGAAGATCTGGTCCAGTACGTAGAAGACAAAACCGAAGCTAATACCAGTGACCACACGCACGCCCATCGGTACGCTACGCAGTGGGCCAAAGATGAACGACAGCGCCATCAGCATCATCACCGCCACGGATAGCGGCTGGAAGATTTTGCTCCACATGTTGAGCTGATAACGTCCGGCATCCTGACCGCTCGACTTCAGATACTTCACATAGTTGTGCAAACCGCTGATAGAGAGTGCATCCGGGTCCAGCGCCACCACGCCCAGTTTGTCTGGCGTGAGGTTGGTTTTCCAGGTGCCGCTCACCGTCTGCGAACCGGTAATCTGTTTCGGATTGGTCAGATCAGATTCATCAACCTGCGACAGACGCCAGACTTTATGTTCCGGGTCAAACTTCGCGGTAGCGGCATAGCGTACGGATTGCAGACGACGATTCTCGTTAAAGGCATAAATACTGATGCCACCTAACTCTTCGTCACCTTTAACCCGCTCAATGTAGACGAAGTTGTTGCCATCTTTCGCCCATAAGCCTTGCTGAGTAGAGAGCAACGAGCCGCCGTACATCGCCTGCGCACGGTAGTTACGCGCCATCTGTTCGCCCTGCGGCGCGACCCATTCGCCAATCGCCATCGTCAGCAAGACCAGCGGAATGGCGGTTTTCATCACCGACAGCGCCACCTGCATACGGGTAAAACCAGAAGCCTGCATCACCACCAGTTCGCTGCGCTGCGCCAGCATCCCAAGACCAAGCAACGCCCCAAGCAGAGCCGCCATCGGGAAGAAGATTTGCACATCTTTCGGCACGCTCAGCAAGGTATACATTCCTGCGCCTAACGCGTCGTAACTCCCCTGCCCGGCTTTTTTCAGCTGATCGACAAACTTGATAATGCCCGACAGCGACACCAGCATGAACAGCGTCATCATGATGGTGGTGAAAATAGTTTTACCGATATAGCGGTCAAGTACGCCAAAAGGTTGCATCACACCGCTCCTTTACGCGAAAAACTGGCGCGCAGGCGGCGGACCGGCACGGTGTCCCAAAGGTTGAGAACAATCGCCAAAGCCAGATAAATCAGGTTAACGGTCCACATCCACAGCGTCGGGTCCAGCTTACCTTTACCGCCGTTCGATTTCAGGGAGGTCTGGATCAGGAAGAAAAGTAGATACAGCAGCATGGCTGGCAGCATCGACAGTACGCGTCCCTGACGTGGGTTAACCACGCTCAGCGGTACGACCATAAGTGCCATCATAAACACGGTGAATACCAACGTGATACGCCAGTTCAGTTCTGCGCGAGCACGATCGGTGTCAGTGTTCCACAATGTGCGCATGTCCATCTGGTCGGTATCGTTCGGGTCGAGCGCCACCGCCTGGTGACCAATGATCGCCTGATAATCCTGGAAATCCGTAATGCGGAAATCACGTAACAGTGCAGTGCCTTCGAAGCGCGTTCCCTGGTTGAGAGTGACGACCTGGGAGCCGTCGCGCAGCTGGGTTAAATGTCCGGAATCGGCCACCACCACAGAAGGACGTGCATTACCTTTTGGTCGAATTTGCGCGAGGAACACATCTTTGAAATCGCTGCCGTCAACGCTTTCGATGAACAGCACCGAACTGCCATTAGTCGCTTGCTGGAATTGCCCTTGCGCCAGCGCCGCCATGCCAGGGTTCGCTTTCGCTTCTGCTAACACTTCATCCTGATGACGCGATGACCACGGTCCCGCCCACATCACGTTAACCGCCGCGACGATTGCCGTGAATACCGCAAGGATCATTGCCGCTTTCACCAGAACCGCTTTGCTCAGGCCGCAGGCATGCATTACCGTAATTTCACTTTCGGTATACAGTTTGCCCAGCGTCATCAGCAGCCCGAGGAACAGGCTTAATGGCAGGATAAGCTGCGCCATTTCCGGCACGCCCAACCCGAGAAGGGAGAGCACCAGATTCGCCGGAATATCGCCGTCAACCGCTGCGCCGAGGATCCTCACTAACTTTTGACAGAAGAAGATCAAAAGCAAGATGAAGAGTATCGCCAGCTGGCTTTTGAGCGTCTCCCGCACCAGATATCTTATGATTATCACTTTAAATACGCCCGTAAAAACTCGTCTTTTGCAGGATTTTAGCTTGTTTCATGGCTTAAACGTCATTTATTCTCTTGAGTCGTCGAAATCGTCGCTAAGATAATTATACTCAACGGATTCACCTCTCAGATTTTGTTCTGACGTGCCAATGCCGTAATAACGTTAAGATTAACACGAAGTCATCGCAACAGCGGACATGAGTTACGAAAGCTTGCAATTCTATCTGTAGCCACCGCCGTTGTCTTTAAGATTCAGGAGCGTAGTGCATGGAGTTTAGTGTAAAAAGCGGTAGCCCGGAGAAACAGCGGAGTGCCTGCATCGTCGTGGGCGTCTTCGAACCACGTCGCCTTTCTCCGATTGCAGAACAGCTCGATAAAATCAGCGATGGGTACATCAGCGCCCTGCTACGTCGGGGCGAACTGGAAGGAAAACCGGGGCAGACATTGTTGCTGCACCATGTTCCGAATGTACTTTCCGAGCGAATTCTCCTTATTGGTTGCGGCAAAGAACGTGAGCTGGATGAGCGTCAGTACAAACAAGTCATTCAGAAAACCATTAATACGCTGAATGATACTGGCTCAATGGAAGCGGTCTGCTTTCTGACTGAACTGCACGTTAAAGGCCGTAACAACTACTGGAAAGTGCGTCAGGCTGTCGAGACGGCAAAAGAGACGCTCTACAGTTTCGATCAGCTGAAAACGAACAAGAGCGAACCGCGTCGTCCGCTGCGTAAGATGGTGTTCAACGTGCCGACCCGCCGTGAACTGACCAGCGGTGAGCGCGCGATCCAGCACGGTCTGGCGATTGCCGCCGGGATTAAAGCAGCAAAAGATCTCGGCAATATGCCGCCGAATATCTGTAACGCCGCTTACCTCGCTTCACAAGCGCGCCAGCTGGCTGACAGCTACAGCAAGAATGTCATCACCCGCGTTATCGGCGAACAGCAGATGAAAGAGCTGGGGATGCATTCCTATCTGGCGGTCGGTCAGGGTTCGCAAAACGAATCGCTGATGTCGGTGATTGAGTACAAAGGCAACGCGTCGGAAGATGCACGCCCAATCGTGCTGGTGGGTAAAGGTTTAACCTTCGACTCCGGCGGTATCTCGATCAAGCCTTCAGAAGGCATGGATGAGATGAAGTACGATATGTGCGGTGCGGCAGCGGTTTACGGCGTGATGCGGATGGTCGCGGAGCTACAACTGCCGATTAACGTTATCGGCGTGTTGGCAGGCTGCGAAAACATGCCTGGCGGACGAGCCTATCGTCCGGGCGATGTGTTAACCACCATGTCCGGTCAAACCGTTGAAGTGCTGAACACCGACGCTGAAGGCCGCCTGGTACTGTGCGACGTGTTAACTTACGTTGAGCGTTTTGAGCCGGAAGCGGTGATTGACGTGGCGACGCTGACCGGTGCCTGCGTGATCGCGCTGGGTCATCATATTACTGGTCTGATGGCGAACCATAATCCGCTGGCCCATGAACTGATTGCCGCGTCTGAACAATCCGGTGACCGCGCATGGCGCTTACCGCTGGGTGACGAGTATCAGGAACAACTGGAGTCCAATTTTGCCGATATGGCGAACATTGGCGGTCGTCCTGGTGGGGCGATTACCGCAGGTTGCTTCCTGTCACGCTTTACCCGTAAGTACAACTGGGCGCACCTGGATATCGCCGGTACCGCCTGGCGTTCTGGTAAAGCAAAAGGCGCCACCGGTCGTCCGGTAGCGTTGCTGGCACAGTTCCTGTTAAACCGCGCTGGGTTTAACGGCGAAGAGTAATTGCGTCAGGCAAGGCTGTTATTGCCGGATGCGGCGTGAACGCCTTATCCGACCTACACAGCACTGAACTCGTAGGCCTGATAAGACACAACAGCGTCGCATCAGGCAATGCTGTTATTGTCGGATGCGGCATGAACGCCTTATCCGACCTACACAGCACCGAACTCGTAAGCCTGATAAGACGCGGCAGCGTCGCATCAGGCAATGCTGTTATTGTCGGATGCGGCGTGAGCGCCTTATCCGACCTACACACAGCACTGAACTCGTAGGCCTGATAAGACACAACAGCGTCGCATCAGGCGCTGCGGTGTATACCTGATGCGTATTTAAATCCACCACAAGAAGCCCCATTTATGAAAAACGCGACGTTCTACCTTCTGGACAATGACACCACCGTCGATGGCTTAAGCGCCGTTGAGCAACTGGTGTGTGAAATTGCCGCAGAACGTTGGCGCAGCGGTAAGCGCGTGCTCATCGCCTGTGAAGATGAAAAGCAGGCTTACCGGCTGGATGAAGCCCTGTGGGCGCGTCCGGCAGAAAGCTTTGTTCCGCATAATTTAGCGGGAGAAGGACCGCGCGGCGGTGCGCCGGTGGAGATCGCCTGGCCGCAAAAACGCAGCAGCAGCCCGCGCGATATATTGATTAGTCTGCGAACAAGCTTTGCAGATTTTGCCACCGCTTTCACAGAAGTGGTAGACTTCGTTCCTTATGAAGATTCTCTGAAACAACTGGCGCGCGAACGCTATAAAGCCTACCGCGTGGCTGGTTTCAACCTGAATACGGCAACCTGGAAATAATGGAAAAGACATACAACCCACAAGATATCGAACAGCCGCTTTACGAGCACTGGGAAAAGCAGGGCTACTTTAAGCCTAATGGCGATGAAAGCCAGGAAAGTTTCTGCATCATGATCCCGCCGCCGAACGTCACCGGCAGTTTGCATATGGGTCACGCCTTCCAGCAAACCATCATGGATACCATGATCCGCTATCAGCGCATGCAGGGCAAAAACACCCTGTGGCAGGTCGGTACTGACCACGCCGGGATCGCTACCCAGATGGTCGTTGAGCGCAAGATTGCCGCAGAAGAAGGTAAAACCCGTCACGACTACGGCCGCGAAGCTTTCATCGACAAAATCTGGGAATGGAAAGCGGAATCCGGCGGCACGATTACCCGTCAGATGCGCCGTCTCGGCAACTCCGTCGACTGGGAGCGTGAACGCTTCACGATGGACGAAGGCCTGTCCAATGCGGTGAAAGAAGTTTTCGTTCGTCTGTATAAAGAAGACCTGATTTACCGTGGCAAACGCCTGGTAAACTGGGATCCGAAACTGCGCACCGCTATCTCTGACCTGGAAGTGGAAAACCGCGAATCGAAAGGTTCGATGTGGCACATCCGCTATCCGCTGGCTGACGGCGCGAAAACCGCAGACGGTAAAGATTATCTGGTGGTTGCGACTACCCGTCCGGAAACCCTGTTGGGCGATACCGGCGTGGCCGTTAACCCGGAAGATCCGCGTTACAAAGACCTGATTGGCAAATATGTCATTCTACCGCTGGTTAACCGTCGTATTCCGATCGTTGGCGACGAACACGCCGACATGGAAAAAGGCACCGGCTGCGTGAAAATCACTCCGGCGCACGACTTTAACGACTATGAAGTGGGTAAACGTCACGCGCTGCCGATGATCAACATCCTGACCTTTGACGGCGATATCCGTGAAAGCGCCCAGGTGTTCGATACCAAAGGTAACGAATCTGACGTTTATTCCAGCGAAATCCCGGCAGAGTTCCAGAAACTCGAGCGTTTTGCTGCACGTAAAGCAGTCGTTGCTGCGGTTGACGCACTCGGCCTGCTGGAAGAAATTAAACCGCACGACCTGACCGTTCCTTACGGCGACCGTGGCGGCGTAGTTATCGAACCAATGCTGACCGACCAGTGGTACGTGCGTGCCGATGTACTGGCGAAACCGGCGGTTGAAGCGGTTGAGAACGGCGACATTCAGTTCGTACCGAAGCAGTACGAAAACATGTACTTCTCCTGGATGCGCGATATTCAGGACTGGTGTATCTCTCGTCAGCTGTGGTGGGGTCACCGTATCCCTGCATGGTACGACGAAGCAGGTAACGTTTATGTTGGCCGCAACGAAGAAGAAGTGCGCAAGGAAAATAACCTCGGTGCCGACGTTGCCCTGCGTCAGGACGAAGACGTTCTCGACACCTGGTTCTCTTCTGCACTGTGGACCTTCTCTACCCTTGGCTGGCCGGAAAACACCGACGCCCTGCGTCAGTTCCACCCAACCAGCGTGATGGTATCCGGCTTCGACATCATCTTCTTCTGGATTGCCCGCATGATCATGATGACCATGCACTTCATCA
>ENA-ORTM01002393-ORTM01002393.1-human-gut-metagenome-genome-assembly--contig:-NODE-2393-length-15555-cov-3.180452_pt1 | contig 15555 bp, 10 predicted proteins | sample MGYA00241909_ERZ509182 | MGnify/ENA primary metagenome ERZ509182 (study PRJEB26280, sample SAMEA2338855) | human gut metagenome | biome: human gut; feature: human-associated habitat; material: faeces...
CCCGTATCATCGGCAAAGCAGTCCAGACCATAGTTTTCAAAAATATATTCCGCTTATAAAGCAGCCACAAAATTACATAAATAATCAATGCGTTCGACGCTGCAATCAAAGCCGGATAATAATTTCCTGTATATTGTTCGAGGCCATGAAAAAGAGAAGTTCCTATACATCTGAAACTAATCACGTTAGCCAGCATATAGGCCACGATCGAATTCATGCCGTAGACTTTCAACCAAGTCAGGTTCTTCCGGTGTCCTTTATAATCGATCCAATAATAGAACAAACCCATCAACAGGAAACAATAGCCGCTGCTGACCAGCACCATAGAGCTCGTCCATATCTTCTTGATCACCGGCAACTGCAAGCCCCACAGCCAACCCAGCGCAACCATTATCGCACCAATTCCTAACAGCCATTGCCATTTGTGCTTCCGGTCCATTCCGCTCTTCAAGATATGCCCGGCAAAAACTCCGGTCAGCACCGTCACGCCAAAGTTCAGGCTACTTAATATCCAGGTATAACGATAAGATCCGGCAAATACGATCTGTCCGTTCTCCACAACAGCAGCATCGCGGAATCGTCCCAGGACCGTACGGTCCACCCATTCCGCCAGGTTACCGTCCGGCGTGTAGTTGCCACCTCCATAACCATCGACCGTAATAAACTGCATGGCTCCCCAATAGGCTAACAACAAGGCGACCGCCGTCCCGATCTGCACGGACAGACGCACATGCAAGAACAGCATTGCCGAAATCAGATAGCCCATCGCAATTGCCTGCAATGTGTTCGAATAAAGATAAATCCGGTCCGGGTCCAATCCTAAAAGGTTTCCCTGGCACATCATACCGAAGATCCAGAGCAAGGCCACTCGCTTGACGATACGACGGTAGACCGCCCATTTATCCGGCATCGCCTTATATCGGGAAAGGGCGAACGGCATCGACACGCCCGCCATAAACATGAAGAGCGGCATCACCAAGTCCCACGAAGAGAACCCCTCCCACTGCACATGCGAGAAGCCCCACAAAAAATCGTTATACCAAGGTGCATCTATCGCACGTCCGAGAGAATGCAGGACCCCTTCCAGCGCCACCAGGCAAAACAAATCGAAGCCACGTAACACGTCGAGCGACTCCAGGCGTTGATAAGCTGGTTTCATGATGATTTATGATTTATGATTTATGATTTGTATAAAAAAGATTTCAGATTTATGTTTAATGTTATGTTTTCTGGTCATAAATCTGAAATCACAAATTTCTTCACACTTTCAGGAAAATTCGTTGACGGTACAGGAAGTACAGGAATCCCCAGCAAACGGCAATGTAGCCGATCGAACCGGCTAAAGGCTGCGCGGCTTCCGGCATCCATCCGACAAGTCCGCCAAACAGGCCTTGGGATGTATAAGAGAAATCGATGAATCTTTGCGCCAAATAGATCGTAATCGAATTAACCCCGATCACCTGGAAGAAGAAAGTCCACTTCCGCCATCCCAACACATCGACAATGTAATAAAACAGGGCGAACATCCAAACCGAATAGGCTCCGACAACGCAGACAAACGAACTGCTCCACAGCTTTTTGTTGATCGGGAACACCAAACTCCACAACACCCCCACCAACAGTAACAGCACACCGGCCAACACCAAGCCGGCCACCTTCCTCTTGTCCGTCAATCCCTCTTTACGCAACTTGATAAACTCGCCCGTAAACATTCCCAACATAGCCGTCACAATCCCCGGCAACGTGGACAACAACCCTTCCGGGTCAAAAAATCCTTGATGCAAACGCCCCGGCAACAACAAACGGTCCACATAGCCGACCCAGTTGCCTTCCAGCGTGAATGGTCCGGCCTCCGCACCCGGCACAGGGATAAAAGCTATCCAAACCCAATAGCCGACCAAGATCACCCCCGCTATCCACGCCCTGACTGAAGTCCGGAAATGCACGAACAGCAAGGCGGCAAACATCCATCCCAACCCAATACGTGCCAAGACGCTGGCGCAACGAAGGTTCGCAAAGTCAAACTGTAGCAATCCGTTATAGACACATCCCAGCAACACCAGCGTAATTCCTCTGCGGACAATCCTTTTATAGATATCCGACTCGCTCTTCCCCTGTTCGCGCTGCTTTTCCAACGAGAACGGAAACGAGATGCCGGCAATGAACAGAAACAGCGGAAAAATCGTGTCGTGGTGCGTCAACCCGTCCCACTCCACATGATCCATCTGTCCACCTATCGCCTGAAAAAAAGAATTCGGAAACAACGTTGCCAACGCAACGAAAAGGGAAGCCCCTCCCATAATAAAGAACATATCAACCCCCCTCAGGGCATCCAGCGACAGCAGCCGCCGGGACTGTTTTTGTTTTTCCATACTATGTACAATGTCTTTTAAGTTTACTTTGTCGATCGAGTTTACAAATATAGGTCTTTTTTCTACACAAGCAATTTATACAAGAAACCTCGTTTCTTCAGATACATTAAAAATTTTCATTCTTTCCCCAACAGTGAAAATAAATTTTCCATCGCATGAAAATTTATTTCCCCACTATGGAAAATTTATTTTCATGCGATGGAAACTTCTCTTTCATGCTATGGTATCAGCACAACGTTCCCAACCGAAATTTTCTTCATAACGGTCGAAGAGGGGTTCCTCTTCGATATTGTATTGACGGAGCAAATCGCGTACGTATAACTGGTCTTCGGGAGTAAAACAACGCTCCTTGCGTTTCAAACGGTAAAAATGAGTCGTCCCGAAATATTCTCTCATCTCCCGCCGTATTTCTTTAGCCTGGCGATAAGGGATATTGTCCAACAGGTGCTCCATGCCATAAGCATTTTTCAACGGGCTGTCGTCCATAAACCCGGAACAATCGCCATCGGGGACAACACGTTCCGGGTTGATCGCTCTCACCGCCCAACGTTCTTTCGGGATATGCCGCGACACCTGATGACGCAGACAGGTGGAAGCATGCAGGCATTTCCCGTTAAAACAGAGTGCAAAGTCGTTCGGGACCAAAGAATAATCTAATTTGTCTAACATGGTATTAATGTATTGATATTAGACAAAGGTACTCACAGATCCGGCGGAAAGCAAACATTTACACTCAAAAAATGATCACAACAACAATGACTATAGGCGAGATGAGGGAGTTCACCGTGCCAACGGCTGCCATTTCATATAAGTACCGGTCCTCCACAACCACTCCATCGGTCCATAACGGAACTTCTTCAGCCAATAATGGCTGAACACTATCTGAACACCCGTATAAGCAAGACAAACCAATACGCTCAAGAAAACACCCAGATGGCTCCAATCCAACCCGAAACCGGAAAAAATAAAGACTCCGATCACGGACTGCGCGATATAATTCGTCAGGCCCATACGCCCGTAGCTGACTAACGGCGCCATCGCCCGCTGCACCTTCTGCAAACGGTATCCCTCCATCACCACAATTACCCATAGATAAGCAGTCAACAGGTTAATCAGATTAGTCGTCGTCGAACTCATCCACGAATAAAAAGAGACCTCTCCCCAAGCCACAGGCGGAAGATAAGAACGCGCCACATAAAGCAGTCCCAACCCTGCGAGGGCAAGCAAGGCCCAACGGTTCAGTCGGCTACGAAACTCATCCATACGCTCGAACAGACGGATGCGTCCTACGATGAACCCTAAGATGAAAAGTCCCAAGGTCAAGTAAATACGCCCGCTCGACACCTGGAAGCGCATTTTTCCGATGATCCCGTCCCAAGCGTTACTCTCGATCGTTTCAGACAAGGTCGGGACTTTCCGAGGACCTGCCGGACGGGAAGCAGGCCTTTCGGCAACACGTTCCACCTGCTCGACCGCCGGAGCCGTCAGGCTTTTATAAGCTACCGGGACAAGTGTCGCCCCCCCTAAGAAAAGAAACAGCGTAATCCCTGCCAACAGCTTGGTCGGCCATTTATACATCAACACCAAAACAAACCCCAGTATCGCATATATCAGCAAAATATCCACCCGGACAATCAAGCCGTGTAAATAACCGATCGCCAACAAGAGAACCAGCCTCCACAAAAAACGTGGACGGAAGTCAAGTCCTTTCTTCGCCGCCCGATCCATCTGGATAAAGAAACTTAAACCGAACAGGCAAGAGAAGATAATGAAGAATTTCCCGAAAACCAGATAATTGATAAGCCAACTGAAAATCTCGTTCATCGTTCCCTCCCACGGGAACACAGCCTGAGACGTCATCGTCCCCATAGCTCCAAAATGTTGCATAGAATGAATCAGGCAAATGCCGATAAGAGAAAAGCCACGCAAGGCATCGATCACTGTAATACGCTCTCCGGGAGCAAGCACTGTTTTTGTTGTTTCCATATTTTCAAATTTCAGATTTGATTTTTATTCGTTTTCTTCCGGGAACAAAATTACAGGGCATCACTCGAACAGAAGGAATACAAATTACGGTTTTGTGGATATTTTTTACTGTAGAACGGCTCTTGGTTCGGAATGAATCACATAGTGACCTGTTTTAGGATTCAAGAGAAACAAGATTGTAAATTAATTCGTATGTTTGCAGCCGTAACCTAAAAAAATAAAGACAATGACAGTAATCATTTTAATAGCAGTGATCGTGATCCTGGCAATCTGGATCGTTTCTTTGTATAATTCGTTAGTGAAATTGCGCAACAACCGCGAGAACGCATTTGCCGACATCGACGTACAGCTCAAACAACGCCATGACCTTATCCCACAGTTGGTCGAAACGGTCAAAGGCTATGCCTCACACGAGAAAGAGACCCTGGAACGCGTCATTAACGCCCGTAACGGGGCGATCAGCGCCAAAACGATCGACGACAAGATCATGGCCGAAAACGCCCTGACTTCCGCTCTTGCCGGATTGAAGATCACGCTCGAGGCCTATCCCGATCTGAAAGCCAACCAGAACTTCTTGCAGTTGCAGGAAGAAATTTCCGACCTGGAAAACAAACTGGCTGCCGTGCGCCGTTATTTCAATTCGGCCACGAAAGAGTTGAACAACGCAGTCGAGACATTCCCGTCCAACCTGATCGCCGGTATGTTCGGTTTCAAGAAGGAAGTGATGTTCGACCTGGGCGAACAACGCGCGACACTCGAAGAAGCACCTAAAATCAAGTTCTAAGGATGCAATACGTCGGTATACAAACCCAACAGAGCAGGAACAATTTCCGGTCCCTGCTCCTGCTTTGCTTGTTTCCCTGCCTGGTAATGGGATTGCTTTTTGCGTTCTGCTACCTACTCCACCTGTTGGCGATGAACGACGACGGCCTGACGGGGGCCGAACTGCTCGGATATTCCACCGGGATGTTCATCCATTTGGCACCATACGTATTGGGAGGCGTACTCATATGGTTCATCATCGCCTATTTTGCCAATACAAGCATCATCAACTCGGCAACCGGTTCCGAACCTTTGTCGAGAATGGAAAACAAAAGGGTATACAACTTAGTGGAAAACCTATGTATGAGCCAGGGAATGAAAATGCCCAAGATCAATATCATCAACGACGATTCTCTGAACGCTTTTGCAAGCGGCATCAACGAAAGGACTTACACCGTCAGCCTCTCACGGGGGATCATCGACAAGTTGGACGACCAAGAACTGGAAGCGGTCATTGCACACGAGCTGTCGCATATCCGCAACAAGGACGTACGCCTGATGATCGTATCGATCGTCTTTGTCGGCATCTTTGCCATGCTCGCACAGATGGCCATGCGCTCCGTCTACTACTCGTCGATGGGACATAGAAGAGACGAGAAAAACAACACAGCAATCATCATCTTTTTAGTCATGGTTGTTGCAGCCATCGGTTATTTCTTCTCCATGCTGATGCGTTTCGCCATCTCACGCAAACGGGAATACCTGGCCGACGCCGGAGCTGCCGAAATGACCAAGAATCCGCTCGCCCTCGCCAGCGCACTACGGAAAATATCGGCCGATCCCGACATCGAAGCCGTCAAACGAGAAGACGTAGCCCAGCTTTTCATCCAGCATCCGGGCCAACAGGCCAAAAGCGCACTGAACGGTTTAAGCGGACTTTTCGCCACTCATCCACCCATTGAAAAGCGGATACAAGTACTCGAACAATTCTAAATTTAATCAAGATTTAATATCCCTAATCATTCCAATCCCGGCATTAATTTAATATCTTTGATGCCGGATAAAAATAAGTGTTGGAAATGATACAAAAAGAATTGATCGGCGATCTTAAGCTGAAATGGGATCGCATACAACAGGCGATGCGGAAGATAAATGCCGACGGATGCCTGCTTACCGTGGATGTAAATCTGTATTACACAACCGGACGTATCTATAGCGGCTATTTCTATCTTCCTGCGGAAGGTGCTCCGTGGTTCTTCGTGAAACGGCCGAACGGACTGGCAGGCGATCATGTCGAATACATCCGCAAACCGGAACAGATGGCCGAGCTCTTCGCGTTCTACGGACTGGAAATGCCGGAAAAGCTTCTGCTCGAAGCCGACGAACTGACATATAACGACTATATACGTCTGCAAAAGATCTTCAATCCGAAAGAGACCGGAAACGCAACCGCAATGATGCGTGAGCTGCGTCGGATAAAGACACCGTACGAGATCGAAATGTTCCGCATCTCGGCCGAACGCCACGCCAAGACATATGCCGAAATTCCCGAATGTTTCCGCCCCGGAATGACTGATCTCGAATTCCAGTATGAAATAGAAAAACGGATGCGCAAGAACGGTTCCATCGGACTGTTCCGCGCCTTCGGCGCCAATATGGATATCTTTATGGGAAGTATCCTGGCGGGAGAAAACGCCGAAGTCCCCTCGCCTTTCGACTTTGCCTTAGGTGGTAGTGGTATCGACGCTTCCTGCCCGTTAGGTGCAAACGGAACGCCTCTGAAAGAAGGGACAGCCATCATGGTGGACATGGCGGGAAATTATACGGCTTATATGACGGATATGACACGTGTGTTCTCCGTCGGCCACCTGACCGAGCTTGCTTACCGGGCACATCAGACAGCCCTCCTTATCGAAAGCGAGATCGAGAATATCGCCCGGCCGGGCACACCTTGTGCCGAACTCTACGAGATAGCCGCCAAGATCACCGAAAGCCAGAGACTCGGCGCATACTTCATGGGGACCAAGCAACAAGCCAAATTCGTAGGGCACGGCATCGGCATCCAGATAAACGAGCTGCCGGTACTTACGCCCCGCTCGAAAGACATGCTGGAACCGAACATGGTATTTGCACTCGAACCGAAATATGTGATACCGGGTATCGGCGCCGTCGGCATCGAAAATAGTTTCCTGGTTACGGAAACCGGACTGGAGAAGATCACGCACTTCACAGAAGATATCATACAATTAGACAAATAAATCATAAATCATAAATCATAAATCATAAATCATAAATCATAAATCATAAATCATAATGAAAAAAACAATCTCACTTCTCCTGTTACTGTCTGTCATCTTCATGCCGGTAAAGGCACAAGATGTAGAAAACGTAAAGCCGGTGAAGAATGTCATTCTTCTAATCCCGGACGGGACATCACTGGCTACAGTCTCTATGGCGCGTTGGCTGCAATGGTATACCAACCCCGACAAACCGAAATTGAACATCGACCCGTATCTCTGCGGAACAGTCCGCACGCATTCTTCGAATGCCCCGATCGGCGACTCGGCTCCTACGACTTCCTGCTACATGACAGGACAACCCAGCCGTACAGGCTACGTTTCCACCTACCCGGAGAACGACGGTGACAACGATATCTACCCGACCGATCCGGCACGCGCTTTCCAACCGCTGACAACCGTCCTGGAAGCTGCCAAAATAAAACAGGGCAAATCAACGGGACTGGTTTTCACCTGCGAATTCCCGCATGCAACACCGGCCGACTGCTCCGCCCACAGCTACAACCGTGGCAAATATGAATGGATCGCTCCGCAGATGGCTCACAACGACCTGAACGTCGTGATCGGTGGCGGCGCCAGCCTGCTTCCCGAAGAGAGCGAAGCCTACCTGAAAGGTAACGGATACGGTATTTTCAAGAATGACATCGACGGTATGCGTAATTACAAAGGCAACAATATGTGGGCTTTGTTCGGAGATCGGGAAATGGCTTACGACATCGACCGAGATCCGAGCCAACAGCCATCCTTGGAAGAGATGACACGCAAGGCAATCGAAAAGTTATCCCAAAACCCGAACGGTTTCTTCCTAATGGTGGAAGGCAGCAAGGTCGACTGGGCTGCCCACGCGAACGATCCGGTCGGCATGGCCACGGATATGTTGGCTTTCGACCGTGCTTGCGGTGCTGCCCTCGAATTTGCCCGTCAGAATGGCGAGACTGCCGTAGTGATCGTTCCCGATCATGGCAACAGCGGTATCAGTATCGGCCGTGCCGACTGTAAAGGTTACGATAAACTGAGCAAGGACCAGTTGTTCCATCAGCTTTCTTTGTATAAATTGACAGCCGAAGGCTTTGCCAAGAAAGTGAACAGTGTACCGAATTCCGAAGTGCAAAACGTCTTCCGGGAATATGCCGGCTTCGAACTGACACCAGAAGAACTGGATGCCTTGAACCATTGCAAGAATTACAAAAACAGCCCGATCCCGGAAAATGAACGCTCGATCGAAGGCAAAGGCTCTTTATACAGCAGTTCGCTGACGACTTTCATGTCCAAGCTGCTGACCTCCAGAACCTGTTTCGGTTTCACAACCGGCGGCCACACAGGCGAAGAGGTGTTCCTTGCAGCTTACCATCCCGACCGTACAAGCTTACCTCTCGGTATGCACACGAATATCGAACTGAATCATTATCTCTGTGCCCTGTTCGGTATGACACACGACACGCTGGAAGAACTGACAGCCGGAAACTTCGCTCCTCACACGGAAGTATTCAAAGATTTCAAATGTGAAATCGTTCCGGCTAAAGACGAGAAAGGTTCTCCTTCACTGATCGTAAAAAACAAAAGGAAGCAGATCAACATCACGCCGTTCAGCAACATCGTGACGATCGGAAAGAAAGGCCGGGAAGAAATCCGCCTGAATTCGGTAATCGTATACGTTGACAAAAACAATACATTCTACTTGCCAACCAAACTGGCAGAATATCTGCAATAAAAATAAAGAAGAGGGTGGTGTGCGCACCACCCTCTCTCGTGAAATTTATCTCCCCCATAAACCTGTCTTCTTCCTCCAAACGCCATATTTACACATTACACGGCAATAAGTTATAGTTATTTGTTTTTTTTTCAATTATTCTTTTCTTAAAATATCTATACTGTATAAATATGGAAGATTTATATAGACATTCAGACAAATAAAACCGCTCTTTTTAAGGTACATTTGCGTCATTTTTAATGAATAAAACGAATATGACAAGAGCAAATGCAAAATGGATACGGCTGATGGCAGTTATCGGCTGTACGACTATGTGGATGGCATCCTGCAAACATGCACCGGATGCACAGATGAAAGCATCTTACGCGACGATGAAAGTTTCTACGGCAGACAAAGAGTTGACAACACCTTATTCGGCCACGATCCGCGGTCGTCAGGATATAGATATTTATCCGCAAGTATCGGGAACTATCGAGCGACTTTGTGTAACGGAAGGACAGGTTGTTCGGAAAGGACAATTACTTTTTGTTATAGACCAAGTTCCTTACAAAGCAGCCTTAAAGACAGCCCAGGCAAATGTAGAAGTGGCAAAAGCAGCTTTAGCTACAGCCGAACTGAACTATAACAGCACTAAGGAGCTGTTTGAGAAAAAGGTTGTCTCAGCGTTCAACTTGAAAACAAGTGAAAACAATTACTTGACTGCCAAAGCGCAACTGGCACAGACAGAAGCCCAGGAGCTGAATGCCCGCAACAACTTGTCTTATACGGAAGTCAAAAGCCCGTCCGACGGAGTTGTCGGTATGTTGCCTTACCGTGCCGGAGCATTGGTCAGCGCCAGTATTCCTCAACCGTTGACAACTGTTTCCGATAATTCGAACATGTATGTTTACTTCTCCATGACCGAAAATCAATTACTGGCCATGAGCCGCCAGTACAAAAGCATGGACGAAGCATTAGAAAACATGCCGGAAGTGTCGTTGAAACTGAATGACCAGTCCATTTACGAACAGAAAGGAAAGATCGAATCGATCAGCGGAGTGATCGACCGGAAGACCGGGACAGTCGGCGTGCGTGCCGTATTCCCCAACGAATCCCGCCTGCTTCATAGCGGAGCCTCCGGCAACGTGCTCATACCGCAGGCTTACAAAGACTGTATCGTGATTCCTCAAGGCGCAACAGTCCGTTTGCAGGACAAGACGCTTGTCTATAAAGTAGTGGACGGCAAGGCTGTTTCCACATTGATTACCGTGGCTGAAATCAACGACGGTCGCGAATACATCGTACTCGACGGATTGAAGGTGGGCGAAGAGATCGTATCCGAAGGAGCCGGGTTAGTACGTGAAGGAACGCAAGTTAAATAAAGGATCGAAGTATGAAAGGAAATATATTTATCAAACGGCCTGTTATGGCCATCTCCATCTCCATTCTTATTTTGGCGATCGGACTAATTTCGCTCTTTACCTTGCCGGTCGAGCAATATCCTGACATTGCGCCGCCTACGGTTCACGTATCGGCCACTTATACAGGAGCAGATGCCGATGCGGTGATGAACAGCGTCATCATGCCGCTGGAAGAAAGTATCAACGGTGTGGAAAACATGATGTACATGACTTCCACTTCCACCAATGCCGGTTCGGCGACTATCGAGGTATATTTCAAGCAAGGGACAGACCCCGACATGGCTGCTGTCAACGTACAAAACCGTGTAACGAAAGCACAGGGCCTATTGCCCGCCGAAGTAACTCGTATCGGTGTCAGTACCCAGAAACGACAGACCAGTTTCTTGCAGATCGACGCACTTGTCAGCTCCGATGGGCGATATGACAAAACATTCCTCGGAAACTACCTCGACATCAATGTCATCCCACGTATCAAACGTATTGAAGGTGTTGGCGACGTAATGGAGTTGGGCGATACCTATAGTATGCGTATCTGGTTGAATCCCGAACGAATGGCCCAATACGGATTGGTTCCTTCGGACGTGACATCCGTATTAGGCGAACAGAACATCGAGGCTCCGACCGGTTCGTTAGGAGAAAATTCGAAAAACGTGTTCCAGTACACCATGAAATATCGTGGACGTCTGAAAAGCGTAGAGGAATTCCAGAACATTGTCGTCCGGGCTCAAGAAGACGGTTCCGTCTTACGCCTGAAAGATGTCGCCAAAGTCGAGTTGGGAACATTGAGTTACGGTTTCGACAGCCAGATGGACGGCAAACCGGCCGTGACATTCATGATCTACCAGGTAGCCGGCTCCAATGCAACGGAAGTAAACGAACGTATTGCCGCCGAATTGGAAAAGATGAAAGAGGAATTGCCTACAGGAACGGAATTCATCACGATGATGAGCTCCAACGACTTCCTCTTCGCCTCAATATATAATGTGGTTGAAACGTTGATCGTGGCGATCATCCTCGTAATCCTTGTTGTGTATTTCTTCCTTCAGGACTTCAAGAGTACGCTGATCCCGTCTATCTCGATCATCGTTTCACTGATTGGTACATTCGCTTGCTTGACAGCTGCCGGATTCACGATCAATATCCTAACCCTGTTTGCCCTGGTGCTTGCCATCGGTACGGTGGTGGACGACGCGATCGTGGTGGTGGAAGCCGTACAGGCGAAATTCGATTCGGGCTACACCTCGTCTTACCAGGCAACGAAAGATGCGATGGGTGACGTAACAATGGCCGTTATCTCTTGTACTTGCGTGTTCATGGCCGTGTTTGTACCCGTAACTTTCATGGGCGGTACTTCCGGTATTTTCTACACGCAATTCGGTGTGACAATGGCGACCTCCGTAGGTCTTTCCATGATCTGTGCATTGACACTCTGCCCTGCTTTGTGTGCCATGATGATGCGCCCGAGCGATGGGAACAAGAGTGCCAAAAGTATTAACGGTCGTGTACGCGCAGCCTACAATGCCTCTTTCAATGCCGTATTGGGCAAATACAAGAAAGGCGTCATGTTTTTCATCCATCACTGTTGGATGGTATGGGTCGGACTGATCGCATCCGTTATTCTGTTGGGCTGGCTTATCAGCAATACCAAAACAGGTCTTGTCCCGCAAGAAGACCAGGGAACCATCATGGCGAATGTAGCCATTGCCCCGGGTAGTACGCTGGAAGAAACAGGCAGGGTACTGGACAAGGTTGAGGACATCCTGAAAAACACGCCGGAAGTAGAACATTACTCCCGTGTAGCCGGTTACGGTTTCCTGGCAGGTCAGGGTACCTCCTACGGTATGGCAATCATCCGTTTGAAAAACTGGGATGAAAGAAAAGGTGCCGAACATGTTTCCGATGCGGTGGTCGCACGTCTGAACGCACAATTCGCCCAAATCAAAGAGGCACAGATATTCTGCTTCCAGCCAGGTATGATTCCAGGCTATGGTCTGGGTAACTCTATCGAGTTGAACTTGCAGGACCGTACAGGTGGAGATATGAGCACCTTCTATGGCAATGCCATGCAGTATATCGGGGCTTTGAACCAGCGTCCAGAAGTAGCGATGGCTTACACTTCTTATGCCATGAACTTCCCACAGATATCGGTTGATGTGGACGCAGCCAAATGTAAACGGGCCGGCATTTCACCTTCGACGGTTCTCGACGTATTGGGTAGTTATTGTGGTGGCGCATACGTTTCCAACTACAACCAATTCGGAAAAGTATATCGTGTGATGTCACAAGCCTCACCAGAATACCGTCTTGACGAACAAGCTCTGAACAATATGTTCGTTCGCAACGGAACGGAAATGGCTCCGATCAGTCAGTTCGTAACCCTGAAACGGGTACTCGGGCCTGAAGTGGCCAACCGTTTCAACCTCTTTAGCTGTATCACGGTCAATGTGAACCCGGCACCGGGATATTCCACGGGTGAAGTGCAACAGGCCATCGAGGAAGTGGCTGCCCAGATGCTACCGACAGGATACGGATACGAGTATGGAGGTATGGCACGTGAAGAGGCTAATACGGGAGGCTCGCAGACACTCTTTATCTATGCGGTCTGTATCTTGCTTATCTACTTGATCCTGGCTTGTCTGTACGAAAGTTTTCTTGTGCCCTGGGCCGTTATCCTGTCTGTTCCGTTCGGTTTGATGGGCTCGTTCCTGTTTGCCAAACTGTTTGGATTGGAAAATAACATCTACTTGCAGACCGGTGTAATCATGTTGATCGGACTTTTGGCCAAGACGGCGATTTTGATTACTGAGTTCGCCATCGAACGCCGCCGTAAAGGGATGGGGATCGTCGAATCGGCTTATTCGGCCGCACAAGCCCGTTTGCGTCCGATTTTGATGACCGTACTTACGATGATCTTCGGTATGCTTCCGCTTATGTTCGCATCCGGAGCCGGAGCCAACGGTAACAGCTCATTAGGAACAGGTGTTGTCGGCGGTATGGCAGTCGGGACATTGGCATTACTGTTCGTCGTACCGGTATTCTACATCATTTTCGAATACATGCAAGAAAAAATCCGTCCGCCGATGGAAGTTGAAACCGATATGCAAGTTGCGTTGGAAAAGCAAAAGAGCCAAACCGAACGTGAGGGTTTAAACAATGAAAATAAATAAGGTATGAAGAAAATAATCGTATTAACAACCGCAACCGCCCTGTTGAGCAGTTGCGGCATATACACCAAATATCAACCGGCCGAGACGACTCCGGACAACCTGTACGGAGAAGAGGTGGCAGTCGATGATACGACCAACTTCGGTAATGTGAACTGGCGGGAACTTTTTACGGACCCGCAGTTACAGGCTCTTATCGAACAAGGGTTACAAAACAACACCGACCTCCGGTCCGCCCAATTGCAGATCGAAGAAGCGGAAGCGGCGTTAATGTCGGCAAAACTTGCTTTTCTTCCTTCGTTCGCACTTTCCCCGCAAGGAACGATCAGCAGTTTCGACGGTGGGAAAGCGACAAAGACATACACGCTGCCAGTCACAGCCAGTTGGGAATTGGACATCTTCGGACGTCTGCGCAATGCCAAGCAACAGGCCAAAGCACTGTATGCCCAAAGCAAGGACTACCAGCAGGCTGTGCGTACCCAGTTGATCGCCGGGATCGCCAACGTATACTATACATTGTTGATGTTAGATGAACAGTTAGCCATTTCGCAACAGACAGAAGAAGCCTGGAAAGAGACGGTGGCTTCTACCCGTGCATTGATGGATGCCGGATTAGCCAACGAGGCTGCCACTTCCCAAATGGAAGCGGCTTACTACAGCGTACAGACTTCCATTCTTGACTTGAAAGAGCAGATCAACCAAGTCGAAAATAGTCTCGCCCTATTGCTCGCTGAGACACCGCGCCGCTACGAACGTGGAAAGCTGGCCGATCAGCAGCTCCCGGAAGACGTAGCAGTCGGCGTACCGATGCAAATGTTATCGAACCGTCCCGATGTACGTGCTGCCGAACGTTCGCTGGAACAAGCATTTTACGCGACCAACCAGGCTCGTGCCGCTTTCTATCCTTCCATCGTACTGAGTGGAAGTGCCGGATGGACCAACTCGGCAGGGAGTATGATCGTCAATCCAGGCAAATTCCTGGCTTCGGCAGTCGGCTCACTCACACAACCGTTGTTCAATAAAGGACAGATCATGGCCCAATACCGCATCGCCAAAGCACAACAGGAAGAAGCAAGCCTGTCTTTCCAGCAAGCCTTGCTGAATGCCGGCAGCGAAGTCAACGACGCTTTGGTCGCCTGCCAGACAAGCAAGGCCAAGACCCTCTTGTTCGAAAAGCAAATCCAATCCTTGGAAAAAGCATTGGCAAGCCCCTCGTTCCTGGTGGAACATGGTACAACGACCTATCTGGAAGTGCTGACCGCCCGCCAATCCTTGTTGAGTGCACAGCTGTCACAAACAGCTAACCGGTTCACCGAGATACAAAGCGTGATCAACCTTTATCAAGCTTTAGGCGGCGGTAGAGAATAAGAAAACATTTTTTATCCATAAAAGCCAAAAACCTTCTAAACCGGACCTTTTACCTATTCCATAGGACCTGTTTCAGAAAAAGTATCCAAACTTCGACGAAACAGGTCCTTTTTTATCAAGTGAAAAATAAGCGGAGCCATGACATTGTCTATTCATTTTTTTATACTTTTGTGGGCATAAGACAGAATATACACAACAATGAAAAGTAAAAGTTTAGTTTCTATCGATCAATGCTCCAAAGAGGACATTCTTCGTATTCTGGATAACGCCAGGAAGTTTGAAGCAAATCCGAACCGTAAGGTACTGGAAGGCAAAGTTGCAGCGACCTTGTTCTTCGAACCCTCCACCCGCACACGTCTAAGTTTCGAAACTGCAGTGAACCGGTTGGGCGGCCGTGTGATCGGTTTCTCTGACGCTTCCACGACTAGTTCCTCCAAAGGCGAAACACTGAAAGATACCATCCTGATGGTAAGCAACTACGTTGATCTTATCATT
>ENA-ORTM01002399-ORTM01002399.1-human-gut-metagenome-genome-assembly--contig:-NODE-2399-length-15540-cov-2.718502_pt1 | contig 15540 bp, 14 predicted proteins | sample MGYA00241909_ERZ509182 | MGnify/ENA primary metagenome ERZ509182 (study PRJEB26280, sample SAMEA2338855) | human gut metagenome | biome: human gut; feature: human-associated habitat; material: faeces...
CTTCAGGTCGGCGCCCACGGCGATTTTCTCCCCATATTGGGCCACTGCCTGGGCGGTGAACGCCGGGTCGGTGACCGCGGCGGTGCCCAAAATCACCCGGCTGGCCCCGGCCTCCAGGTAGCGCCGGACGGTGTCCATGGTGCGAATGCCGCCCCCCACCTCAATCAACAAATTGGTTTGGGCGGCGATGCGCTGGATGACAGGCAGGTTGGTGGTCCGGCCGGTTTTGGCCCCCTCCAGGTCCACCGGGTGGCCCCCGCCCGCTCAAACTGGCGGACGGTGTGCAGGGGGTCCGGGTCGTATACCGTCATCTGGTTGTAATCCCCCTGGTACAGGCGGACCGCCTGGCCGCCGAAAAGGTCAATGGCAGGCAAGAGTATCATATCACCATTCCCCCTCACAGAAGGTTTTCAGGATCGTCAGCCCAACCGTGCCACTCTTCTCCGGGTGAAACTGACAGCCCATGACATTGCCCCGGGCCACCGCGGCGGTGAGCTGGGCTCCGTATTCCGCCGTGGCGATGACCACGTCGTCACATTCAGCCGCATAAAAGGAGTGGACAAAATACACACAGTCCCCCTCCTCCACCCCGGCCAGCAGGGGATGCCGCCGGCCGGCGGGAAAATGAAGGCCGTTCCAGCCGATGTGGGGAATTTTATACGCCTGGGGAACAACCCCCTCCTTGCCGGGGAGCAGGCCAAGCCCCTGCCAAGTGACAAACTCCCGGCTCTCCTCAAACAAAAGCTGCATGCCCAGGCAGATGCCCAGAATGGGCTTGCCCTGGGCCGCTTCCTCCCGGATCACCCGGTCCAGCCCGGTCCGGCGGAGCTTCTCCGCCGCGTCGGCAAAGGCCCCCACCCCGGGGAGAAAGAGTTTATCGGCCCGGCGGAGCACCGCCGGGTCCCCGGTGACCACCGGCGTCTGCCCGACGGCCTCCAGGGAACGGCAGAGGGAGAAGAGGTTCCCCACGCCATAATCAATGACTGCAATCATACAAGACTTCCTTTCGTGGACGGGATTTCATCCCGTCCGGTCCGGGCCACCGCCTGCTTCAGGCTCCGTCCGGCGGCTTTGAACACCCCTTCAATGAGGTGGTGGCTGTTCTCCCCCGCCAGCTTGCGCAGGTGGAGGGTGCAGCCGGCCTTGCGGGTAAAGGCCAGCCAGAACTCCTTGACCAGTTCCGTGTCAAAGGTCCCCACCTTTTCCGTGGGCATGGGCACATCCCAGCAGAGCATCCCCCGGCCGGACAGGTCCACTGCCGCCAGGATCAGTGCCTCGTCCATGGGCAGAACACTGTGTCCAAACCGCTCCACCCCCCGCAGGTCCCCCAGGGCCTGGGCAAAGGCCTGTCCCAGGCAGATCCCCACGTCCTCCACGGTGTGGTGGTCGTCCACCCAGGTATCCCCCTGGCACTGCACGGCGAGGTCAAAGGAACCATGGCGGGCAAACCCGGTCAGCATGTGGTCCAAAAAGCCCACGCCGGTTTGAATCTGATACTGCCCCGTGCCGTCCAGGTTCAGCTGAAGGGTAATCTCTGTCTCCCCGGTCTTCCGGGCAATCTCGCTCTTCCGCATCAAAGGCCCTCCTCTCGCAGAATGTCTCTCACCACCGTCAGGAAGGTCTCCATTTCCTCCTCCGCGCCGATGGTCACCCGGTTATACTGTGCAATGGCCGGGTCGGAAAAATGCCGGATCAGAATGCCCCGCTCCCTGCACTTCTGATACAGCCGGGCCCCGTCTATCCGGGGGTGGGTTACAAACAGAAAATTGGCCTGGGAATCCGGGAGGCGAAAGCCCATCTCCCGCAGGGCCCGGGCGGTCTTGTCCCGGGTGGCCATGATCCGCCGGGCGTTGGCCCGGAAGTAAGGATCGGAATCCACCGCAGCCTCTCCCAGCCGCAAGGTCAGCCGGTTCACATTATAGGGATTGGTGGCATACTTCAGCCGCTCCAAATCCGCAATCAGTTCCCGGCTGCCCAGGGCAAAGCCCAAGCGGGCCCCTGCCATGGAGCGGGATTTGGAAAAGGTCTGAACCACCAGCAGATTATCATATTTTTCGATGAAAGGCAAGGCAGATTTTCCGCCAAAATCAATGTACGCCTCATCTACGATCACCACCGAATCCTGATTGGCTGCAATCATCTCCTCCACCGTCTCCAGGGCAAGCAGCTCCCCTGTGGGTGCATTGGGATTTGGAAAAATCACTCCCCCGTTCTCCTTTCGGTAATCTTCCGGATCGATCCGAAAATTCTCATCCAAAGGCTGGCGCTCAAAAGGAATCCGAAATACCTGCGCCCACACCTCATAAAAGGAATAGGTAATATCAGGAAACAAAATCGGCTTCTCCCCATTAAAAAAGGTGAGAAAGCACATGGCCAGCACATCGTCAGAGCCAACTCCCACAAACACCTGGCTCTCCTTTACCTGATACCGCCTGGCAATGGCAGATACCAGATCCCCGGCTGCAGGATCCGGATATTTCCGCAGAGTTCTCATCTCCATCTTCTCCAGTGTCTTCTGGACTTTTGGAGAAGGCGGATAGGGATTCTCATTGGTGTTCAGCTTAATGATGTCCAGATCCCTGGGCTGCTCTCCCGGCACATAGGGAAGGGTTTTCCGGACATTTTTCTCCCAGGCTCTCATAAACCGTACTCCTGCGCCAGAGCCTCAAAGCCCGGCATAGCCTTTTGAATCGTCTCATAGGCTACGCAGTAAGCCACCCTGACATATCCAGGGCAGGCAAAGGAACTTCCCGGCACCATCAAGATGCGGTGCTTCTTGGCTTTATCGCAAAAGCTCACCTCGTCCTCCTCCGGGGATTTCATAAACAGATAAAACGCCCCCTCTGGCTGCACAAAAGAAAAACCGCACTTTCTCAGGCCCTCACACAGGAACTTCCGGTTCCGGTCATAATAGGCCACATCTGTTTTTTCATCCAGACAGCGGGACACCGCCAGCTGCATCAAAGACGGAGCATTCACAAATCCCAGAATCCGGTTTGCCGCATTGGCGGCGGACTGGATATCCTCCGCATCATCCAGCTCCTGAGGGAGAACCAGATAGCCAATCCGCTCTCCCGGGAGAGAAAGGGACTTGCTGTAGGAATACCCCACAACAGTATTGTGATAATATTTGGTCAGGTAGGGCACAAAAGCGCCGTCATAAGCCAACTCCCGGTATGGTTCATCGGAAATGAGATAAATGCTGATCCCCAGTTCCTGCTCCTTTTGGCAGAGAATCTTTGTCAGCGCCCTGATCGTCTCCTCCGAATAGATCACACCGGTGGGATTGTTGGGAGAGTTGATGATCACTGCCTTTGTCTTTTCCGTAATCATGGCCTCAAAGGTGGCAAGATCCGGCTGAAAAGTCTCTGTGTTGGCAGGAACCACCTTTAAAACGCCGTCATAATTTCCCACATAGGAGCGATACTCTCCAAAAAATGGGGCAAAGGTGATCACCTCATCTCCCGGATTTAGCAAAGTTTTTAAGATCACATTCAGACCTCCCGCAGCTCCCACGGTCATCACAATATTTTTCTCGCTGAAGTTGACTCCAAACCGCCGATTTAAAGAGTCTGCAATGGCGCTGCGCACACTCTCATAGCCGGAATTGTTCATATACCCGTGGATCTCCACCGAATTTTTTTCTCTCAGGATCTCACAGATGGCCTGCTCTACCGCCTCCGGCGCCGGTACATTGGGATTCCCCAGGCTAAAATCATAGACGTTCTCAGCGCCATACTGATCCGCCAGCTTCTTGCCCTCCTCAAACATAGCCCGGATAGCGGAACTGTTTTTCACAAATCCTTTCATCTTCTCTGCAATCATTGCCGTATCCTCCTTCTTCTGGATCATGACTTCTCTTATACCTGATTTCTTGAAGCTTTTCTCCCAATCTTTTTCTCAAGCGGATGGTCTCCGCTTTCTCTATCTAAAGTCTTAAGACAAACGATTCCGTTCTTCTCTCACAGAACATGAATCCGATCGTTCTGGCCTCTCTTTAGAAACCGCAGAGTTCCGCCCTCTCCCTGACTACGCCTTTCTCTACCAGAAAAGCCGGACGGTAAGACAGCTTCGCCTGACGAAGCCCTTCGTCTCCTGTATCCTCCTCCCGGTTGACGTAGAGAAAATCCTCCATAGCCATCTTTACAAACTGCTGATTAATCATAGGATAGGCCCCTTCTATCTGAGTGAGTGCTTTCTCAATATGCACCACAAAGGTATCATCGCACAGCGGTTCTCCCACCGTAAAGGCCACCACTTTACCGTTCACCCGCAGGCAGGCACCCGTCAGTTTCAGCTCCTTCATCAGCCGCAGAGAATTGAGGGTCACGCACATTTCTGCCAGTTTCCCCCCTTCCTCGTCACAGCCGTTCTCATTTCGCCAGATCAGAGCCATTTGGAAGCATTCTTCCACATTCTCATCCGTAATGGGTTCAAATTTCCAGTCCGGATAGGTTCTGAGAAATTTATTTACATGATTTTTCTTTCCATGATACTTTTTTCCGGACAAATTTGCAAGCTTTTCTCTCTCATAGACGTAATCTGCATCATCCCGGTTATACTCCACTTGAAATCTTCCCGGAAACAGCTCCTCCAGCAGTTCAAACTGCTTGGGCGTCACCACTCCCATCTTGAACGGGCAGTTCTGTTCTCTGGCATAATCCGCCATGATCTCTACCACTTCCTTCACATGTTCCGGAGAGCCTTTGGGAAAGCGGAAAAAGAAATCCTTTCCCGCAGATTTTAACACCAGCATATCTTTTACAATAGCAAATTCTGTTGGATACATCCGATTCCACAGATACAAATTTGCAAAGGTATCTTCACAGCTTCTGGAGTTTGCCTGACGATAATAATGATCGATCTGTTCTTGATCCTCCAGAGTTGGTTTTCTAAACACCAGTTCCATAGTTCCTCCTAATTTCTAAAATATGAGACAGCTGCAAGCTGCTGCTCCCGGCAGATTTTCGGTGTGTTTTTCGCAAAAAACAAATTCGTTTTCGGTGAAAAGCCCCCGAAAGGGTATTACCGCAGAGATTTTGCAGCGCCTCCTTTGCCATTTTCAGGATTTTCTCGGAAAGTGTCCGGCTAAGAATGGTACAGATGAGCATACGCTCCATTCTTTGCCAGAAGTTCCTCATGAGTCCCTTCCTCCTCAATCCCATGTTCCGTGAGCACCAGAATCCGCTGGGCATTCTGGATGGTCGTCAGACGGTGGGCAATCACGAAAGTGGTACGGCCCTTTGCCAGGGTTTCCATAGACTGCTGCACAATCTTCTCACTCTCATTGTCCAGTGCGGAAGTGGCCTCGTCGAAAATCAGGATCGCCGGATTCTTCAGAAATACTCTGGCAATGGAAATTCTTTGCTTCTGACCTCCCGACAGCTTCACGCCCCTCTGCCCGATATCGGTCTGATAGCCATGGGGAAGCTGCATGATAAATTCATGGGCATTGGCCATTTTTGCCGCAGCGATCACTTCCTCATCCGTGGCTTCCGGCCTTCCGTACCGGATATTTTCCATCACATTTTCCATAAACAGGTATACATCCTGCTGCACGATCCCGATCTGACTTCTCAGGCTCGCCTGGCGCACCTGGCGGATATCGGTTCCATCAATGAGGATTCTTCCCTCCTCCACATCATAAAAACGGGGGATCAGGCTGCAAAGGGTGGTTTTTCCTCCTCCGGAATTTCCCACAATGGCCAGGTATTCTCCGGCCTTCACTGTCAGGTTCACATGATTCAAAACCTTCTCAAGATTGTCCTCATACCGGAAAGACACATCCTCAAACTGAACTTCCCCCTTCACATCCTTTAAATCCACTGCATTGGGGGCATCTGCAATATCCGGTTCAATATCCAGAACTTCCAGGAAACGGACGTAGCCGCTCCAGCCGTTCTGGAACTGCTCCATAAAATTCATCAGCTTCTTTACCGGCTCTGTAAAATTGTTGATGTAAAGCAGGTAGGTCACAAGATCCGTAACTTCCACCCAGTCCGATACAATAAAGTAAGCGCCTGCCACCAGCACCACAATGGTTACCATAGTGGTCATGGCAGAGAGAATCGAATGAAACCAGGACATATACCAGTAGCTTTTTTTCTTGCTCTCCACAAAAAGCTGATTGCCCCTGCCAAACTTTTCCATCTCCTTTGCTTCATTTCCAAAGGACTTTACTGTGCGGATTCCGCTTAAGGTATCCTCAATCTGGGCATTCACATCTGCAATTCTGGCCTTGTTGGCCCGGTAGGCGCGGCGCAGCCTGGTATTAAAAAACAGGGCGTAGGCCAGCATAATGGGCACAAAGGCAAACGTAATCAAAGTCAAAGGCCCATTGATTCTCACCAGAATCACGAAAGAGCCCACCAGCTTGATCACTGAGATCACCAGATCCTCCGGTCCGTGGTGAAGCAGCTCGCTGATATCAAACAAATCGGTAGTCACCCGGGAAAGAAGCTGTCCCACCTTCTGGTTATCATAAAAATGAAAGGAAAGCTTCTGATAATGGGAGAACACATCCCGGCGCATATCATGCTCCATCTTTGCTCCCATCATATGTCCATAATAGGTAATGAAAAAGTTACAGAAGCACTCTGTCAGCGCCAGTACGATCATCAAAAGCCCCAGCCTTACAATCATACGGAAAGGTTCGTTCCCGGGAAGATACACTACCTTATTGGTAATATAGCGCACAATCAACGGGATCACCAGCGTAATGCCGGCTCCCGTTATTGCAAACAGCAGATCCGCAAAGAACAAACCTTTGTATGGTTTATAATATGAAATTAATTTTTTCCACTTATGGTTCATTTTATTTTATCACTCTGCAATCAGATCCTGCTGCTTCATCACTGCGATCACATCGTACACATACTTGGCGCAAAGCTCATCGCTCTCTGCCTCCACCATCACCCGGATCACCGGCTCCGTGCCGCTCTCCCGCACTAAGATCCGTCCGTCATTTCCCAGCTCAGAAGCCGCTTTCTCAATTGCTTCCACCACTGCCGGATTCTCCCTGGCTTCTTTCTTATCCGCCACCTTCACATTTTTCAGAAGCTGGGGATAAATCTTCACCTCAGAAGCCAGCGTGCCCAGAGTGGATTTTTTGTTGATCACCGCCTCCATGATCATCAGGGAGGTGAGGATACCGTCTCCTGTGGTGGCATGCTTGCTGAAAATAATGTGACCGGACTGCTCGCCTCCCAGACAGTTGCCATTGGCCAGCATATTCTCATACACATACTTATCTCCCACTGCAGTCTTTTCATATTTGATGCCGATCTTGTCCAGAGCCTTGTACAGTCCAAGATTGGACATAATGGTAGTGACAATGGTGTTGTTTTTCAGTTTTCCCTCTTCCTTCAGGTACTTTCCGCAAATATAAAGGATCAGGTCTCCGTCCACCACATTTCCATTCTCATCCACAGCGATACAGCGATCCGCATCTCCGTCATAGGCAAACCCCATGTCCAGCCCTTTTTCTGTCACAAACCGCTGCAGCTTATCAATGTGCGTGGAACCGCAGTCTCTGTTGATATTGGTTCCGTCCGGCTCATTGTTGATCACATAGGTTTTTGCACGAAGTGCGTCAAAAACACTCTTGGCAATGGCGGATGAGCTTCCGTTGGAGCAATCCAGCCCAACCTTGATATTTTTGAAATCATGGCATGGGATAGAGATCAGATGTCCGATATAACGGTTTCTTCCGGATGCAAAATCCACAGTACAGCCGATATCTTCTCCGGTTGCCAGCGGAAGCTCCTCGATCTCGCCGTCCAGATATGCCTCGATACGTGCTTCAATATCTGCGGAAATCTTCTGTCCGTTCTCATTAAGGACCTTGATCCCATTATCATTAAACGGATTATGGCTTGCGGAAATCATGATACCGCAGTCAAAATCTTCTGTACGTACCACATAGGATACACTTGGAGTTGTGGTTACATGAAGCAGATAGGCATCTGCTCCGGATGCGGTAAGTCCTGCCGCAAGGGCATACTCAAACATGTAACTGCTTCTTCTTGTATCCTTGCCGATCACGATCTTCGCCTTGTGATCTCTGCCGTAATACCAGCCGAGATAACGTCCCACACGAAATGCATGATCTGCTGTAAGTTTTACATTTGCTTCACCACGAAAACCATCTGTTCCGAAATATTTACCCATAATGTTCTCCTTTATTACTGATACAGTCCTTCCGGATAAACGCCGTCATCTGTAAGTTTTTTGAATGCAGCCTGTACAGATGCCTTATCCTCCTGATAGGTAACACCGAACCACTCGTCCTTTGTCTCAAGAACATCTACCGCTGCTTTTCCGGAATGGATCAGCTGGTCGATAAGCTCAGGAAGAAGATACTCTTTTTTGATGTCTCCCTCTTTGATCCCGCCAAGGAACTCAACGAAGCCTTTCTCAAGGATCTCCATAAATTCCGGTGTCAGTCCCCACATATTCATGGAAACAAGGCTCTTTGTATCCAGTGTTTCTGCTGTACCATCGTCATTTCTTGTCTCTGCGCCGTCTGCTGTCTTGAAGATGTTATGTGTCTCTGTAACGCCCACAAGCTTGCCGTCCTCAATATGGCACACTCCTCTTGTGACGCTTCCGTTGTCACTTAATGTATTTCCAAGGCGGAAACCTGCCATGCAGATGTGCATCGGGCCATCCTGCGGATGATCCTGTACCAGGTAGTCATGCACCTTTACGTAGGCTTCTTTTCCGTAGTAGTCATCTGCATTGATCACAGCGAATGGCTCGGAAAGGACTTTCTTTGCTGCCAGTACAGCGTGTCCGGTTCCCCATGGCTTGGTACGGTCCGCCGGTTTTGTAAAATTGCCCGGAAGATCGTCGATCTCCTGGAATGCATAAGCAACTTCTGTAATGTTGGAGATACGGTCTCCGATCACTTTTTTGAATTCATCTTCAAGGTCTTTGCGGATGATAAATACGACCTTGTTGAATCCTGCCTCCAGTGCATCATGGATGGAATAGTCCATAATGATCTCGCCCTTCGGGCCTACCGGTGCAAGCTGCTTGATTCCTTTTCCAAAACGGCTGCCGATACCGGCTGCCATAATCACCAGTGCTGTCTTTTTCATTTTCGTTTCCTCCTGATTTATTATAATTTTTTGAACTCTGTAGCTGTAATCAGCGCTTACTCCTGTTCATTCAGCTTTGTCAGCTTTACTGCCTGGTCCGCTGCGATCAGACTGTCAATGATCTCATCTAGGTCTCCGTTAAGGATATTTTCCAAACGGTGAAGGGTAAGCTTGATCCTGTGGTCTGTTACACGTCCCTGAGGGAAGTTGTAGGTACGGATCTTCTCGGAGCGGTCACCTGTACCGATCTGGCTTCTCCTTGCCTCTGCCTCAGCGTCATGCTGCTTGGCAAGCTCCATCTCATACAGACGGGAACGGAGCACACGAAGTGCTTTATCCTTGTTCTTAAGCTGAGACTTCTCATCCTGGCAGGAAATCACGATTCCTGTAGGGATATGAGTAAGACGTACTGCGGAGTCTGTGGTGTTGACACACTGACCACCGTTTCCGGATGCACGGAACACATCGAATTTACACTCATTGAGATCCAGATGGAAATCAATTTCTTCTGCCTCCGGCATGATCGCTACCGTACAGGTAGAGGTATGGATCCTTCCGCCGGACTCTGTCTCCGGTACTCGCTGTACACGGTGAACACCGCTTTCGTATTTCAGTCTGGAATATGCACCCTCACCCTTGATCATGAAAGTAACTTCCTTGAAGCCGCCGATGCCGTTCTCATTGAGGCTGAGCATCTCGGTTTTCCAGCGGCGGGACTCCGCGTATTTCACATACATACGATAAATCTCTGCTGCAAAAAGTGCTGCCTCATCACCGCCTGCACCTCCACGGATCTCAACGATAACGTTCTTGCTGTCGTTAGGGTCCTTCGGAAGAAGAAGGATCTTCAGCTCATGCTCCAGCTCCTCCACTCTCTTTTTTGCATCGGAAAGCTCTTCCTTAAGCATTTCACGCATCTCTTCGTCCTTCTCGCTCTCCAGCATGGAAAGACTGTCCTCGATGGTTTCCTTATTTTTCTTATATTCTTTATATGCGTCAACGATTGGCTGCAGGTCGCTCTGCTCCTTCATCAGCTTCTGAAAATGTGCCGGATCGTCGGTTACTCCCGGTTCTCCCAGCTCATTGAGAAGCTCTTCAAAACGTACCAGCAGATCATCCAGTTTATCAAACATGTATTTCCTCCTGTTTCTGTCCAAGCACCACACGGTCAAGGCCCGGCAGATCCTTTACGATCTGAACCCCGGTAAAACCGGCTGCTTTCATCATTGTACTGACCGCCTCCCCCTGGGTGCAGCCAATCTCATACAGAAGCCATCCGCCTGGTTTCAGGTACCTTCCGGCCTCTGCTGTGATCTTTCTGTAAAAATAAAGCCCGTCTTCCATTCCGTCAAGAGCCTTCCTCGGATCATGAAGGCGGACTTCTTCCATCAGTGTTTCAATTTCTTCTGTTGCGATATAAGGCGGGTTTGAAATAAGGATATCATATTTCCCACTATCTTTTCCACCTTTTTCACAAAAATACGGTGCCGAGAACAGATCGCTTTCCACAAAATCCGCCCGGTTCTCCACCTTTAGAATACCTGCATTCTTTTTTGCCACTTCCAATGCTTCCGGTGAAACATCCACACCGATCCCACAGGCATCCTGCCGTTCCAGAAGAAGGCTGAGCAGAATGCAGCCGGAGCCGGTACACATATCCAGGATCTCCGGTTTTTCCACATCCCCAAGGTGTTTCAATGCCTCTTCCACCAGAGTCTCCGTATCCTGTCTCGGGATCAGCACGTTTTCGTTTACATAAAACTCATAGCCCATAAAAAAAGCCTGATGAGTCAGCTGCTGTACAGGAATATGTCCTGCCCGCCTGTCGATCAGCGTAAGATACTCTGCTGCGGTCTCATCAGACACCGGTTCATCTCCATGCGCAAAATAATATGCCCGATTCTTTCCGGTCTTAAATTCCAGAAGGAGCCAGGCATCCAGCCCGGCTTCTTCCAATCCGTTATCTTTCAGTATTGTTGTACCTTTTTTCAGAAGGGACTCAAGAGTCTGCATTTTCTGTCTCCTCTGTCTCATATGGGATGTCCAGGTCAAATTCCTCTTTCAGATAGGCGCGCCAGTCAAAAACAGCCTCAACTGCTTTGATGGCTACCTCTGCCATATCTGCTGTAGGCTCCTTTGTTGTGAATTTCTGCATGGCAAGACCTGGTTTACTCATAATGTTCGCAAATTTACTGTCTGTTCTTCCTGCCCACTGGATGATCTCAAAGGAAATCCCCGCAACTACCGGCACCATGAGAAGTCTTCCCAGCAGTCTCACCCAGTAAAACGGCACCGCCACAAACACAAAATGCAGCACAATACTTACCAGCATGACCAGAAACAGAAAGCTTGTTCCACAGCGCTTATGAAGCCTGGAGCTCTTTAACACATTCTCTACCGTCAGAGGCAGACCATGCTCCACACAGTTGATACATTTGTGCTCCGCACCGTGATACATAAATGTCCTCTGGATATCCTTCATTCTGGAGATCAGGAACATATATCCTATAAACAATGCCAGCTTCACAAAGGCTTCCACTATGGTGACCAGAAATTCCGAAGCACCTACCTCTCGGATCAGACTGGCCAGTACATACGGAAGAAACATAAAAGCAGCCACAGAAACCACCATGGAGATAGCTACCGTAATGTAAAGAAGCCACTTGAACTGCTTATCCTCTTTGGCTTTCTTTGCAGAACGCTCTTCTTCTGTAAGCTGCTCATTCTTCCTGACTGTTTCCTCATCTTCCTCGTCTCCTGCGATCTCCGCAGAATACATCAGGCATTTCGTGCCTACCACAAGAGAATCCACAAAGCTTACCACACCACGGATGATCGGTTTCTTCAGAAATGCGTGATTTCCGAAGATACATTTATAATCCTCTACCTTCAGCTCGATCTCCTGGTCCGGGCGGCGCACTGCGATAGAATATTTGTCCTTGTGGCGCATCATGATGCCTTCCATGACCGCCTGTCCGCCGATATTCGATGATCTCATTCATTCTCTCCTGTGCAAATTAAAAATTTTTCAGTTAAAGAAAGGTTGAGATTTCCCAACCTCAACCTTCTCATTTCCTGTATTCGCAATAATTACTTATTCAGGCCGTATTTCTTGTTGAACTTATCGATACGTCCACGAGCCTGTGTAGCCTTCTGCTGTCCTGTGTAGAACGGATGGCATTTGGAACAGATCTCAACATGGATGTCCTCTTTAGTAGAACCTGTTACGAAAGTGTTTCCGCAGTTGCAGGTTACAGTTGCCTGATAGTAGTTCGGATGGATTCCTTCTCTCATGATTTTCACCTCTCTATATATTTAATATTATTCGTATTCAATTGACGAATTCCATTTTAAACAGCTTGCTAAGTATAACATAGCTTTCCGTAAAATGCAAGGACTTTATAAAAATTTCTGTTTCTTTACAGTCTGTACCAGTTCTGCATTGTTCCTGGTTCTGGCAAAGGTATTCAGGATCTGTTCTACTGCCTCATCCGCTTTCATTCCGTTAAGAGCTTTTCGCATAATATAAACCGCTTCCTGTTCATCCTTGCTGAGAAGCAGATCCTCTCTTCTGGTTCCGGATTTCTGGATATCAATGGCCGGGAATACCCGTTTCTCCTGTAATTTACGATCCAGGACAAGCTCCATATTACCGGTTCCCTTGAACTCCTCATAAATAACATCGTCCATCTTGCTTCCAGTATCCACAAGTGCGGTTGCCAGAATCGTCAGGCTTCCGCCCTCGCGCATATTACGGGCTGCGCCAAAAAATCTTTTGGGCATATGGAGAGCCGCCGGGTCAAGACCACCGGATAAGGTTCTTCCGCTTGGCGGGATGATCAGATTATAGGCTCTGGCAAGTCGTGTGATCGAATCCAGAAGAATAATCACATCCTGTTTATGCTCTACAAGACGGCGCGCACGCTCCACAACCATCTCGGAAACTCTCTTATGATGTTCCGGAAGTTCATCAAATGTAGAATAGATCACTTCCACATTCGGTCCCTGGATCGCCTCTCTGATATCGGTAACCTCCTCAGGACGCTCATCGATCAGAAGAATGATCAGATGCATATCTCTGTTATTCCTGAGGATAGACTTGGCAACGTCTTTCAGAAGGGTTGTCTTACCTGCCTTTGGCGGAGATACGATCATTCCTCGCTGGCCCTTTCCGATAGGACTGATCAGATCCACGATACGCATGGCCGTTGTACCGCCTGCACGCTCCATGACAAGTCTCTCATTCGGAAAGATCGGTGTCATATCTTCAAAATTATACCGTCTCTGTCCCTCACTCGGATGGAAACCGTTAATGGAAGATACGTAGAGAAGGGCACTGAACTTCTCTCCCTGGGTCTTGATGCGGATATTTCCCTGGATGATATCACCTGTCTTTAAATTAAAGCGGCGGATCTGGGAAGGAGAAACATAAATGTCGTTCTCACCCGGCATATAATTCTCACATCGGATAAAGCCATATCCATCCGGAAGGACCTCCAGGATCCCGTTAGCCTTTTCACCACTGTCCAGCTGGGTGGATTCTGACGGAACATTCCCGTTCTCCCTTGTAGCTTCCCGGTTATATTCACGGTTGTACTCTCTGCGGATATTTGTGCTTCTGTGTTCCTGCTCATTCTTATCACTACGATATTCCTTCCGCTGCTCCTGAAGTCCTTCCCCTGCCGGACGGGTACGATATTCTGTTTTTTCCGAATCATAGCTTTTTTCTTTTACAGTATTTTCTGCCGGTGTACTTTTGTGTACTTCTTCGGGATTTCCTCTGTCGGACTCTTTGGCGTCCTCCTCCAGCATCCGCTCAATCAGTGCCGGTTTTCTCAGAGTAGAAATTCCCTTCATCCCTCTCGCCTTTGCCAGATCCTTCAGCACCGCCAGAGATAATGATTCATACTTTTCTCTCATATTAAATCCTCTATTCTTAAATCTGATAAATTATATATTTGTTGTTTATGGAATCAGATACAACCTGACATGGCTGCACTTTTTTTGAATGAAAGCGTGTTTTCAGCTTATGTTTCATTATACACACCTTATAGAGTCTATTGCAAGAAATATTTATCGACATTTTTTTTATACTTTTCTCACAAAAAAGAAAAAATCTGCCCGGGAGATCTCTTCCCGGACAGATCCAACGTTCCTGTATGCTTCTTTTTTAGCTCCAGAACGGTCCGTATATATCCATGACCCTCTGGATACGTTCATCAGTAATTTTATTCAGAGCCGCCACGATCGCTGCATACGTTTTTGGTCTCTGTCTCTTAAGTGTTGACGGACTTGTTACATACTCAAGCACTGATTCTGCAAAATATTCTGAACTGTTCTGCGTTGCATAGCTTCTGTTGATACCTGTAAATTTGGATTTTTCGCTGTTATAAACTGCGGCAAAATCACTTGTTCTGTCTACGTTTCCCGCAACAAAAGCAAGGAAATGTCCCAGTTCATGGTAGATTGTCTCATTCTCAAAACGAAGGATGATGCTTCTTGAATGTGCGTTAAAGCAGCCTCCGTAGTTAACAGACGGATCGATCGTTACAGTAAATCCAAGCTTCTTGTAGGCTTTGAGCACCCTGCTGTCCATCTTCGGTGCAATGGAAGCAATATTGCTTACTGAATATTTGCTGTCCATGTTGATGCTTTCTACTTTTTTTGTGGAAGCTGCATTCGCTTTGCCGGCAGTAGCTGAAGCCGCCATGACTGTTGTGGTCGTCTGAATGGTTGTAGTTACTTTCCGTGTCTGAACGGCTGTTTTTGATTTCTTTGTGTATTTCTGTGTTGTTGCAGTCTTAACTGTCTTTAATGTTTTTACGGTTGTATTTCTGTTTGTTTTCTTTGTGGTCGTACTCTTCTTATTGGTAGTCGGAAGCTTCTTGGTATAAGTCTTGGTCGCCGCTTTTTTCAGCTTAACTTTTTTTCTGGTTGTCTTGGTATTTGAAGTCGTTTTGGTAGTCACCTTCGGTTTTGAAGCAAGTGGAGTGTCGTCCTCTGTGATGGTAGTCTCCACTACCGGATCTGTAAAATCCGGAAATTCCGGAACCTGTGACGACTGCCAGACATTAAAGCCACCTGCCAGTACAATAACAGCTGCAAGGCATCCTGCTAAAGCTTTTTTCCTGCCTGTAAAAATTTTATGGATATCTGTTCTTTTCATATCATTCACACCTTTCTGAAAGCCGACGTTTCAGTTTCCAACCTAAACCGGATTTTAGGCATCAAAAAAGCCGCTTATTCTAACGAAATAAACGGCCGCATTAACACACAGATTCTTGTTCATAGATGTTATCTGAATACGTCATTAAATCGGAATTTAATGCGGCAACCGGCTGTCATAGTCATCCTTCGGACCTTAGACCCATGGCTTTGCGTCCCTGTCTTTCAACAGGTTTGCCTTTATATGTATAGTATATGTTTTTTTCCCTAAAAT
>ENA-ORTM01002400-ORTM01002400.1-human-gut-metagenome-genome-assembly--contig:-NODE-2400-length-15527-cov-3.546859_pt1 | contig 15527 bp, 18 predicted proteins | sample MGYA00241909_ERZ509182 | MGnify/ENA primary metagenome ERZ509182 (study PRJEB26280, sample SAMEA2338855) | human gut metagenome | biome: human gut; feature: human-associated habitat; material: faeces...
ACGTCCTGCCCGACTGCCAGGGCCGGGGAGTGGGCTCCGCGCTGTGCGGCTTTCTGGAGCACCTCTGCCCCGAAAGCCGCATCACCGTCCACGCTTCCCGCACCGCCCGGCCTTTTTTTGAGGCCCAGGGCTATCGCCTGGTGCGCTCCCAGCAGGTGGAGCGCCGGGGCATCATGCTGGAGAATTTCGTTCTGGAAAAGGACCTGGCCTGACCGGTCCCTTTTCCGACCCGGGACGCACCGCTTCCCTGTTTTCAGAAAGGAGATCGTATTTCATGGATGTCATCGCCGCCATTGCCACCGGGGCCTCCCCCACCGCCATCGGCATCGTCCGGGTGTCCGGCGAGGGGAGCTTTGCCCTGTGCGACGCTGTGTTCCGCCCCGCCAACGGCCGCCCCTTCTCCGCCCAGGACGGACGGATGATGGTTTTTGGAGAGATGCTGGACCCCCGGGGCCGCGCCGAGGTGATGGAGACCATCCAGCGCCTGAACCGGGAGAAGGGCATCACTGTGGTGCTCATCACCCACCACATGAATGAGGCGGAGGACGCCGACCGGGTTGTGGTCATGGACGACGGAAAAGTCATTATGGACGGCGCGCCCCGGCAGGTCTTCACACAGGTGGAGCGGCTGCGGTCTATGGGACTGACGGTGCCGGACACGGTGGACCTGCTGGACCGGCTGCGCAAAGACGGGCTGGACGTGCCCCTCACCGCCCTGACGGTGGAGGAGTGCGCGGACGCCATCCTGGCCGCCGTTTCCAAGTAATCGGAAGGGAAGAGAACATTGGAACCGATACTGCAAGTACAACATCTGACCCACACGTACAGCGTGGGCACGCCCTTCCAGCGCAGCGCGGTGGAGGACATGAGCTTTGACGTGTACGATGGGGAGTTCTTAGGGATCATCGGCCACACCGGCTCCGGCAAATCCACCCTGATTCAGCATCTGAACGGCCTGTTGCGGCCTACGTCGGGGCAGATCCTGCTCCATGGGAAGGACATCTGGGCGGAGCCGAAGAAGATCCGGGACGTCCGCTTCCAGGTGGGGCTGGTGTTCCAGTACCCGGAGTACCAGCTGTTTGAGGAGACGGTGTACAAGGACATCGCCTTCGGCCCCATCAACCAGGGCAAGACCGGGGAGGAGCTGGCCCGCTGTGTCCGGGAGGCCGCCCGCCTGGTGGGCATCCGGGACGATCAGCTGGACAAGTCCCCCTTTGAGCTCTCCGGCGGCCAGAAGCGCCGGGTGGCCCTGGCGGGGGTCATGGCTATGGACCCCCAGGTGCTGGTGCTGGACGAGCCCACCGCCGGACTGGATCCGGCGGGCCGGGAGAACCTGATGGCCAACATCCGGGACTACCACCGCAATAAAAAGCGCACCATCATCCTGGTGAGCCACAGCATGGACGAGATCGCCCGGAATGTAGACCGAATCCTGGTGCTGAAGTCCGCTCACGTGCTGATGAGCGGGACTCCGGCGGAGGTGTTCGCCCGGGCGGAGGAGCTGCTCTCTGCCGGGCTGGACGTGCCACAGGTGACCCGTATTGCCATGCGCCTGCGGGAGCAGGGCCTCGCCATCGACCCTGCGGTCTACACCGTGGAGGCCCTGGAGCGGGAGCTGCTGGCGCTGAGAAGGGGGGAGACGGGATGCTGAAGGACATCACCCTGGGCCAGTTTTTCCCCGGCGACACCGTGGCCCACCGCCTGGACCCCCGGACGAAGATCCTGCTGGTGGTCCTTTACATCGTGGCGCTGTTCTGCGCCAAGAGCCTGCTGGCCTACGGCATTCTGGCGGCGGTGCTGGCAGTGTGTGTCCGCATCTCCCGAGTAGGGATCAAATCCCTGGTGCGGGGGCTGAAGCCGGTGGTGTTCATCATCGTGTTCACCGGCATTTTGAACCTGTTCTTCACGCCGGGAGAGCACATCCTGGCAGAGCTGGGCTTCCTGCGGATCTCCGCGGAGGGTCTGCAGAACGCCGTGTTCATGGTGCTGCGGATCATGCTGTTGATCATGGGCACGTTCCTGATGACCTACACCACCAGCCCCATCAGCCTCACCGACGGGCTGGAGCGCCTGCTGGGCGGATTGAAAAAAATCCATGTGCCGGTCCATGAGCTGGCCATGATTATGTCCATCGCCCTGCGGTTCATCCCAACCCTGATCGAGGAGACAGACAAGATCATGTCCGCTCAGAAGGCCCGGGGCGCGGACTTTGAGAGCGGGAATATCATCCAGAAGGCCAAGGCCCTGATCCCCATTCTGGTGCCGCTGTTCATCAGCGCCTTCCGCCGGGCGGACGAGCTGGCGGTGGCCATGGAGTGCCGCTGCTACCACGGCGGCGAGGGACGCACCAAGCTCCATGTGCTGCAGTACGAGGGGCGGGACTATCTGGCCCTGGCGCTGGGGCTGGCCGTCACCGCGGGGATCATCGTCCTGCGGCAATTTACGTAACGATTTGCCGGTCCACGGACTGGCTGCCCAGGGTGAGGCCCAGTCGCAGGCCGATGGCAAAGGCAGCCGTGCCCCAGCGGAGATAGCGGCTGGAGAGGAGATCACAGACCTGGATCTGCATGTCCTGCGGCATGGACATCCGGTCCAGCGCCGCCTGGATTTCCGCCTCATCATAGGGCGCCTGCTCCTGCATCAGATGGTCGCCGTAGGTATCGAACAGAAGCTCAAAAACGGATGGCATAGGAGACACTCCTTTGCGAATACAGCTTTTTATGGTATCATTTCGGAATGATGAAACCAGTATAATACAGAAATTTCTGTAAGTCAACAGAACGATCAGAAAAAACTGTATTTTAAGAAAGGGAATGGTCCTTTGGATGTTTTGACTACCTCAGCCAGAATTAAGGCCCGCTGCAAAGCGCAGAAAATTTCAGTCAAAAATTTGCTGGAGCAGACACAGATCAACCGGAATTTTATCTATGACCTGGAAAAAGGCGGACAGATTCCGTCAGCGGAAAAGCTGGAACGCATCGCTGACTATCTGGACTGCTCTGTGGACTATCTGCTGGGGCGGACAGACAACCCGGCGGTCAACCGCTGACCGGCCTCACCGGAAGAGGATTTTCTCCGGGGGGAATGTAGGGGAGACAGTCTGCCGTCCGGCTGCCCCGCATTTTCAATCGCCCGGAGCTGGTAATCATCGAGATCCGTCCGGACGCATGACTGGAAATCATGGATAGTGGACATGGCCTGATTCGGAGCGGCTGTGTTTTGGCAGAGAGGGGAGAGTCCTATGAAGAAGCAGAACATCTGGCTTTGGGCCCTGACTGCGGCTGTGGTTTTGCTGGCAGCAGCCCTGGCGGAGACGCAAGGACAGCTGGGGGAACTTCAGACGGCGTATTCCGCGCTCCAACAGGAGGTGGGAGAACTCCGCCTGGACTTGAAAAGCACACAAAACCGCCTCCAGGAGCAGGAGGAGGCGCTGGAACGAGCGGCCGCCCAAACCGCCCCGCAGCCGGAGGAGTCGCTGCTGGAGCGCTATGAGCTGACGCCCCTTCGGCTGGACGCCGCGGCCCATCAGGTGGAGCTTGGGGTGTCCCTGACCCTGACTACGCCGGACCAGTCGGCGGAAGCCACCCTGAATGTCTATCAGGGCGGCGCGGAGCGCAAGCGTCTGGCCCAGGTGGAGCTGACCCGGTCCGGGGATGGAATCTTCTCCGGTCAGGCGGCGGTGCCTGCGGACAGCACCTCACTCCAGATTCTGGTGACGGTCCGGACCGGCGGCGATACGGCCACAGAGCGGCTCTATGAGGGCCGTGCCACCGGATTGTTGCCGATGGCGCTGTCCAGCCGCAGCGGAGAGGCGGCCCTGCAGGAAGGAGAAGCCCGGATTACCGCCGCCGTCCGGCTGCGTGAAAAGGCGGCCGCAGCCTCCGAGCAGACATTCCGCCTGTACCGGAACGGTCAGTTGGAGGAGACCATCCCGGCCGCCTCCGGCCAGGAATCCGGCACCTGGGAGGGCACCGGGACGGTATCCTGCGCCGCCGGGGACCAGCTGGAGGTGCGGTTCTTCTGCGTGGACGGCCTGGGCCTGGGATATGAGTTCCCTGTCCGGACCTGGACGGTAAAGGAGGACCGGCTGGCGCCGGGCTGGCCCGTCACCAACACCCCGGTGCTGGTCTGGCCGTAAACGGGACGGGGCGCTGGCGGAAGAGGCGCAGGACGGCAGGAGATTCCGGCCGCCCCGGAAGGCTTATCCCCGGATACATGAACTGCGGCGCCGCACAGGGGAGTCCGTCAGATCCGTAGACGGCGACCGGAGCAATCCTGCATCAGCGAGAGGCCCAGCCCCAGGCCGATGGCGAAGGCAGCTGTGCCCCAGCGGAGATAGCAGCTGGAGAGGAGATCACAGACCTGGATCTGCATGTCCTGCGGCATGGACATCCGGTCCAGCGCCGCCAGGATTTCCGCCTCATCATAGGGCGCATACTCTTGCATCAGGCTGTCGCCGTAGGTGTCGAACAGAGTTTCCGAAATGCTTGTCATGGGGATTCCTCCTTAATATGTGTTGTTCCGATATCCTTTTTGTGGTATGGTATTTCTTATTTATACGCTAAATGGATTTTATCATGTAATAGCGTGATTATCAAGATGCTTTTCACGTTTTTTCGTGATTTTAGAGCTTTACAAAAGGCGGGGCAAATTTTATGTATGTTACACAAGACATTGCAGACCGCATTAAATGGCGCCTCAAAGAAAAAGGCATCCGCACAAAAGATATGCTGTCTGATTTGAACATGGGAATTAACGCGATATCAGAATTTGCAAAAGGCAAGCAAATGTCCTGTATTGCCCTTGCTCGCATCGCCGACTATCTGGACTGCTCTGTGGATTATCTGCTGGGGCGGACAGACAACCCGGCGGTCAACCGCTGAGTTGCCCTGCCGGATAAAAAGAGCGTTCCCGCCGGGAACCCCGGGCGGCGGAACTGCCAAAGGAGAGCTTATGCGCAACATTGCCCTGAAACTCATGTACAACGGCACCGCCTACCACGGGTGGCAGGTGCAGAAGAACGCGGTCACCGTCTGCGGGACCCTGGAGAAGGCCATTGCTGACATCTGCGGCGGCCCGGTACACCTCACCGGCTGCGGACGCACCGACGCCGGTGTCCACGCGGAGCACTACATCGCCAACTTCCGCACGGAGAGCCGCATTCCCGTGGACCGGCTCCCCTTCGCCGTCAACACCCACACGCCGGAGGACATCGCGGTGAAGGAGGCCTTCGAGGTGGCGGAGGACTTCAACGCCATCGGCTCCTGCATCAAGAAGGAGTACACCTACCGCATCTACAACTCCCGGTTCAAGAACCCATTTTACGTCAACCGGGCCTACTTCTATCCCAAGCACCTGGACGAGGAATTCCTGAACCGGGCAGCGGGGATGTTCGTGGGCACCCACGACTTCGCGGCGGTGCGTTCCGTGGGCACGGAGACGAAGTCCACTGTCCGCACCATCTATTACTGTGACGTGACCCGGAACGGAGATCTGCTGGAATTGAAGGTCTGCGCCAACGGCTTTTTGTATAACATGGTACGGGCCATCACCGGCACCGTGCTGTACGCGGCGGAGGGCAAGTTCACCCCGGAGGACATCCCCGGCATTCTGGAGCGGGGGGACCGCACCGCCGCCGGTCCCACGGTGCCGCCGGGGGGACTGTACCTGACAAGACTTTGGTATGAGGATGAACGGCTCAATGGCTGATACGACGAACGACATCTGGAACGACAACGACGGGGAAGAGGACGAGGCTCCCCGGAAGGGCGGACGGCTGCGCCGCTTTGGGATCTTCTTTCTGGTGCTGGCGGCGGTGCTGGGCGTGGTGCTCGTGGCCGCGTACCGGGACGGCACCGGCTTTGACGCCCTGCGGCGGCTGTGTTCCTACGGCAGCGGAGAGGAGAGCACTGCTGAGGCCCAGTACGACTACGACGCCTCCGACAGCAACCGCTTTGCCGTCCTGGGGGATTCCCTGGTGGTGCTCTCCGACACAAAGCTGCAGGTCCTGGCGCGGGGCGGAGAGGAGATCTGGTCCACATCCGTGCGGATGAGCGCCCCTGCCCTGGAGACGGGCGGCGGCCGGGCTGTGGCTTACGACGTGGGGGGCACAGAGCTGTATGTGGTGGACGAGGGGGGCGAGATCCTCATGCTCACCGCACCGGAGGACGCCCCCTATTTCTCCGCCCGGCTGAATGAAGACGGTTGGCTGGCTGTGACCACAGAACTGCCGGGCTACAAGGGCGGCGTCACCGCTTATAACAGCCAGGGGACGGAGGTGTTTTCACTCACCGCGTCGGACCGGTTTGTCATCGACGCCCGGGTGACAGATGACGATAACACTCTGGCGGTGGTGACCTTAGGCCAGGAGAACAGCGTGTTCGTCAGCAACATGGTACTTTACAGCCTGGAGACGGCAGGAAATGTAGACCCGGCGGCCGACTACGATGTGACCGACGGTCTGGTGGCTGCCGTCGGAGAGCAGGACGGCCAGCTGGTGACGGTGTCCGACACCTGCCTGACCTACGCGTCCCCGGCCGGGGAGGTGCGCGCTACCTACTCCTATGCCGGCAGCTATCTGCGGGAATACGACTTGCACGGGGACGGCTTCACCGCCCTGCTGCTGAACCGGTACAAGTCCGGCGGTGTGGGCCGGTTGGTGACGGTGGACACGGACGGGCAGGAGATCGCCGCCCTGGACGTGAACGAGGAGATCCTCAGCATCTCCGCTGCCGGACGGTATCTGGCGGTGCTGTATATGGACAGCGTGGTGATCTACACAGAGGAGCTGGAGATCTATGCTCAGCTGGAGGGCACGGACTACGCCCGGTCGGTTCTGATGCGCCAGGATGGCTCTGCCCTGCTGCTGGCGGCAGAGAGCGCCCACCTGTTCCTGCCTTGAGTGGGAAACATTGATCTTGGAATTCACAAAACGTTTACGAGCAAAAAGGTAGGCAAGCATGACAACACCTGTTATAATAGACGTGATTATGGCTGTGGTTTTGATCGCTGCGGTCATCTACGGTGCCCACAGGGGCCTTTTCCGGGCCCTGGCGGGATTGGCGGTGGTGATCGTGGCCCTGGTGGGGGCGGCCATCATCGCAAATACCCTGGCCGCCCCGGCGGCCCGTCTGGTGACGCCCCTGATCCGGGAGCAAATCGAGACGAAGGTGGACGAGGCTATGGCCCGGCAGTCCCAGGAGGTCCAGATGCCGGAGGAGGACGTGGACGAGGGCTTCGCCATCGAGGACCTGCTGGCCCTGATGGGACTGGACGAGGACGTGCGGAACTCCCTGGCCAGCCAGACGCAGGAGAAGATCCAGGACACCGGCGTCTCCTTGGTCATGGCCGTGGTGGAGAGTCTGGCCCAGTCCATTCTCTATGCGGCGCTGTTCCTGGTCTCCTTCGTGGGACTGACGATCCTGCTGAAGCTGCTGATCCGGGCTATGGACTTGGTGCTGCAGCTGCCGGGGCTGCACCTGGTCAACGCCCTGGGCGGCGCCGTGATCGGCCTGATCGAGGGGGCCTTGGTGCTGTTTCTGGCCATCTGGGTTCTGCGGCGCTTCGGCGTCTCCTTTGAGACAGACACCGTCTCAGCCACCCATATTTTACGATTTTTTGCGACACACACGCCCCTGAGCGCGCTGTCGCTTCTGCAATGACGAACGGGGCCGTTGCCCCGCCGGCGTCACGATTTCTGGAGGGATTTACACGATGCAGCCGACACTTTGTTCAAGATGCAAGAAGAACGTGGCCGTTGTCTTCATCTCCAAAATGGAGGGGGACAAGACCACCAACGAGGGCCTGTGCCTGAAATGCGCCAAGGAGCTGGGCCTGCCCCAGGTGGACGATATGATGAAGCGCATGGGCATTTCCGACGAGGATCTGGACACGCTCAACAGTGAGATGCTCCAGGCCATGAGCGGCGTGGAGAATATCGAGGACCTGCCCGGCGGCGAGGACGCCGGGGAAGAGGAGGAAGAGGGCAAGACCGCCACCTTCCCCTTCCTGAACCGCCTGTTCTCCGGCGAGGCCGCCAAGGGCGGCGAGAGCGGCGGCCAGGAGGAAAGCGGTGCCCGAAGCCGGGAAAAGGAGCGCAAGGACCCTAAGAACGGCAAGCGCAAATATCTGGAGAACTACTGCATCTCCCTGACGCAGCGGGCCCAGGAGGGAAAGCTGGACCCGGTGATCGGCCGGGAGCAGGAGATCGAGCGGGTGGTGCAGATCCTGAACCGCCGCCAGAAGAACAACCCCTGCCTGATCGGTGAGCCCGGTGTGGGTAAGACCGCCATCGCGGAGGGGCTGGCCCAGCGGATCTCCAAGGGCGACGTGCCCTTCAAGCTGCGGAACAAGGAGGTCTACCTGCTGGATCTGACAGCTCTGGTGGCCGGCACCCAGTTCCGGGGCCAGTTTGAAAGCCGGATGAAGGGCCTCATCGACGAGGTCAAGCGGCTGGGCAACATCATCCTCATGATCGATGAGGTCCATAACATCGTGGGCGCTGGTGATGCCGAGGGCAGCATGAACGCCGCCAATATCCTGAAGCCCGCCCTCTCCCGGGGGGAGATCCAGGTGATCGGCGCCACCACCTTCAATGAATACCGCAAGTCCATTGAAAAGGACACCGCTCTGGAGCGCCGCTTCCAGCCGGTCACAGTGCGGGAACCCAGCCGGGACCAGGCTCTGGCCATTTTGAGAGGGCTCCGGGGCCGGTACGAGAGCCACCACCACCTGACGATCACGGATGAGGCGCTGGCGGCGGCGGTGGAGCAAGGCTCCAGCCACCCGCTGGCGCAGGCTATCGTCCGTGAAGCGCAGCGGCGTCAGCTGAGCATTCCGCTTGCCAGCGGCCAGCGGGCGCTGGCGGGCTCTGGTATCGAAGCCGAAGTCAACGGCAGCCGCATCCTGATCTGCGCAGCCAGCAAAGCCGCCCCGGCAGAGCATGAGGCGCAGATCCAGCAGCTGGAAAGCGCCGGGCAAACGGTAGTGCTGGTGATGCGCGGCGAGACGCTGCTCGGCATTCTGGCGCTGCGCGATACCCTGCGCGACGACGCGCGTCAGGCGGTGGATGCTTTGCATCAGTTGGGCGTTCAGGGGGTGATCCTTACCGGGGATAACCCGCGCGCCGCGGCGGCCATCGCCAGCGAACTGGGGCTGGAATTCCGCGCCGGTCTGCTACCGGCGGACAAGGTCAACGCGGTGATAGCGCTGAATGCCGACGCGCCGCTGGCGATGGTCGGGGACGGTATCAACGACGCCCCGGCGATGAAAGCGGCCACCATCGGCATCGCCATGGGCAGCGGAACCGACGTGGCGCTGGAGACGGCCGACGCCGCGCTGACCCATAACCGTCTGACCGGCCTGGCGCAGATGATTTCCCTGGCGCGCGCCACCCACGCCAATATCCGCCAGAACATCGCGATTGCCTTAGGGCTGAAGGGGATTTTCCTCGTCACCACCCTGCTCGGCCTGACCGGTCTGTGGCTGGCGGTGCTGGCGGATACCGGCGCCACCGTGCTGGTAACGGCTAACGCGCTGCGGTTATTGCGTAAGAAGTTGTAGCATCGATACCGGCTTCCCTGCTCGCGCTACGCTTAGCAGGGCTACGGTTCCAGACCGTCGGGTAGCCCGGATAAGGCGCTACGCGCCGCCATCCGGGAGAGGCGTAGTGGCTTTTGCTGATCAGGTAGCGGTACGGCAGGGCTTCGGTTTCCTGGGCCACCAGCTCATGCTCCATAAAGCGGCAGAATCCCGGGATATCGCGGGTGGTGGCCGGATCGTCAGCAATAATCAGCAGCGTCTCGCCCACCGGCATCGTCCGCACGGTTTTACGCACCATCATGACCGGCTCCGGGCAGCGGAGTCCCAGGGCATCCAGGGTGTGGTCAGGAGTGGAGAAAAGTTCGCTCATTTTAGTCTCACGTCAACAAAACGGCCCTAGTTTACCCCCTGCTCGCCAGTACGCAAGCCAGGTTAACGTTTGCGCGAAAAACAACCATTGCATTACGCCGGCAACGCAGTATCATGCAGCCGTTTTTAATTGGGTTCCCTCACCCCAACGTTCCGCTGCCGATTGCTCATTCACCTGAAGCATGACGGGCATAAAAAGGTCACAATATGAATCCGTTTACTACCGTACAGCGCAAAAAAGCGCTCGTCTGGCTTTCGCTATTTCATTTGCTGGTCATCACCTCCAGCAACTATCTGGTTCAGCTGCCGATCTCCATCTTTGGTTTCCATACCACCTGGGGCGCGTTTAGTTTTCCGTTTATTTTCCTCGCCACCGACCTGACGGTGCGGATTTTTGGCGCCCCGCTGGCGCGACGCATCATTTTCGCGGTGATGGTCCCGGCGCTGGCCATCTCTTACGGCATCTCCGCGCTGTTCTACATGGGCGAATGGCAGGGCTTTGCCGCGCTGGGCACCTTTAATCTCTTCGTCGCGCGCATCGCCGTCGCCAGCTTTATGGCCTATGCGCTGGGGCAGATCCTCGACGTTCACGTCTTTAACCGCCTGCGGCAGAGCCGCCGCTGGTGGTTGGCCCCTACCGCCTCGACGCTGTTCGGCAACATCAGCGATACCGTGGCGTTTTTCTTTATCGCTTTCTGGCGCAGCCCGGACCCGTTTATGGCCGCCCACTGGGGGGAAATCGCCCTCGTCGACTACAGCTTTAAAGTGCTTATCAGCATCATTTTCTTCCTGCCGATGTACGGCGTGCTGTTAAATATGCTGTTGAAAAGACTGGCGGATAAATCTGATTTGTCGGCATTACAGCCGAGTTAAAGGTACTCGCGGGCTGATGTGTTAAGATAGCCGGATGAGCCATTAGTGGCCGTTTATCGAAAGGAAGAAGTCAATGCGCAATCTGGTTAAATATGTCGGTATTGGCCTGCTGGTGATGGGGCTTGCCGCCTGCGATAACAGCGATTCAAAAGCGCCAACCGTTGGCGCAGCAGCGGAGAGCAATGCCAGCGGCCAGGCAATCAGCCTGCTGGATGGCAAGCTGAGCTTCACCCTGCCTGCGGGCATGGCCGACCAGAGCGGCAAACTGGGTACCCAGGCGAACAATATGCACGTCTACTCTGACGCTACCGGCCAGAAAGCGGTCATCGTCATCGTCGGCGACAGCACCAATGAAGATCTGGCGGTGCTGGCGAAACGCCTGGAAGATCAGCAGCGCAGCCGCGACCCGCAGCTGCAGGTGGTGAGCAATAAACCGCTGGAGATTAAAGGCCATACCCTGCAGCAGCTGGACAGCATCATCTCCGCCAAGGGGCAGACCGCCTGGTCTTCCGTGATCCTCGGCAAAGTGGATGACAAGCTGCTGACCCTGCAGGTCACCCTGCCGGCGGATAACCAGCAGCAGGCGCAGACCGAAGCGGAAAGCATCATCAACACCCTCACCATCCAGTAATTACTGGCCTGGTGCGCTGGCCTCCGGTTCGCTAACCGGGGGCCGTTTTTTTAGCCGCCAGCCCAACAGCAGCGCCGCCATCACCAGCCCCGCCGCGGCGAGATAAATCATCGAGATCCCGGTCCACGACATCAGCAATCCGGCCAGCGGCCCGCTGACGCCCAACGACAAATCCATAAACACGGTATAGGTCGCCAGCGCCGACCCCTGATTGTGCTGCGGCACCGCTTTCACCGCCACCACGCCCAGCGCCGGAAAGATCAGCGAAAAGCCAGCCCCGGTAAGGAAAGTACCGATTTTCGCCATCATCGGCGTATCGGCAAAGCCGACCAGCAGCAGGCCGATCGCCTCCACGCTAAAGCAGAGCATCGCCACGTTCAGCCCGCCGAGTCGGTTAATGGCGTTGGGAAACAGCAGCCGCGCGCCAACGAATGCGCAGCTGAATAATGTCAGCGCGAAAGCCGCGCCGTCCCAACCTTTGGCGTCATAAAATAGCGTGATAAAGGTGGCGATCACCCCAAAGCCGGCGGAGGCCAACGCCAGCGCCATGCCGTAGGGCCAGACGCGGCCGAGCACCGCGCGAAACGACATCGCTTTGCCTTTGGCAGCCTTCACCGCCGCGCGGGGCAGCGCGCAGAGGATAGCCACCAGCGCTACCGCCATAATGACCCCGGCCAGACCGCTGAGGCCAATGTGCGAATAGCACAGCACGCCGAGCGGCGCGCCCATCGCCATCGCCCCATAGGTCACAATACCGTTCCACGAGATCACCCGCCCGATATGCAGCGAACCGACCACGCCGACGCCCCACAGCGTCGAGCCTGTGCCGGCGAAGCTCTGGCCGATACCAAGGATCACCCGTCCGAGGCATAACAGCAGCAGGCTAATCAGTGGCCAGCCGCTGCCCCAGGCGGCCAGCAGATAGCTTAAACCGCTCAAAAAGCAGCCACCGAGGCCGAAGACGACAATCTTTTTGGGCCCCAGCAGGTCGGCATAGCGCCCGGCATGCGGGCGGCTGAGCAGCGTGGCGAAATATTGCAGGCTAATCACCAGCCCGGCCCAGAAAGCGCTAAAGCCCATGACATCATGAACATAGCCGGGCAGCACCGCCAGCGGCAGGCCGATGGTGAGGTAGCTGGCAAAGTTAAAGATAACGACAGAGACAATCCGCAGATTGAGGCGCAGTCCATTAAGCGCCGGTTCGGCGACGGGTTCGGGCATCAGGTTCCACCAGATTTCGACAACCAACTTTCACTATTACCACGCTGTCGGCGGAAAAGCAGCCCTCCTTTCGGAATATTGGCAGTCGGCGAACCGCTACACTTATCTGGCGCGACTCATAAAAGGAATACCTATGTCCCCTCCGCAGGCTGATAAAGCCGGGCTTCATATTTTACTTAAGCTGGCGGCGCTGGTGATTATCCTCGCCGGGATCCACGCCGCCGCCGATATCCTGGTGCAGCTGCTGCTGGCGCTGTTTTTCGCTATTGTTCTCAACCCGCTGGTCACCTGGTTCATTCGCCGCGGGGTGCGGCGTCCGTTCGCCATTACCCTGGTGGTGACGGCGATGCTGGTGATGCTCACCGCGCTGCTCGGCGTGCTGGCGGCGTCGCTCAATGACTTTGTCGCCATGCTGCCCGATTTCAACCGCGCCCTGACGCGCAAGATCCTCCAGCTCCAGGAGTATCTCCCCTTCCTTAATCTGCATATCAATCCGGAGCGGATGCTCCGGCGCATGGATTCAGAACGGCTGATGACCTGGGCCACGACGCTGATGACCCAGCTTTCCGGGGCGATGGCCAGCATCGTGCTGCTGGTGATGACGGTGATCTTTATGCTGTTTGAGGTTCGCCACCTGCCCTACAAACTGCGTTTTGCCCTCAATAACCCGCGCCTGCATATCGCCGGATTGCACCGGGCGCTGAAAGGCGTCACCCATTATCTGGCGCTGAAGACGCTGATTAGCCTGTGGACCGGGCTGATTGTCTGGCTGGGGCTGCTGGCGATGGGGGTACAGTTCGCCCTGATGTGGGGGGTGCTGGCGTTTTTGCTGAACTATGTGCCGAACATTGGCTCCGCCATCTCCGCTATCCCCCCCATGCTGCAGGCGCTGCTGTTCAGCGGCATCTATGAGTGCCTGTTGGTAGGGGCGCTGTTTCTGGTGGTGCATATGGTGCTGGGCAACATGGTGGAGCCTCGCATGATGGGCCACCGGCTGGGGATGTCGACCCTGGTGGTGTTCCTGTCGTTATTGGTCTGGGGCTGGCTGCTGGGGCCGGTGGGAATGCTGCTCTCAGTGCCGTTAACCAGCGTCTGTAAAATCTGGATGGAAACCACCGTCGGAGGCAGCAAGCTGGCGATCCTGCTCGGCCCGGGCCGTCCCAAAAGCCGGCTCCCCGGCTAGCGGCGTTTCACCGGCCAGAAGATGGTCAATACGCCGGCGACGATGATCGCCACGCCCAGCAGCGATTGCCAGTAGAACGGCTCATGCCAGCCGGGCAGCCAGATGGCGGCGGCCCACACGAGGATATAGCTCAGGCTCAGTAGCGCATACGCTTTCGACAGCGGCAGGCGATGGAGGGCAAAGTACCAGCAGACCATCGACAGCAGGTAGCCCAGCAGGCCGAAAAACAGGCCGAAAGTCCCGGGCTGGAAATGCAGCAGATGCTGGAGAAATGCCACAATATCGGTCAGCGGCGGCAAGGCCACCATGGCGCTGCGCAGCAGCAACTGCGCGGCGCTGACGAGGCCGACGCTGAGTAATGCCCAGAAAAAGCCCATCAGACGCTGGTCCCCAGAATGACAATGCCCACGACGATCAACCCGACGCCAAGCCAGTGGCGACGGGCGACCGGCTCATGCCAGATGCCCCAGCCCGCGAGGGTAACCCAGACGAAATTCAGACTCAGCATCGGATAGGCGATGCTGACCGGAATAGACTGCAGGACGCTCAGCCACAGCAGCATGCCGCAGCCCAGACATAACAGCGCCATCCCCAACCAGAAGAGTATATGGCGACTCCGCCGTCCGCGACGGGACGGGCGGGTCGCCTGTTTCTGGCAGAGCTGTCCGGCGCAGCTCAGCAGGCTGGCGCACACCAGACAGATCCAGACGCTCATTGCGGCAGGTACTGAAGGAAAACGACCCGGCCCAGCTCGTAGGCGTTATCCGGTTTCGGTAACGGTAAGTCGAGCATACTCTCTCCTTTATCCATCAACAGCACCAGCGAGACCGGCCCCTGCTGACGATGCGCGGCCAGCCAGTCGGCAAAACCGGCCTGGCTGACAAAGCTACCCTGAGCATCCGTCCAGTCGAGACCGTACTTCAGCTCACCCTGTTTGTCGAACATAATAATATCGCTTCGCTTCAGCTCCCAGGCCAGGCCGCCGGCGATCCCAACGTTGTTGGTCAGGACGTAACGGCTGGGCTGCAGGGATTCGCTGACGATATCCACGAGGAACTGCGGCTGTTTGCTGTCGATAACCCGGTCCGGGATGGCGAAGCCCACCAGCAGCGCCAGGCCGAGCGGACAGAGCGCGGCGAGGCTCCAGCGGCGGCCAGAGTCTTTCATCGCCAGCCAGCCCATCAGCGCCCAGACGGCAAAAGCGATCGCCGCCAGCAGACATTTATACAGCTCAATCTTGGTCCACACCGGCTTATGCATGAAGCCCCACGGCGAGACCACCAGCACGGCGATAAGCCCCAGCAAACCAACGCCCAGGTTGATCATCCCGTTGATGCGCAACGCTTTCGCGCCGGTCTTTGCGGCCTCCAGCGCGTAGCGGGCCATCAGGATCGACAGCGGCGCAAAGCACGGCAGAATATAGGTCGGCAGTTTGCCTTTGGCGATACTGAAGAACAGGAACGGCATCGCCACCCAACCTAACAGATACAGCGCGCCGCGGGCCTCATCGCGCTCAAGCCAGCCGCGCTTTAGCGCCCCCGGCAGCAGGGCCAGCCACGGCAGACTGCCGGCGATCAGGAACGGGATGTAGTACCAGAACGGCGCTTTGTGCTGGGCGTCTTTTTCAGCAAAACGCTGAATATGCTCGACCCAGAAGAAGTAGCGCCAGAAGTCCGGCTCGCGCTGAGCGATAGCCAGCCCCCAGGGCAG
>ENA-ORTM01002402-ORTM01002402.1-human-gut-metagenome-genome-assembly--contig:-NODE-2402-length-15510-cov-8.443158_pt1 | contig 15510 bp, 14 predicted proteins | sample MGYA00241909_ERZ509182 | MGnify/ENA primary metagenome ERZ509182 (study PRJEB26280, sample SAMEA2338855) | human gut metagenome | biome: human gut; feature: human-associated habitat; material: faeces...
CAATCTGGAATGAATTTTGGCTACGTTACTGTGAACGGAGTGAACAGTAACGAATATTTTCATAATTTATGATATGCAGAAATGTCAGGGTATGATATAATAGATAAACTATAGTATTTTTGCTGCTATAGTATTTGAGGGCAAATGTTCTGTAAGGAATACGTTACTGTTTACTATGTGTTTCATATCAGAAATATACATATATCAGACACTGCGACATACATGAATTGGGTATAGAAATCAGACGAATGCTGTAAAAAAATGTATAAGAAAGTGTAAGCAAATGAGAAACAAAAAGAAAGCAATATTTAACACCATTTTTCTGATCCTTATATTTTCCATTACCGTATATATGGTATTTAAGGGAGAGGATCTGGGAGAGATTATTCATACAGTACGGCAGGCAGATCCGGTTTACTTACTGGTCAGTGTGGTTTGTGTGGTACTGTTCATACTTGGCGAGTCTGTAATTATTTTCTATATGATGCGGACTCTCGGAGCAAAAGTAAAGATGGGGCATTGTGCTCTGTATTCTTTTGTGGGATTCTTTTTCAGCTGTATCACACCGTCTGCATCCGGCGGACAGCCAATGCAGATTTATTTTATGAAAAAGGACAAACTTCCGATTCCTGTCACTACGCTGGTCCTGATGATTGTCACAATTACTTATAAAGCGGTTCTGGTAGTGATCGGAATTGTAATCTGGATTTTTGGCAGAGGCTTTCTGGAAGGATATCTTGGCCAGTACATGTGGGTGTTTTACCTGGGTGTAGGTCTGAATATTTTCTGCGTTACTTTCATGATGATCCTTGTATTTGCACCTGGACTGGCGAAATGGATCATGGTAAAAGGTCTGAAACTTATTGAACATTTCCGTTTCCTTAAGCCAAAGACAACCCGGCTTGAGAAACTGGAAGCGTCTATGGACCAGTATCATGAAACTGCGGCTTTCTGGGCAAGTCACAAGCTGGTGATCCTGAAAGTGTTACTGATCACTATGGTGCAGAGGATTTTGTTATTTACAGTTACATACTGGGTATACCGTTCGCTGGGATTTCATGGATATTCCATTATAACCCTTACGATTTTGCAGTCTGTCATATCTGTCTCTGTTGATATGCTGCCTTTACCCGGAGGAATGGGAATCAGTGAGTCTCTTTATCTGGTGATGTTTGCACCGGTTTTCGGAGAAGCATTACTTCCTGCAATGCTGCTCAGCAGAGGAATTTCCTATTATGCACAGATGCTTATCAGTGCAGTGATGACCTGCGTGGCGTATTTCATAATAGGAAGAAAAGAACAAGAAGAAAAGTAGGGGGAGAAAATATGTTTTTAGGAATTTATGATTATACGGTAATATTGACTTATATAAGCCTGGGAATTTCCGTATTTGGAATTACCAGGGCTCTGGAGGGGGATTTTAAGGTTGCAATTTTCTGTCTGGCGCTTTCCGGACTGTGTGATATGTTTGACGGAAAGATAGCCAGAACAAAGAAGAACCGTACGGATGATGAGAAGAATTTCGGGATTCAGATCGATTCCTTATGTGATGTGGTCTGCTTTGGTATTTTTCCGGCAATGATCTGTTACTGTCTGGGTGTGAATACACCGGCGGGGATTGGGGCGCTTATTTTTTACAGTGTGGCATCTGTCATCCGCCTTGCATATTTTAATGTTTCAGAAGCAAAGAGACAGAATGAGACTTCTGAGAAAAGACAGTATTATCAGGGGCTTCCGATCACATCCATGGCGATCATCCTGCCGTTCCTTTATCTGATGAGAAGATATTGCGGACTCTATTTCCTGATCGTGATACATATTGCAGTGATTATCGTGGGACTGCTTTTTATTCTGGATATCAAGGTAAAAAAACCTCAGAATCCGGTACGTATCCTGCTGGTTGCAGTCGTGGCACTTGCACTTGCGAAGATGTTCCGTTTGATATAAAATAAATATAACTGTTGACTGGCCGCAGCGGTTCCCGGGAAACGGGGAGGCTGCGGTTATACTTTTATGGAGGGAAGATACGAATGAAGTATATTGACAGAAAAGGAAATATCACGATTGAAGAGAATGAGCAGGATAAATTCCTACGGCATTTATATAATGACCGGGGTGGCAGACTCTGCCTGAAACTCCTGATCAGACCTTTCGTGTCAAAGGCAGCGGGAGTCCTGCTTAACACCAGACTTTCTGCCAGATTTGTACCGGATTTTGTAAAAAACAACAAGATTGACCTGAGCATTTACGAAAAACAGAACTTCTCTTCATGGAATGACTTCTTTATAAGGCGCATCCGAAAAGAAGAACGCCCGATCGATATGCGCGAAAACATCCTGATCAGCCCCTGTGACGGAAAACTTTCCGTACACAGGATCAGCTCAGACTCACGTTTCAGCATCAAAGATACAGAATATACAGCAGGACAGCTTCTGAAGAATAAGGCAATTGCTGAGAGATACACAGGCGGCTATGCGCTGATTTTCAGACTGACAGTAGATGACTATCATCATTACTGCTATGTGGCAGATGGAAGAAAATCCGCGAATGTAACTCTGCCCGGCGTTTTCCACACAGTGAATCCTGCAGCAAACGATGTATATCCCATCTACAAAGAAAACGCCAGAGAATACACTCTGCTGAAAACAAAACAATTCGGAACCATCCTCATGATGGAAGTAGGCGCCATGATGGTAGGAAAAATCACAAATCTCCATAAAAATCCTGCCACAGTAAAGAAAGGCCAGGAAAAAGGCAACTTCGAATTCGGAGGTTCCACAATAATCCTCCTCATCCAGCCGGAAAAAGTCCGTATTGACTATGATCTGATCGAGAATACAGAAGGGGGATATGAGACTATCGTAAAAATGGGCGAACGAATAGGAGAGTGCAGAAAGTCAAAAAATACAAAGAATCATTACGAAGGCATAATAAAGAATGCCTGAACAGGCATTTACATCTTATAAATAAAAAGCATTTGTGAAGATGCAGAAAGGAAATCATAATACTGTTGAATAAACGAAACTATCAGAAAGAACTGGAAAAACTTATAGATCAGGCGCAAAAAGATAACAAGATCCCAAGCCTGTTTCTCCACAGTTGCTGTGCACCCTGCAGCAGTTACGTACTGGAATACCTGTCAAAATATTTCAACATCACAGTATTCTACTACAACCCAAACATCTACCCGGAAGAAGAATATCACAAACGAGTCCATGAAATTACCCGTCTTGTAAACTCCATGGAATTTGAACACCCTGTCAAACTGATAGAGGGTCACTACGACCCACAGGAATTCTTCCAGATGGCAAAAGGCCTCGAAGACCTACCCGAAGGCGGCGAACGTTGCTTCAAATGCTACCGCCTCCGCATGGAAGAAGCAGCAAAACTGGCAGAAGAGGGCGGCTATGACTATTTTACCACAACCCTTTCCATCAGCCCTCTGAAAAACGCAGCCAAGATCAACGAAATCGGAGAAGAACTGGCAGAAATCTACCACGTCCAACATCTCCCATCCGACTTCAAGAAAAAAAACGGCTACAAACGTTCCATCGAACTATCCCACGAATACGACCTCTACCGTCAGAACTACTGCGGTTGCGTCTATTCCCGAAGAGAGGCTGAAAACAGAAAATAAAGTAGTAACCACAATTATGTAACATATAGCCAATACCCAGTGAAGAAAAAGAAGGTGTGTTGGGGCGCATTTGAGGGTTCTTGTAATTCTTGGTATTCGGGAATCTGCGTTATGAGCCGACCGTCTCACGTGTCTGAGCGAAGTTTGCAACGGAGCGAGTTTGAGAGGGCGGCTCATGGTTTTAGCAGATTCCCGAATGCCTTAGAATTACAGGGTTCCGAAACTAAGCCCCAACACACCTTCTTTTTCTTCACGTACCTTTTGAATGATTCCAAACTAACTACTTTGCAATACTGAAAAAATATGTTACACTAACACGTAAAAGCAATAATACCAAAAATAAAGAAGAAACGAGGAATAACACAATGGCACAGCTTTGGGGCGGACGTTTCACAAAAGAAACAGACAAACTTGTATATAACTTCAACGCATCCATCTCTTTTGACCAGAAATTCTATGAGCAGGACATCAGAGGCAGCAAAGCACACGTAGCAATGCTCGCCAGACAGGGAATCCTGACATCAGAAGAAAAAGATCAGATCGAAGCAGGTCTTGACGGAATCCTTGCAGATGTAAGATCCGGCAAACTCGAGATCACATCCGAATACGAAGATATCCACAGCTTTGTAGAAGCAAACCTTATCGACAGAATCGGTGATGCAGGCAAGAAACTTCACACAGGAAGAAGCCGTAACGATCAGGTAGCCCTTGATATGAAACTCTATGTAAGAGATGAGATTGACGAGACAGACGAACTGGTAAAGAAACTTCTCGAAGCACTTCAGAAGATCATGGAAGAGAATGTCCACACATACATGCCAGGCTTCACACACCTCCAGAAAGCGCAGCCGGTCACACTGGCTCACCACGTAGGTGCATACTTTGAAATGTTCGTACGTGACAGAAGCAGACTTGCAGATATCCGTAAGAGAATGAACACCTGCCCTCTGGGTGCAGGTGCACTGGCAGGAACCACCTACCCACTTGACAGAGGATATACAGCACAGCTTCTCGGTTTCGACGGCCCGACCAGAAACAGCATGGACTCTGTATCAGACAGAGACTATGTGATTGAGCTTCTGTCCGCATTCTCCACAATTATGATGCACATGAGCCGTTTCTGCGAAGAAATCATTATGTGGAACTCCAATGAATACCGCTTCGTAGAGATAGACGATGCCTACAGCACAGGCAGCAGTATCATGCCTCAGAAAAAGAACCCGGATATCGCAGAACTTGTAAGAGGAAAAACAGGTCGTGTATACGGAGCATTAACATCTATCCTTACAACCATGAAGGGAATCCCTCTTGCATACAACAAAGATATGCAGGAAGACAAAGAACTTACATTTGATGCCATTGACACTGTAAAAGGATGTCTTGCCCTCTTCACAGGCATGATCTCTACTATGCAGTTCAACAAACAGAATATGGAAGCAAGTGCAAAGAATGGCTTTACAAATGCTACAGATGCAGCCGATTATCTGGTAAATCATGGAGTACCTTTCCGCGATGCACACGGCATTGTAGGCCGTCTGGTGCTTACCTGTATTGATAAAGGGATTTCTCTGGATGAACTTCCTCTTGAAGAATATAAAGCCATCAGCCCGGTATTCGAGAATGATATTTACGAAGCGATCAGTATGAAAACCTGTGTGGAAAAACGTATGACCATCGGTGCACCGGGACCTGACGTGATGGAGAAAGTGATCGCTGAGAACAAAAAATATCTGGAAGAAAATTAAAAAAATGCTTGCAATTTATTTTGGTTTGTTATAGTATGTACAAGAAAGACAGATGTACGCAATATAAGGACACCTGGATAAAAATGTCCGCGCAAGGGTAGAGACGCGGGCAGAAGATAAAGAGGAGAAAGATATTATGAGTGAAAAGCTTAGAGTCGGTATTTTAGGTGCTACAGGTATGGTAGGTCAGAGATTTATCTCTCTGCTTGAGAATCATCCATGGTTTGAAGTTGTAACTGTAGCTGCAAGTCCGAGAAGTGCAGGAAAGACATACGAAGAGGCAGTTGGCGGAAGATGGAAAATGGATACTCCAATGCCGGAGGGTGTCAAGAATCTTGTTGTTATGAACGTGAACGAAGTAGAGAAGGTTGCTGCAACAGTTGATTTCGTATTCTCTGCTGTAGATATGTCAAAAGAAGAGATCAAGAAGATCGAGGAAGAATATGCTAAGACAGAGACACCGGTTGTTTCCAACAACAGTGCTCACAGATGGACACCGGATGTACCGATGGTAGTGCCGGAAATCAATCCGGAACACTTCGATGTAATCGAATCCCAGAAGAAACGTCTTGGAACAACACGCGGATTTATCGCTGTTAAACCAAACTGCTCTATCCAGAGCTATGCTCCTGTATTAACTGCATGGAAAGAGTTCGAGCCATATGAAGTAGTTGCTACTACATATCAGGCAATTTCCGGAGCAGGTAAGACATTTAAGGACTGGCCGGAAATGGTTGGAAACATCATCCCATACATCGGCGGCGAGGAAGAGAAGAGTGAGAAAGAGCCATTAAGAATCTGGGGTAAAGTAGAAGACGGTGTAATCAAACCTGCTACAGAACCGGTTATCACATGCCAGTGTATCCGTGTACCGGTACTGAACGGACATACAGCAGCTGTATTCGTTAAATTCCGTAAGAACCCTACTAAAGAGCAGCTTATCAAAGCATTAGTAGAGTTCAAGGGACTTCCACAGGAATTAGAACTTCCAAGTGCTCCGAAGCAGTTCATCCAGTATCTGGAAGAGGACAACCGTCCGCAGGTTACAGAGGATGTAAACTTCGAACATGGCATGGGCGTATCTGTAGGACGTCTTCGTGAAGACACCGTATATGACTGGAAATTCGTAGGACTTTCCCACAATACAGTCAGAGGTGCAGCAGGAGGAGCAGTTCTCTGTGCTGAAACCTTAAAAGCAAAAGGATATATCCAGGCGAAATAATTTATAGAAAATGACAAAAGAGGTGCCGGTGACGGTGCCTCTTTTTATGAGGACACGACGGATTATGAAAGAAAAAGTTCTGACAACAGTGGTAACTTTTGAAACTACCACTCAGGCAATTGCCATGGAAAGGGAATGTAAGAAAAACAAATTTACAGGCAGACTGATCCCTGTGCCAAGAGAAATATCAGCTTCCTGCGGCCTTGCGTGGAAATGTGGGGAACAGAACGAAGAAGAAACAGCTTTTTATATGAAGGAACAGGATCTGGAATATGAAAAGATTTATAGGATTCTTGCATAAAATGGAAAGATTTATAGGAATACCTGATATATGGTAAACGGTTCACATTTTGACGGATATGTGAAAACATGATACAATGATAGCACTGAATCTCTTGTTATAGAAGATATGTAACTATTCGGCAGTCTGTCGGCTGTGAAAGTACGTTACTGTTCACTCCGTTTACAGTAACGAAAGTATTGAACAGTTACGAGGAGATTCTGAATATGGAGATCAATTGGGGTGAACTGACTTATGGGAAATGAAATGAAAAAGAGTGAAGTGCGTCTTACACAGCTTGCCAGTGCAGCCGGATGCGGTGCTAAGATTGGCCCGAAAGTTCTGGCGCAGGTAGTAGGCAAACTTCCGAAATTTACAGATCCGATGCTTCTGGTAGGTCCGGAGACATCAGACGATGCAGCAGTATACAAGATTAATGATGAACTGGCAATGATCCATACAGTAGACTTTTTTCCGCCGGTAGTGGATGATCCGTATATGTACGGGCAGATCGCGGCAGCCAATGCACTGAGTGATGTCTATGCAATGGGCGGTGTTCCGAAACTGGCATTAAATGTGGTAGCATTTCCAAACTGCCTTGGTCCGGAAGTACTGGAGCAGATTCTGCGCGGCGGTGCAGATAAGGTCATGGAAGCTGGAGCAGTCCTTGCAGGCGGACATACTATCAATGATAAAGAACCGAAATACGGACTCTGTGTAACTGGTTATGTGCATCCGGACAAAATGTGGAAAAATTACGGCGCAGAAGAAGGAGACATCCTTATTCTTACCAAACCGCTGGGCTGTGGAATTCTTAACACTGCTATTAAGGCAGAAATGGCGTCTCAGGAAGAAATTGAGAGAGTTCAGAAGATCATGGCGAAGCTGAACAAATATGCAGCAGAAATTGCATCTAAATACACGATCCACAGCTGCACCGACGTAACAGGATTCAGTCTTGCAGGTCACAGTCTGGAAATGGCAAAAGGCAGCCGGAAAACCCTGGTGATCCAGTCTGAGAAACTTCCGATCATTGAGGGTGTTGAAGAATATGCACAGATGGGGCTGATTCCTGAAGGTGCATACAGAAATCGTGACTTCGCAGGCGATGAAGTACGAAGTGAGATTAAGGAACTCTGGATGGAGGATCTGGTATTTGATCCGCAGACATCCGGCGGACTTCTGCTTGCAGTACCGGCAGAAGAAGCCGATGCCCTTGCAGAAGAGCTTGCAGGTATGGATATCTTCGGCGGTGTTATCGGATATGTAACAGAATTGCAGGATAAAGCAGTTGTATTTGAATAAAAAATTCAGCTTTAATTTCAGACATTTTCTCCTGCAGCAGCATGTCTGCAGATATCTTTCTTGTCCTTTGTATTCAGCCGAACTGTCTTGAATGCATTATAGCAATTCTCTAAAATAATGTATCTTAATCCAGCCCATCAGAGTGTGAAATCCTGCGTCAGATATCTTTGCCGTGCGTCAGCACGCCTGCAGATATCTTCCTTGTCTTTCGCACTCTGCTGAACTGTCTTAAATGCATTATTTACGAGGATTGCTATAGTTTATGGAATTGCTATAAAAATCTTCGAATATAATGGAACATAATTACAAATCTGATGAATATTCTTGAATTGTTTGACGATTTCGGTTGTGAAACAGATATTCAGGTGATATAATGTTCTCAATAAAATACATTGCGGAGGTGTAGTTATGAATTACGAAGATGTACAGAAAGTGTCAAACGCGGCGAAAGCCAAGAGTAACCTGGTGAATACCAACTTTTTCAAGTACTTTATACGTGCGGTCATGGCGGGATTTTTTATTGATGTGGCCATGATCTACAGTAATGTAGTTGGAAACGTATTCTCCAAGACCATGCCTGAATGGGGAAAATTTATGGGGGCATTAGTATTCTCCATTGCAGTGCTCCTGATCAGCTTTGTAGGCGGCGAGCTTTTTACAGGAAATAATATGGTAATGGCGTTCGGAGCCTATGATAAACATGTAAGCTGGAAAGAGGCCGGTAAGGTATGGGGAGTAAGCTACCTTGGAAACTTTGTCGGATGTGCAATTTTAGCATTGCTGTTTGTATGGGCCGGAGCGTCCGGAACAGCAGATTATTTTGCAGGATTTATCGGAAACAAGCTGAGTGTTCCGCTCGGACAGATGTTTTTCAGAGCAGTACTCTGTAACTTCTTCGTCTGTCTTGGTGTGCTCTGTGGTATGAAATTAAAGAGTGATGCAGGAAGATTCCTGATGATCGTTATGTGTATCTCAGGATTCGTTGTAAGCGGATTTGAGCACTGCATCGCAAACATGGGAATCTTTGTTACCGCATACTGTCTGGTACCTGGATTATCCCTTGGAGCCATGGTAAAGAGCATGGTAGTAGTAACTTTAGGAAATATGGTGGGCGGTGCCCTGTTGCTGGCATGGCCGCTCAGAAAGATGAGTGCAGATAAATAATATGTCAAAAGCTTTATACATAGCCGAAAAGCCCAGTGTGGCACAGGAATTCGCAAAAGCTTTGAAAATCAACGGACAAAGACGGGATGGCTACCTGGAATCTCAGGACAGCGTGGTGACCTGGTGTGTTGGACACCTGGTCACCATGAGCTACCCGGAAAAATATGATATCAAATATAAAAGGTGGAGTTTAGATACCCTGCCTTTTTTGCCGCGCGAATTTAAATATGAAGTGATCCCCGGTGTGCAGAAGCAGTTTGAGATTGTAAAAGGACTGCTTAACCGTGAGGATGTGGACACCATCTATGTGTGCACTGACTCCGGACGGGAGGGAGAATACATCTACCGTCTGGTGGCACAGATGGCAGGTGTTCGTGGAAAAAAAGAAAAGAGAGTCTGGATCGACTCCCAGACAGAAGAAGAGATTATGAGAGGAATCAGAGAGGCAAAGGATCTGTCGGCATATGACAATCTTTCTGCTTCAGCCTATCTTCGGGCGAAAGAAGACTATCTCATGGGAATTAATTTTTCCCGTGTACTGACACTGCGTTATGGAAACAGCGTGTCAAATTATTTAAATACGAAATATCAGGCCATTTCTGTAGGACGGGTTATGACCTGTGTGCTTGGAATGGTAGTGCGAAGAGAGCGCGAGATCCGTGCATTTGTGAAAACTCCGTTTTACCGCGTACTCAGCAGCATTGCCCTTGAGGGAGAAAACTTTGAGGGAGAGTGGAGAGCTGTGGAAGGCTGCAGATATTTCCAGACTCCTTATCTGTATAAAGAGAATGGATTTAAAGAGAAAGCCTATGCTGAAAAACTGATACAGGAGCTGTTGGTAAGTCAGCCGTTGCAATGTACAGTAGAGAAAATTGAGCGAAAAAAAGAGAACAGGAATCCGCCGCTTTTATTTAACCTGGCGGAGCTTCAGAATGTGTGCTCCAAGCTGTTCAAGATCAGCCCGGATGAGACATTAAAAATCGTACAGGAACTGTATGAAAAGAAACTGGTCACTTATCCCAGAACAGATGCCCGTGTATTGTCTACTGCGGCTGCGAAGGAAATTTATAAGAATATTTCCGGACTGCGTAATTATGAACATACAGCGGAAATTGCACAGCACATTATTGAACAGGGAAATTACAAAAATCTGGCAAAGACCAGATATGTCAATGATAAACAGATTACAGACCATTATGCAATCGTACCCACAGGCCAGGGCTTAAATGCATTGAGAAGTGTTTCTCTTACTGCGCAGCGTGTATATGAGACGATTGTCAGAAGGTTTGTATGTATTTTTTATCCGCCTGCAGTATATCAGAAGATCAGTCTTGTGACAAAAATTCAGAATGAGAGCTTCTTTTCTTCATTTAAAGTACTGCTGGATGAAGGGTACTTAAAAGTTGCCACAAATTCTTTTGCGAAGCGAAAAGCAGCAGATGCCATGAGCAGTGTGAACAGAGCCGGCGCAGCCGGCAATGAGGGAAGTGAAGAGGAAGATCCGGATACAGGAAAAAACGGCGGGAACAAAGCTGATGATTCGGCTGAGGATATGGCATGTGATACCAGACTTCTTGCCGCATTGCAGAACCTGAAAAAAGGTGATATACTCTCTGTGGACAGCCTGAGTATCAAAGAGGGCGAGACATCGCCGCCAAAGCGTTATAATTCCGGTTCTATGATTCTTGCAATGGAGAATGCAGGTCAGCTGATCGAGGACGAAGAGCTTCGTGCCCAGATTAAAAGCTGCGGAATCGGAACCAGTGCCACCAGAGCGGAAATTCTTAAGAAACTGTGCAATATCAAATATCTGGCACTCAATAAGAAAACCCAGGTGATCACTCCAACCCTTCTTGGAGAGATGATCTTTGATGTGGTAAACTGCTCCATCAGACAGCTTCTGAACCCGGAACTGACTGCAAGCTGGGAAAAAGGACTGAATTATGTGGCAGAGGGCAGTATTACAGAACAGGAATATATGGATAAGCTGGAACATTTTGTGCGCCTTCGCACCAGACAGGTGGAGGACAGCAATATCCAGCCATATCTGAGACAGTTCTTTGATGCTGTAGCAGTGAATTATAAGGATTCATCTGAAAAAAACAGTGCGAAAACAACAGGCAGATCAACGTCCGCAGCGGGACGATCACGTACCTGCAGAAAGCCGTCTGCTTCAAAGTAGTGTGTATTTGTGACAGATAAAAGAAAACATGTCATCATAGCGAGAGAAAAGAGGAAAATATTATGTTAAAAGATTTTACAATTGCAAACCTTCTGGATCTGAACGAAACAATCGCAAAGGATTTATTTGAAGGAAAAACATATCCATGGGAAGTATTACCGGAGATCGGAGATTTCATTCTGAAACTGGGACAGACCTTAAGTGAAGAAGAATACGACCACCCGTCAGAAGATGTATGGATCGCCAAGAGTGCCAAAGTAGCACCTACAGCCTGCATCAACGGTCCGGTCATCATAGGTAAAGAAGCGGAAGTACGCCACTGCGCATTTATTCGCGGAAAAGCGATCATAGGTGAGGGTGCAGTAGTAGGTAATTCTACGGAATTAAAGAATGCGGTACTTTTCAACAAGGTACAGGTTCCACACTACAATTATGTAGGTGATGCAGTTCTCGGCTACAAATCCCATATGGGCGCAGGTTCCATCTGTTCCAATGTAAAATCTGACAAGAAACTGGTAGTTGTAAAAGACGGTGACGAGAAGATTGAAACAGGCCTGAAGAAATTCGGCGCAATGCTTGGAGATAACGTAGAAGTGGGTTGCGGTTCCGTATTAAATCCCGGAACTGTGATCGGACGCTGCTGCAACATTTATCCACTTTCCTCAGTAAGAGGCTGCGTACCTGCAAATCACATTTATAAGTCAAAAACAGAAGTTGTGGAAAAACAGTGAGAATGAAAAAACCGGTAAAGATTATTTTTTCTGTAGTGTTATCTGTTGCAATGGTGCTGTCGCTGGCTCTGACTGCATACGGTGCCTCTTCACTCACTTCTGATTTTGCTGTGACAGTGGAAAAGGGAAAGGTATTTGATGAGAATGGCGACTTATATACTGGATGGTATATAAAAAACAGACACAAATATTATGCAGAGAACGGCCGGCGTGCCCGAGGCTGGAAAAAAATCGGAAAACAGTATTACTATTTTGCAGCTGACTATGCTATGGCGAAAAACAAAATTGTGGGTTCTAAATCTAAAGGATATTATTATGTAGATAAATCCGGCGCCAGAGTTACGTCAAATGAAATAAAGATGGCAGTAGATTTTGTGATGAAGAATTCAAATCCTGCTTCCAGGCAGAGAAATCGTCTGAAGCAATGTTTTGATGCGTTGAGGAAATATCCGTATGTGGGCAAGAGTGATACACCGCCCGGAGCTTCGCAATTGCCGTCCTATGCCCGGTATATGTTCACCAGACAATGTGGAGACTGCTATTATTATGGGATAACTATGGCGTATATTGCCAGAGTACTGGGATATGACAGCAGAGCTGCCATGGGAGCTGTGACCGCCTGGGGCCCGGCTCATCCTCTGTCTCCCCATGGATGGTGCGAAGTGCGTGTTGATTCCGGATGGAAAATGATAGACTGCAGTATGCAGAACGGACATCCCGATGCGAACCTGTTTTTTGTAGGAAGAGACAGATATCCATACAGATTAAGATGTGATAAGACATATGCCTTGAATATAAATAATGGAAAAGTCAGTTGGAGATAACAAAAAAGATGCAGTTTTTCTGCATCTTTTTTGCGTTAGAGCGTGTTTGGAAAATAATTGAGGGGAGAGAAGCTTTTGCTGAAGAAGGATTACATATGAAATAAAAGTTTTCTCAGGATTACCAGAATGGTAATGTGCACCGGATAAAACCAGTAAAAAACATATTTCAGAAATTTTCCTTTTACAAATCCACGTTCACCATTGTACATATTAATGGAAAGAAAAGCAAAGCAGGCTTTCCATTCATAGTAAAGCCAGCAGCTTCCGATGATCGCCTGGGCAGTTTTGTCGTTGCGGAACCAGTACATGATCAGCAGGAATACAAATCCCCGCCATCCGTAATCTGCCTTCAGAAACACAGAGACAGTCAGCAGTGCCAGCACGCAGACAAGCTGCATTTTCTGATTATCCCAGAAGTATTCCAAGACACAGAATGCCAGGTAGCCCAGAAACAGGGTGAAAAATACATTCTGCTTCTCATATCGCCAGGTGTTGGTAAACATGAAGTTCCATGGAATCTCAGATATACATGCAAATAGAAACAGATTCAGGCCATATTTCTTACGGTTATGTGTATGCAGAAATCCTTCCACTAACAGAAAACAGAAAATCGGAAAAGCGGCCCTGCCGATATCCCGGAAAATCCGATACCAGCTGTAATCCACACCACCGAAACTGAAAAGGGTTGTGGTTGTGGCAGGATAATTATACAAGATCATTAAGCCGGTATGGTCGATCAGCATCAGGATGATAGCAATTAATTTTAAAGTGCTCCCGCTCAGAACCTGAAATTTTGCAGGGAGAAAGGAAGCAGGTAACTTTGTTGTCATAATAGAAATCCCTTCATTAATAGAAATTAGAACTATTTTACCACAAAAAAATCAAAGATGGTTAAAAATTTTACAATTTATGACTGGACGAATCAGCACTTTTGTGAGAAAATAACACTAGGTTGTTAGGCATACTCCTCTGAAGTCATTCAGCAGACATCGGAGTTTTACCCTGTGCAGTTCATTCAGCAGTTCTGTACAGCGGAGAGTATAACAACATGAAGTTAATCTATACTTGAAAGGAGTTTTACAATGATTTATTCACGCGAAGTAGAAGAAATGTGCCCAGTTGCACAGGGCGTTCATCATGGCGCCGCTCCAATCCCAGAAGAAGCTAAATGGGTACAGGCAAAAGAAGTCAAAGATATTTCCGGTCTTACACACGGTGTTGGCTGGTGTGCACCACAGCAGGGTGCCTGCAAGCTTTCTCTTAACGTAAAGAACGGTATCATTGAGGAAGCATTAGTTGAGACAATCGGTTGCTCTGGTATGACTCATTCAGCTGCTATGGCTGCAGAAGTTTTACAGGGTAAGACAATTCTGGAAGCTTTAAATACAGACTTAGTTTGTGATGCTATCAACACAGCTATGAGAGAGCTTTTCTTACAGATCGTATATGGACGTACACAGTCTGCATTCTCTGATGACGGACTTGCTGTAGGTGCTGGTCTGGAAGATTTAGGAAAGGGACTTCGTTCTCAGGTTGGTACTATGTATGCAACAAAGGAGAAGGGTGTTCGTTACCTTGAGATGGCTGAAGGATATGTTACAGGTATCGCTCTTGACGAGAATAACGAGGTAATCGGTTACCAGTTCGTTTCTCTTGGAAAGATGACTGACTTCATTAAGAAGGGTGATGATCCTAACACAGCTTGGGAGAAAGCCAAGGGTCAGTATGGCCGTGTGGACGATGCAGTTAAGATTATCGATCCACGTCAGGAATAATTGGAAAGGAGAACGATATAATGGCATCATTATTTGAAGGATATGAAAGAAGAATTGACCAGATTAACGCTGTTTTAAACAGCTATGGTATCAGCTCTATCGAAGAAGCTGAAAAGATTACAAAGGACGCTGGACTGAACGTTTACGATCAGGTTAAGAAGATTCAGCCAATTTGTTTCGAGAACGCTTGCTGGGCTTACACTGTAGGTGCTGCAATCGCAATCAAGAAGGGCTGCACCAACGCTGCCGAAGCTGCTGAAGCTATCGGTATCGGTCTGCAGGCATTCTGTATCGCCGGTTCTGTTGCCGACGATCGTAAAGTTGGTATCGGCCATGGTAACCTGGCAGCTCGTTTGCTTCGTGAAGAAACAAAATGTTTCGCATTCCTGGCTGGTCACGAATCTTTCGCAGCAGCCGAAGGTGCTCTCAAGATCGCTGAAATGGCAAACAAAGTTCGTAAAGAACCGTTGCGTGTTATTTTGAACGGCCTAGGTAAGGATGCTGCTAAAATCATTTCCCGTATCAACGGCTTCACTTACGTTCAAACTCAGTTCGACTATATGACTGGTGAAGTAAACGTAATCGAAGAAAAAGCATACTCAAACGGTCTGCGTGCAAAAGTTAAGTGCTACGGTGCTGACGACG
>ENA-ORTM01002427-ORTM01002427.1-human-gut-metagenome-genome-assembly--contig:-NODE-2427-length-15349-cov-8.825226_pt1 | contig 15349 bp, 13 predicted proteins | sample MGYA00241909_ERZ509182 | MGnify/ENA primary metagenome ERZ509182 (study PRJEB26280, sample SAMEA2338855) | human gut metagenome | biome: human gut; feature: human-associated habitat; material: faeces...
GCCGGACGAAGGGCGCCGCCATGAGCAGCGACACCGCCGTGGAGATCAGCACTCCGGCCAGCACGACCAGGGTCTGGCCTTTGGGAGCCATGGCCAGCACCGAAATGATGCTGCCGGGCGAAGCCGGCGCCACCAGTCCGGCCCCGGCAAGCGAAAAGAACAGCAGCCCGGCGGCACTGCCCGCAACAGGGGCAAGGATCAGCGCCGGGCGCGCCAGGATATAGGGAAAATAGATTTCGTGGATACCGCCGAAGAACTGGATGATTACGGCGCCGGGCGCCGACTGGCGCGTATTACCGCGGCCGAAAAACCAGCAGGCCAGCAATACGCCCAGCCCGGGCCCGGGATTCGTTTCCAGCAGGAACATGATCGACTGCCCGGTTTCGCGGGCCTGCTCGATGCCGATCGGCGAGAAGATACCGTGGTTCAGGGCATTATTGAGGAACAGCACCTTGGACGGCTCGACCAGAAGCGACACGAGCGGCAGCAGTCCGTGGCGGATCACGACCTCCACGCCGTTGCTGACCAGCAGCGTCAGCCCCGTCACCGCACCGCCGATGACCCAATAGCCCAGTATGGCCAGCAGCATACCGAGGATGCCTATCGAGAAATTGCTCACGAGCATCTCGAAGCCCGCCTTTATGCGTCCCTGCGTAAGTTTGTCGAACCACCGGATCGTATACCCGCCCAGCGGGCCCATGACCATGGCTCCGATGAACATCGGGATGTCGCTGCCGACGATGACGCCCATGGCGGCGATGGCCCCGATTACGCCGCCCCGTTCGCCGGCGACGTTGCGCCCGGCCGTATAGGCGATCAGCAACGGCAGCAGGTAGGTCAGCATCGGGTCGACCAGGCGTGCCATCTGAGCGTTGGGCCACCATCCCGAGGGGATGAAGAGCGCCGTGACGAATCCCCACGCGATGAACGCGCCGATATTGGGCATGACCATGCCGCTCAGGGCCCTGCCGAATTTCTGTATTTGTTGTCGCATAGCTTTCTTTCTTGTATATAATACAAGGAAAGCGCGCGAATCACCTATTCCGCAGGCAAAGAATCGCCCTGTTTTTTTTCGGGCGGCGGCGGCGGATTTTGCCTTTTATTGCCCCCGTACGGTGCCGCGCCGGAGGCTCCCGCCAACAAAAAACCGCCTCCCCGGTCAGGGAAGGCGGTTGCATTATTGCACGGGCAGGTTACATCATCTCTTCGTAGGCGAACTGCACGGCACGGTTCAGGATCGCGATGAACGGCTGCGTGCGGCGGAACTCCGCGAGGGTTCGCTCCAGCAGGTCGTCCGAGAGCAGGAACTCCTCGGTGATCTTCTTGGCAATATAGAAATCCTTGAGCTTCAGCATCTCGGCGTACTCACTGTCGGCAGGGAATCCCGTAGGCTCCCGCTTGAGCTTGTTCTCTTCGACGATGGCGAACCCCTTGGCCTTGCGGATGGCCGCCGCGATTTCCGCACCGTTGTCGAGGATCTCCTCGCGCACGCTGCGCAGCACGACCGGCTCGGGGCAGTACAACCCCGCCGAAAGCAGGTTGCTCCATACGAGGCTGTCGCAGCAGGGTTCGATGTGGAAATAGTAGCCTGCAAACCCCGACTTCTTGCCCTTGGGCGCGATATACGCACCTATATATGTTTTATAGGGCGACTTGTCGGGACTGAACCGCGTGTCGCGGGCGATGCGGTAGGTGCAGTCCTGCACCCTGAGGCCGCGCACCGTAGGGTCGAACTCGGCGATCCCGGCGATGAGTTGCTCCGTGAAAGCCGCGAAGCGTCCCTTCACGTGCGCCCATTCGGCGCGGTGGGCGTCGAACCATGCACGGTCGTTGTTGTCGTGCAGGCGGCGGAAAAAGTCGATGACCTCTTTCATCCTACCGGAATTTTACCACGCGAAAAGCGGATAGCCGGCCATCAGGGCGTTCACGTCCTTGCGTACGGCGGCGATATTGGCCTCGTTCTCGGGGTCGTGCAGCACACGGTCGATCAGGCCGACGATGTAGTCCATCTTGTCCTCCTTCAGGCCGCGGGTGGTGATGGCCGGCGTCCCGAAGCGCAGCCCCGAGGTCTGGAACGGCGAGCGGCTGTCGAAGGGCACCATGTTCTTGTTGGTGGTGATGTCGGCCGCCACGAGGCACTTCTCGGCCAGCTTGCCCGTCAGCTCGGGGAATTTCGTGCGCAGGTCGACCAGCATCAGGTGGTTGTCCGTGCCGCCCGAAACGATCTTGTAACCGCGTTTAACGAACGCTTCGGCCATCGCCCCGGCGTTCTTCTGCACCTGCGCCTGGTACTCCTTGTACGAGGGCTCGAGCGCCTCGCCGAACGCCACGGCCTTGGCGGCGATGACGTGTTCCAGCGGGCCGCCCTGGATGCCGGGGAATACGGCCGAATTGAGGATTTGCGACATCATCTTCACGGCACCCTTGGGCGTGGTGAGCCCCCAGGGGTTCTCGAAATCCTTGCCCATCAGGATAATACCGCCGCGCGGGCCGCGCAGGGTCTTGTGCGTCGTCGAGGTGACGATATGCGCGTATTTCACGGGGTTGTCCAGCAGCCCGGCGGCGATCAGGCCGGCCGTGTGCGCCATGTCCACGAGCAGCAACGCCCCCACCTTGTCGGCGATGGCGCGCATACGTTTGTAATCCCATTCGCGCGAATAGGCCGAGGCGCCTCCGACGATCACCTTGGGCTTGCACTCCAGCGCCTTGCGCTCCATGGCGTCGTAGTCGATGACGCCCGTGGCCTCGTCGAGCTGGTAGCCCACGGCGTTGAAATACTTACCCGACATGTTGACCGGCGAACCGTGCGAAAGGTGGCCTCCGTGCGCCAGGTCGAGCCCCATGAAGGTATCGCCCGGCTGCATGCAGGCGAAGAATACCGCCATGTTGGCCTGTGCGCCCGAGTGGGGCTGCACGTTGGCGTATTCGGCGCCGTAGAGGCGGCAGATGCGTTCGATGGCGAGTGTTTCGACCTTGTCCACGACCTCGCAGCCGCCGTAATAGCGGGCTCCGGGATAGCCCTCGGCATATTTGTTGGTCAGCACGGAGCCCATGGCTTCCATGACCTGGTCGCTGACGAAATTCTCCGAGGCGATCAATTCGATGCCATGCATCTGACGGCTGCGCTCGGCGGCGATCAGATCGAAAATCTGGGTGTCTCTTTTCATATCGTTAAGGGTTTTACGAAATTCCGTTTACGGAGGGTAAAGTTAGTAATATTTGGCGAAAATCCGGCGGCGGCGGGACGTTTCAAAATATTTTTCTTAACTTTGTTCGTCTTTTGGACGAAAAAAGGAAAAACAGAATATTTTACCGAAACTCTTAATACGTTGAAAGTTATGAAATTACTCGAAGGAAAAGTGGCTGTCGTAACGGGTGCTGCCCGGGGCATCGGCAAAGCCATCGCACTTGAATTCGCCAAGGAAGGCGCCGACGTGGCGTTCACCGACCTGGCGATCGACGAGAACGGCAAGGCCACCGAGGCCGAGATCGCGGCGCTGGGCGTCAAGGCCAAAGGCTATGCCTCGAATGCGGCGAATTTCGAAGAGACGCATGAGGTCATCGACCGGATCGTGAAGGACTTCGGTCGCATAGACATCCTGGTGAACAACGCCGGCATCACCAAGGACGGCCTGATGATGCGCATGTCCGAGGCGCAGTGGGACGCCGTGCTGACCGTAAACCTCAAGTCGGCGTTCAATTTCATCCATGCCGTGACGCCCATTATGGCCCGCCAGAAGAGCGGTTCGATCATCAACATGTCGTCGGTGGTGGGCGTCAGCGGCAACGCGGGCCAGTGCAACTATTCGGCCTCGAAGGCCGGCATGATCGGCCTGGCCAAGTCGATCGCCAAGGAGATGGGCCCGCGCGGCATCCGCGCCAACGCCATCGCCCCGGGCTTCATCATGACCGAGATGACCGACAAGCTGCCCGACGAGGTGAAGGAAGGCTGGTACAAGCAGATCCCGCTCCGCCGCGGCGGCACGCCCGAGGATGTGGCCAAGGTCGCGCTGTTCCTCGCGTCGGATCTCTCGTCGTATGTCAGCGGGCAGGTGATCCACTGCTGCGGCGCGATGAACTGCTAAAAGGCGGTACAGGCCATAGAAATACGGAAAACCGCGCCGCGAGACACCGGCCGAAAAGGAAAAGTGCCCGTCCGGACAAATCCGGCGGGCACTTTTCTTATATTCGCATCCTACCGGGAGTTCCGCACGCTTACGCTCCGTCGGCAGAAGCCTTTTCGCACCTCTTCGAGCCCGTCGCAGCGCTCCTGAAGCGGATCTCGTGCCCGCGGAACGGGCGCAGCCGGCGCCCCGGAATACAAGTTGCATCTTTTTTGCTATATTTGCCGTATGAAACGTCTGACAACCACCCTGGCACTCCTCGCCGCCGCGCTGTATGCGACGGCGCAGGAGGCTACGCTCCCGACACCCGACGCCAAGGCGCTCGGCATGGGCGGCGTAGCCATGACGACCCTGTCGGGTTCGCACGCCATCTATAATAACTCGGCGACGGCCATCTTTTCGCAGATGCCCTCGCAGGTCTCCTCGTCCTACTACGGGCAGGGCGAATTCGATTATTATGCCGTGACCGGGTTCTGCCGGTTCGACAACGTCAACCTGGCACAGATCGGCTGGCGGCAATACCTGCGCGAACGGGGCAACAACGACATGGCCGTCGACCTGGGCTATTCGCGCCGCCTGGGCGACAGGTGGGCCGTCGGCATCGTGGGGCGCTACATGCACCTCAAACGCCCCGACGACACGGCCGACGCACTGGCCGTCGACCTGAGCGCGGCATGGTCGATGCCGCTGGAGAACGTCGGCAGCTACTCCACGCTGCGCGTCGGGGGCAAGCTGGGCAACCTGGGCGGATACCTCGGGAAAACGGACTATACGCTGCCGATGGATCTCACGGCAGGCGTGGCGCTGGATACGTTCCTCTCCGATGCCCACGAAATAACCGTCGGGGCGGACTGGGGCTACTATTTCTCCCCGGCACGGGTGCGCGGGTTCCAGATGTCCGTAGGCGCCGAATACAACCTCATGCAGCTCATCCAGCTGCGGGCAGGCTACCACTACGGCGAACGGCGGAATTACTACCCCACCTACGGGTCGGTCGGCGCCGGCGTGCGGTTCCTGCACCTGCGCCTCGATTTCGCCTACCTGATCGCACGCAAGGAGACACTGCTGCACAACACGTACAGCATCAGCTTCGGGCTCGATTTCTAAGGGATTTCCGGAACATGAAAACACCGGCCCGGGTACTTCCGGGCCGGTGTTTCGCATTCCGAGCCGCGGTGCCGGCAGGGTTTTCCGACAAATGACACCTGCACCCGTCCGCCCGGTATTCCGGCAGCCTATTTCCCGAGGTGCGCGAGGATTCCCTCGCAGCCGTCTTCCAGCATGTCGAGCACCAGCTCGAAGCCCTCGGCCCCTTCGTAATAGGGATCGGGAACATGATCCCAGCCGGGATGGCGGCTGAAAAACTCCCGCATACGGAAGATCCTGGCGGCATCTGCACGCGACGGCGCCAGCCGGTGTACGTGCTCGTAGTTGCGGTCGTCCATCACCACGATCATGTCGAATTTCCCGAAGTCCTCCTCGCGGATCTGCCGGGCACGGTGCGTCAGTTCGTAACCGCGGCGCGACGCAGCCCGCCGCATGCGGGCATCGGGCAGTTCGCCCGTGTGCCCGGCATATGTCCCGGCCGAGTCGACCGCAACCTCCGCCCCGAGCCCGCGTTCGCGGACGATGTGCCGCATGATTCCGTCGGCAGCCGGGGAGCGGCAAATATTCCCCAAACAAACGAAAAGTATCTTTGTTTCCATGGCTGCAAAGATAGTACAAGACGCGAGGAGTGCCAAATTTATCGGGTCGTGCCGTGCCGCTGCCCGTCCAAAAGGCGGAGCCTGTGCCGGCAACCCGCGGTATAACAAGTCCGACACGGCATACATCCTAAATTTATTTAATTTTAGAACCGACACACGAACCACACCCCCTGCGGCGGGGATCCCGAAGCCGCAATCATCGCATTGGAACGGCGGGCACTGGAGCGGTGGAACCAGGGCGACCCCGACGGGTTCCTGGAACTCACGTCCGGCGACGTAGTCTATTTCGACCCGGCTCTCGGACGCAAAATCATCGGCAAAAAAGCCCTCGGAGAGTACTACGGCACGGTCAGGGGCAAAGTCAGGATCGACACGTACCGGATGATCGACCCCGTCGTGCGGTTGTCGCCGGGCGCTGCCGTCCTGGCATACGATTACGAGGCCCTCAGGGACGGGCAGGTGTTCAGGATGCACTGCACGGAAGTTTACACGGCCGCAACGTCCGGCGGTTGGGAGATCGTACATACGCACTGGTCTTTCGCCCGGCAGGACGATTGAGGCGGTGCGGCGTGCCGGATATTCGCCGTGCGGGGGTTTGGAATGCAAATTGCACGGCACGGGGCATGGAAAAAAGAATCGGTGAACGGATCGCACAATGCAGGCACATGGATTGGGCCGTATTGTACATGCGCCTGTTCGCGGGAGGCATGATGTTCTTCCACAACATAGGCAAAATACAGGATTACAACGAGATCGTCAACTCGTATCCCTCTTTCGCATTCGCCGGCAGCCCGGCCGTATTCGTCATCGTTTCGCTGGTCGAAGTGGTGCTCGCCACCCTGATAATCATGGGTCTGTGGGTACGGGCATCGGCCATCGTCATGGCGGCGGGAATCCTCGGGGTACTGCTCTGGGGCGCCCCGGGTTTCGGGACGCTGGCATTCACCTGGCTGGGGGTCTATGTTTTTCTGGCCATGTCCGGCGGCGGGCTGTACGCATTCGACACGGCCCTTTTCCCTGCGAAACGAAAAAATTGAACGAAGAGAACAATATTAGATCGCCTGCCGGTCGGTATGTTGGCGGAAATATTGTAACTTTGTCCCGATTTGTTTTCATTTAAAACCAAAAAACAGAATATAATGAAGATGAAAGTAATCGCGATGCTGGCGGCCCTCTCGCTCACGGCATCCGCAGCCGCAGCACAGGAACTGCCGCGCAAAGTGAACAATGTCGAAGTGCTCGACCTCGACGGCAAACCGGCCAAGTTGCCGTACTGGGGCGAGAAGAACCTGATGATATTCTATGTAGACCCCGATCGCCACAAGCAGAACAACGACTTTACGGTCGAGCTGGAGGAGAACCACCGCGCACAGGGGGACAACATCTACGGCTTCGGGGTGATGAACCTCAAGGATGCACCGATGGTTCCCAACGGCATGGCCCGCAACATGGCCAAGAAGCGCACGGCCAAGAACGGCGCGCTGGTGCTGGCCGACCAGGATCGTATCCTGAGCACGGCATGGGAGCTGGGCGACTGCAACAACCAGTTCGTGCTGATGATCGTATCGAAGGAAGGCGAGCTGGTATTCCTGCGCAAGGGCGTGCTCTCGGAGCAGGACAAGGCCGATTTCTACGAAACAATCGAGAAGTACAAATAGCCGGATGCTGCGCAGGATAGCCGTTGTATGCTTTGCCCTGGGTTTCGTTCTGCACGGACGGGCACAGGAGCAGGAGGTATACATCAACGGCAGCGATACGCTGCACTATACGTACACCCCGCTTCCGGGGCAGGAAGAGGAACCGCAGGCCGAAAAGCGCCCGCCGTTCCTGCGCCGCGTCGTAAAATATTTCGAAGGTTCGACCACCGACCGCACGTTCGAAAAGAAGATCGACTTCACCTTCGCGGGGGGCCCGAGCTACTCGAAGAATACGAGCCTCGGCATCGGGCTGCTGGCCGCGGGCCTCTACCGCATCGACCGCACGGACTCGGTGACGGCACCCTCGGACATCTCGATCTTCGCCAATGTCTCGATTTCGGGATTCTATGCGCTGGGGGTCACGGGCAACAACATCTTCGCCCGCAACAGCAAGCGCATCGACTACACGGTAATGTTCGCCTCGGCGCCCCGCGACATGTGGGGCATCGGCTACCACGACGGACGGTATAACGAAGAGGGGTCGTACAACGAGAAACGCTACCTGGTAAAAGGGCGTTACCTGCACCGCGTGCTGCCCAGCACCTATGTGGGCGGCATCCTGAGCTTCGAGCACACGCAGGGCAAGAAATTTGACGCCCGCAGCGAGGGCTACCTGCAGGAGTACGGGCAGAAAACGCACTACACTGCCACCGGCATCGGAGCCATCCTCGAGTACGACTCGCGCGACTTCATCCCCAACCCGTACCGGGGCATCTATGTCAGCCTGGAGGAGACTTTCTACGCCAAGGGGCTTGGCAACTGCGGCAAGTCGCTGTGGCGCACGACCTTCACGGCCGACTGGTACCGGCAGGTGTGGAAAGGTGGACTGATCGCCACCGACCTCTACGCGGAGTTCAACTCCGAAGGCACCCCGTGGCCGATGCTGGCCCGCATGGGCGGTTCGCAGCGCATGCGCGGTTACTACCAGGGGCGCTATACGGACAACGACATGATTACCTTCCAGGTAGAGTTGCGCCAGCGCATCTGGCGGCGTATCGGCTGCACGGTATGGGGCGGTGCCGGCAACGTATTCAACAGTCTCGACCGGTTCGACTGGTCGGAAACGCTTCCCAACTATGGCGTCGGCCTGCGATGGGAGCTGAAAAAACGGGTCAATGTGCGGCTCGATTACGGCTTCGGCAAGAAAACCAGCGGATTCCTGCTGAGCCTGAACGAAGCTTTTTAGGTTAGTAAAGATATGAATGCTGATCCGAACAAACATAACCGGCAACGGACGGTCAAAACCCGCAGCCGTTTCACCACGCTGCTGACCGTCTATTTCTTTGTCGCGCTGATTATCCCCAACTGCGTGCTGGCCAATACCGAACCCTACTCCGTCTGGACGGTCGAGGCGCTGATACTGATGCCGTTGGGATTTTACATGATGTGGAGCGTGGCGCTGCGCCGTTCGGGCATAATGATCTGGCTGGCGTTCCCGTTCATTTTCCTGTGCGCGTTCCAGATCGTGCTGCTGTACCTCTTCGGCAACTCGATCATCGCCACGGACATGTTCACCAACCTGGTGACGACCAACCCGGGCGAAGCGGGCGAGCTGCTGAGCAACATCTACCCCTCCGTGATCCTGGTCTGCGTGATGTACCTGCCGCTGCTGTGGTTCGCCGCGCGCGAAATCGGGCACAAACGGCAGATATCGCGCACCACGCGCATGAACGTCGGACTGACCGGGGCGGTGCTCATGGCGCTGGGCATGCTGGCGCTGTGGCCGGCCTACCGCGTGAGCGAAGATCGGCACGTGCTGCGGGACGAGATCTTCCCGCTCAACGTGCTCTACAACGTACATCTTAGTGCCACGGAATTCCGCAAGGCCTACAATTTCGAGGAGACCTCGGAGGATTTCACCTACGGCGCGTCGCGCACGGCCCAGGCACCGGGGCGCGAGATATACGTCTACGTCATCGGCGAAGCCTCGCGTGCGATGAACTGGCAGCTGTACGGTTACGGCCGCGAGACGAATCCCCGCCTTTCGCAGGTCGATGACCTGATCGTTTTCCGCGACATGCTCACGCAGAGCAACACCACGCACAAGAGCGTGCCGCTGATCCTCTCGTCCGTTGCGACCGACGAACATCCCGAACTCTACCGCCGCAAGGGGCTCCCGGCGCTGTTCAACGAGGCCGGTTTCGAGACCTGGTTCATCTCCAACCAGTCGCCGCAGGGCGCCATGATCGACAAACTCGCCCGCGACGCCGACCACCTGATCTATATCCGCTCGCCGCGCCACGACATGCAGCTGCTGGACGAGGTGCGCCGCGCCGTGGAAAGCAACAAGGCGCAGAAGATGCTCTTCATACTCCACTGCTACGGCTCGCACTTCAGTTACCACCAGCGTTACCCGCGCGAGTTTGCGCAGTTCCGCCCCGACGACGACGTGGCGATCTCACGGGAACACGTGCAGACGCTCCGCAACGCCTACGACAATTCGATCCTCTACACGGATTTCTTCCTCTCGGAGACGATCCAGTACCTGCGCGGGCTGCGCGGGACTTCGTCGGCGCTGCTCTACTGCGCCGACCACGGCGAGGACATCCTCGATGACAGGCGCGAACGGTTCCTGCACGCTTCGCCCACGACGACGGCCTACCAGCTCTACGTCGCTTCGCTGGCGTGGTTCTCCGACGCTTACCGGCAGAATTTCCCCGACAAGGCCGCTGCCGCCGAGGCAAACGCCACGGCGCCCGCCACGACCCATGCGCTGTTCCACACCATGGCCGACATGGCTTCGATCCGGGGGAATTACATCGACACGGGCGTGTCGCTGGTCAACGCGGACTACGACCGCACCCGGCCGCGCCGTTACCTGAACGACCACAACGAGGCCGTACCGTTCCGCAAGACGGGCCTCTCCGCAGAGGATATGGAGGTGTTCCGCAAATTCGGCATCGAGCCCTGACCTGCGCCGCGACCGTGCGGCTTGCCGCGGGAACGATCCGCATACGGCACGAAAACAACAAAGGCTGCCCCCAAGGACAGCCTTTGTTGCGTCTACGTAGTCAGCGATTATTTCGCAGCCTCTACGGAAATCTTGCGGAATTCCTTCATCAGCTTAGAAATCTCCAGTGCGGACTTGCGGGCACGGGTACCGGCGGCTTTGTTGCCTTTCTCCACCTGTGCTGCTGCATTTGCTGCGAATACTTCGTATTCGGCATTGATCTTTGCTACTAATTCTTTCATAACTTTTATATTAATTTGGGTTTGTTATCAACGCAAAGATATAAAAATTATCTAAACATCATCATTTGCAGCCAAAAAAATCAGCTTTTTTTAGCATAAAACCCCCTTTTTAACTAACTCTCACCCTGTTCACGGTACGTTTTTTGTCCCTGCAAGGGCGTAAAACATCCCGGTATGAACAGACTTTTCCTTATCACGGGGCTGCTCGCCGTACTCCTTGCGGGGTGCCGCAGGCACAAGCCCCAAACCGCCATGCCCCCGCTCAGGGTCGGCGTGGCCGAAGCCGTCACGGACAGCGTCCCCAACCGCATGGAGTTCATCGGTTACCTGGCGAGCAATTTCGACGCGGTGATCCAGCCGCGCGTGAACGGCTACCTGCTTACGAAGCAGTTCGCCAACGGCATGCCCGTGAAGCGCGGGCAACTGCTGTTCACGATCGACCCCGACCAGCTCTCGACCTCAATGCTCGCAGCCGAGGCCGCCCTGCAATCGGCCCGGGCACAGGCCGTCGAAGCCCGCAACAACTACGACCGCGCCGTGCCGCTGGCCAGGATCAACGCCATCAGCCAGTCGCAGTTAGACCAGTATACGGCCCAGTACAAAGCCGCCGAAGCCACCGTCCGCTCGGCCGAGCAAACCCTCAGCAGCGCCCGCATGAACGTCGGCTACACGGAGCTTCGCTCGCCCATCGACGGCATCATCTCCAACACCTCAGCACACGTGGGCGACTACGTGGGGCCAGGCACGCAGTTCGGTGTACTGACGACCATTTCGAACATCGACACGCTGACCGTCGACGTGGCGATCCCTATGGCGCAATACCTGCGCGCGGCGGGGCCGCGCACCTCGATCTTCGACAACGCGGGGCTGCTTACCGACATCCGCCTGATGCTGGCCGACGGCACGGTATACCCCTACGAGGGGCTTTACGACTACACGCGCAAGGACGTGTCGAGCACGACCGGGACGCTCGTGCTGGTGGTGATGTTCCCCAACCCCGACCGTTCGCTCAAACCCGGGCAGTTCGCCCGTGTGGAGGCCAGCGTAGGCCCCGTACGGCCGCGCGTGGTCGTTCCGCAGGCGTGCGTGAGCCAGGCGCAGGGCGTCAACTCGGTCTGGGTGGTGCGCACCGACAGCACGGCCATGTACCGCCGGGTGATCCCGGGTGACACGTACGGGTCGATGTGGTGCATCGACGAAGGGCTCATCGACGGGGAACTGGTGGTAACGGCCGGACAGCAGAAACTGCACGACGGTATGAAGGTCATCCCCGAAAAAAAGTGACGCCATGGAGAAATTTTTCGTTTCGCGCCCGATCTTCGCCCTGTCGCTGGCCATCGTCATCGTGCTCGTGGGGCTGATTTCGATCCTGAACCTGCCGATCGAACAGTACCCCGACATCACGCCGCCCGTGGTCGAGGTCTCGGCCACGTACGACGGCGCCGATGCCGAGACGGTCAACAACGCCGTGGCGACACCCGTGGCGCAGAGCGTCATGGGCGTAAGCGACATGCTCTACCTGCAAACCACCAGCGCCAACGACGGTTCGATGGTCATGCAGGTGACCTTCGACATAGGCTCCGACCCCGACCTGGACGCCATCTTCACCCAGAACAACGTCTCGTCGGCCACCGCACAGCTCCCGCTGACGGTCACCAAGCAGGGCGTCACCACGCGCAAGACCATGACCGGCTTCCTGCTGGTCTTCTCGCTGCACAGCGACGGACGCTACGACGCCGAGTTCCTCTCCAACTACGCCTACATCAACCTCCAGAACGAGCTGCTCAAGATCAACGGCGTGGGCAAGGTGTCGATCATGGGCGCCGGCGAGTACGCCATGCGCGTATGGCTCAAGCCCGACGTGCTGAAATACTACGGCATCCCGGTCTCGGCCGTCACCGCGGCCATCGAGAACCAGGGAGGCATCTACCCCGCCGGGCAGTTCGGGGCCGAACCCGCGCCCGACGGCACCACCTATACTTATACGGTGACCATGCCGCCGCAGATCACCACCCCCGCGCAGTTCGGCGACATCGTGGTCGTCACGACTTCGGAAGGCCAGCAGATCCGGCTGTGCGATGTGGCCGAGGTTTCGCTCGGCAGCCAGAGCTACGGCGTGAGCTCGCTCTTCGAGGGCAAGCCCACGGCCATGATCGTCGTCTACCAGCAGCCCGGCAGCAACGCCGTGGAGGTGGGCAAGAAGGTCAGGGCGGCGATGGCACGGCTCGAAAAACGCATGCCCGACGGCATTGCGGCCACCACGATCGTCGACACCACGACCAGCATCGACGCCGGTATCCGGGACATATTCCACACGCTGGTGATCGCCCTCCTGCTGGTGATCTTCATCATCTACCTCTTCATCCAGGACTGGCGGGCGACCGTCATCCCGCTCGTGGCGATCCCCGTCTCGCTCATCGGCGCCTTCGCGCTCTTCCCGCTGCTGGGGTTCTCGGTCAACATCATCTCGCTGCTGGGGCTGGTGCTGGCCATCGGCCTGGTGGTCGACGACGCCATCGTGGTCGTCGAGGCCGCGCAGGTCAACATCGCCGCCGGCATGCGGCCCCGCGCCGCGGCGCTCGAAGCCATGAAGAACGTCGCCTCGCCCATCGTCGCCACGACGGTCGTGCTGCTGGCCGTATTCGTCCCCGTGTCGTTCACGGGCGGCATCACAGGCCGGTTGTTCCAGCAGTTCTCCATCACGATCGCCGTCTCGGTGGTGATCTCGGCATTCAACGCCCTGACGCTCTCCCCGGCGCTGTGCGCCCTGCTGCTGCGCCGCCGCGAACCGCCGCAGAAAGGCTTTTTCGCCGCCTTCAACCGCTGGTTCTCCTGCAACATGGATCGCTATACGGCCTTTACGCCGACGCTCATCCGCCACGTGACGCGCACAGGCGTATTCATCGCCGTGGTACTCGCGGTCATCTTCGTCGTATGGCGCAAGCTGCCCGCCGGGTTCCTCCCCGAGGAAGACCAGGGCTACGTCATGGTGATGGTCTCCACGCCCGAAGCCTCGGCGCTGCCCGTCACGCAGGCCGCCATGGAGGAGGCCGACGCCGTGATCCGCACCCTGCCCGAAGTGGCTTCGACCTCGTTCGCCGCAGGTTTCAACATGATGGCGGGCATCGCCTCGACCGACAGCGGCATCATCTTCGTCTCGCTGGTCGACTTCGCCGACCGCAAACTCTCGGCCATGGAAATCGCACAGAAACTCACCGACGAGCTGTACGTCGCCGTGCCGGGAGCCGAGTGCTATGCCTTCATCCCGCCCTCGATCCCCGGGCTGGGCATCACCTCGGGCGTATCGGTCGAGGTGCAGGATCTCGAAGGGCGCGGCACGGCCTACCTGCTCGCCCAGGCCGGGCGGCTGATGGACTCGTTGCGCAAACAGCCTTCGATCGCCTCGGTGACCACGCAGTTCAACGCCGGGGTGCCCCAGCGCCGCCTGCGCATCGACAAGGAGCAGGCGCTGGCCGCAGGCGTCGACCTAGGCGTATTGTACGGCGAACTGACGACCCTGCTGGGCGGCGCCTACATCAACAACTTCTCGCGCTTCGGCAAGCTCTACCAGACCTATATCCAGGCGGCGCCCGAATACCGCCTCGACAAACGCTCGCTCGACAACTACTATGTCGCTTCGTCCTCGGGCGAGAGCGTGCCCGTATCGTCGTTCGTGGAGGTCGTCGACACGGTGGGCGTGGAATACGTCTCGCAGTTCAACCTCTACCGCTCGATCTCCCTCACGGTGACGCCCGCGGCACGCGCCTCGACCACGACCGTCATGCAGGAGATCACCCGTACGGCCGGCGAGGTGCTGCCCGACGACATCGGCACGGCGTGGAGCGGCACCTCCTATCAGGAAGCCAATGCCTCGAAGACGGGCGGGCTGGTCTACCTGCTGGCGCTGGTGTTCGTCTTCCTGGCCCTCGCGGCGCTCTACGAGTCGTGGGGACTGCCGCTGGCGATCCTGATGAGCGTCCCCGTCGCGGTGCTGGGCGCCGTGCTCTTCATCGGGGGATCGCACCTGCTGGACGCCTTCTTCGTCAACGACGTCTATATGCAGATTTCGCTGGTCATGCTCATCGGCCTGGCGGCCAAGAATGCTATCCTGGTTGTGGAATATGCCGACCGGCTGTTCAACGAAAAAGGCCTCTCGCTGATGGACGCCGCGATCGGCGCCGCCAAACTGCGCGTGCGGCCGATCATCATGACCGCCTTCGCGTTCATCCTCGGCGTCATGCCGCTGGTATTCGCCAGCGGGGTCTACGCCACGGCACGCAACATCATGGGCGTGGCACTGGTGGGCGGTATGCTGTTCGCCACGCTGCTGGGCATCTTCGTCTACCCGGCACTCTACTATTTCGTGGGGCGCATCGGGAATTTCGAACGCCGCCGTGAACGCAAAAAACAGGAGGAAAAACTATGAAAACCGGATACCTTACCCTAATCTTCGCGCTCGCCTGCGCGGCCTGCACACCCCGTTTCTACCCGCCCAAGGTCGACGTGCCCGACGGCTACCTCTACGGCGAAGGCTTCCCGCGGGACACCGCGGCGCTCGCCTCCGACTGGTGGCGGCTGTTCGGGGACACGGTGCTCGACAACCTCGTGCAGCGGGCGCTGGAGAACAACC
>ENA-ORTM01002444-ORTM01002444.1-human-gut-metagenome-genome-assembly--contig:-NODE-2444-length-15237-cov-3.783757_pt1 | contig 15237 bp, 7 predicted proteins | sample MGYA00241909_ERZ509182 | MGnify/ENA primary metagenome ERZ509182 (study PRJEB26280, sample SAMEA2338855) | human gut metagenome | biome: human gut; feature: human-associated habitat; material: faeces...
ATACACACAACGGAATTGGTAAACGGATTAGTGATCGGAAAAATGTGCTGGTTTCATCTTGTCATGCTCTTTTTTTCAGTTTGTGTATTCTTTGTGGTGTTAACCAAAAGGACAACAGCCATTGCCTTTTTATCTTCGGATCTTTTATTATTAATCTTTACAGGAACTGTTCTTATTACTTATAAATGGAGTCTTAATCCTGAACCGGAAAAGTTAATATTTATAGGGCAGTTGGTTATTTTTTGGTTTCTGTTACGTTATATTGACAGCTTACCGGGAGTTCAATTTTTTCTTTCTGTTCGTTGGAATACTCACCGGACTGGTCGAAGCCGTCTGGGGAATGCAGCAATTGCATGGCCATGCCTATTCCAACCATTCGCTTTTCCGTCTGACGGGTTCTTTCTTCAATCCGGGTCCCTACTCAGGCTATCTGGCGGTTGTGTTGCCGGTCGGTTTGTGGATGGCGTTGCGGTTTCAAAAGGGGATGCGCTGTTTCGGCTATATATGCGTCGGAGCAATTCTGATTGTCCTGCCTGCCGGGATGAGCCGGTCGGCATGGATGGCGGCGGTTGTGGCTTGCGGATGGGTGTATTGGGCGGAACGGATTGGATGGGAAAAGACGAAAGCTGTATATAGAAGGAATAAGAATGCTACAATTCCTTTTATTGCGATTGTGGCGATATTGGTGGGATGCGCTATTGCCGAGCTATACGGCTTGAAACGGGATTCGGCGGACGGGCGGTTGCTGATGTGGAAAGTGACAGGGAAAGCGATAGCCGGACATCCGGTTACGGGAACGGGCCTGGGAGGGTTTCCGGAGGCGTATGCTGAAATGCAGGGGCAATATTTCGGGACGGAGGAGGCGACCGATAAAGAGAAACTGGTGGCCGGATGCCCCGAATATGCGTTCAACGAATATCTGCAGATCGGGCTGGAACAGGGGATCGGAGGGTTGATCGTGTTCGGGGCATGGTTGGGGAGCATGGTGTACTATGGAATCCGGAACAGGCAGCATGGAGCGGCCGGTGGCGTGTTGGCGTTAGCCGTGTTTGCGGTGTCGTCCTATCCGTTGCAGTTGCCGTCGTTTTGGGTGGCGCTGGTGTTTTTGGGGGCGATCTGCGTGACGAAAGACGGCACGCAGATACGATCATCCGCTCTGTCTGTGTCTTCAGCGTGCCATATTACTATAATAAGCCTGTTGTCGCTTGCATCTGTCTGCCTGTTCATCTTGCAGAAAGGGCAATATGAGGTTTATAAACGGTGGGGATGGATGCAGACGGTCTATAATAACAAGGCGTATGAGTCGGTTTCAGAAGATTATAAAGACTTGCATGACAAGTTGAAGCATAAACCGGAATTTTTGTTTGAAGAGGCGCAATGCCTCAGCAAGACGGGACAACACGCCGAAGCGATACGGGTGCTGGAACGGGCGAAGCGGCTGAGTGGAGACCCGATGATCCGGTACATGATCGCCAAAAACCGGCAGACGCTCGGAGATTACCGGGAGGCGGAAGAAGAATTGCTTCAGGCTATCGGGATACTGCCGGAGAGATTGTATCCATATTATTTGTTAGCCAAGCTATATGCAGAGCCGGAGTTCTACCAGGCGGATAAATTGCGGGCTGCCGCCAGTGTCGTGCTGGCCAAAAAGCCGAAGGTGGAAAGTACGGCAATCCGGGAAATGAGGGAAGAAGTAAAAAAGATAATAGAAAAAAAGTAATTACGAAAGGCTCGTAACTAAAATATGTTTGTATATTTGCGAAACAACTTTGATAAAAACAATAAAATATGAAATACTACAAATTGTTTGCTATACTGGTTCTGGCCGGGATAATGGCTTGCTCCGGTGAAAAGAAAGAGAAAGGTTCCGAAGAAAGCGTAGAAACCGTTCTGCCGGATGAGACAAACGAGGTAACGGTGATGAAGTTGAATACTACTGATTTCAACCACGAACTGATCAGTAACGGCAAACTGTCAGCCCGAAACTTTGTCGACCTAAAATTCGAATCGGCAGAACCGATCGCCAAGATATATGTGAAGAACGGCGATCGCGTGACGAAAGGGCAAAAGCTCGCAGAACTCTCAACCTTTCGCCTTGCCAACAAGACAGCGCAAGCCAAAGATGCACTCGAACGCGCCAAACTGGAATTGCAAGACGTACTGATCGGACAGGGCTACAAACTGGAAGATTCTACAAAAGTACCGCCCGCAACCATGCAGTTAGTCAAGGTAAAAAGCGGGTATGACCAGGCACTGATCTCTTGGCAGCTTGCCGAATACGAACAACGAAAGGCAGTCCTGACCGCCCCTTTCGACGGTGTCGTCGCTAACCTGTTCGCCAAACAGTTCAACACGGCTTCTACCTCTGATGTTTTCTGTTCCATTATCGATACCCGCACATTGGAAGCCGCTTTCACAGTTTTGGAAAGCGAACTGCCGCTTATCAAAACAGGCGATCGTGTAGAGGTAGCTCCTTTTGCCTTGTCCGATGTCACGGCTGACGGCCGTATATCCGAAATAAACCCGCTGGTAGACAAAGACGGGATGGTACAGGTGAAAGCTGCCGTAAACGATAAAGGTAAGTTGTTCGAAGGGATGAATGTACGAGTAAGTATCCATCGTTCGCTGGGTAAACAGTTGGTCGTTCCCAAAAGCGCTGTCGTACTCCGTTCCGGCAAACAGGTTGTATTCACATTAACGGAAGACAAAGCATACTGGAACTATGTACATACAGGGTTGGAAAATGCCGACAGCTATACGATCATTGACGGACTGAAAGAAGGGGATATCGTGATTACAAGCGGTAACATTAACCTGGCTCACGAAGCACCGGTCAAAGTAATTGACAATTGAAAATGGACAATTGACAATTCAGAAATCATAATTTATAAATCATAAATCATAGTTCTAATACATGATAAAGTTTCTACTACAACGCCCTATCGCGGTATTGATGGCTTTTACGGCTTGCTTTATCGTGGGACTGGTTACTTACTTCACCATTCCGGTGTCGTTGCTGCCTGATATTGCAATTCCGGAGATCACCGTACAGGTATCCGGCCAGAACACTTCGGCACGCGAATTGGAAAACACAGTAGTAAAAACCATCCGCCAGCAATTAATGCAGGTTGCCAGTTTACGCGACATCCACAGTGAAACACGCGACGGTGCTGCCATCATACGCCTAAACTTCGATTTCGGAACGAATACGGATCTGGCTTTTATCGAAGTCAACGAAAAGATAGACGCAGCTATGAACTACCTGCCACGTGAAGTAGAACGCCCACGGGTAATCAAAGCCAGTGCCACTGATATTCCCGTATTCTGCTTGAATCTGACATTGAAAAGCGACAGTGCTTACAGTGAAATAAACGAAGGATCGTTCCTCGACCTTTGCCAGTTTGCCGAAACGGTGATCAAACGTCGTATCGAACAGTTGCCCGAAGTGGCAATGGTAGATGTGACCGGAATTCTGAAACGGCAGTTACAGATTGTTCCGGACATGAAGTTGCTGAAAATGTCGGAGATCACACTTGACGATCTGGAGGCCGCACTGACATCTAACAATATAGAACCGGGTAGCATGACCGTACGTGACGGCTATTACGAGTACAATATCAAGTTCTCGACACTGCTGCGCACACCGGAAGATGTCGAGAATATTTATATCAGGAAAAATAACCATATTTTTCAATTGAAAGATTTGGCACGCATCTCCGTCGTGCCGGAAAAAGAGACCGGAGCTTCCCTTTCCAACGGGAAACGGGCAGTGACACTGGCTGTGATCAAACAGGCGGATGAAAATATGGATAACATGAAAGAGGCATTGGCAGAAGTGACGGATTATTTCGCTTCCGTCTACCCGGACATCGATTTCAGCATCAGCCGCAACCAGACGGAATTGCTGGATTATACCATCTCGAACCTGAAACAAAACCTGTCGTTGGGTTTCCTTTTCATCTGTATCGTCGCCATCCTTTTCTTAGGGGATATCAAGAGCCCGGCAGTGATCGGGTTAAGTATGGTGGTGAGCCTGATCATCAGTTTCCTTTTTTTCTACCTCTGCAAGATGTCGCTGAATATCATCTCCATCTCCGGGCTGATCCTGGCTTTGGGTATGATGATCGACAGTTCGATCATCGTAACGGAAAACATTACCCAATACAGGACACGAGGATACTCGCTGGAAGAGGCTTGCAATAAAGGGACGACCGAAGTAATTACTCCGATGCTGAGTTCCACTTTTACGACAATTGCCGTCTTCGTTCCACTTGTGTTCATGAGCGGAATAGCAGGAGCGATCTTCTTCGACCAAGCCTTTGCCGTCACCGTCGGTCTGATGGTTTCCTATTTCACGGGAATCATGCTGCTGCCGGTACTCTACAAACTGGTATACAGTATTCCGGACATCAAACATAAGGGTTTCAATATGCGAATCAATAATCTGGTAAAAGAGCATACATTGGACCGCTTCTATGATACCGGAGTGGATTTTGTGTTCCGTCACAAAACGGCAAGCCTGATTTTCATTGCCATTACGCTCCCGCTTTGCGCCTTTCTGTTCTACGAAATACCGAAAAGCCGTATGCCGGAGATAGACCAGAACGAACTGATCGCTCATGTGGAATGGAACGAAAACATCCATATCGATGAAAACCAGAGCCGTGTCAGCCAGTTATTCGCCTCTATCGACAATCAGGTACAAGAACACACGGCCTATGTCGGGCAGCAGCAATTCCTGTTGAACCGGGATCGCGAGATGTCGGTTTCCGAAAGCGAGTTATATTTCAAGACGGAGAAACCAACCGGAATCGCTCCTTTGCAAAAATCGGTGGAAAAATGGATCAAAACGTATTACCCGATGGCAGTGATATCCTTCTCGCCTCCCGAAACAGTATTTGAAAAGCTGTTTGTGACAGGTGAAGCCGACATTGTCGCCGAATTACACACCCGCAATAAATCTGAAGCACCGGAAGCCTCCGTCTTGAATAAAATAGAACAGCAAATCGAGGCGAAAACAGGACATACTCCTGTCGGTATCACCTTCGACAACCAGTTGAATATCACGATAGACAGACAGAAACTTCTGCTTTATAACGTCGACTACAACGAAGTGTACCGGTTGCTGAAAACGGCATTCAAAGAGAATGAAGTAGCAACGCTCCGCTCCTACCAGCAATATCTGCCAATCGCATTGGCCGGGGAAGAACAAACGGTTAACGAGGTCTTACAGAAAACATTGGTAAACACTGTTCCTGACACGGAAGGCAACGTACGATATATCCCGCTGCAATCACTGGTGCGTGTCACTCCGGGAGAGGACTTGAAAACGATCACGGCAGGAAAGAACGGAGAATACATTCCATTCAGTTTCTATGATATAGACAATGCCGAACAGTTGATGGAAAATGTAAAAAAAGAAATCGATACTGACTGGGATATCGATTTTTCAGGAAGTTTCTTTTCCAACCGGCAGATGCTGAACGAGCTGGTCGTGATTTTGTTCATTTCGATCCTGCTGATGTATTTCATCCTGGCAGCCCAGTTTGAAAGTTTCCTGCAGCCGCTCATCGTGCTGCTTGAAATTCCGATCGATGTGGCAGCCTCCTTGCTGGTGCTCTGGATATGCGGCCATACCATGAACCTGATGAGTGCCATCGGTATCGTCGTGACCTGCGGTATCATCATCAACGACTCCATCCTGAAACTGGATGCTATCAACGAACTACGCAAAGAAGGGGTTCCTCTTATGGAAGCCATACATGAAGCCGGACGGCGGCGCCTGCGTCCTATCATCATGACATCATTAACGACAATATTCGGAATGGTTCCGCTGCTTTTCACATTCGATATGGGCAGCGAACTGCAAAAACCGCTTTCCATCGCCATGATCTCGGCCATGCTGATCGGTACGGCAGTCAGCCTTTTTGTCATACCACTGATATACTGGTTCATTTATCGCAAACATGAGGTTGGTAATTTGAATGTTGAAAATTGAAAATTGGAAGTTATGGACAGGAAATTCATTTATAGATATGTCATCACGTTGTTGCTGCTTGCATGCGTATTCGGAGGAAAAGCGCAGCTCACACTGACGCTGGAACGAACTATCACACTGGCGGCCGACAGTTCGCTGGACGCTTTCCGATACAAAAATATGTATCTGGCCGGCTACTGGGAATACCGGACTTACAAGGCCGGCCGTCTGCCAAGCCTTACCCTAAATCTGACGCCGGCACAATACCGCCGTTATTTTACCCAACGATATGACTCGGAGGCTGATATCGACGTATATAGAAAACAACAATCGTTTTATGCGGGCGGGCAATTGGAGATCGAACAGAATTTCGACCTCTTAGGCGGTACATTCTATTTGGATACAGACTTGGATTATATGCGCTATTTCGGCGACCAAACTTATAACCAGTTCTCATCGGTTCCGATCCGCCTCGGCTACCAGCAAGACTTATTGGGGTATAACGCTTTTAAATGGGAACGGAAAATCGAACCGTTGAAATACGAGAAGGTCAAGAAAGAACTATTATATAATGTAGAGCAAATGAGCGAGCAAGCAACGACCTATTTCTTCGCTCTGGCAATGGCACAGGTGGAATATGATCTGGCCAAGGAAAATGTCGCCACGACCGACACACTGTACCGGACAGGGCAGGAACGGCATAAGATAGCTTCTATCAGCCAAGCGGATTTGCTGACACTGAAATTGGATGCCGTAAACGCACGCAACACGTTGAAAAATGCGGAAATCGCCCTGAAACGTGCCATGTTCAGCCTCGCCTCTTACTTGAACTTCGACAAGAATACAGAAATACGCCTGCGCCTCCCAAGCCGCCCGCGCAATATGGAAATCTCAGTCGACAAAGCACTCGAATTGGCACGTGCAAATAACCCGACCTTTCTGGAGTTGCGCCAGCAAATATTAGAAGCCCAGCAGCAGGTAGACAAAACCAAGAAAGAAGCGATGTTCAACGCCCAGATCAATGCCAGCGTCGGATTCAACCAAGTGTCCAAGAACATACAGGACGCCTACAAAAATCTGCAACAGCAGGAAATCGTCTCTTTGTCTGTTTCGATCCCGTTGGTAGACTGGGGCGTACGAAAAGGGAAGCATAATATTGCCAAGAACAACCTGCTTGTCACCGAAACATCCGCCAAACAAAAAGAATTGACAGTAGAAGAAGACGTGATTATGACAGTCGGCGACTTCAATATCCAGCAAGCCCTGATTGGGAGTGCCGAAGAAGCGGTAGACCTGGCAGAAACAGCCTACAGCGAAACCAAGCAACGCTTCATGATCGGAAAAGCGGATATCAACAGTCTTACTCTGTCGCTGAACCGCCAACAGGAAGCGCAGCGGAACTATATTTCGGCTTTACAGAACTACTGGCTGAGCTATTATAAGATCCGAAAACTGACGTTGCACGATTTCGAAACGGGAGTTTCCCTTTCGAACGAGTTCGAATATAAATACGGATTGTAACAAAAAATGAATAATGAGTGCATCTCCTAAAATATCCTCTTTCACCATCATCGTCACCTTCCTTTGCGTGGCGCTGGCGGGGATTGCCTTTATACCGCTGCTGCCGATCAAGCTGTCGCCGTCACGCACGCTGCCACAGTTGACTATCAGCTATAACATGCCGGGCAATTCGGCACGCGTGATAGAGATGGAAGTGACCTCGCGGCTCGAAGCGATGTTGGCACGCATCAAGGGGATCAAGGAGATCAATTCCACTTCCGGCAACGGATGGGGATATGTCACGCTCGAGCTGGACAAGCATACCAATATCGATGCCGCCCGTTTCGAAGCGTCTACCATCATCCGACAGACATGGCCCAGCCTACCGGACGGACTGAGCTATCCGGTCCTGGAAATGAGCCGGCCGGACGACAAGGAAGTACGGCCTTTCATGAGCTACACACTGAATGCGGCAGCCACACCCATATTTATACAACGCTTTGCCGAAGACCAAATAAAACCTCGCCTAAGCGGGATTCCCGGCATCTACCGCATCGACGTCAGCGGTGCCACCCCGATGGAATGGCGACTGGAATATGATAGCCGTCAGCTGGCAACGTTAGGTATCAGCATCCCGGATATACAGAAAGCGATCAGCCAGTATTATCAAAAGGAATTCTTAGGAACTGGAAACGTGGAAACCCAGTTGGCGACTTCGTGCAAAGGAGGACAAAGCAGCCAGTGGATACGTCTCGCTTTGGTTCCTGAAAACGAAACAGATGGATTCAACCCATCGCTTATAACCGTCCTGAACAAAGACGGCAAGCTGATCCGCCTGGACCAACTGCTAAAAGTCACCCGTCAGGAAGAGGCTCCACAGAGTTATTACCGTATCAACGGCTTGAATTCCATTTATCTGTCCATCCGCGCCGAGGAGACGGCGAACCAGCTGGAACTTGCCAAACGGGTAAGAGCCGAAATGGAATATATCCGTACCTTGCTTCCACCCGGTTATGAAATACATACCAGCTATGACGCGACCGAATTCATTCAGGACGAACTGAACAAGATTTATGTCCGTACGGGGCTCACCGTCCTGATCCTACTGATGTTTGTCTTGCTGATCACACGCGAGATAAAATATCTGTTACTGATCATCATCAGCCTTTCGATCAACCTCAGCATTGCTGTCATCCTTTATTATCTGTCAGGACTGGAAATGCAGCTTTATTCGTTGGCAGGCGTCACAATCTCACTCAGCCTGGTGATCGACAACACGATCGTCATGACGGAACATATCCGGAACCGACATAACCGAAAGGCGATCCTATCCATATTGGCAGCCACTTTGACAACGATAGGTGCACTGGTCATTATCTTTTTCTTAGATGAAAAGATACGCCTCAATCTGCAGGATTTTGCGGCTGTCGTCATCATCAATTTAGGAGTCTCCCTATTGATCGCGCTTTTCCTGGTTCCCGCCCTGATCGATAAGATGAACCTGGAATGGAAAAAAAGCGGAAAAAAGAACATATCCGGAGAAGAGACCGAGTATACATGGAAAAGCCGGATCAAAAAAAGAACGAACCGCTTTCTCAAACGTTTCCCTGTCTACTACAACCGGTACTATCAATGTCAGATCGATTTCCTTTGCGGATGGAAGAAATTGGCATGTTTCATTTTACTGTTAGCATTCGGCATCCCGGTTTTTCTGTTACCGGAAAAAATCGAATACGACACGAAAGACAAAAAGAAGGTCTACACGGCAACAGACACCCTGTTAATCGATACATATAATAAATTCGCCTCCAACGAGACGTACAAGGAGAAGATCAAACCCATCGTCGATAAGGCGTTGGGCGGGACCCTACGTCTGTTCGTACAAAAAGTTTATGAAGGAAGTTACTTCACCCGCAACGAAGAAACGGTCCTGTCTGTCAGCGCATCGCTCCCGAACGGGACAACCTTGCCACAGATGAATACCCTGATGAGCCGGATGGAAGCCTATCTCAGCACCTTCAAAGAGATACGACAGTTCCAAACAAACGTCTACAGCGCACGCCAGGCCGGTATCCGCATCTATTTTACGAAAGAGAGTGAACGGAGCGGTTTCCCGTACACATTGAAAAGCAAAATCATCAGCAAAGCACTTGAATTGGGGGGGGGAAGCTGGCAAGTCTACGGTCTGCAGGACCAGGGATTCAGCAACGATGTGCGCGAAGGAGCCGGTTCTTTCCGTATCGTGATGTATGGTTACAACTACGACGAGCTGTACGAATGGGCCGAACAGCTGAAAGCCAAGTTGCTCACCCACCGCCGCATCAAGGAAGTGCTGATCAATTCAGAGTTCTCGTGGTGGAAAGACGATTACCAAGAGTTCTACTTCAACCTCAACAAAGCCCGACTGACCCAAGAGGACATACAGCCGATCGACCTGTTCGCCTCCATCAATCCCGTTTTCGGAAAGGACATTTATACCGGGACGATCGTCGTCAACGAAGAGACAGAGAAACTGAAACTCTCCTCCCGCCAGTCACAGGAATACGATGTGTGGAGCATGCAGTATGTTCCACAGACTATTGACGGCAAGCCCTACAAGTTAGCAGAACTTGCAAGTGTCGAAAAAGGACAGATGCCGCAGAAGGTTTGCAAAGTAAACCAACAATACCGCCTCTGTCTGCAATACGAATATATCGGGGCTTCCAATCAGGGAAATAAGATACAGGAACGCGACCTGAAGGAAATCAATGCCATACTGCCGATGGGTTATACCGCCAAGTCGGAAAGCGCTTACTGGTATTGGGACAAAAAGGACAATAAACAATATCTTCTGTTATTGCTGATCATCGTCATTATCTTCTTTACCACCAGTATCCTGTTCAATTCGCTGAAACAGCCGTTGGCCGTTATCTTTGTAATACCGATCTCTTACATTGGCGTATTCCTCACGTTCTATTGGTTCAAATTGAATTTCGACCAAGGAGGATTTGCCTCCTTCGTCCTGTTGTGCGGCATAACCGTTAACGCAAGCATCTACATTTTGAATGAATACAACCAAATCCGGCAACGCAAACCGTTGATGTCGCCCTACAAGGCATATCTGAAAGCCTGGAATGCTAAGATCACGCCCATTTTCCTCACAGTCGTTTCGACCATCTTAGGCTTCATCCCATTCATGTTAGGTCCGGATAAGGAAGCGTTTTGGTTCCCGCTGGCCGCCGGCACCATCGGCGGGCTTGTCATGTCTATATTAGGAATCTTCCTCTATTTACCTCTTTTCACATTAAAAAAACAACCCTAACCTTAACTTTCCCCTTTCAAATAAGGATTACCGTTTATCATCAAAATATTTTGTATGCCAGCCGTTTGCATATTGTCAACAAAATGTCAACTCTAACATTCACCCTCCAATAAAGCAAAATATACTTTTGCGACCTCTTTAGACCTGTTCAAATCTTTCCTCCCAAAAGGAAAACACACTGGCTTCTCTTTCTGTTTAAATAGGGTATACTTGCATCGGTCCATTTCTTTGCCATCCATTTGGCAATGCCTGACAGATAAGTTGTGAGAAGGTCTCTGCCTCTCAACCCATAGAAAGCAGAGTTTTTTTCACATTTTAATAAATATAATTATGAATAATTTTTTTAGTTATCTGAGATTACTTTTACTCGCAACGAGTGGAATGTTACTATTGTGTATAATCTTCGCCATGAATCCGGAATTAGCAGACGGCACGCTGTCCGGAAAAATTTGCTGGTTTCATTTCACATCTCTATTGTTAGCCGGTGGGGTTCTACTTATGGAATTTACAACAAAGAAAAGCCGTTTTATCTTTTCATTACCGGATGCCTTATTACTGCTCCTATTCGGTATCGTATTGATTTCTTACGACAAAGACGAGAATCTTCAGCCGGAACGTTTCCTTTTCATCGCTCAACTGGTCGCCCTTTGGTTTATGCTCAGAGGTGCTTTACAGGCGCATCAGGAATTACGACCGTTTTTCATTACAATCATCATATTTACCGGAATCGTTCCGGCCATCTGGGGGATCAGCCATGCCATCAATCCTGCTCCCATCACCCATCCTGTCTTCAGGTTGCTTGAAACATCGCTGAAACCAGAGCCTTTCTATGGCTATATCGCAGTCATTTTTCCAGTCTGTCTGAACACATTACTCCGTTTTAAGAATTGCGACAAGGTCGCTTTGTGGAAATCCCGTACTTTCCTGTTCTATTTTTCCATTCTCGGATCTACTTTGATTATCACTACCTTAATATTCAAAACAGACCAACCCGTATGGCTTGCAGCCCTCCTTTCCGGAATCTGGGTTTGCTGGATGAGGCTGATCGGATGGAAACAGACGAAAGAAGCCATACAGAAACACATCCAGCTGTTTGCCATCTCTTCGATTATCCTGTTTGTTGCGATCACGGCAGTCATTTTGGTCGGGAATATCCAAAAAGCCCAGGCCGGAGATCGCCGGCTTTTGATCTGGAATATCACGACCCAGGCCATCATGGAACATCCAGTAACCGGCATAGGTATAGGCGGCTTTCCAGCCACATACGCAAAGGAACAATCTGCCTATTTTGAAACCGATACCGCTTCTTCCAAAGAAAAACAAACCGCAACCTGTCCCCAGTATGCATACAACGAATATCTGCAAATAGGACTTGAGTTAGGTATTACGGGGTTGCTGTTCTTTATCTTCTGGCTCGCATTTTCCCTTTATTATGGGATCAGACACAGACAGATAGGAACATCCGGTGGAATTCTGGCACTCGGAATCTTCGCCCTTTATTCCTATCCGCTCCAACTCCCGACCTACTGGGTTCTGCTCTTATTCCTGACCGCCATATGTGTGACCAATCCGAAACATGACAAGCAGCGAGCACAGAGGAGCATCCCGTATATCAGTGCCATCGCCGCCATTCTTACCTGCATTCTTTTCTACGGACAGAAAGATACCTACTATACCTATAGGGAATGGAAGACGCTTCAGGAATTATATCATAATCAGGAGTACGAACAAGCAGCCAGCCGGTATGCCGGTCTGTTTGTCCAGTTATACCACCGGACAGATTTTCTATATGAGGGAGCAGAATGTTTCTATAAGACCGGACAGCACGATATTGCCATCAAATGGTTGGACAGGGCATTAAAACTAAGTGCAGCCCCCGAACTATACTATGCAATTGCAGAAAACGAAAAGGCGATCAAGCAATACCGGAAAGCGGAAAGTTACCTGCTGGAAATCAGCCGGATTTTACCGGAACAGGGATATACCTACTTCCTACTCGCCAAATTGTATACAAACCCCTCTTTTTTACATCCGGACAAATTCCATAAAGCAGCCAAGAGGTTTCTCGCCTTCCAGCCCAGTACACAAAACAACATAACGAAGGAAATGAAAGAGGAAATGCTGCAAATCATCAGGAACTCGAATTTCGGCAAATAACAAATAGGAATTGAAGCATACCGATATGCCCATTCACCGGTATTGTCGTACCCCGGCATATCGGTACATTCATGTATTATTCCACAACCGGAACCAGCCGCACTTTCAATGTTTCCTTCCGACCGGCTTTCACATCAACATCAAAAACAATCCGGACAGAACCGGGATTCGGAGCATCGTAGCCGTGAGACGGAACATTACCGACCACCGAAAAGACGGCAGCCGAAGGACTGTCGATAATCACATGTAATTTCTTACCTTCTTTCGTCAATTCCATCGTGTGGGAATCGAGTTGCTTGGGAGTGGCGGAGGTGACCATCGTCCACCGGACAGAAGCTGGTTGGCCGGCAGCCTGTACTTGATCCGTTACCTGCAAATACCGTTCCTTCACAAGCACGACCTCGCGTGTCGCTTTCTTCAGATTACTACCGAACAAAGAAGTCATATCCAAGCTGGCTCCCAACCGTGCATCTTTCGTATAAGTGGCGAGAATCGGAACCGTTCCTTTTACCTGGTGTTTCTCTCCGTTCACCGTCAACGTATTATGCACAAAATTATTATAACGGAAGACATCCCAACGTTGCCCGTCCTGATTGCCGTTCCACAGGCGTACCCCCTTCTTTTCCAGCGAATAATACTCCTGCATACCCAAATCCTGTGCCCAGCGTACTCCCTGAGCTTCAAACACAAATGATCCGGCATCCATATGAGCATGGTTGGCCGAAGCCGTTCCTCCTTTTATCCCGACATAAAAACCTTCTTCCTTATCCCATCCGGTACGGATCAGAGCTACAGGCACTTTTCCATGTCCGGTCCAGATTTTCGAGACAGGAGGCGTCACTTCCTTCATATCGAAGCGGGAACCATAGATCAGGACAATCGGCAGGAAACGCTCTTCTTCCGCAGTAAAATGCGTATCCTCGCGTGTCAGGAATATTTTTTCGTTCCAGAGCAAGGAAGGATCGCCTAATTTGGATGCATACCAGAACATGGCTGGGAAAGATTGAGTCGTTTCGCGTGCATCACTGAAATTGAAGGCAAGACCGGTCGTTCCCGCCATATACTGCATGAACCGGGCCGAAGACATAAAGCCCTCCACCGCACTCAGTCCTCCATCCGAACCGAGAGCCGATTCCAAAGCGGCGATTAGCATCACATTGAAACTCGTCCCATATCCCCAATAATTATACCCTTCCGGATAGTTGCCGTCAGGCGCGTACACTTTCATCGACAGAGGAACAGACGACATAGCCCGTTCAATAACGGCAGCCGCTTCTTTGCTATCCGAATCCAAAAGGGCAAGGGCTCCATATACCAGCCCGGTATTGCAAACCTGGTTCCAGTTGTTTTCTGCTTTCAGGAACCAGTTATATTGTTTGTCGTTCGACGGAGCAAAACCTTTCTGAAGAATCGATTCACGTACCACTCTCCTTGTCTCCGGAGACAGCTTATCGAACAGCCAGTCATAACCGATCGCAACCGCCATCGTCATCTCGCCGACATCCAAGAAATGAGACGGGTTCCAGTCGCCGAAAGAGCAGACGGACACCATCTCCTGCTCGGCACGCAAGCGGTATTTATCTTCGCCGGTCATCCGGTATACAAACGAAAGGTCAAAAATACGTTTCAAAGCCTCACGGGAAACGGCCAACAGACGACGTCCCTCTTTCTTATACGTTAACGTCGGACAGACCAACAGCCGGTCGGCTTCTCCGACAATCTGCTTATAGACGCGCTGCATTTCGGGGTTATCTTTCAGGCTTTCTCGTATCTGCTGCTCCTCACCCTGCTTCATCAATAAGCGGGGATGGCCACTCACTCGGTTATAATCAAAAGTCTGGGCAACAAGACGGGTGCCGGCACATAGAAGGAGACAAATAAAAATGAGATAAAGTGTCTTATTCATAATATCAGAATTATTTGAATGATTGATGGGGATAAAGATAGGAAAATAAAATTATCTTCCGGACATTTCGGTCAACTTGAAAAGTATTTTTCAGAAAGAGGGCACCACCATCTCTTGCATGTTTGAAATATAAGCCTTATCTTTGCCGAAATTTTGAAGATAGAGTTTCATGACACAGAAAGCACATAAGGATAATCCAGCGTACTTTTCCGGTTATATGTCGGACAATGAAGCTCATTTTTTTATTTTAAAGGATTATCATTTGGTTATATAGGATGCGTTAGTTATTTTTACTAACGCATTTTTTTTGCACCTTGTGATCTCGTAAGGCAATTATAACATTCTATAAAATCAATAAATTAAACAACCCAAATTACTATGTCGAAAAGTGGTATC
>ENA-ORTM01002449-ORTM01002449.1-human-gut-metagenome-genome-assembly--contig:-NODE-2449-length-15222-cov-2.737720_pt1 | contig 15222 bp, 13 predicted proteins | sample MGYA00241909_ERZ509182 | MGnify/ENA primary metagenome ERZ509182 (study PRJEB26280, sample SAMEA2338855) | human gut metagenome | biome: human gut; feature: human-associated habitat; material: faeces...
GTGGTGACGCCGTAAGCCTCCAGGTGGAAGGGATCGATCATGTTGACGTCGTTCAGATCAGCGGTAGCCGCCTCGTAGGCCAGGTTTACCGGATGCTTGAGCGGAATATTCCAGATAGGGAAGGTCTCAAATTTGGCGTACCCTGCCTTAATACCTCTGAGATGATCGTGATACAACTGGGAAAGACAGGTCGCCATCTTGCCGCTTCCCGGTCCCGGGGCCGTAACCACCACCAAGGGCCGTTTTGTCTCAATGTAATCATTTTTCCCAAATCCTTCGCTGCTGACAATCAGTGGGATGTTGGCAGGATATCCCTCTATTTTATAATGAAGATATACTTTGATATTCTTTTTTTCCAGCTTTTCCTTAAAGATTCTGGCTCCAGTCTGTCCCTCATATTGAGTGATCACAATACTACCCACATACAAACCTGCCTTCTCATACTCTCCGATCAACCGAAGCACATCCACATCGTAGGTAATCCCCAGATCCCCCCGAACCTTGTTTTTCTCAATGTCCCCTGCACTGATCACGATCACAATCTCTGCCATATCTGCCATCTGCAGCAGCATTTTCAGCTTGCTGTCCGGCGCAAAACCCGGAAGAACCCGGGACGCGTGAAAATCATCAAACAGCTTTCCTCCGAATTCCAAATACAGCTTATCATCAAACTGGCTGATACGTTCCTTAATGTGTTCTGACTGTATCTTCAGATACTTTTCATTATCAAATCCAATCTTCATCTCTTCCCTGCATCCTTTCTTGATTTCTGCGGGCAATGAGCCCAGACAGCCGCGCATCATGATTTTATGCGGTAGGGAAGCTTTCGCATTCCCACAGTATAAAATCAAATACCCCGCAGCAAGCTAACGGGGTATCCATCTTACAGCACTGAAGAAAATGTGCCTTTACTGCTTCCGGCAGAACACCTTCTCATTCTGTGTAAGCCAGCATCTCCTCTTCTGTATACTGTTCCTCTAATTCCTGTTCATTCATAAACTGTCTTCTCCTCATTTCTTCTCATGATGCCCTTAACCTTTTCGACAGTCCCCTTATTTGCCCCTGTCTGAGCCGTTCCCTATTGCCAAAGCTTCGCCGGATAAACTCCCTCCTCCAGCAGCCTCTGGAAATCCGCCTTTACAGACGGTACATCCTCTTTATAGGTAATGCCGAACCAGCGATCTCTTGATTTCAAAACAGAAACGTCCGCTCTGTTTTCCTTTAAAAGCTGATCCACAATGGTTGGCAGCAGATACTCTGCCTTTGTCCCATCTCCTGGAAGCTCCCTAAGGAATTTCTGAAAATCAGTATCCAGCTCTTCCAAAAACTCCGGTGTAAATCCCCAGAAATTCATGGATACCAGTGCAGACGAATCCACGGGAAGTTCCTTCCCTTCTTCTGTCATAACCGCAGCTCCCTTGGGAGTTTTGACAATATTCTTAGTCTCGTCCACTCCAATCAGTTCCTGATGCTCATTCAGGCGGCAGATGCCGCGGGTAACGCCGCCATTCTCTGACAGAGTATTTTTCAGAATAAATCCGGCCATGCAAATATGGAATCGGTTCTGCTTCGGTTTTTCCTCCTTAAGCAAATAATCATGTACCAAACGGAACGCTTCTTTTCCGTAGTAATCATCTGCATTAATCACCGCAAAGGGCTCTTTAATCACATCCCGGCAGGCAAGGATCGCCTGTCCGGTTCCCCATGGCTTAGTTCTTCCCTGTGGAACCGAAAATCCTTCCGGCAAATCTGAAAGTTCCTGAAACGCATAGGCCACCTCAGCAACCTTCTCAATACGGTTTCCGATAATCTCCCGGAAATCCTTTTCCAGATCCCTGCGGATCACAAACACAATCTTGTTAAATCCGGCCTCGAGAGCATCATAAATAGAATAATCCATAATGATCTCCCCTCCAGGTCCAAAGGCAGTGAGCTGCTTAATCCCTCCGCCAAACCGGCTGCCAATACCGGCTGCCATGATCACTAACGCTGTTTTTTTCATTTATATTTCCCTCTCCTTCTTGCAGTCAGGCCCCCACCCTTCTGCTCAGCCATCCAGCTTATGTTCCATCACATAAACCATGTGTTCTAAATCTTCTTTCTCCGTCTCCCCTGTACAGCGAATCTCCACCTCATCTCCACTTCTGACCGCCATAGACAAAATATTGAGAATACTGCTGCAGTTCACAATATTATTTCCCACAATCAGTTCTACCCGGGATTGACACTGTTCCGCCGCCATAGCCAAAATACCTGCCGGTCTCACATGAAGCCCGGTAGCATTGGAGACAACTACTTTCCTGCTTATCATTTTCACTTTCACCCACTTTAAAACAATAAGAACTGCCAGAAACCGGCAGCTACCTATTGTGTAATATCTTATCTATCATACTACATCTCCAAGGGTATAGCAAGGAATTTTTCCGTCCTCATTGTATTTTCTGTAAATTTATCCGGCTGTTTCTGATATACAGGATCACAGTCAGAATCAGCAGTACTACCACATTGATTCCCATTATGATTTCCGGCACCGTATTTTTCACCGCAAAAAGGCAGATCACAGGAACGGCTACACTGACCATCCCTACTATCATAGTGACCATGGTCGAAGCACTCTGCTTTACCACCTGAGTCTCACTCTCCCAGTTAAACACCGGAAACAACAGATTCACAGACAATCCGGCCACTGTGGTAAACAAAATATACGCTGCCGGAACCAGAAGCATCAAAATCCCCTGCACCGGCCCCGGTTTTACCGCAATCCAGGTACATATCCCAGCCACCACATAAAAAGGGGCCGCAACAGTGAGATTTAACAGAAATTTCCCCTGCATCACATCTTTTGCCTGCACCGGAAGTGTCTGCATCATCCACCAGTTTTTCCCTTCCATGGAAATGGAACAGGCAGTTGTTGTCATCACGGATGCAAAAAAGGACATAATATAAGGCATCACAACAGCGGTGCCTCCCGCTATAGGCAGATACGCATCCATCTTCTCCGAACCGGCTATCAATAGAAACAGCGCCATCAAAGCCATCATCACATATCCGGTCACCGTATTCACCAGATAAATTCCAGAAGCAAAATACCGCCGGAGCTCCCGCCTCCAAAAAGCTGTCCTTAGACTGCTGTGCTTCATTTTTTTCATGCGAAACTTATTTTTTGCACCTGTCACAGCCAATGCCCGGCAGATGCCAGGATACACCCGCTGCAGACCGAAAAGGAACAAAAAAAATATAAGTACAGAGCCGGCCATAAGCCAGAACAGGGAGAGCCAGTTTCCACATACCGCCTGATGAAAAAGCAGAGATGGAGGGTAGATTCTTCCTATCCACTCTGTCGCCTGAAGAAGCAGCGGTTTCAGGAAATCCACCGAAAAATCCTGATTTTTTGGCAGCAAAAATGGAAGGAAACAAATTGCCAGGAGAAACAGCAGCATCAGCCCTGCTTGTCCCAGGCTCTTATACTTCATCTTTGCAGTCACTGCACTGATAGCAGCTCCTGCCACAGAGGCGAGCGTCATAGGAAGCAGCGGAAGCACCAGCATTCCCAAAAACAGGCTCCCGTAAAAGGAAAGAGAAACGGGCAGGAAAATTCCATAGACAATCGTTCCGGGCAGCATCACAAAAATTCCCAGCAAAACATTTATCAAGTAGGAAGCTGCAAATCGACTGATAATGATCGCTAAAGAGGACACCGGAAGAGAAATTTGACGCTCAAACAGTCTTGGTTCAAATATCATGCTTCCCGCCTTTAAAAAAGTAAAAAACAAGATCACCAGGCTCACCACAGTATACAGATACATAGGCAGCATTTCCCCCATCCCAATCTGTATCATCCCATAAGAAAACAGGGCCAGATACCCTCCCAAAAAAATCATGACAATCATATAGGCCAGTCCCATGCCCAGATACTTCCACTTTTTTGCCGGATTTTTCGTATGGCGCAGTTCATTGTTTCCAAACAGATTGATCAGGGAAAGTTTACTTAACAGCAAAATCTGTCTTGCCATATTGTTCCACCTCCATAAATGCTTCCTCCAAAGTACCTCCTCTGGTAAGCTCCTCCATCGTCCCCTTTGCCACCAGCCTGCCCTCCCGGATCATAGCCACTCTGGTGCAAAGCCGTTCCGCCACATCCAGCACATGGGTAGAAAAGAAAATGGCAGCTCCCTCGCTGCAAAGCCGATGCATCTTTTCTTTCAGCACCAGTACAGCCCTGGGATCCAGTCCCACAAAGGGTTCGTCTAAAATCAGGAGCCTTGGTTTATGAATCAGAGCTCCTATCATAGCCAGCTTCTGCTTCATGCCATGAGAATAAGAGGAGATCAGATCTCCCAGCGCCTGGGTCATTTCAAACTCTTCTGCCTCTCTCAGAATCCGTTTTTCCCGGTCTGCCGCAGAAATATCAAACACATCCGCCATAAAATTAAGATACTGAATCCCTGTGAGATATTCATACAGATCCGGATTGTCCGGGATGTAGGCAAATCGGGATTTGCACGCCAAAGGTTCCTTGCGGATAGACTTTCCATCAATAAAAATCTCTCCCTCCTCAAAATCCAATATTCCGGTCATACACTTAATAGTAGTGGTTTTTCCTGCTCCATTATGACCGATAAAGCCGCAGATCTCCCCGGCTTCCACCGTAAGGCTCAAAGAGTCCACTGCCTTTTTTCCGCCTTTATATATCTTTGTCAGATTTTGTATTTCCAGCATCTTCATATATTTCTTCTCCTCTCCATTGCATCTTTGACCGAGAAGTTTCCATCTTATTTCCTTCCTCTAACTTCCCTATCATTTTCCGCCTCTTTATTTCTTAATGATATCATTATGATATCACTTTGTCAAGTTTTCCTTATACACCATACAAAATCCCAGCACCAGTTTCTCTCCTTTTTCTTTCCTGCAATCTTCACCTGTATTTTCCCTCCGCCTGCACCTCTCCACAATTTCTCATATTCCTCAAAAAAATACTTGCAAAATTTTGAGATATTCTGTATAATAGACACGTTGACAGTTCTGTCAGGCCAGATTAGCTCAGCCGGTAGAGCAACGCATTCGTAATGCGTAGGTCGTGGGTTCGAGTCCCATTTCTGGCTCTAGCGAAAAAACCGCGCATATACAAAAAGCTTGTATTTACGCGGTTTTTTGTTGTTCGGATATTTGTTGATAAAACTATATTTTATTCCAAAACCAATAAAATATGACACGATATGACACAGACTGAAAAAACTGTTTTTCTCCATCGCGCGCAAGTACCATTCCAATCTTCTTGCCGTCATACCGCCGCCCTCCGTTTTTATATAGAAAAACGCCTGTCATTTATGACAGGCGCTTTATTCATTCATACCATTTCTTCTTTTTCTTTCTAATCTCGTAGTCTTTCGGTAAATGTATTTGATACTCCACCGGAGAAGTCAGCCACTTAATAAATTTCCAAAATCCCCAACCTATTACCGCCAAAACTATAATAACCAACAAATCCATAATACCTCTCCTCCCAGATCATCAACACCTGAATTGACAGGATCTACTTTTTTATTAATATCTCATATCCCAGAGCTTTTTGCAAGATATTGCCCTGCTTGTTTTCCGCCGAAACCGCCATCTGCGTTTATCTATATGAACTTTCTCCCGTGCCGTCGGACCAAAATGCCCCAAACACCTCCAAAAAATGGGACGGCTCTATGCGCTTACTGTACCGCTCCCTTACACAGAACAGATGCAGCTTCTCCTTCGCCCTGGTCATACCCACATAAAGAAGACGCCGTTCCTCCTCTAAATCCGCTTCCAACAAGGCCTTTCGGTGGGGAATCACCGTCTCATTCACATCCAGGATAAATACCTCCCGAAACTCCAGCCCCTTAGAGCTGTGAAGGGTAGACAACGTTATCCCCCGGTTCTCTTCCTTGTCCAGACTGCGCTGCTGCTTTTCCAGAGTCTTTCCGTACTCCTGGATGTGCTCCAGCCACTGCAGATGCGTCTTAAAGCCCTTTGCACTTTGCTGCAATTCCTCCAGCACCTCTGTGAGTTCCTCCAGTTTCATACGGCGAAACTGCGCATATTCCTTCAGAAATTCTTCATATTCAACGCCATAGCGGATATAATTCACCGCTGCAAAGGGCGTCATAGACTGCATTCGCTTCAGGTCTTCCTCCAGCTTATCAATTCGCTTTACCATCCAGGGCTTATCCTCATACCAGGTGCAAAGCCGGTCAAAAGAAACCTGTTCCGTATCCACGCATTCCCGGCTGATATACCGTTTGGGCCGATTCATAATCTGCAAAAAATCCTTTCGCTGACGGATCCCCAGAGCCAAACGGATGTAAGCCAGGACATCCCTGGCAATCCAGTGTTCATACAGATTCGGCAGCCGATCCCGCATTTGAAAAGGAAGCTGAAACTCCATAAGTTTTTCCGCCGCATACCGGCCTCCAGTGTTGGTTCTTGTAAGCACCGCTATATCTTCATAGGAATAACCCTTTTTCAAACTGTTTCGGATACACTGGATCAGATACAGCGCCTCCTGCTCCTGATTTTTAAAATCTCTCAGTTCCACCGGAGGTCCCGGTTCTTTCAGGCACCGGATCTGTTTATCAAAGCGCTTCTTATTCTCCCGAATGAGACGACAGGAAGCCTTTACCACCGAACCGGACGAACGAAAATTTTCATCCAGCAGCATCACCGCCGCCCCAGGATAATCCTTCTGGAAATTCAGCATAATCTCCGGTTTAGCTCCCCGAAACCGGTAAATCGACTGGTCATCGTCTCCCACAATAAACAAATTCTGTCTTGGCTCTGCAAGCATCCGCACTACCTGGTACTGCAGCTTGTTAATATCCTGAAACTCATCCACCAAAATGTAGTGGTAATGATTCTGCCACTGAGCCAAAATATCCGGGCGCTGCAAAAAAAGCTGATAGCAGTAAACCAGCATATCGTCAAAATCAATGAGATTTGCCCTGGAGAGCCGTTGCTGGTATTTCTGAAACACACTGCGAAACGTGTCTTCCGGACAACTGGACGAATAATAATGCTCCAAAGAAACCTGCTCATTTTTTACCAGGCTGATCTCACCTGCCAGATCCGAAAGAAATTCCTTCTCATCCTCCATATCCAGCTTCATAGCATCTGCAATCTCCTGAAGAAAGCTGTATTTCTGTTCTTCCCTCAGAATATTGGCAGCGGTATAGTGATAGGCGTATTTCAGAATCTGAAAAAAGACAGCATGAAATGTACCGAAGGTAACACGGTAATGACCGCCTCCCATCAGCCGTTCAAACCGCTGGCGCATCTCCTGAGCAGCCGCTTTTGTGAAAGTGATCACCAAAATTTCTTCCGGCCGAACTCCAAGCTGTTCAATTAAATATTTTGTTCGATTCGTAATAACAAGGGTTTTTCCGGAGCCAGGGCCTGCTAAAACCATAGCAGGCCCCTCTCCATGGGCGATTGCCCGGGATTGTGCTTCACTAATGTGCATAGTTCTCCTGAATTGTCAAATCTTGATAGAACTTACTCCGCCGCATTCTCCAAAAGCTGAATGCCTTTCTGAAAACGGGCGATGGTCTCCTCTTTTCCAATGATCTCCATAATCTCTGTGGCTCCTGCCGGGGTTACCTGCTTGCCGGAGACAGCCGTCCGTACCGGCCAGATCACAAAACCGGCCTTATAACCCTTCTCATCCGCATAGGATTTCAGCACCTCATAGAGACTGTCGTTGGTATAAACCTCCTGCGCCTCCAGCCTTGGAAGAAGATCCTGTAACACAGCCAAAGACTTCTCTCCATTGGTTTTCCATTTTTTACTGGTATACAGCGAAATATCGTAGTCCGGCAAAGTTTCAAAAAATTCCACCATCTCCGGGATCTCCGGGAATACTTCAATTCTTGTCTTTACCATCTGAGCAATTTTCTTTAAATCCAGATCCTTTTGAATGGACTGTTTTAAATAAGGCTCTGCCATCTCATAAAATACGTCCGGATCCATGGCCTTTAGATATTCTCCATTCATCCATTTCAGCTTCTGGATATCAAATACCGCCGGAGACTTGCTAATGTGGTGGTAATCAAATTCCTTCACCAGTTCCTCCAGAGAGAAAATCTCCCGGTTATCCTGGGGGCACCAGCCAAGCAACGCCACATAATTGACAATAGCCTCTGTCACAAAGCCCTGCTCCAACAGATCTTCAAAGGAAGAATGGCCGCAGCGCTTGCTCAGCTTCTTTTTCTCCTCGTCTGTGATCAAAGGACAGTGAATATACACCGGCACCTCCCAGCCAAAGGCCTCATAGAGACGATTATACTTAGGCGCAGAGGACAGATATTCATTTCCCCTTACCACATGGGTGATGCCCATAAGATGGTCATCCACCACATTGGCAAAATTGTAGGTAGGATAGCCGTCAGACTTAATAAGAATCATATCGTCCAGCTCAGAGTTCGGCACTTCAATCTCCCCGTAGATCTCATCCACAAATCTGGTCGTGCCCTCTCTCGGCACATTCTGACGGATCACATAGGGAACACCTGCCTCCAGTTTTGCTTCAATCTCCTCCTTAGACAGATGAAGGCAATGCTTATCATACACCACAATCTCCTTGCCGGCCACATTCTGGCGCAGAGACTCCAGACGCTCCTTATCACAGAAGCAGTAATAAGCCTCCCCTTTTTCAATCAGCTTCTTGGCATACTCCAGATAGATTCCGGCAGCCTGGCGCTCACTCTGAACGTAGGGTCCTACGCCCCCGTCCTTATCCGGCCCTTCATCGTGAATCAAGCCTGTCTTTGCCAGAGTGCGGTAAATAATATCTACTGCGCCCTCCACATAGCGCTCCTGATCCGTATCCTCAATTCTCAACATAAAGCAGCCATCCTCATGTTTGGCAATCAGATACGCATACAGTGCTGTTCTCAGATTTCCCACATGCATCCGCCCGGTGGGGCTGGGTGCAAATCTTGTTTTTACCTTAGACATTTTCTCATTCTCCTTCTATTTTCTATGATTAATGCGCAGTTCTGCCAGGGGAAGATCCTTGCTTCCCGATATGCGTCTGCGCGGCAAACACCTATCGAAATTCAATCCGCTTAGAAATACTCAGCGCCAAAGTCATCTCCGCCATCAAAAACAAGATGGAGGTGCCTCCGTAACTGACAAAGGGAAGCGTAATTCCCGTAGTCGGTATCAGATTAATCACCACCGCAATATTCAATACCACCTGCAGAGCAATGTGGATAAAGATCCCTGTGGCAATCAGAGAACCCAAAAGATCCGGAGCATTTCTCGCAATAAAAAACAGACGGTAAAGCAAAAAAATAAACAGCAGCATCACAATACCAGCTCCGAAAATCCCCAGCTCCTCACAGATAATTGAAAAAATCATGTCATTCTGCGCCTCCGGCACAGCGCCCAGCTTCTGAGTGCTGTTTCCCAGGCCCTTTCCAAAAAATCCTCCGGAACCGATGGCGTACAGCGCCTGCATGACCTGATAGCCGCCTTCACTGGCATGAGCCTCCGGATCCAGCCATACCATGATTCTTCGCAAACGGAAACTGTCGCTGGAACTTGACACCGTGCCTGCGATAACAAACACCACCAGACCAATCAGCACCGCTCCCCCCAAAAACATCCATAAAAATGGAGCCGTCTTTGGATGTACAATAAAAATCATAAGAACCGTGATGCCCGCAATGATCACTGCGGTACTTAAGTTCTCCGTGAATACATAAGTACAGAAAGAGGCCAAGGCTCCAAATCCCAACACTGTCAGGGACGCCTTCCTCTCCTGCATCTTATTTCCCATCTTTACAATCAGGCAGGGCAGAAACAAAATAACAGCCAGCTTGGCAAGCTCCGCAGGCTGAAAGGAGATGGGGCCGATATAGATCCACCTTCTGGCTCCATTGACCGTCCTTCCCACAAACTTAGTGGCCACCAGCAGCACTATGGAGATACCATAAATGTAAGGCGCAAACCTTGCATAAAAATGATAATCAAACTGAGAAAACACCAGCAGCAGCACAAAGGATCCAATACTGATCACCGCCTGCTTATTAAAATAGAAAGCATCATTCCCATTATAGTTCACTGCCGCCTCATAGGCGCTGGTGCTGTAAAGCATCACCAGGCCAAAGCAAGTCAGCAGAATAACTGCCGCCAGAAGATTATAATCATAATAATCCCGTCCAACGCCAGTCTTTTTCTTTCCCTGTATTTTCTGTAAGGCGGCACGCTCCTGCCGCCTTACTCTGTCTGCACTTCTTGCCATAATATCCTATACTTCAGCCTTTCAATTAAAACCATCTTACTGCGTACAGACTACTATAACACATTTTTTTTTACATTTCTACTTATTCTTCTTTATTTCCCGTATTTTCTTAAATTTCATGTCCGGAAACCTTATTTTCGGAAGTGGCAACGCCTTAATAAGCGCTTCTATTGCGCTCTTCTTCTACAATCTGCCTCATCTGTTCCCACTTGCGCTCCATGTCTGCCACCAGTTTAAACTGAGTACGGCTTCGATCCAGGTTCTGCCTTTCTCTGTGAATTGCAAAATAATGATCTCCATCCAGATAATCTGTAAGAAACCGCATCCCGCACTCTAAAGTCATGGTCTTAGCCCCCATAGGCAGCAGCTCCAGCTCTTTTTCAGTCAAGCCAGGACAGGCTTTCACAAAGCCTCTGGTATAAATTCGGAATTTTCCCAGATCAAGTTCTACCTTCGATAAATCCTGCTCATCTTCCTCTGCAGTGGACGCTCCATAGCGGATGGAATCCCCAAAATCATACAGACTCAGCCCAGGCATCACCGTATCCAGATCAATCACGCAAAGAGCCTTTCTGCTGTCCTGATCCAACAGAACATTGTTCAGCTTGGTGTCATTGTGTGTAACCCGCACCGGCAGCTCTCCCATCTCCCGCAGCTTCTGCAGGATTCCCATCTCCTTCTCTCTTTGAAGTACGAACTCGATCTCCTTCTGTACTTCCGGGGCTCTGCCCAAAGGATCCTTCTCCAAAACCTCATGAAAAATCCGATATCGATCCGGGGTATTATGAAAATTGGGGATCACCTCTGTCAGCTCCTCTGCCGGAAAATCCTTCAGCGTTTCCTCAAACCGCCCAAACGCCACTGCGCTTTCATAAAAATCCTCATTGCTCTCCGGCATCTGCAGACAAAGCGAATGCTCTACGTAGTCATAAACTCTCCAGTTTCCGGAAGGATCTGCCAGGTAGGTCTTTCCCTCCAGAGTTGGAATCAGCGTCAGTACCTGCTCCCCCTCTTTGGACCGTTTGGAAAGATGCTCTGTGACCATGGAAATATTTCTCATAAGCGGACTGGGATCCTTTGCCATATTTTCACTGATTTTCTGCATAATATACCGGTGCCCCTGTTCTGTTTCCACCAGATAGGTCTGATTGATATGGCCGCATCCATAGGGCTGGCAGCTCACTGGTTTTCCTTCAAATCGAAACTGGGCAAGCACCCATTCCAAAACTGTTCTTGCTGTCTGATTCATTGCAAATTCACATCCTTTTTCAGAAATTGAGTATAAAAATGAGTATAAAAAATAGAGACCGTTGAAAAACGCCGATATCTGGGGCTGCTGCAGTCTGCCACAGCCCCGCCGGATTCTTTATTCATCAACAGCCTCTACACAAGGTCATGTAATGCCCCTTATTTGCCGTAGGTATTTGCCATATACTCTTCCACAGTATCAGCAGTTACTGCTGTAGGCGGAAGGGGAGTGTATCTTTCTACGGTTTCGCCCTTTAGCAGATCGATACAGCAGTCAACCAGAAGGCGCGCATGCTCTTTTCCGCCGCCAAGGCCAATAGAGCCCTTCAAAGGATCGCCATTCTTAATATTTGCACACTCTTGCTCTGTAGCGTCCACGGAAAACAGCAGATAATCGTCCCACTCTTCTTCCGGAACAGCCGTCTTAATGGCCTCATTGCCGCCAACTCCCACGCCTGCGGAAATACCCAAGATCACCCTGTTATCTGGATTTGCCTGCATGAAGTTTTCCGTCACTGCCACACCTTCCTCTGTGGAAAGCACTTCCTGGCTTCCCAGCAGCTTACTGTTTGGATAAAGCTCCAGCATAGCGGCCTCCACTGCATCCCCTTCCAAAACTCCAAGCTCAATGCTGGGGATATTCTCAAATACCCAGGTAAATTCACCTTCCGGATATTTTTCATCAATATAAGGCTTTGCCATCTCTACCAAAGCGCGGCCTGTAGCATCCGGATCCAAAGCCAGGTTGGTCTCTGCACCCTCAAAGTCTGTGGAGTAGGAAACCACACGGATTCCCTCATCCAATGCATCCTGCACTACATTTTCCACCGCCTTGGCATCAATGGGAAGAATAACAATGGCATCGCAGTCACTCATGATAAAGTTCTCAATCTGAGAGATCTGTTTCTGCGCATCCTGTCCGCAATCTACATAGGTAACATCGCACCCCAGCTCCTTACCATATGCCACTGCCTCCTCAACCAACTCTGCCCATACGGCATTCGACAGATTGTAGAAAGAGAAACCGATCTTGTAACTCTCTGACTCCTCTGCAAAAGCAGTCGTTCCCAGTGTCAGGCTCCCCAGCATTGCTGCCGCCAGAAGACCCATTCTTTTTTTGTTCATGTTGCTTCCTCCTTTAAAAAAATAATTTTATCTATCACCTTCCGCTCAGGAAGATGCTAAATACCCCATAAATTACCTTTTCCAAAAAATCACGCATTCTCTAAATTCATCATTCCAAATTAAGCATTCTCTGAGTTGATGGCTTTCAGTTTTTTAACCCGCTCAGCGCTGCGGCTCATGCTTGCATCATAGACCACGGCAATCAGAAGCAGTACGCCTTTTACCACCCACTGCCAGTAAGCGTTTACATTCATCAGAAGCATGCCGTTTTCCAAAAATCCCATAATCAGGACCCCTAAAATAGCCTGATACATAGTCCCTCTGCCGCCCAGGTTGCTGACACCGCCCAATACGCAAGCAGTGATTACATTGAACTCAAATCCAGCGCCGTTGGTGGAAAGTCCAGAATTGGTTCTGGATAACAGCAGAATTGCTGCGATAGCTGTAAGGAATGCAGAAAGCGTGTGAGCAATAATTTTAATAGTTCCTGTGTTCACTCCCGCCAGCTTTGCTGCCTCCTCGTTGCTTCCCACTGCATACAGATACCGTCCGTAGGGCAGTCTGGAAAGAACGAAATGGCCTACAATCATAATAATTACCATAATAATCAGAGAAATCGGAATCGGCCCGATGCTTCCCTGCCCCAGGACGCTGAAGCTCTCCGGAAAACCGTAGATCGGAATTCCATTGGAAAACAGGAAACTGATTCCATTTAATGCCTGAGATACGCCCAAGGTAATGATCATAGGATGTACGCCGGATTTTACAATAATCACGCCGTTAATAAAGCCGATCAAAACACCTACTAAAAGACTGATGCAGATTGCCAGCACCATAGGTACTCCCTGCTTTGCCATCAAAAATGCACACAATACATTGATCAATGACAGCTGATAGCCCTGAGACAAGTCAATACTTCCTGCGATCAGCAGAAGCGTCATACCCACAGAACAGATACCCAGAGTATTGATCTGACGGCTGACATTCAACAGATTTTTTACGTTTGTAAAGTTCGGAGCTGTGAAGCTGAATACGATAAACATCAGTACGAATACCATCAGCACTCCATATTTACTTATGATTGCAGATACACTTTTCTTTTCGCTCATTTCTCTCCACCCCCAGAGGAATATTTCAGTACGGTCTCCTGATTAAACTCTTCTGCACTCAGGGTTCCCGTATACCGGCCCTTGGCCAAAATGATCAGACGGTCTGACATGCCCAGCAATTCACTCATTTCAGAAGAAATCATAATAATAGACTTTCCTTCTTCCACCAGCTGCGTCATCAGCTTATAGATCTCTGCTTTTGCCCCCACATCAATACCGCGGGTAGGCTCGTCAAAAATCAGAATATCCGGGTTCGCTCCCAGCCATCTTCCCAAAATTACCTTTTGCTGATTTCCTCCGGAAAGATTTTTCACCTTCTGGGCCAGGTTTGGCGTCTTGATCTCCAAGGCATCCACCTGACTCTGGGCATAATCTTTCTGGGCTTTCCGGTCAATGGCAACACCTTTTGTCAGTTTCTTTATCGTCGAAAGGGTCAGGTTATCCAAAACGGTCATTCCTCCGATAATGCCATGGCGTTTCCGGTCCTCTGGAACCAGGGCAATCCCCTGCTTCACTGCATCTGCACAGGAGGCAGGTTTCATAGGTTTCCCTTTCAGATAAATTTCACCGCTCTGGATCGGATAATAACCAAACAGCATTTCACAAAGCTCTGTACGCCCGGCTCCGATCAGACCTCCAAGGCCCAGAATTTCTCCTTTGTGAAGCTCAAAGGAAATATTCTTCACTCCATTTCCGCAGAGATTCTTCACCTCCAAAACTACCTCATCTGTCTTGCAGTTCCTCTTGGGATAGGTCTGGCTTAAGGTACGTCCCACCATCATTTTGATCAGGTCATCCTTATCTGTGTCCTGAATATCCTTGGTCCCTATGTACTCTCCGTCCCTGAGAACAGAAACCCGGTCTGCCAGCTCAAAAATCTCTTCCATACGGTGAGAGATATAGATGATGGTAACTCCCTCTTTTTTCAAAGTCCTTACAATCTCCATCATAGCTGACACCTCATTTGTGGTCAGAGGAGCGGAAGGTTCATCCATAATTAAAATTTTAGCATTGGTGGAAATTGCTTTTGCAATTTCCACGATCTGCTGATAGCCTGTGGTAAGATCTTTTACATGAGACCTGGGATCCAACTTAATCCCCATCCGTTCAAAAATCTTCTCTGCTTCCAGGTACATGGCCTTTCGGTCAATCATAATCCCTTTCTTTTTGAAGTTTCCCATAAAAATATTTTCTGCAACTGTAAGGTGCGGATATGATGTCGGATGCTGATATACGGCTGCAATACCTGCCTCCTGGGCATCCTTCGGACCCTTGAAGTCAACCTTCTGTCCGTTCAGGAACATCTCACCTTCTTCTGCTTTATGTACACCGGTAATTACTTTAATGAAGGTAGATTTACCTGCACCGTTTTCGCCCATCAGTGCATGAACTGTTCCTGGTCTTAATGAAAGCTGTACATTATCCAACGCTTTTACACCAGGGAAAGATTTGCAAACACCCTTAAGCTCCAGT
>ENA-ORTM01002481-ORTM01002481.1-human-gut-metagenome-genome-assembly--contig:-NODE-2481-length-15008-cov-40.342473_pt1 | contig 15008 bp, 14 predicted proteins | sample MGYA00241909_ERZ509182 | MGnify/ENA primary metagenome ERZ509182 (study PRJEB26280, sample SAMEA2338855) | human gut metagenome | biome: human gut; feature: human-associated habitat; material: faeces...
CATCAATAACTATATAAATAGGTTTCTTTTCTCCAGTTTTTGTGTTCTTTTCTTTTGCTAAGGTTCTTAATCTTTGAATTATATCATTTATTTTTTTAGGAAGAAAAAAACCATGGAAATCATCACTAAATGAACTGTCATGGTACATCCCACTAGATCTATAATTATTACCTGTAGCTTGATATAGCTTTATATAGTCAGCCTTGTTCTTAAATATGGATTTAATTTGTGTATTCGCTTTTATTAGATATTCATTTATGAATTTTATCTTATCATCTATATCATGATCAGAGCTTTCATCTTTAGCTTTAATTTCTTTTAGTATAGATTCAAGATCATTAACTGTTGACTCTAGGACTCTTTGGTCATTACCTAACTCCGTCACTTCCCGAATAAATTTATTCAGCTTACCATCAAAGTCCTTTGATAAACACAATGTCAGTATGGAACTTGCTTGTATTTTTATAAATGGAACCCATGACACGGAAAAATATTTAAATAGAACCCGCTCTTTTCTTTCTTCATTCGACTTAGGGTAATCACCGTTAAATAGAGAATGCTTTATCTCACTTGATTCTGATGACAGTATATTAGAAACTGTTGAACAGCCTGACCCCGTCCTCCCTGTTAATCCTATAATTAGGAAATCATCATCTTCACTATATATTTTACTCAGTGCGTCATTATAAAAACCCATAAAATCTCCAGTAATAATGAAGGATTTAAAATAAAAAGCTCTACTTAGATGTTTTTATTATATAAAATACATCTCCATTCTTCATTAGTATATTACGAATCTGCAACTTTCACACACGATTTTTCATCGGATGTACTAATATTAGCAAGCGGAGCTTTCTTTTCCCAGACAGCTTCCATCCGCTGCATCGCGGCAACCCGTGCGTAGCCGATGTCGATTAAGTAATACATCACCCAGAGATACTCCCGTAACCTAAATCATCTTCAAAACGATATATATCTCTGACTTTCACGTATAGTACGACATCTCGCGGCACATGGCATACACGGACTCTTAAGCCACCTTAATCGCCTGATTCAGGGAATTCACTGCAGGCTTCTACTGCTCCAGCCCAGTTTGTTTTAACTCCTGCTCAACCTGAGTCAAAGCTGTACTAACTGATTTTTTGTCTGTCTCAGTCATGTTGCCGGAAGCACTGTCCAGCTCACGGATAACACCACTGGGCTTGTATTTGAAATCGCGTGACTATGAGCATTACGATCTTGATCCGCTGCACTGGAAGGATTATTACGACGTGTGGTTAACCCAGCAAAGGGCATTCTGAGGACTTGTGACGCAATCTACTGTCTTACCGTCTGGTGGAGATATTCCTTGCGATGCGCAAGAAGTTTAAAGGTGTCATTCCACCCAATAAATTCTGACCTGTTTCCAATTGATTAACACACTGTAAAGCGAGTAATGCCCCACGTCTGTATCACAATTGCTAACTTCCGTTTCTCGCACAGAGAGGACCTTCAGTTCAGTCCGATGGTCTGCTCTGTGCCAAAAGCGGACGTTAAGCTTACCAACTCATATTTTAAGGTCATAGGTGCGTATAAACGAAGTGCCGCGCTTAGGAGTAGTGAATTTACAGACTTACAAAATCATTTATTTCAGGCCAATTTATGTAATGGCATAATCAGGTTGGTGAAAGAGAGGGCGGAAATGGATAAAAAATTTAAAAATCAGATAGTAGATAGCGATATTGCACTTTTATTGCTTAAACACAGGAAGGCTCGCAATTTGACTGTAACAGAGCTTGCTCAACGATCGGGCGTCAGTCAGGCCATGATTAGTAAGATTGAACGAGGCATCTCCAGCCCTAGTGCAACTATCCTTAGCCGCCTGGCCAACGCCATGAATGTAACGCTATCTAAACTCTTTGCAGAGCTTGAGCAACATCAGAATTCCCTGGTTCGTGTTGCTCATCAGCAACAGCACTGGACGGATGAGCAATCAGGCATCACCCGTTGGTCTTTGTCTCCTGCGGGGGCATGCCCGGAACTGATCAAAGTTGAAATCCCTGCAATGGGTGAGCTGACGATACCCGCCTCCGCAAATGAGCATCTTTCCGGGCAAACGCTTTGGATGATGAGTGGCAGCCTTGATTTTCGAGTCAAAAATCAGACCCATCATTTACGTGCCGGTGACTGTCTTGCCCTTACCTTTGCAAGCGAGTACCAAATGAGCAATCCAGATAGTGAGCAGAGCTGTTCTTACATCGTGGCTTTTAGCCAAAAAAATCAATGATATCTTCTTTGCCACATTGGTTACATGTTATTGGCCATTCTCAGATGCAACAAGGGGTATGGCCTTCCCTGATTATCCAGCTCGGAACGCCCTGATACCTGAAAACCCATATGCTGATAAAACCCTACAGCCTGCTGGTTTTGTTCATTTACATCAACGCTTAGCTCTGGATGCAGCGCCAGTGCATGAGAGATCAAACGTTTTCCGACGCCAAGTCCGCGAGCAGAGCCTGCTACAAAAAGTGCCTCCAGATGCCCCTCATGCAAAAACATAAATCCTAGCGGTTGGTCATCCTGATTTGTTGCAACCCATACAGGAGTTTCTGAGAAAAAGCCGATAACTTCTTTTTCGATTTCTTGTCGGTCATGACCTGTAAGAAAGTCGTGGGTAGCATCCACTGAACTCTTCCAGATTTGTATGATCTCTGATGCTTCAGATGGTCGTGACATTCTGATATCTAACATTTTTCAACCTTAGAGAGAACTTTATTTTATGTAATAACGAACGAAAAGAGCTTACCTGAATTTACTATAGTGAAATGATATTCACAATAGTGCTTTCGGTTTCTATGCCTTATCAACGTGATGAGAAGTGCTAAGTTAGTCTGATCCTCTTTATCATCATCAACGACAATGTTCCTGAGCTTTATCACATTGAACTTCCGCTTCTCGCTCATAACAGACATTCACTACAGTTATGGCGGAAAGGTATGCATGCTGGGTGTGGGGAAGTCGTGAAAGAAAAGAAGTCAGCTGCGTCGTTTGACATCACTGCTATCTTCTTACTGGTTATGCAGGTCGTAGTGGGTGGCACACAAAGCTTTGCACTGGATTGCGAGGCTTTGTGCTTCTCTGGAGTGCGACAGGTTTGATGACAAAAAATTAGCGCAAGAAGACAAAAATCACCTTGCGCTAATGCTCTGTTACAGGTCACTAATACTATCTAAGTGGTTGATTCATAGTGACTGGATATGTTGTGTTTTGTCGCATTATGTAGTCTATTTTTTAGACGAAATATATTGTAATGCATTGATATTAATGATTTTTAATGTTTCACGTTCAGCTTTTTTATACTAACTTGAGCGAAACGGGAAGGTAAAAAGACAAAAAGTTGTTTTTAATACCTTTAAGTGATACCAGATGGCATTGCGCCATCTGGCAGAGTGATTAACTAAACATCGCAGTAATCGAGGCGCTTGCCAGAGAGTGGAAATGAACGTTAAACCCGACCATCGCGCCGCTGGCACCTTCATCGACATCAATACGTTCTATATCCAGCGCGTGAACGGTAAAAATGTAGCGATGAGTTTCGCCTTTCGGCGGTGCTGCGCCATCGTACCCGGTTTTACCAAAGTCGGTACGCGTCTGCAAAACGCCGTCTGGCATTGCTACCAGACCAGAGCCAAACCCTTGCGGTAATACGCGGGTATCAGCGGGTAAGTTAACAACTACCCAGTGCCACCAGCCGGAGCCGGTTGGCGCATCCGGGTCATAGCAGGTGACGACAAAACTTTTCGTTCCCGCAGGAACATCATCCCACGCCAGATGCGGTGAAATATTATCGCCATCGTAACCCATGCCGTTAAAGACATGACGATGCGGCAACTTATCGCCATCGCGCAGATCATTACTGATGAGTTTCATGAACCCTCCTTTCTAGTTTGCAGAAAGTGTAGCCAGAAACCCACACGCTGACTTCCCGTTATTGGCAAAAAAATGTTTCATCCTGCACCGCACGGTTAACCGCTGCGGTCAGACGCTGCAACTGTTGCGGGAGAATAATATAGGGCGGCATCAGGTAAATCAGTTTGCCAAAAGGCCGGATCCAGACACCCTGTTCGACAAAGAATTTTTGCAGCGCCGCCATATTCACCGGACGAGTTGTTTCGACTACGCCGATTGCCCCCAGCACGCGCACATCGGCAACCATTTCGGCATTACGGGCGGGGGCAAGTTGCTCGCGCAGCTGTACTTCAATATCCGCCACCTGTTGCTGCCAGTCGCCAGATTCGAGAATCGCCAGGCTGGCGTTTGCAGCCGCGCAGGCCAGCGGATTGCCCATAAAAGTTGGCCCGTGCATAAAGCAGCCGGCTTCGCCGTTACTGATGGTTTCTGCAACCTCGCGCGTGGTGAGTGTGGCGGAAAGGGTCATTGTGCCGCCGGTTAAGGCTTTACCGAGGCACAAAATGTCCGGCGCGATTTCTGCATATTCACAGGCAAACAGTTTGCCGGTACGACCAAATCCGGTGGCGATCTCGTCGGCAATCAGCAAGATACCTTCGCGATCGCACATTTTGCGGATTCGTTTTAACCATTCCGGATGGTACATGCGCATCCCGCCTGCGCCCTGGACAATCGGCTCAATGATCACCGCCGCGATTTCATGACGATGCGCCGCCATCAGGCGGGCAAAGCCCACCATATCGCGCTCATCCCATTCGCCATCCATGCGGCTTTGCGGGGCGGGAGCAAACAGGTTTTCTGGCAGGTAGCCTTTCCACAGACTGTGCATTGAGTTATCCGGATCGCACACCGACATCGCGCCAAAGGTATCGCCATGATAACCATTGCGGAAGGTCAGAAAACGCTGGCGCGCTTCGCCTTTGGCTTGCCAGTACTGCAACGCCATTTTCATCGCCACTTCCACCGCTACGGAACCGGAGTCCGCAAGAAAAACGCACTCCAGCGGTTGCGGCGTCATCGCCACCAGTTTGCGGCACAGCTCAATGGCTGGCGTATGGGTGATACCGCCAAACATCACATGCGACATGGCATCAATTTGCGACTTCATCGCCGCATTAAGCTGTGGGTGATTGTAGCCGTGGATCGCCGCCCACCAGGACGACATACCGTCAACCAGGCGTCTGCCGTCAGACAAAATTAGCTCGCAACCTTCGGCGCTCGCCACCGGATAAACCGGTAGAGGGGAGGTCATGGATGTGTATGGGTGCCAGATATGGCGTTGGTCAAAGGCAAGATCGTCCGTTGTCATAATCGACTTGTAAACCAAATTGAAAAGATTTAGGTTTACAAGTCTACACCGAATTAACAACAAAAAACACGTTTTGGAGAAGCCCCATGGCTCACCGCCCACGCTGGACATTGTCGCAAGTCACAGAATTATTTGAAAAACCGTTGCTGGATCTGCTGTTTGAAGCGCAGCAGGTGCATCGTCAGCATTTCGATCCTCGTCAGGTACAGGTCAGCACGTTGCTGTCGATTAAAACCGGAGCTTGTCCGGAAGATTGCAAATACTGCCCGCAAAGCTCGCGCTACAAAACCGGGCTGGAAGCCGAGCGGTTGATGGAAGTTGAACAGGTGCTGGAGTCGGCGCGCAAAGCGAAAGCGGCAGGATCGACGCGCTTCTGTATGGGCGCGGCGTGGAAGAATCCCCACGAACGCGATATGCCGTACCTGGAACAAATGGTGCAGGGGGTAAAAGCGATGGGGCTGGAGGCGTGTATGACGCTGGGCACGTTGAGTGAATCTCAGGCGCAGCGCCTCGCGAACGCCGGGCTGGATTACTACAACCACAACCTGGACACCTCGCCGGAGTTTTACGGCAATATCATCACCACCCGCACTTATCAGGAACGCCTCGATACGCTGGAAAAAGTGCGCGATGCCGGGATCAAAGTCTGTTCTGGCGGCATTGTGGGCTTAGGCGAAACGGTAAAAGATCGCGCCGGATTATTGCTGCAACTGGCAAACCTGCCGACGCCGCCGGAAAGCGTACCAATCAACATGCTGGTGAAGGTGAAAGGCACGCCGCTTGCCGATAACGATGATGTCGATGCCTTTGATTTTATTCGCACCATTGCGGTCGCGCGGATCATGATGCCAACCTCTTACGTGCGCCTTTCTGCCGGACGCGAGCAGATGAACGAACAGACTCAGGCGATGTGCTTTATGGCAGGCGCAAACTCGATTTTCTACGGTTGCAAACTGCTAACCACGCCGAATCCGGAAGAAGATAAAGACCTGCAACTGTTTCGCAAACTGGGGCTAAATCCGCAGCAAACTGCCGTGCTGGCAGGGGATAACGAACAACAGCAGCGTCTGGAGCAGGCACTGATGACCCCGGACACTGACGAATATTACAACGCGGCAGCACTATGAGCTGGCAGGAGAAAATCAACGCGGCGCTCGATGCGCGGCGTGCTGCCGATGCCCTGCGTCGCCGTTATCCAGTGGCGCAAGGAGCCAGACGCTGGCTGGTGGCGGATGATCGCCAGTATCTGAACTTTTCCAGTAACGATTATTTAGGTTTAAGCCATCATCCGCAAATTATCCGTGCCTGGCAGCAGGGTGCGGAGCAATTTGGCGTCGGTAGCGGCGGTTCCGGTCACGTCAGCGGTTATAGCGTTGCGCATCAGGCGCTGGAAGAAGAGCTGGCCGAGTGGCTGGGCTATTCGCGGGCACTGCTATTTATCTCTGGTTTTGCCGCTAATCAGGCGGTCATTGCCGCGATGATGGCAAAAGAGGACCGCATTGTCGCTGACCGGCTTAGCCATGCCTCATTGCTGGAAGCTGCCAGTTTAAGCCCGTCGCAGCTTCGCCGTTTTGCTCATAACGATGTCACTCATTTGGCGCGATTGCTTGCTTCCCCCTGTCCGGGGCAGCAACTGGTGGTGACAGAAGGCGTGTTCAGCATGGACGGCGATAGTGCACCACTGGCGGAAATCCAGCAGGTAACGCAACAGCACAATGGCTGGTTGATGGTCGATGATGCCCACGGCACGGGCGTTATCGGGGAGCAGGGGCGCGGCAGCTGCTGGCTGCAAAAGGTAAAACCAGAATTGCTGGTAGTGACTTTTGGCAAAGGATTTGGCGTCAGTGGGGCTGCGGTGCTTTGCTCAAGTACGATGGCGGATTATCTGCTGCAATTCGCCCGCCACCTTATCTACAGCACCAGTATGCCGCCCGCTCAGGCGCAGGCATTACGTGCGTCACTGGCGGTCATTCGCCGTGATGAGGGGGATGCACGGCGCGAAAAACTGGTGTCACTCATTGCGCGTTTTCGTGCCGGAGTACAGGATTTGCCGTTTACGCTGGCTGATTCATGCAGCGCCATCCAGCCATTGATCGTCGGTGATAACAGCCGTGCGTTACAACTGGCAGAAAAACTGCGCCAGCAAGGCTGCTGGGTCACGGCGATTCGCCCGCCAACCGTACCCGCTGGTACTGCGCGACTGCGCTTAACGCTAACCGCAGCTCATGAAATGCAGGATATCGACCGTCTGCTGGAGGTGCTGCATGGCAACGGTTAATAAACAAGCCATTGCAGCGGCATTTGGTCGGGCAGCCGCACTCTATGAGCAACACGCAGATCTACAGCGCCAGAGTGCTGACGTCTTACTGGCAATGCTCCCACAGCGTAAATACACCCACGTACTGGACGCGGGTTGTGGACCTGGCTGGATGAGCCGCCACTGGCGGGAACGTCACGCGCAGGTGACGGCCTTAGATCTCTCGCCGCCAATGCTTGTTCAGGCACGCCAGAAGGATGCCGCAGACCATTATCTGGCGGGAGATATCGAATCCCTGCCGTTAGCGACTGCGACGTTCGATCTTGCATGGAGCAATCTCGCAGTGCAGTGGTGCGGTAATTTATCCACGGCACTCCGCGAGCTGTATCGGGTGGTGCGCCCCGGAGGCGTGGTGGCGTTTACCACGCTGGTGCAGGGATCGTTACCCGAACTGCATCAGGCGTGGCAGGCGGTGGACGAGCGTCCGCATGCTAATCGCTTTTTACCGCCAGATGAAATCGAACAGTCGCTGAACGGCGTGCATTATCAACATCATATTCAGCCCATCACACTATGGTTTGATGATGCGCTCAGTGCCATGCGTTCGCTGAAAGGCATCGGTGCTACGCATCTTCATGAAGGGCGCGACCCGCGAATATTAACGCGTTCGCAATTGCAGCGATTGCAACTGGCCTGGCCGCAACAACAGGGGCGATATCCTCTGACGTATCATCTTTTTTTAGGAGTGATTGCTCGTGAGTAAACGTTATTTTGTCACCGCAACGGATACCGAAGTGGGGAAAACCGTCGCCAGTTGTGCACTTTTACAAGCCGCGAAGGCAGTAGGTTATCGGACGGCAGGTTATAAACCGGTCGCCTCTGGCAGCGAAAAGACCCCGGAAGGCTTACGTAATAGTGACGCGCTGGCGTTACAGCACAACAGCAGCCTGCAGCTGGATTACGCAACGGTAAATCCTTACACCTTCGCAGAACCCACCTCGCCGCACATCATCAGCGCGCAAGAGGGCAGGCCGATAGAATCATTGGTAATGAGCGCCGGATTACGCGCGCTTGAACAACAGGCTGACTGGGTGTTAGTGGAAGGTGCTGGCGGCTGGTTTACGCCGCTTTCTGACACTTTCACTTTTGCAGATTGGGTAACACAGGAACAACTGCCGGTGATACTGGTAGTTGGTGTGAAACTCGGCTGTATTAATCACGCGATGTTGACTGCGCAGGCAATACAACACGCCGGACTGACTCTGGCGGGTTGGGTGGCGAACGATGTTACGCCTCCGGGAAAACGTCACGCTGAATATATGACCACGCTCACCCGCATGATTCCCGCGCCGCTGCTGGGAGAGATCCCCTGGCTTGCAGAAAATCCAGAAAATGCGGCAACCGGAAAGTACATAAACCTTGCCTTGTTGTAGCTATCCTGTATTTGGTTAAATTGCGAGCGAGATCGCGTCTTCGATTGACTGCAATTTAACCAATTAAATTCTAAAATAATCACGAAAAAAATTTTACTTCCGCCTCATGCGGCGAATGTGGGAATTGCCCAGGCGGCGGGGGATAGGGGCTGGAGACAGTTATCCACTATTCCTGTGGATAACCATGTGTATTAGAGTTAGAAAACACGAGGCAAGCGAGAGAATACGCGGCTTGCACGCGAATTGGCGTTAAAGACGGCTCAAAGAAATATCTTTTATTTTTTAACTGGTTAGATAAATGCAATGGCAGTCACTGAACAGGCATCTCTTGCCATAAAACTGTCATCACTCATCTTGACAAATGTTAAAAAAGCCGTTGCTTTGGGGATAACCCGGTAAGGCCGGAGTTTTATCTCGCCACAGAGTAAATTTTGCTCATGATTGACAGCGGAGTTTACGCTGTAACAGAAATATTATGGTGATGAACTGTTTTTTTATCCAGTATAATTTGTTGGCATAATTAAGTACGACGAGTAAAATTACATACCTGCCCGCCCAACTCCTTCAGGTAGCGACTCATGAGTAAACCGTTCAAACTGAATTCCGCTTTTAAACCTTCTGGCGATCAGCCAGAGGCGATTCGACGTCTCGAAGAGGGGCTGGAAGATGGCCTGGCGCACCAGACGTTACTTGGCGTGACTGGCTCCGGGAAAACCTTCACCATTGCCAATGTCATTGCTGACCTTCAGCGCCCAACCATGGTACTTGCGCCCAACAAAACGCTGGCGGCCCAGCTGTATGGCGAAATGAAAGAGTTCTTCCCGGAAAACGCGGTGGAGTATTTCGTCTCCTACTACGACTACTATCAGCCGGAAGCCTATGTACCGAGTTCCGACACCTTCATTGAGAAAGATGCCTCGGTTAACGAACATATTGAGCAGATGCGTTTATCCGCCACCAAAGCGATGCTGGAGCGACGTGATGTGGTTGTAGTGGCGTCTGTTTCCGCGATTTATGGTCTGGGCGATCCTGATTTATATCTCAAGATGATGCTCCATCTCACGGTCGGTATGATTATCGATCAGCGCGCGATTCTGCGCCGACTGGCGGAGCTGCAATACGCTCGTAATGATCAAGCATTCCAGCGTGGTACTTTCCGCGTTCGTGGCGAGGTGATTGATATCTTCCCGGCAGAATCGGATGACATTGCACTTCGCGTGGAACTGTTTGACGAGGAAGTGGAACGATTGTCGTTATTTGACCCGCTAACCGGGCAGATTGTTTCCACCATTCCACGTTTTACCATCTACCCGAAAACGCACTACGTCACACCGCGCGAGCGCATCGTACAGGCGATGGAGGAGATCAAAGAAGAGCTGGCCGCCAGACGCAAAGTGCTGTTGGAAAACAACAAACTGCTGGAAGAGCAGCGGCTGACCCAGCGTACCCAGTTTGATCTGGAGATGATGAACGAGCTGGGCTACTGTTCGGGGATTGAAAACTACTCGCGCTTCCTCTCCGGTCGTGGACCGGGTGAGCCACCGCCGACGCTGTTTGATTACCTCCCTGCTGATGGGCTGCTGGTGGTCGATGAATCTCACGTCACCATTCCACAAATTGGCGGCATGTATCGCGGTGACCGGGCGCGTAAAGAGACACTGGTGGAGTACGGCTTCCGCCTGCCATCAGCGCTGGATAACCGTCCGCTTAAGTTTGAAGAGTTCGAAGCATTAGCGCCGCAAACCATCTATGTTTCGGCGACGCCGGGTAATTACGAGCTGGAAAAATCCGGCGGCGATGTGGTGGATCAGGTGGTGCGTCCAACCGGATTGCTTGACCCGATTATCGAAGTGCGGCCGGTGGCGACACAGGTTGATGATCTTCTTTCGGAGATTCGTCAGCGAGCGGCAATTAACGAACGCGTACTGGTCACCACACTGACCAAGCGAATGGCGGAAGATCTTACCGAATATCTCGAAGAACACGGTGAGCGCGTGCGTTATCTTCACTCAGATATCGACACCGTCGAGCGTATGGAGATTATCCGCGACTTGCGTCTGGGTGAGTTCGACGTATTGGTAGGGATCAACTTACTGCGTGAAGGTCTGGATATGCCGGAAGTTTCGCTGGTGGCGATCCTCGACGCTGACAAAGAAGGCTTCCTGCGTTCCGAACGTTCGTTGATCCAGACCATTGGTCGTGCGGCACGTAACGTTAACGGTAAAGCGATTCTCTACGGCGATAAGATCACCCCATCAATGGCGAAAGCGATTGGCGAAACCGAACGTCGCCGCGAGAAACAGCAGAAGTACAACGAGGAACACGGCATTACGCCGCAAGGCTTGAACAAGAAAGTGGTCGATATCCTGGCGTTGGGGCAGAACATTGCTAAAACCAAAGCGAAGGGCAGAGGAAAATCGCGACCGATTGTTGAGCCGGATAATGTGCCGATGGATATGTCGCCTAAAGCGTTGCAGCAGAAAATCCATGAGCTGGAAGGGTTGATGATGCAACACGCGCAGAATCTGGAGTTCGAAGAAGCGGCGCAAATTCGTGACCAGTTGCATCAGCTGCGTGAGCTGTTTATCGCGGCATCGTAACAGGATAGCGAAGAAGACTGATGACAAACGGAAAACAGCCTGATGCGCTACGCTTATCAGGCCTACATTTTCTCCGCAATATATTGAATTTGCGCGGTTTGTAGGCCGGATAAGGCGTTCACGCCGCATCCGGCATAAACAACGCGCACTTTGTCTTCAATAGGAAGCCGGAATTTTCCTTCGGATTTCCGTTAACCTAAAGCCTGTAACGCCTTTTCCAGCGCGTTATGTAACAACTGGCGGTCATGACGATACGGAATATCGCTGGCCTCCAGTACCTCCTGGATCACAATCCGCTCTTTCACCGCCGAGACATCCACTTTTGGCCCGACGATGACCGCATCAATGACCTTTTTACCAACATACTGCTCCATAATTGCCAGCTTGCTTTCCAGCTTCAAATTAGCAGCAGGTAAACTCAACTCACGCCCCAGATTGCCGATATAAACCATCGGCGCTGGCGTGCGGCGTAATGCCTGGGCGATTTCCTTCAGCAGCAGAATTGGCATCAGGCTGGTATAAAAACTGCCAGGCCCAATAATGATGAGATCCGCTTCATTGATAGCGTGAACCGCCTCACGCGTTGCGGGTACATTAGGCGTTAACAATAACTCTTGAATCGGCGTAGTTAACTGGTCGATATTGACCTCGCCGTAAACTTCATGCCCCTGATCGTCAATCGCCATCAGATCGACGGGATGCTCTGACATTGGAATCAAATGCGTATCCACTTTCAGCAGATTACGAATTAAATTGATGGCTTCCAGAGGCCGCACGCTAAGGTGATCCAGCGCCTTTAACATCAAGTTTCCGAGATTATGACCGGAAAGTTCGCCATTGCCGCCAAAACGGTATTCAAACATCGCGGAGGCGACGCTCGGTTCCGTTATCAGCTGGTTGAGGCAGTTGCGCATATCGCCCCAGGCAATGCCGCCTTCTGAACGGCGAATACGCCCCGTCGAGCCACCATTATCGGTGGTGGTGACGATACCCGTTAAACGAGAACCCAAAGACGAAAGTGATGAGAGAACGCGTCCCAGTCCATGCCCTCCGCCGAGAGCAACGACACGATCAAGATCAGCCAGCGTACGATTGCGCATATAGTTTCCTGGAGTCAGATTATCCGCGCTACAGTAGCGCAAATTGCGGGGAAACAGCAATTAACCTGCCAATATTGAGGATACAAACTATTTTCTTCTACCTCTAAAGGACGATGCACGCTATGCCTCCCTGATGATGTATATCAAAGTAAAACCGCCATTTTCCCTTATTCTGTAGCGAAATAGCACGATCATGACGCTATATACATGATTACATAGCGAAAGTGTGGATGGTAAAAATCTCATTTACACGCTAGTATCGGCATAACCACTAAACACTCTAGCCTCTGCACCTGGGTCAACTGATACGGTGCTTTGGCCGTGACAATGCTCGTAAAGATTGCCACCAGGGCGAAGGAAGAAATGACTTCGCCTCCCGTATCTGGAAAGGTGTACATGGCTTCACAACTGACTGATGCATTTGCGCGTAAGTTTTACTACTTGCGCCTGTCGATTACCGATGTGTGTAACTTTCGTTGCACCTACTGCCTGCCGGATGGCTACAAACCGAGCGGCGTCACCAATAAAGGCTTTCTTACCGTCGATGAAATTCGCCGGGTTACGCGCGCCTTCGCCAGTCTGGGCACCGAAAAAGTGCGCCTGACAGGCGGTGAGCCGTCTTTACGCCGCGACTTTACCGATATCATCGCCGCTGTGCGGGAAAACGACGCTATCCGCCAGATTGCGGTCACCACCAATGGTTACCGTCTGGAACGCGATGTGGCGAACTGGCGCGATGCGGGACTTACTGGCATTAACGTCAGTGTCGACAGTCTGGACGCCCGCCAGTTTCACGCTATTACCGGGCAGGATAAATTCAACCAGGTCATGGCGGGGATTGATGCTGCATTTGAGGCCGGTTTTGAGAAGGTCAAAGTCAATACCGTGCTGATGCGTGATGTTAATCATCACCAGCTCGACACCTTTCTGAACTGGATCCAGCATCGCCCTATCCAGCTGCGTTTCATCGAACTGATGGAAACGGGCGAGGGCAGCGAGCTCTTCCGTAAGCATCACATCTCTGGTCAGGTTCTGCGTGACGAGCTACTGCGTCGCGGCTGGATCCACCAATTACGTCAACGCAGCGACGGTCCCGCGCAAGTCTTTTGCCATCCAGATTACGCCGGAGAGATTGGCCTTATCATGCCGTATGAAAAAGACTTCTGCGCCACTTGCAACCGCCTGCGCGTTTCCTCCATTGGTAAACTCCATCTCTGCCTGTTTGGTGAAGGCGGCGTTAACCTGCGCGATCTGCTGGAAGACGATACCCAGCAACAGGCGCTGGAAGCGCGTATTTCAGCGGCGCTGCGGGAGAAGAAACAGACCCATTTCCTGCATCAAAACAACACCGGTATTACGCAAAACTTATCGTACATTGGCGGCTAAAACGTCAAAAGGAGAGATCAGATGAGTCAGGTAAGCACTGAATTTATCCCGACCCGTATTGCTATTCTTACGGTTTCTAATCGTCGCGGTGAAGAAGACGATACCTCCGGTCACTATCTGCGCGATTCGGCGCAAGAAGCGGGCCATCACGTTGTCGATAAAGCCATTGTGAAAGAAAACCGCTACGCTATTCGCGCTCAGGTATCTGCGTGGATCGCCAGCGACGATGTACAAGTGGTATTGATTACGGGTGGTACTGGCCTGACGGAAGGTGATCAGGCTCCCGAAGCATTGCTGCCGTTGTTCGACCGTGAAGTTGAAGGTTTTGGTGAAGTGTTCCGGATGTTGTCTTTTGAAGAGATTGGCACTTCCACGTTGCAATCTCGTGCGGTAGCGGGCGTCGCCAACAAAACGCTGATTTTCGCCATGCCGGGTTCGACCAAAGCGTGCCGTACCGCATGGGAAAATATCATCGCGCCGCAGCTGGATGCCCGTACGCGTCCGTGTAATTTCCATCCACATTTGAAGAAATAAGTATGTCGCAACTGACCCATATCAACGCCGCTGGCGAAGCGCACATGGTGGATGTCTCCGCCAAAGCGGAAACCGTGCGTGAAGCGCGGGCGGAAGCCTTTGTCACCATGCGCAGCGAGACGCTGGCGATGATTATTGATGGTCGCCACCACAAAGGCGACGTATTTGCCACTGCGCGTATTGCCGGTATTCAGGCGGCAAAACGCACCTGGGATCTGATCCCGCTGTGTCACCCGCTGATGCTCAGCAAAGTTGAAGTCAATTTACAGGCCGAGCCGGAGCACAATCGGGTGCGTATAGAAACCTTATGCCGCCTGACCGGGAAAACCGGTGTCGAAATGGAAGCGTTAACCGCGGCCTCCGTGGCGGCGCTGACCATTTATGACATGTGCAAAGCGGTGCAAAAAGATATGGTGATTGGTCCGGTACGTTTGCTGGCGA
>ENA-ORTM01002488-ORTM01002488.1-human-gut-metagenome-genome-assembly--contig:-NODE-2488-length-14967-cov-4.488801_pt1 | contig 14967 bp, 7 predicted proteins | sample MGYA00241909_ERZ509182 | MGnify/ENA primary metagenome ERZ509182 (study PRJEB26280, sample SAMEA2338855) | human gut metagenome | biome: human gut; feature: human-associated habitat; material: faeces...
GGTGCAGCGTCGCTTTGGTCAACGACCGCCCGGTGCTGGGCGGCAACAACAGCTCCGAAATCCGCGTGCATCTGGGCGGCGTCATCGAGCTTGGCCCCAACGAGGGACTGGGCCGCATGATCCGCGAATTCGGCCACTCGCGCGAAGGCAACGCCCGACCGGCCGAAAACTACGAGGACGCGAAGAAAAGTGCGTTCATCGCCGGGGAGCAGAACGTGAAGCTGTTCTCCAGCTGCCGCGCCGTAGCGGTGAACAAAGAGGGCGGCCGGATAAAATCCGTAATCGTCCGCCACATCGAAACCGGGGAGGAGACGACGCTCGAAGCGCCGCTTTTCGCCGACTGCACGGGCGACGGAACCGTCGGATTCCTGGCCGGAGCCGACTACCGCATGGGCCGCGAGAGCCGCGACGAATTCGGCGAAACGCTGGCGCCCGAAACCGCCGACCGGATGACGATGGGTTCGTCCGTCCAATGGTATTCGGTCGACACGGGCCGCAAAACCTCGTTCCCGACGTTCAGCTACGGCGTGGAGTTCAACGCCGAAAACTGCGAGCGGGTGACGATGGGCGAATGGAAATGGGAGACGGGCATGAACCTCGACCAGATCCGCGATTTCGAACGCATCCGCGACTACGGCCTGCTGGTGATCTATTCGAACTGGAGCTTTCTCAAGAACGGCCTGAAAGACAATGCCAAGTACCGCAACCGCGAGCTGGGCTGGGTGGCCTATGTGGCCGGCAAACGCGAATCGCGGCGGCTTCTGGGCGACTACGTCCTCAAACAGGACGACATCGACAAGAACGTCTTCCACGAAGACGCCTCGTTCACCGCGACGTGGGACATCGACCTGCATTTTCCCGATTCGCTCAACTCCGTGCGCTTCCCGGGCCGGGAGTTCAAGGCCGCGACCAAACACATCCACATCTATCCCCATGCCGTGCCTTACCGGTGTCTCTACTCCCGCAACGTGGACAACCTGTTCATGGCCGGGCGGAACATCAGCGTGACGCACGTGGCCCTCGGAACGGTGCGGGTGATGCGCACGACGGGCATGATGGGCGAGGTGGTCGGCATGGCAGCCTCGCTGTGCCGCAAATACGACGCTTCGCCCCGCCTGATCTACCAGAAACACCTCGGAGAACTCCGCAGGCTGATGCGCGAAGGCGTCGGCAGAAAAGAGGGGCTTCCCGATAACCAGAAATTCAACACGGGCGGTTCTCTGAAAGCGCCCCGCGCACTGCGCAACGACTGAAAACGACAATGAAAAAACTACTGACACTGCTGCTTGCGCTGCCCCTCGCATGGGGACACGCCGCAGCGCAGGAGAACGCGAAATATACGATCCTCCTCACCGGGGCCTCGTTCGCCTCGCCGCAGAACGGCTGGTTCGAAATCGGCTGCCGGCAACTGGACGCCCGGGCTATCAACCGGGCCATCGGCGGCGAGTCGATCGCCGACACGGCCAATCGGATGGCCGAGGGCACGCTCTGGAACGCCGGGGAGCTGGACGAGATGGATGCGCTGGTCATCATGCAGGTCCACAACCGCGACGCCTCGGCCACGGGCGGTCTGAAAGAGAAGTACACCGATTACACGACGCCGTTCGACCGAAGCAACTACGCCGCGGCGTTCGATTACGTCATCAAACGCTACCAAAGCGAGTGTTACGCCCTGAAGGACGACCCGAAATCGAAGTACTACGGCACGAAATCGGGTAAACCCGCCGTCATCGTCCTCTGCACCGACTGGCACGACGCGCGGACGACCTACAACGCCGCCATACGGCGCCTCGCCGCACGGTGGGGCCTGCCGCTCGTGGAGTTCGACAGGAACATCGGCTTCTCGAAAGACACTCCGAACCCGGCCACCGGGACCCAGCAGAGCCTGCTCCACGCCCAGGACACGCAAACCATCGAAGGCGTCGCCTACGGGTGGCATCCCCAGCGGGGCCAAGACAAATACATCCAGCAGCGGATGGCTGCGATCTTTACCGACACGATGCGCAGAATCCTGCCGGCAAAATAGAATCCCGACCATGAAACACACACTCCCGATACTGTTCACGATGCTGCTCTGCGGCACGTCCGCCTTCCCGCAGGAGGGCTGTTACAGCCGTTTGCAGAACGACACCCTGACGATCGGCAACTCCCGGATCGAACGCCGGTTCGTCTGGAACGGCGGCAACCTGATGACGCAGAGCCTGACCGACTTTTCGTCAGGACAGGTGTGGACTTCCCGTTCCCTGACGCCCGACTTCAAGGTCGCGGGCGATACCCGAAGCACCGGCGGACGCTGCTCGACGAAACGGATCGCCGAAACCGACATCCATCCGGCGCGGCTGGAAATCACCGTGGAATTTTCGCTGGGAACGCTCGACGTACGGCGGATTTACCGCATCTGCGCCGACACTCCGGCGATCGCCTGCGACACCTACCTCAAAGGCAGCGCCGCACAGCTTCCCGAGAGCCGGGCGGTCAACGCCGCCGACCGCAAGAACATCGAATCGACCGCCGACATGCAGTCGCAGCCGGTCGCCGCGACCCTCGACCGGTTCAACCCCGGCGGGTTCCACTGGCACACGCGGATCGTGGAGTTCCAGGACGTCACGGACTGGAACAACAACCTGGTCTTCGAAACCGACGTCATTCCCTACCGGAAAAACAGCTACCGGGGCAACCTGCTCTTCGCCCGCAACGCCGAGAACGGCCGCGGATTCTTCTTCCTGAAGGAAGCCCCCGGTTCGGGCGTGCAACTGGCCTATGGCGGCGGGGACTTCACGGCGGAGTTCGGCGATTTCACGGTGACGGGACTGGGCGTGACGGAGAAGGACCTCCGCGAAGGGGAGTGGGTGAAAGCCTACGGATGCGTCCTCGGAGTCTGGTCGGGCGGAGAACTCGAACAGTTGACGGCCCTGCGGAGCTACCAGAAAAATTTACGGAAGCTGCTTCCCGGACGCGACGAGATGGTGATGATGAACACATGGGGCGACCGCAGCCAGGACACGAAGGTGAACGAACGGTTCTGCCTGGCCGAGGTCCGCAAGGCCGCGCATCTGGGCATCACGCATTTCCAGATCGACGACGGCTGGCAGGTGGGCAAAAGCCCCAACTCCGCCGTGGCGAAGGGGTCGTTCAAAAACATCTGGGACAATCCCGACTACTGGAAACCCGACCCGGAGAAATACCCCCGGGGATTGCACCCTGTCGTGGAGCTGGGCCGGGAACTGGGCGTGGAGATCTGCCTCTGGTTCAACCCGAGCGTACAGGACGGCTATGCCGACTGGGAGAAGGACGCGCAGGCCCTCGTCGGTCTCTACGACGAGTACGGCATCCGCACGTTCAAGATCGACGGACTGGCAATCCCCGACAAACGCTCCGAAAGCAACCTGCGGCGGCTGTTCGACCGCGTGCTGGAGCGGACGGGCGGCCGAGTGGTCTTCAACCTCGACGCCACGGCCGGACGCCGCGGAGGCTACCACATGTTCAACGAGTACGGCAACATCTTCCTCGAAAACCGTTACACCGACTGGCAGAACTACTACCCCTACTGGACGCTGCGCAACCTGTGGATGCTCTCCAAATACGTTCCCGCGGAGAAGCTCCAGATCGAGTTCCTCAACAAATGGCGCAACACGGAAAAATATGCCGGCGACCCGTTCGCCCCGGCCAATTACAGTTTCGAATACCTCTTCGCAACGACCATGACCGGACAGCCGCTGGCCTGGATGGAGGCGAGCGGACTGCCCGAAGAGGCGCTGGGCATCGGCGCGCTGATCGAACGCTACAAAGAGGTGCAGCACGATTTCCACCGCGGAGTGATCCTCCCCGTGGGCGACGAACCGTCGGGCCGCTCGTGGACCGGATTCCAGTCGGTCGACGGCGAGCGGGGCTACCTGATCTTCTTCCGCGAGCAGAACCCCGACCGGAAGGCCCGGATCGAAACATGGCTCCCCGAGAACTCGAAAGTGCGCCTCACGCCGGTGCTGGGGAGCGGGAAGGCCGCCGTGCAGAAGACCGGACGCCGCGGAACGCTGGAGGTGGAACTTCCCGCGCCCAACGACTACACGATGTACCGCTACGAACTGATCCGCTGACGAACCACAAATCCTGATAACAATGAAAACACCGATAAAATTCATCCTGTCATTTGCTCTGCTGCTGCTCGCGGCGGCCGACATCGCAGCCCAGGAGCTGATCACCAACGTTTACGGACGCGACGTGCAGTCGCTCAACGGAAAGTGGGACGCCATCGTCGATCTCTACGATCAGGGCCGCAAAAACAAGATCTACCTCAACCGCAGGCCGGAGGGAAAGACCGATTTCTACGAATATTCGTTCGACAACGGCCTGCGGCTCGACGTTCCCTCGGACTGGAACTGCCAGATGCCCGAGCTGAAATACTACGAAGGCACGGTGTGGTATGCCCGGCGGTTCGACGCCCCCGAGCAGACCGGCCGGCGGCAGTTCCTCTATTTCGGAGCCGTCAGCTACCGCTGCCGGGTCTACCTCAACGGCGAGGAGATCGGCGCCCATGAAGGCGGATTCACACCCTTTGAGATCGAGGTGACGGGCCGCCTCAGGCCCGAAGGCAACTTTCTGGCCGTGGAGGTCAACAACACCCGCACCACAGACGCCATCCCGGCGATGGCCTTCGACTGGTGGAACTACGGCGGCATCACGCGCGACGTGATGCTCGTCAGCGTGCCCGACGCCTTTATCCGGGACTATTTCATCCGCCTCGGCAAGGATTCCGACGACCGGATCGACGCCGATGTGCAGCTGGCGGGCGCCGCTGCCGGAACGGCCGTACGGATCGAGATTCCCGAACTGAACGTAGACCGGACCGTCACTGCCGGAGCGACCGGTACGGCCTCGGCGTCGTTCCGGGTCAGGAGACTGCAACGCTGGTCCCCCGCCGATCCGAAACTTTACCGGGTGATCGTCTCCACGGACCGCGACCGGGTGGAGGAGTCGATCGGGTTCCGCAATATCCGCACCGAGGGCGAAGAGATCGTCCTCAACGGCTCGCCCGTGTTCCTCAAGTCGATCTCGTTCCACGAAGAGATCCCCCAGCGCATGGGCCGGGCACACTCCGAGGCCGACGCCGTGATGCTGCTCAGCGAGGCCAAGGCACTCGGCTGCAACATGATCCGTCTGGCGCACTACCCGCAGAACGAACATATCGTCCGGCTGGCCGAAAAGATGGGCTTCCTGCTCTGGGAGGAGATTCCCATCTGGCAGGGCATCGACTTCGCCAACGACCCAACCCGCGAAAAGGCGGGCCGCATGATCCGCGAGATGGTCACGCGCGACAAGAACCGCTGCGCCCTGACGTTTTGGGGCGTGGCCAACGAGACGCAGCCTTCCGGGCCGCGCAACGCCTTCCTGCGCCACCTGATCGCATGCTGCCGGGAGATCGACGACACGCGCCTGATCGTTGCGGCGTTCGATCTGGTGCGTTTCGACCGCCAGCGGCAGCTGTTCGTCATGGACGACCCGTTCATCGGGGAACTGGATGTCGTGGCCATCAACAAATACATGGGCTGGTATCACCCGTGGCCCCTCACGCCCGACAAGGCGGTGTGGGACGTGGCGCGCGGCAAACCGCTGATCATCTCCGAATTCGGCGGCGAGGCGCTCTACGGCCAGCACGGCCCGGCCGATGTGGCCAGTTCGTGGAGCGAGGAGTATCAGGAGGCCCTCTACCGCGACAACCTGCGCATGTTCGAGAACATCCCCAACCTGCGGGGCGTGTCGCCGTGGATTCTGTTCGACTTCCGCTCGCCGTTCCGCTTCCACCCCGCCAACCAGGAGGGCTGGAACCGCAAGGGGCTGGTTTCCGATCAGGGATACCGCAAGAAAGCGTGGTATCTGATGAAAGCCTATTACGACAAACATTAAAAGAAGATGAAGAAGTTTTTGACATACACGCTTCTCGGCGTCCTGCTCGCAGGCTGCGCCGGAGGCGGGCGGGAACCGCTGGAGACCGTCGTGGACAAGGCGCTGGCCGGCGCCGAGCGGCAGACGCTGCTGATGGCCGAGAAGTACAGTGCGCGCGAAGGCCGCCTGCCGCGCACGTGGGAGAACGGCGAGGACGTCTCGTCGGATTCGCGCTGGTGGTGCAGCGGCTTTTTCCCGGGCGTGCTGTGGTACGTCTACGAGAACGGCCGCAACCCCCGGGTGCTGAAGTACGCCCGGATGTTCACCGCACGCGTCGAGCGGGAAAAACACACCACCGACAACCATGACGTGGGGTTCATGCTCTATTGCAGTTTCGGCAACGGACTGCGCCTCACGGGAGACAAGTCCTACGAGGAGGTGCTGCTCACCGGGGCGCGCTCGCTGGCGACGCGCTTCAAACCCGAAGTAGGGCTGATCCGCTCGTGGGACCACAACCGCGACAAATGGCAGTATCCGGTCATCATCGACAACATGATGAACCTCGAACTGCTGATGTGGGCCGCCGACCGTTCGGGCGACAAGTCGCTGCGCGACATGGCCGTATCGCATGCTGACAAGACGCTGAAACACCATTTCCGCCCCGACTTCAGCTCCTGCCACCTGGTCTCCTACGACACGATCTCGGGACAGCCCCATCTCAAGCAGACCCATCAGGGCCTCTCCGACTCCTCGGCCTGGAGCCGCGGACAGGCATGGGGACTCTACGGCTACACCTGCATGTACCGCCTCACGGGCGACGCCCGCTACCTCGAACAGGCCCGCGGCATCGCCGGATTCCTCATCAACCACAGGAACATGCCCGCCGACGGGATTCCCTACTGGGATTTCGACGCTCCGGCCCTCGCCTCCACGCCGCGCGACGCATCGGCTGCCGCAATCATGGCCTCGGCACTGGTCGAGCTGAGCGGCTTCGTGCCCGCAGCCGAAGGGGAGCGGTACATGGCTTTCGCCGAAAAGCAGATCCGCACGCTGGCCTCGCCCGAATACACCGCTCCGGCGGGTGAGAACGGAGGCTTCATTCTCCGGCACAGCACGGGAGCCTATCCCTTCTCCTCGGAGGTCGACGTGCCGCTCACCTACGCCGACTACTATTATCTGGAGGCGCTCACGCGCATCAAACGCCGATTGCAGCCATGACCGCCGTGAAAAAATACGCGCTGCTGTCGCTCTGCGGCCTGACCCTGTTCTGCGCCCGGGCGCAGATGCCCGCGACAAACTACGACGAATCGCAGGTTCCGGCCTACACGCTGCCCGACCCGCTGACAACCATCGCCGGCAAAAAGGTGACTGACGCCGAAACGTGGACTTCGGAACGCCGTCCCGAACTGCTGTCGCTGTTCGAAAGCGAGGTCTACGGAAAAGCCCCCGGCCGCCCCGAGGGACTGCATTTCGAGGTCTTGAGCGAGGACCGCTACACGCTGGGCAACATGGCCACCCGCCGGGAGATCGCCGTCTATTTCACCGAGAGCGACGCACATTTCATGACCATCCTGCTCTATATCCCCAACAAACGCACCGACGCCGTTCCGGTCTTTCTGGGGCTGAATTTCAAGGGCAACCACACGATCTGCGACGACCCGTTGATTACGGAGTCCGTTTCGCGCATGAAGCCGCGCGAAGAGGGCGGCAGCGAAGTCCGCGCAAAAGGGTTCCCGCGCGCCGCGGCGGCATCGCGGTGGCCGGTCGAGATGCTGATCGCCAACGGCTACGGCCTCGCCACGATTTACCGCGGCGACATCGACCCCGACTACGACGACGGCTTCCAAAACGGCGTTCACCCGCTCTTTTACCGCGAGGGGCAGACCAAACCGGCCCCCGATGAATGGGGCACGATCGCGGCCTGGGCCTGGGGCTTGAGCCGCGCGATGGACTACCTCGAAACCGACGAGGATGTCGATGCCTCCCGCGTGGCGGTCATCGGGCATTCGCGGCACGGCAAAACGGCCCTTTGGGCCGCAGCCGTCGATCCGCGCTTCGCCATGGCCGTGTCGAACGACTCGGGATGCGGCGGCGCGGCGTTGTCGCGGCGTTGTTACGGCGAAACCGTAGCCAGGATCAACAGCCTCTTCCCGCATTGGTTTTGCGGGAACTTCAAACAGTATTCGGGCAACGAGGCGGCTTTGCCCGTCGACCAGCACGAACTGATTGCGCTGATAGCCCCGCGCCCGGTGTATATCGCCAGCGCTGTCGAGGACCGTTGGGCCGATCCGAAAGGCGAGTTCCTCGCGGGGGTCCACGCCACGCCGGTCTACGAGTTGTTCGGCCTGGTGGGACTTTCGGGAACGGAACTGCCCCAAACCGACGCGCCCGTGCTGTCGGGACACATCGGCCACCACGTCCGTTCGGGCGACCACGACATCACGCTCTACGACTGGCGGCAATTCGTGAAATTCGCGGACAAACACCTGAAACGATAATCTAAAACAACACCATACATGAAAAACCGGTTTATAAAACTGCTTCTCGCGGCCGTGCTGTTGGGCTCCCTCTCCCCGGCGGCCGCCCAGACCCGCGAAATGGACCTCTCGGGAGAGTGGAGGTTCCAGACGGACGTGATGGATTTCCGCAGGGGATCGCTTTCGCCGCGCTACAACCACCAACTCCAGGAGACCATCATGCTCCCCGGCATCACCGACGACTACAAAATCGGCTACAAATCACCCTACCGCCATGTCGACCGCCTGACGCGCGTCTACGAGTACATGGGTCCGGCGTGGTATCAGCGCGACATCGAGTTCCCGGCCGACTGGAAGGGCAAGTGCATCTTCCTCTATTTCGAGCGCACCCACTGGCTCAGCTCGGTATGGGTCGACACCAAGGAGGTGAGCCGACTGGACTACATCAGCGTCCCCCACAACCACGACCTGACGGATTTCGTCACCCCGGGCAAGACGCACCGCATCACGGTGTGCATCGACAACCGGTTCCAGTACAACACCCACAAATGGAACCACGCCCACACGGAGTTCACGCAGATCAACTGGAACGGCATCCTCGGCGAGATGAAACTCGTGGCCGTAGACCCCGTTTACATCGACGACATGCAGCTGTATCCCGACCTCGCGACGAACAGCGTCGACGTGCGCCTGAAGATCGACAACCGCACGAAAAAGCCTTTCGAAGGAAAGGCGCTGCTCACCGTCTCGGGCAACGGCCTGCACGTAACGAAGGAGGTACCTGTCGGCAGCGAAGCGGAGGAGATGGACCTGACCGAAACCGTCGCGCTGGGCCGGGAGGCGAAACTCTGGGACGAATTCAACCCGAACCTCTACACCGTGGAGTGCACGCTGCTGACCGGCACCGGAAAAGAGTCCTTCGAACATAAGAAGTCGGCGACGTTCGGCATGCGCGAAGTGGCGCAGGGCCGCAACCACATCCTGCTCAACGGCCGGCCGCTCCACCTGCGCGGAACCGTCGAGAACGCCGTGTTCCCGAAAACGGGCCACGCCCCGGTCTGCGACGCCGAATGGGAGCGTATCATGCGCATCGTCAAGGACTACGGACTGAACCACATCCGTTTCCACTCGTGGTGCCCTCCCGCCGCGGCTTTCCGCATGGCCGACCGCCACGGCGTCTACCTCGAAGTCGAGATGCCCATGTGGGGCAAGGACGCCGAGCCGGACGAAGCGCGCTACGACTTCTTCCGCCGCGAGATGCGCGCCATCCTCAAGGAGTACGGCAACCACCCCTCGTTCGTCCTCTACTGCAACGGCAACGAGATCACCGGCAACTTCGACTTCATCGAGGAGCTGACCGCCGACGGCCGCAAACTCGACACGCGGCATCTGTACAGCGGTTCGACGGCCCGCACGCGCGTCCCGTCCGACCAGTATTACGTCTCGCAGCAGACCAACAAAGGCCCCGTGAAGGTCTACGAGGGACGGCCCTCGACCGACTGGGACCGCAGCAAGGAGTCGGACGTGGACGTTCCGGTAATTTCCCACGAGTCGGGCCAGCGGTGCGTCTATCCCGACTTCCGCGAGATCGGGAAATACACGGGACCGGTCGAGGCCCGAAACTTCGAACTGTGGCGCGAGATGCTCACCGCCAACGGCATGGGCGATCAGGCCCACGACTTCTTCCGGGCCTCGGGCGCGCTGACCGTCGTGGAGTACAAGGCCGTGATCGAGGCGCTGCTCCGCTCGTCCAAATCGGCCGGATTTCAGCTCCTGTCGCTCAACGACTTCCCGGGCCAGGGTTACGCCCCGGTGGGTGTGCTCGATCCGTTCTGGGACTCCAAGGGCCTGGTGACGCCCGAGGATTGGCGGGCCTTCTGCGCGCCGACCGTGGCGCTGCTCCGCTACCCGAAAAGCGCCTGGTTCGAAGACGAAACCTTCACGGCAAAGGCCGAGGTCTACAACTTCGGCGCGGCGGCGCTCAAAAATGCGAAAATCCGCTGGTCGATCACCGACGGCAGCGGGAAAGCCATCGCCAAGGGCAGTCTGAAATCGCAGACCGTAGGCACCGACGGCGTGTTCCCCGTCGGGGAGTTCTCCGCTCCGCTCGGCAAGGTGCGAGGCCCGCAGAAGCTGACCGTGCACCTGAACGTCGGTGAAAAGACAAGCAACAGCTGGGACATCTGGGTCTATCCGCGCAACGCACAGCTGATGCAGTCGGATACGGAGGTGCTCTACACGACGGAGTTCGGCGAGCAGGCCAAACAGCACCTCGCCGCGGGGAAGAAGGTCGTCCTGACCCCCGCGCCGAACAAGGTCAAGGGGCGCAAATCGACCTTCCACAACCATTTCTGGAACCCGATCATGTTCGCCTGGGCGCCGATGACCATCGGCTGTCTGATTCACGCCGAGGAACCCGTGTTCGCCGACTTCCCGACCTCGTACCACACCGACTGGCAGTGGTGGGACATTCTGGAGAACGCCAAGGTGATCGAGATGCAGCAGACCCCGCGCCAGCTGCGGCCCTTCATCCAGGTGATCGACAGCTTCGACAACAACGAAAAACTCGGCATCGGCTTCGAAGCCCGCGTCGGCGGCGGCAAACTGCTCGTTCTGGCGGTCGACACGAAAAAGAAGATGGACCAGCGCCCCGCCACGCGCCAGCTGCTCGAAAGCATCGACCGCTACGTCCGCAGCGACCGGTTCGCTCCCGAGGTCACACTCGACGAGTCGTTCATCACCTCCTTCATGCGCTAAAACCGCACGATTATGAACAAGATCTGTCTACTGCTCTGCTGCCTGCTGCCCGGCCTGTTCCGGGCAGGGGCGCAGGAGCTGAAAATGACCGAATACGCCCCTCTGACGCAGATTTACGGCGAGGTCTGCGAGTCCGACGAACTGCTTCCTATGGGCGATGTGGGGGTGGAATTCGGATACGTCCTCTACCAGGCCGCAATCACCGTTCCCGCAGGGGAGGCCGCGCTCGAACTGGAGAACGTGCGGGACTATGCCGCGGTTTACCTCGACGGCGTGTTTCAGGGAGCCCTGACCGACAACCGCAAAACGCTGACTCTGAAGGCCGAACCCGGCCGGCACACATTGCAGCTCTATGTCGAAAACATCGGCCGCATCACCTACGGCCCGGAGATTCTCGACAACTCGAAAGGACTCTTCGGCGAAGCCCGCCTCGGCGGCGAAACGATCGCCGGCTGGACGATCACCCCGCTCGAAGTGCGCGACACCGATCCCGAAACCCTCGAGTTCGAAGCCCTCGGCCCGTGCAACACGCCCTGTTTCCGGCGCGGGCAGTTCGACCGTGCGGCGCACGAAGGAGCCGTTTACCTCGACGTGTCGGGATGGGGCATGGGCGAGGTGTGGATCAACGGCCACTACCTCGGCTCGTTCTGGGACGAGGAGAAACAGCAGTCGATCCTCATTCCGGCCGAAATCCTCGCCGAAAAGGGGAACCGCATCGTGGTTTTCGACCTCAAAAACAACGACCCCGGCGCAACGATGCGCCTCTCGGACAAACCCGTGTTCAAATAACAAGCACAACCTATGAAAAAAATAACCGTTATCGCTCTGCTGCTGGCCGCCGCCCTCGGGGCGCAGGCCCGGAACGGGAGCGGAAAGCCCGCCTACAAGGACGCCGGACGCCCCGTCGAAGAGCGCGTCAGCGACCTGCTGTCGCGGATGACCCTCGAAGAGAAGGTCATGCAGCTCAACCAGTACACGCTCGGCCGCAACGACAACGCCAACAACGTGGCCGATCCGGTGGACAAGATTCCCGCCGAGATCGGCTCGCTCATCTACTTCGACACCTCGCCCGGACTGCGCAACCGGCTTCAGAAAAAAGCCATCGAGCAGTCGCGGCTCGGAATCCCCGTGCTGTTCGGCTACGACGTGATCCACGGCATGAAAACGATCTTCCCGATCAACCTCGCCGTCGCCGCCTCGTGGGACCCTGCCGCCGCGGAGTCGCTGGCCCGCGTTTCGGCCCGCGAAGCCTCGGCCATGGGCATCCATTGGACCTTTTCGCCGATGTGCGACGTTTCGCGCGACCCCCGGTGGGGCCGTGTCTCCGAGGGCGCGGGCGAAGACCCCTATCTGGGCGCGCGTGTCGCCGAAGCGATGGTGCGGGGCTATCAGGGCGACTTGTCCGACCCTTCGTCGGTTCTTGCCTGCGTGAAGCATTTCGCCGCCTACGGCGCTCCGCAGGCCGGGCGCGAATACCATGCGGTCGATATGTCCGATATGAGCCGCCAGCGTATGTACAACGAATATTTCCCGCCCTACAAGGCGGCCGTCGAGGCAGGCGTGGGCAGTGTCATGGCGTCGTTCAATGAGGTCGACGGGATTCCCGCCACGGCCAACCGCTGGCTGATGCGCGACCTGCTGCGCGACGAACTGGGCTTCGGCGGATTCGTGGTGACCGACTACGGCACGATCGGCGAACTGAAAGCTCACGGCGTGGCGGGCGACGATGCGCAGGCTGCCGAACTGGCCCTGCGCGCCGGGGTCAACATGGACATGATGAGCGCCGCCTACCTGTTCCATGCCGCCGAACTGGTGCGGGAGGGGCGTATCCCGGAGTCGCTGATCGACAGCCTTTGCCGCGAGGTGCTGGCCGTGAAGTTCCGCCTGGGGCTGTTCGACGATCCTTTCCGCTACCAGGCGAAGGAGCGCGAGAAGTGCTATTACGCCCTGGAACATCTCGATGCCGCGCGCCGCGTGGCCCGCAGTTCGATGGTGCTGCTGGAGAACCGCGGCGGCGTGCTGCCCCTGAAAAAGGGGAGCCGGATCGCGCTGGTGGGACCTTTCGCCGATTCCCGGTGGAACCTGATCGGCTCGTGGGTTCATTTCGCCGAGGCCGGTCGGACCTCGACCTTTCTCGACGGACTGCGGGCGCGTTTCGGAGCCGACCGTGTGACCTATGCCCGCGGATGCGACCCGCACAAGGCCCTCGAAGGCGGTATTTCGGAGGCGGTGGCCGCAGCCGCGAAGTCGGACGTGGTGCTGGTCGCGCTCGGATTGAAGGCGGGGGAGAGCGGCGAGGCGGCAAGCCTTGCGTCGCTTGCGCTGCCCGACGCGCAGCGTGACCTGCTGGAGAGCTTGAAGCAAACCGGGAAACCGATTGTCGTCCTGCTGGTTACGGGCCGTCCTATGGAGCTGGCTCGTGAAGCGGAACTTGCCGACGCCCTGCTGCTGACCTGGTATCCGGGCACGATGGCGGGCGAGGCGCTGGCCGATGTCGTGTCGGGCGATTACAACCCTTCGGGGCGTTTGCCGATGACCTTTCCCCGCACGGTGGGGCAGATTCCGATCCATTACGACATGAAGAGCACGGGACGTCCGGCCGACGAGTCGGGCAAGCCCAACAAATACACTTCGCGCTATCTCGACGTACCCAATTCGCCGCAGTATTGTTTCGGCTACGGGTTGAGCTACACGACGTTCGGTTATTCGGACCTGCGGGTGCTGACGCCCGAAACCGCCGTCGGCGGCGAGGTTCGCGTGTCGGTCCGCGTGACCAACACGGGCGGCCGCGACGGCGAGGAGGTCGTGCAGCTCTACGTGCGCGATCTGCTGTCCGGTGTGACGCGTCCGGTTCGTGAACTGAAAGGTTTCCGGAAGGTCATGCTTCGCGCCGGGGAGAGCCGCGAGGTGACCTTCACACTGACGCCCGACGACCTTTCGTTCTGGCGTCTCGACAAAAAGTGGGGCCAGGAGCCGGGCGACTACCATGTCTGGGTAGGGCACGACTCCGACTGCACGCTCGGCGGCAGTTTCCGGATCACCGAATGATTCGTCTCTCCGGCACGGCGGCCGACGCCGCGGGTGCGGGACAGCTGCAAGGGAGCAGCGGCTTCGGCCGCCGCTCCCTTTTCCGTGCCCGGCGGGACGGTCCGGATGTCCCGGAAAAACCCGTTCGGAGATGTTTCGGACAAAAGGTTCCGGGGAATGGCTGGGCTTTCGCAAATTTTTTCTACCTTTGGAGGTCAAAACAGTACGCAATGATGGATTTGAAGACGATACGTGCCGAACTGCGCAAGCTGACCGCGATTGTCGACGGCTGGGAGCCTTCCGGGGAGATTCCGGCCCTCGAACGCGACCTGGCGCTGGAAAAACTGCGGACGCTCTACGATGCGGTGCGCTTTACGGAGGTGGAATCCCTTCCGGAATTCCCGGTTGCGGAGACGGAGCCTGCGGCGGCTCCGGTGCCCATCGACCTCGGGGCGGTGCTTTCGCTCGACCCGACGGACGAAGCCGTGTTCGAACCCGGTCCCGATGCCGTTTCAGGACCCGCGTTCGATGCGGAGGCGGAACCCGCAGAGCCGTTTTCCGAACCCGATACGACGGTCGCGGCCGATTCTGCCGGGGCGTTTGCCGGGGGGAATCCCGATACGGAGACGCCCGGAATGGCGGAGCCTGCGGTGTCGGATTCCGAGCCGGAACTTGAGGGGGAATCCGGATTTGAGCCTGATCCCGAAGCGGCGTCCGAAGCCGCATTCGTCGCCGGAGAATCCGAACCGGCCGCCGAATCCGGGCCGGTCGCTGCGCCTGAATCCGAGGCTGCGGCTGAACCGTCTGCGAAGCCGGTCGCTGCGCC
>ENA-ORTM01002504-ORTM01002504.1-human-gut-metagenome-genome-assembly--contig:-NODE-2504-length-14889-cov-3.140151_pt1 | contig 14889 bp, 14 predicted proteins | sample MGYA00241909_ERZ509182 | MGnify/ENA primary metagenome ERZ509182 (study PRJEB26280, sample SAMEA2338855) | human gut metagenome | biome: human gut; feature: human-associated habitat; material: faeces...
CACTCTGCGGATCCGGGAAGCAGACCCGTTAGAAATTTTTACAGACCGGGAGGGAGAAATCATTCTGAAAAAATATTCTCCCATCGGAGAGCTGGGAAGCTTTGCAAAAGAATATGCGGAAGCCCTGGCCTCCGCTTCCGGCCACAGCGTATGTATCACAGACCGGGATCAGGTGATCGCTGCCGCAGGAGGGATCCGAAAAGATACCATCGGCCATCCGGTCACCGGTCAGCTGGAAGCCGTCATGAATGACCGAGAGTATGTAAGCACAAATGCCGGCAGCAAAGCTCCGGTAAAGATTACCAATGAGGATTCGGACAACGAATACCCTCAGGTAATCAGCCCCATTCTCTGTGAGGGAGATGTGATCGGCTCTGTGATTCTGCGCAGTAAGGATGGAAAGGGACGTATGGGTGAGACAGAACGGATCCTGGCCAAATGCGCCGCCGGGTTTATGGGACGACAGATGGAGCAGTAGCCGAGTTCTCTATTTCCCTTTTTTACATCTTTTAGGGGATGCTGCCAATACCTCCAGCGGTACTCTTTCGGGTGATTTTTCTCCGGGAAATAACATCTTTTCAGAAAAACACACCGAACCTCCACCGGAATTCGTATTTTGCAGCATTCCTTTTTCATAATTCTCTACAGAAATCTTCCCGTAGCACTCTCGGGAGTATTCTTAACCTCTTCCAAAGTCCCTGCTGTCACGATCCGGCCTCCGGCTTCTCCGCCTCCGGGGCCCATATCTATGATGTAATCTGCATTTCGCATCACATCCAGATCATGCTCAATGACGATCACTGTTGCTCCCTTCTCTATCAGCATCTGAAATACTCCCAGAAGAGTCTGTACATCCAGCGGATGGAGACCAATGGTGGGCTCATCGAACACAAACACGGAATCAGACTGGGTTTTCCCAAGCTCACTGGCCAGCTTCAGACGCTGGGCCTCTCCTCCTGACAGACTGGGAGTCTCCTCACCCAGAGTCAGATAGCCAAGTCCAAGCTCCTTCAGCACCTGAAGTCTCTGACAGACCAGCTTCATTCCCATGCAGGCTTCCAGAGCTGTATTGATATCCATATCCATCAGCTCCGGAAGGGAAAAGCGTTCTCCCCTGCTGTTTTCAATCCTTACTTTTCTGGCGGCCTTCCCGTACCGGGATCCCCTGCAAAGGGGACATGGAATTTCCACATCCGGCAAAAACTGTACATCCAGGCTGATTACCCCGGTTCCATCACATTCCGGGCAGCGAAGGCTTCCTGTATTGTAGGAGAAATCTCCTGCCCGGTAACCAAATTCCTTTGCCTTTGGAGCTCTGGCAAACATCTTTCGCAGTTCATCATGAACATTGGCATAGGTAGCCACAGTGGAACGCACATTGATTCCAATAGGAGAAGCATCGATCAGCTTCACCTGCCGGATTCCTTCGGCTGCCACAGAATGTACATGTTTTGGCAGAGGCCTTTCCTCCAGAACCGCCTTCAGCGCCGGAACCAGGCTCTCCAGAATCAGGGTAGTTTTCCCGGAACCGGAGACGCCTGTTACCACAGTCAGTTTTCCTTTGGGTATCTTTGCCTGCAAAGGTTTTACCGTATGGATCTCTCCTGTGGACAGGCAGATGCTTCCCTCCGCAAAAAGCTCCTCTCTCCTGGCTCTGCTTCTTACCTGCACCCTTGATTTTCCTGTGAGGAAGGGGCCGATCTGGGAAGCCGGATCTTTCTCCACGGCACGAAGCGGCCCCTGGGCAATGACACGGCCTCCCCCCGCTCCCGCCTGAGGTCCCATCTCAATGAGCCAGTCCGCCTTAGATAAAATCTGGGTGTCATGGTCCACCAGCACCACAGAATTGCCGTCCCGGATCAAATCCTCCATCACGCCCGTAAGCCCGGCCAGATTGGAGGGATGAAGTCCAATGGACGGCTCATCCAGCACATACAGCACCCCGGTAGTGCGGTTTCGCACTGCCCTGGCCAGCTGCATCCGCTGCCGCTCGCCGGTAGACAGGGTACAAGCCCCCCGTTCCAAAGTCAGGTAGCCCAGCCCCAGATCCAGAAGGCGCTTGGATGCCATCTGGAAGGATTCGCAGATGCTCTCTGCCATGGGCCTCATCTCCTGGGGCAGAGAACCCGGCACAGCTCCCACCCAGTCTGTCAGCTCTGTCAGAGACATGCGGCAAGCCTCATCCAGAGAAATTCCTTGAAGTTTCGGCGCTCTCGCCTCTTTGGACAACCGAGATCCGCCGCAGTCAGGGCACACCTGCTGCTTCAAGAATTTTTCCACACGCTTCATGCCTTTCTCATCCTTCACCTTAGCCAGCGCATTCTCCACGGTATACACCGCGTTATAATAAGTAAAATCCAGTTCCCCTGCCTGATTCGATTTCTTGGCTTTGTAAATAATATGGCGCTTCTCTGCCGGACCATGGTACACCATCTCCTTCTCCCAGTCCGTCAGTTCCCGGAAAGGCACATCGGTCCGGACTCCCATGGCCCGGCATACGTCCGTCATCAGCGACCACATCAGGGAATTCCAAGGTGCCACCGCCCCCTCATCAATGGTGAGCGTATCGTCCGGCACCAGGGTATCTAAATCCACCCGGCGAACCATCCCGGTTCCCTCACAGGTACGGCAGGCTCCCTGGCTGTTAAAGGCCAACTCCTCCGCGGAGGGCGCATAGAATCTGGCCTTACACACCGGACATTCCAGCTCTTTCTCCGCCGCCACAAAAAGAGTTGGCTCCAGATAATGGCCATTGGGACAGCAGTGGCTGGCCAGCCGGGAAAACATCAGCCGCAGACTGTTTAACAGTTCCGTCCCCGTACCGAAGGTACTTCGGATCCCCGGCACTCCCGGGCGCTGCCGCAGCGCCAGCGCCGCCGGTACATACAGCACCTCATCCACCTGAGCCTTCTCCGCCTGGGTCATCCGCCTTCTTGTGTAGGTAGAAAGAGCGTCCAGATATCGTCTGGAACCCTCTGCATAGAGGACTCCCAGGGCCAGGGAAGATTTCCCGGAACCGGATACCCCCGCAATTCCCACGATCTGATGCAGCGGAATATCCACATCAATATTTTTCAGGTTATGCACTCTGGCTCCCCGAATCTTCATTTTGTCTATCCTTGTGTCTATCCTTGTGTCTATCATTTCATTCACCTATTTATTTCTGTTTTTTATTTTTTCTCAATAGTTCCGTAAATCCAATCTCCTCAGATATCTGACTACTAGTATGCACCAAATACCGCCTTGTTTCAATCGTAAAATAAATGGGAAATTATTCAGAAGCCTTTTGCACATTTCTGTTCTTTACAAATTCAATCACTGTGCTATAATTCAAGCAAATAATGGCGGTATCCGATCCAGGCAATGGCAAAAATCCAATCCCCCGCCGCCAGCTGCAGACATCTGCTCCTGGCGTCATTGGCCAAATCTTCCCACAAGCAGAACTGCCTGGTTCATTGCCGCCGGAATGAATGACAAAAATTTTAAAAGGAAGCGAAAAACGCATGGTAGAAAAACGCTTAATAAACGAAGTTCTGACAAAAGAGAATCTGCATATCCGCCCCTGCACCACGCAGGATCTGAACGATGTGATGAATCTGCAAAAAAGAATTCTGGATGGAATGGAAGAAAAGGAATGGTTTGCCAAAACCTCCAGAACAGAAAATGAGAAATTTTTTCAAAAACCAAATCTGCTTCTGGGCATATACGCAGAGGAAAGACTGATTGCATACGGATCCATGGGATTTCTGGAAAAAGATCAGGAAAATCTTGGCTGGGATCTTGGCTGGCCTGAGGAAAAGGTGAGAAACTGCACCAATCTGGACACCATTGTGGTAGATCCTGCTTTTCGTGGCAAAGGTTTGCAGCGGCTTCTCATTTCTCTGTGTATAGAACAAGCAAGAAAGGTCAAACCGGGCGGAACGCTTCTGACCACCATCTGTCCAGACAACCGTTACAGCATGAGAAATGCCGAAAAAGAAGGCTTTGAAATTTTGCTCCGCACCAAGAAGTACGGTGGAAAAGACCGTTATATTTTAGGTAAAGCCTTGTAATCCATCTGAAAACCATCTAAACGGGAGGGAAAAAATGATCTGGGTCATCACAGGAGTATTTGCAGTTCTCAATATTTTGTTTTTCACTGGAAAAGGGAGTTTTTTGATTGCAGGCTATAATACTGCATCCAAAGAACAAAAGAAGCGATACGATGAAAAAAAGCTGTGCCGTCTCATGGGCGTGAGCATGGGAATCATTGCTGTCAGCTGTGCCCTCCAGACCTGGGACACCGCCCCCCGCTGGTTTCCCATGGCCGGGGGAATCCTGACTTTGGCGGATGTAGTTCTGACCATCTTCCTGGCCAACAGCCCGCTGGTAAAACAAAATCCGGAAGAGTTGGCCAAAAACTCCGCCAGGCCGGGCTCCGCCAAAACAGAGCGCTTCCTAAAATGGGGAACCTCCGCCTTTGTTCTCATTCTGGTTACCCTTGTAGGCCTCATGCTCTTTACCGGAGATATTAGCGTCCATCTGGACGACAGCACCCTTCAAATTCAAAGCTCCTTCTGGGCGGATAAAGAAATCCCCCTGGAGCAGATCCAATCCGCAGAGTATTTAGAAACGCTTCCCAGGGGAACCCGCACCAATGGTCTTGGCAGCTACCGGCTCCTGGCAGGTCATTTTAAGGCAGCGGAAATTGGCAATTATATCCGCTACACCTATGTAAAATGCCAGGAGGGCATTTCCCTAAAGACCGATGGTGGAATCGTAATTTTAAATCAGGAAACCCCGGAGGAGACGAAAGCATTATATGAACGAATCAGGCAGAAGCTGAAACAGGATGATGAATATAGGACAAAACTTCCTTGATATCTCCTGCAAGATTGATGGACTGCTTTTTAATTTCTGCCGGTATATATGTTTCAGACAAATTAATACAGGCATAGACAGCCTTGGGATTTTGATAGGTCATTTCCCAGAACGGATATTTAATAATACCCGGAGTATTCCCACCTACCCCCAATTCCAGATAGAGAACAGATTGGCCGCTATGCCGACGTAAAAAATCTCGATACCTGCCTGCTGCCTTGTGCCATCCATTATTTTCCACAAAGGTTTGATCTACCCTCAAATTCATAGTCATAGGCGCGCCGCAGACCGGACAGTATGGAATCAGCTCAGACGGAATGCGCATATTTTTTTGTTCTTCAACCATTCTTTTTACAGCGGTTTCATTATCATACGTTCTCTGGTGACATGGTTTAGAGCATTGCCACAAGCCATAATCTCCTTGGGTATAAAAAAGGCGTTGCTTATCAAAACCTGTATTTTGAAAACAATGGTCCACATTCGTTGTCAGCACAAAATAATCTCTGTCCTTTACAAGTTCAAGCAGGGTTTCGTATGGTTCCCCTGGTCTTCGTGCATACCGATTGATATAAATATACCTGCTCCAATATGCCCAATGCTCCTCTAAGGTTTCATAGGGGTAAAAACCTGCCGTATACATATCTTTAAAACCATATTTCTTAATAAAGTCCGAAAAATAATGTGCAAAGCGTTCTCCCGAATAAGTATATCCGGCAGAGGCAGACAGTCCGGCTCCCGCCCCAATCAAAATAACGTCTGCTGTATTGATTTTTTCTTTAAGCTGTTTCAACTGCACACAATAGCTGTCTGTATATTTTATAGTCTGTATCTTTCCAAACATTGAAAACCACTTCCAATCCACTCTGAGTTTGCCGTCTATAATTTGTTACTGTATCTACGGCTATCTCTGCCGCTTTTTCATTTGGAAAATGAAATTCTCCTGTGGATATGCAACAAAAAGCTATGCTTTTTAATCCATAATGCCCGGCGAGTTCCAAACAGGAACGATAACAACCTGCCAGCAAATCGCAATCCTGTTTTGTTACCCTCCCCCGAATGACCGGACCTACTGTATGAAGTACATAGCGGCAGGGAAGATTATATGCTTTTGTGATTTTTGCCTTCCCTGCGGGTTCTGCTGATTTCTGCACTGCCATAATACGGGCACATTCTAACCGAAGCTGTATTCCCGCTGCGGAATGGATTGCATTGTCAATACAGCCATGACAAGGAACAAAGCAGCCCAGCAAATCGCTGTTTGCAGCATTTACAATTCCGTCTGTTTGTAAAGTGGTTATATCCCCCTGCCATAAATAAATTCCCTCTTTGACAGGAGAAAGTTCTGCCAGGGAGACAATTTTTTTCTGTTTTTGTTCTTCCTGCAAGTATTCATCTTGTATGTTCAAAAATTTCTCCGGTATCGCTCTTGGCGGACGCATATTCATAAGGGAACGCAATAATCTTTTTTGTTCTGTTTCATTTTGGGGAATTTCCAGTCTTTTCCATTCCATACTCTCATTTTTTAGGTATTCAATTAGATAGAGCAATCGTTCCTGCTGTGTCATAGCGTCCTCCTCTCTATCGCCTGCTGTGGGCATATATCTTTACATTTTCCACAATGCAGGCAATGCTCCTGCTGAATTCTTACCGGACAGACAGATGTATCTATGCATTTTTGCGGACAGACACGAAAACATAGCTTGCAGCTATTACATTTTTCGGTAATACAAAAAAGCGTCGTGTTAGTTTCCATTCCCCCAAAGGAAAATTTCTCCCGAAAAATTGGGCGGCAGCTTAAATCAAAAAATTCTCCGCTTCCCTTGTAAATTTGAAATACAGTCAGCGCAGAGCGGCTTTCTTGATTTGGATAAATTTCTGCCATATACGGATTATGATTAAAAATTTCACGCAATCGTTCCGGTCCGATTTCCCGCACTTCACCTCGCAAAGTAATCGATTGGCTGTGCATGGTATCGTTTCCTTTCAATCCTGTCAAAGAAACAAAAGGGTGTGCTTTCAAGCGGTCACAAAAGGCTTTTCCTTTTGCTGTCAAAAAGTATAATCCGTTTTTATCCGCCAGCATAAGATCAATTACGCAGGTAACGGGTAAATTCTGCTCATCTGTCGTAGCAAAAATAACGGAGTGTATGTCCTGTTGTAAAAGCTGTAAATATTTTTCTGCTCTCATTGTATTTCTCCTATAAGAAATGAGATGTTGCAAAATACCTCCGACGGTACCCTTTCGGGTGATTTTTGTCCGAAAAATCACATCTTTTCTTAAAAAAATACACCGAAAATCCACCGGCGTATTTTACAACCTCCCATTTCCGGTATTTTTCGATTATTCCGCCACAACGGAAATTCTCTGCTGAATATGCTTGCCGCTTACTGCTTCGTCAACCATAGCGATTGCATAATCCGCATAGCTGATTACACTTTCGCCTTTGGAGTTCCGTATCAGTTCCTCGCCTCCCAGAATGTATTTCCCTGTTCTTACACCATCTGCCTGGAAATCTCCGGCAGGACTCAAATAGGTCCATTTTACATCATTTCTGGTACGGAGTTCTTCTAATGCTTTGCCCATATTAGCAGCTAACGGTTTGAAGATGTCGGGGAAATCAGCACCGTCCATCACCTGTGCCGTATGTTCCGGATTTACATACAGGCTTCCGGCACCGCCCACAATCAGAAGTCGGGTATTTCTGCCACTTACCATATCGCAAAGATGTTTCAAAGAAGTGCTGTGCTGCGGAAGCGTTTCCGGTGTCCATGCACCGAAAGCGTCGATTACTACGTCAAACCCTTCCAAATCAGAAGCGGTCAGGTCAAACAGATCTTTTTTGATAATCTTTGTCGCAGCAGACTGATTTTCTCCCCGCACAACCGCAGTAACATCCAGTCCTCTGTCTATTGCTTCTTTTACAATCCGTTTCCCTTCTTTTCCATTTGCACAAACAACTGCAATCTTCATAGTCATTCCCTCCATATTTCATTTTCGTATTGCTTTTTTTGAATTGCAAGATTATGATATATCCGTAAAGCAAATTCGTAAAGTAAGCACTTTTTTGTGCTGTAGTTACCTAAAAGAAACTATCATCCGTGTACCTAAGACAACACGTCCCAGATGCATGGATGCCATAGAAAGAAAAGAGGTTGTTTTATGGAAAAAGAATTACCAGCCTGTCCGGTGGAAACAACGTTAATGCTGATTAGCGACCGTTGGAAAGTTTTGATTATCCGGGATTTATTAGGGGGTACAAAGCGTTTTGGAGAATTAAAGAAATCGATTGGAACAATTTCTCAAAAGGTTCTGACTGCAAATTTACGTTCTATGGAAGAAAGCGGGCTGCTTACACGTCAAGTATTTCCTGAAGTGCCGCCTCATACCGAATATACGTTGACAGAAACAGGGTACAGCTTGAAACCGATTTTAGACGCTATGGTTGAGTGGGGCGAAAATTACAAAACAAAATTCTCCCAGTCATGAAGCAGCGTATAGGCCTGCTAAGCAAGGAAAGGATGGGAAAGGAACGCCTTTCTGTCTTTACATCCGCCATCCCCCTGAGCTATAATAGCTTGTACAGAATCGTGTGCGCGGAATTGCAAGATCATGCTCTCTCATATAGGAATGCCCAAGCACACAAAGTGCAGCACGCCTTGTACACTGATTCTGCCAACATAAGAACAAACATCGAGGTTTCTATCTATGAATAAAAAAGAAATATCTGAGATCAAAAAGCAATTCACTCCTGCCAACTGCGCCATCACACGCATCTGCGGATGCTATGTAAGCGCGGAAAAAGAAAAGCTGGCAACCTTCCAGGAGGCATTTCTGCCTCTCCCTGAGGAGGAAATTTTTAAATACTTTGAAATCTTTCGTAAAACCTTATCCGGAACCATAGGAAAGAACTTGCTGAATATGGAGTTCCCTCTGAATACGGAAAAAGAGGGCGGCACCCAGGAATTTCTGCTGCATCTCCGGGACAGCCAGCTAAAAGAAGAGGAACTGCTGGAGCAGTACTATGACAAAGTTATAGAGTCCTACGTGTACGGAGAAAATTATCTGATTCTGCTGATCTATGCGGCTTATGATGTGCCTGGAAAGGCCTCTGATAACCTGGAAATGTTTGACGCCTCCGATGAAGTGTACAACTATGTCCTCTCCTGCATCTGTCCGGTGAAGCTGGCCAAGCCTGCTCTCACCTACAATGCAGAAGAAAAATGTTTCCAGAACCGGATTCGGGACTGGGTGGTGGATATGCCTCAGCTAGGCTTCCTCTTCCCCGCCTTCAATGACCGCAGCAGCGACATTCACAGTCTGTTGTACTACTGTAAAAATCCGGAAGAGCTTCACTTTGAATTTACCGATACGGTATTAGGCTGCGCTCTTCCCCTCTCTGCCAAAAGTCAAAAGGAAGTATTCCAGACGCTGGTGGAAGAGACCTTAAGTGAGGACTGCGACTATGAGGTGGTAAGAAATATCCATGAAAATCTCCACGAAATGGCGGAGGAACAAAAAGACAGCCCTGACCCTGTGGTGCTAAGCCAGGCAGAGGTCAAAAATCTCTTTGCCATCAGCGGAGTCTCCAATGAAAAGCTGGAAGAATTTGACCAGCACTTTGAGGAAACCGCAGGCCCCAACACCACCTTCCAGGCCAGCAACATTATGAATACCAGAAAATTTGAAGTAAAAACACCGGATATCACCATCCAGGTAAGCCCGGATCGTCCGGACCTGGTGGAAACCAGAATCATTGATGGCCGCCCTTGCCTGGTGATTCCCATCACGGATCAGGTTCAGGTAAACGGTATCACAGTGAAGGAGCCGTAAGCCCTTCGATTACCTGCCAGATCTCCTCCCTGCCCTGCTTAGTCTCTGCTGAGAAGGGCAGGATCACTGTGCCCGGTTTTACCTGCAGGCCCTCTCTTAGGATCTTCAGCTGTTTCTGGATCTGGCTCCGCTTGATCTTGTCCAGTTTGGTAGCAATGATGATGGGATCATAGCCGTAATGACACACCCACTCGTACATGATCTTATCATTTTCCCCGGGAGCGTGGCGGATATCTACCAGCAAAAAGACTGCTTTCAGCTGTTTGGAGCCATGGAGATACCGCTCAATCAGCTTTCCCCACTGCTCCTTTGCCTCTGCAGAGACCTTTGCGTAGCCGTATCCCGGCAGATCCACCAGGTAAAGCTCCTGGTTTACATTATAAAAGTTAATGGTCTGGGTTTTGCCCGGCTGGGCGCTGGTGCGGGCCAGACTTTTTCGGTTTACCAGCCCGTTGATCAGGGAAGACTTGCCCACATTGGACTTTCCGGCAAAAGCCACCTCGGGCAGCACATTTTCCGGAAGCCTGCTGGTAATGCCGCATACGGTTTCCAATTCTACCTGTTTAATTACCATTCTGTTTTCTCCTTTTTTGAAACTCCCAAAAAATCTATATTACAAACCAATCAGATTCCTGTTACAGATCTGCCTGGTATACCTATGGGATTCAAACACAAAAGCTGCTGCAAACTACCCTTCCCTGTGGCTTTTGGCGCATTCTCCCGGGAAAACTTTTTACTTTTCCAAGGAAAATCACCCAAACGAATCCCACTGGATGTAATTTGCAGCAGCTTGGGGTTGTTAAAACTACTGTTTTCGGTGAATTTTCAGTGTGTTTTTCTCCGAAAAGATGTTATCCGAATCACTTTGCAAAAGCAACTTTCAGCACATCTGCCATGGTGCTGGCATACACAATTCTCAATCCGCCCACAATCTCCTGAGATAACTCTGCCACATCTGCCCGATTCTCCTCCGGCACGATCACAGTAAGCATCCCTGCATTTTTTGCTGCCAGAAGCTTTTCCTTCAGCCCTCCAATGGGAAGCACCCGTCCCCGGAGGGTGATCTCACCGGTCATTGCCACATCTGCCCGCACCGGTGTGCCGGTAATAGCAGAGAACATGGCGGTGGCCATGGTGATGCCGGCGGAAGGCCCATCCTTGGGCACCGCCCCTTCCGGAATATGGATATGGATATCGTGCTTCTGGAAGAAATCCTCTTTGATCGCATAATTTTCGCTGACGGAACGAATATAGCTGATCCCTGCCTGAGCGGATTCTTTCATCACATCTCCCAGCTGCCCTGTGAGAAGAAATTCTCCTTTTCCAGGCATGAGATTCACTTCGATCTGGAGAGTGTCTCCGCCTACACTGGTCCAGGCCAGACCACGGACGATTCCCACCTCATCCCTGTCGTTTAATTTCTGGATCGTGTATTTAGCCCGGCCCAGATACTGTTCCAGGTTTCCAGCCTTCACTTTCACAGACTCCTTATGTTCCTCTAAGATCTCCCTTGCAGCCTTCCGGCAGATCTCGCCGATCTTTCTCTCCAGCTGGCGCACTCCGGCTTCCTTGGTATATCCGGAAATCATTTTCTGCAGCGCTCCATTTGTAATAGAAAGCTGCTTTTCCGTCAAACCATGATGTTCCCGCTGCTTTTTCACCAGATGATCCTTTGCAATGTGAAGCTTTTCATTCTCTGTGTAGCTGCTTACCTCAATCACTTCCATACGATCCAGCAAAGGTCTGGGAATGGTGTGGGCATCATTGGCAGTGGCAATAAACAGTACTTCTGAAAGATCCATGGGCAGCTCCACATAGTGATCCCGAAACTTATTATTCTGCTCGGAATCCAGAACCTCCAGCAGAGCGGAGGAAGTATCCCCCTTATAATCGCTGCTTACCTTGTCAATCTCGTCCAACAACATGAGTGGGTTCTTCACTCCTGCGGTTCGCATTCCGCTGGCAATACGGCCCGGCATAGCGCCTATGTAGGTTCTTCTGTGTCCCCGGATCTCCGCTTCGTCCCGCACGCCTCCCAGACAGATGCGCACATACTTCTTGTTCAAAGCTCTGGCCACTGACCGGGCAATGGAGGTCTTTCCGGTTCCCGGCGGCCCCACCAGACAAAGGATCGGGCTATCACCTTTTTTCGTCAGCGTGCGGACAGCCAGAAATTCCAGCACCCGCTCTTTCACCTTCTCCAGCCCATAGTGATCCTCATCCAGAACCTTTCTGGCAAATTTCAGATCTTCATTATCCTGGGACATCTTATCCCAGGGCAGCTCCAGCAGCGTCTCAATGTATCCTCTGGACACAGAAGCCTCCGCAGAATTGCCGCCCAGATTTTTAAACCGGTCGATCTCCTTGGCGATCTTCTTCTTTACCTCCTCTGAAGCTTCCAGTCTTTTAAGCTGCTTTCGGTACTGATCTGCATCATTGAGAGGAGTGTCCTCCCCTAATTCCTCCTGGATCAGCTTCAGCTGTTCCCGCAGGATATATTCTTTCTGACTTTTGTCAATTCTGGCTTTTACCTTCTGCTGGATCTCATTTTTGATTCTCATGATTTCCAGTTCCTTGCCTATAATGAGGCACAGAGCGTCATACTGCTCTGGCAGAGAAGCAGCCTCCAGAATCCTCTGCTTATCCTCATAGTACATGGGAATATTGATCGCAATCTGTTCCACCAACTGCTCCAGATCTGTGTACTCTAAAATCTGGCGGGCCAGCTCTTTGCCAATCCGTTTATTTTCCCCGCAGAAAGCAGTAAAAATATCCTTTAAGGCCCGGAGCATTGCCACTTCATCTGCTTCCCCAAGCTTTGGCTGATCTTCCAAAGATCCGGTCACCACCTCAGCTTTCAGATACCCCTCGGTGCTGTCTAAGTCTGCCAGCTCTCCCCGCTCCAGTCCCTCCACCATCACACGAATGATATTTTGAGGCAGCTTGGCCAGGTTTTTGATTCTGGCAATGGTTCCCACCCGGTATAAATCCTGAAAATCCGGATCTGCCATATCCGGATTTTGCTGTGTTACCAAAAAAATCAACTGATCTGCCTGCATCGCAGCCTCCACGGCCTTAATGGACTTATCCCTGCTGATGTCAAAATGGACGATCATAGAGGGCAGCACCGTCATTCCCCGCAGCGCAATGGCAGGCATCTTCCTTATCAATTCACTCATATATTTCTCACGCAGTCTCTCCTATCAGTTCCTGACCTTCCCTGCTGTCCGCCAAGACACCGCCCCGGTAGGTCAGAACCGGTTTTCCCGTTCCTTCAATTACATCCTTAGTGATCAGACAGCCCGTAATGTTTTCATCTGAAGGAATCTCAAACATCACATCCCGCATAGCCGTCTCAATGATAGCCCGCAGTCCTCTGGCTCCTGTTTTCCGCTCAATGGTCTTATCGGCAATCGCCTCCACCGCAGCTTCCTCGAATTTCAGAGCTACGCTGTCTAAATCAAACAACTTCTCATACTGGCGGATAATGGCATTTTTCGGCTCTCTCAGGATTCGAATCAACGCTGCCCGATCCAGCTCATCCAGAGAAACCACCACCGGCACACGGCCGATAAACTCCGGGATCATACCGAATTTGATCAGGTCTCTGGGCAGTACCTGACGCAGCACTTCTCCCACATTGTTCTCTGCCTTGCTGATGATCTCTGCCATAAAGCCCATGGACCGGGTATCAATCCGTCCCTCGATCATCTTATCCAAGCCCTCAAAGGCTCCGCCGCAGATAAAAAGAATATTGGTGGTATCAATCTGCAGAAGCTCCTGATGGGGATGCTTTCTTCCTCCCTGCGGCGGCACGGAAGCCACAGTGCCCTCCAGAATCTTTAACAGAGCCTGCTGTACGCCCTCTCCGGATACATCTCTGGTGATCGATACATTTTCGGATTTTCTTGTGATCTTATCAATCTCATCAATATAGATGATTCCGTGCTCTGCCCGCTTAATATCATAGTCTGCTGCCTGAATAATCTTCAGCAGAATATTTTCCACATCTTCTCCCACGTATCCGGCTTCTGTCAGGGAAGTGGCATCTGCAATGGCAAAGGGTACATTCAAAATCTTTGCCAGGGTCTGAGCCAAAAAGGTTTTCCCGGAACCAGTGGGACCCAGCATTAGAATATTGCTTTTCTGCAGCTCCACACCATCCTTGGAAGCCTTATCTCCCGCCAGGATTCGTTTGTAATGATTGTAAACTGCTACAGCCAGGGTCTTTTTGGCATCTTCCTGGCCAATCACATACTCATCCAGAAAAGATTTGATCTCTGCCGGCTTTAGCAGGTTGATGGAGCTGGCCTCATCCAGTTCCTCCTCCTGTTCATCCTCCAGTTCTTCCTCTATAATTTCAGAGCAGATATCAATACATTCATCACAGATATAAACTCCTCCGGGTCCTGCGATCAGTTTTCTCACCTGATCCTCTGTCTTGTTGCAAAAGGAACATCTGATTTTTTCCCCGATTCTTCCAGGCATCTTTCCACCTCACATAAATATTTTTACCAGTAGGGCTGTACTGTCTCCAACCCTATTTAAAGAGAGGCTGCCGCAAAACCTCTTGCAGCAGCCCGCCTCTATACCTTATCTCTTCGTCACTATCTCATCGATCAGACCGTAGGCTTTCGCTTCTTCTGCTGTCATCCAGTGATCTCTCTCTGTGTCCGCCTCAATGACACTTAAGGGCTGACCAGTGTTCTCTGCCAGATGCAGGTTCAATTTCTTACGTGTCTGAATGATTTTATCTGCCACAATCTGGATATCTGTGGCCTGTCCCTGGGCTCCGCCGGAGGGCTGATGGATCATAACCTCCGCATTGGGCAGCGCATAGCGCTTGCCTTTGGTGCCCCCTGCCAGAAGGAATGCTCCCATGCTGGCAGCCATGCCGATGCAGGTGGTGGACACATCGCACTTAATGTAGTGCATCGTATCATAAATCGCCCAGCCGGCAGACACGGATCCGCCAGGGCTGTTAATGTAAAAACAAATATCCTTGTTGGGATCCTCCGCCTCCAAAAACAGAAGCTGCGCAACAATCAGATTGGCGCTCACATCATTTACTTCCTCACCCAGGAAAATGATGCGATCCTTCAGCAGTCTGGAATAAATATCGTAGGACCGCTCGCCTCTGCTGGTCTGTTCAATGACATAAGGTACTAAACTCATATAAACGCCTCCATTTACGCGGC
>ENA-ORTM01002511-ORTM01002511.1-human-gut-metagenome-genome-assembly--contig:-NODE-2511-length-14871-cov-5.020451_pt1 | contig 14871 bp, 9 predicted proteins | sample MGYA00241909_ERZ509182 | MGnify/ENA primary metagenome ERZ509182 (study PRJEB26280, sample SAMEA2338855) | human gut metagenome | biome: human gut; feature: human-associated habitat; material: faeces...
ACGATCTCACCGATAAGGATCAGATCGTGAACAAGGACGCCGTTTCCATGCTGGTGACGCTGGGCGTCATCGAAGGAAAGCCCGACGGCTCCTATGCCCCCACCGAGGGCGTGGACCGCGCCCAGATGGCGAAGATGATCTCCGTCATCATGAATCAGGGCGTGGATAACGGCGCCCTGTATGAGAACAGCCCCTCCGGCCTGACTGACATCAGCAGCCACTGGGCCAAGGGTCACATCAACTACTGCTACACCACCGGCATCATTGCCGGCCGTGGCAACGGCAAGTTTGACCCCGACGCGGGCGTGACCGGCTCCGAGGCCGCCAAGATGCTGCTGGTGGCCGCTGGCTACGATCCCGCTATCGAGGGTCTGACCGGCACCGACTGGGAGATCAACACCAACGCCCTGGCCTCCAAGCTGGGCATCTTCCGCAACTTCAAGGGCTCCGTGGCCGAGCCTCTGAGCCGCGACAACGCCGCTCTGCTCATCTACAACGCCCTGGACGTGGAGATGATCGAGAGCTACACCAACAACGGCTACGCCATGGCGTACTCCGACGCCCGCACCATCCTGTCCTCCATGTACGGCGTGTACAAGGTGGAGGGCGTTGTGGTGGGCAACAAGTGGGCTGAGCTGGACAAGACCGACTCCGACTCCGCTCTGAAGGATGGCAAGACCGTGCTGGACAACGTGGTTCTGTACTCCTCCACCACCTCCAACACCACCAAGGACGAGGGCGTGGCCCAGTCCGGTAAGATTGCCTTCAATGTGGACACCCCCGTTGACTTCCTGGGCAAGACCGTGACCATGTACATCGAGAAGACCACCATCCTGTCCGATTCCAAGGTGCTGGGCGTGTCCACCAAGGACGACGTGAACGTGATCAACGCCACCGCTGCCACTCAGAGCACCGTGAAGGATTACCTGAAGGGCACCGGCGTGGCCGTCACCAAGGGCACCGAGTTCTACGTGAACTACGGCTACTGCAAGACCGAAGAGGATGCCCACAACCTGATCAACGACTACAGCTATGCCGCCAACAACAGCGACAAGTTCAACCTGAACGGTGTGGACGTTGAGATCATCGACAACAACAACGATGGCGACGCCGAGTACGTGCTGTTCACCCGCGAGACTCTGTCCGAGGTGCGCACCTACAGCGAGAAGAACGAGACAATCTCCTTCTATGCGCCCGGTTATGACAAGAACAACGAGCTGGCCAACAAGACCGTCACTGAGACGGAGGACTTTGAGGACGTAGTGTTCAACGACGAGGTGACCACCGACGACCTGATCCTCTACGTGCAGTACGGCGGCCGCACCTACATCTCCGCCCCCGAGGTTGTCACCGGCAAGATGACCCGCGTGGACCGCGACAAGGCCGACGAGCTCTTTATCACCGTGGATGGTGAAGAGTACCGCCAGTCCTACATTCTGGACGCCGCCTCCCTGGTGGACGTGGATCTGACCCGTTTTGACATTGCCGACGCCAAGAACGAGCCCGGCTTTGACAACAGCTACGACTTTGTCCTGGACTCCAACGGCTATGTGATCGCCGTCCGCCCCGCTGAGGAGATCGTCACCAACTATGCCCTCGTGATCGACTCCGCCTGGACCCTGAACGCCCTGGACCGCTCCGGTCAGGTCAAGATCCTCATGACCGACGGCACCGTCAAGACCTACAGCATCAACTGGAAGAACTCCGCCAAGGCGATGGAGGATATCAATACCGTTGAAACCACTAATGATGTCAAGGGCAAGCCCAACGACGAGAAGCTGGAGACCTACCTGGGCACCCGCGACGTTAACCAGCCCGGCAGCGGCTCCTACAACAAGACCGGCGTGGCCGCTGGCTCCATCATCACCTACACCCTGTCCGACGATGACGTGCTGACCATCAAGAGCGTCCTCCAGGGCAACAGCCTCAAGGGCACTGGCAGCGAGATCGATTCCACCGTGAACTCCGACAGCACCGCCGGTGTGGGTGACGACGGTAACGTCATCCGGATGGACACCACTAATAATGGTAGCCTTCAGTATAAGGCTATGAACGGCTACACCGGCGGCCGCGGCTCCATCAATGTGACGGCGCACGGACAGACTCAAAAGACCTACGCCGTGGACAAGAACACCGTTGCCTTCTACTACTGGACGAACACCAAGGGCGAGATTGAGTACGGCGTGGCCACCGGCTGGGACCACATGAGCGATGTGAATCCGGGCGTCGATGTTCAGGTCTACCCCGTTCTGGACAAGACCTCCTACAAGACCTATGAGGCTACCGACCTGGCCGACGTGATCCTCTTCGAGGCTGAGGCCAAGGCCACCAGCGCCAACTACATGCTGGTTCTGTCCGCCAACGCCATCGGCAAGGATCTGCTGGAGCTGAACGTTGTCTTTGAGGACGGCACCGTCCAGGCCATCGAGGTGGACGACGACGGCGGCCACGACTGGGACGACGAGGCCAGCTACATGAAGGCCTACACCTACGCCGAGAATGCCGACGGCACCTATGACATCGGCGACGACGTAGAGAACGCCGGTACCGCCAAGCTGCTGAAGAACGGCACTGTGGACAGCAGCCTGAAGGGCTACATCGCCCTGTCCGGCAAGGCCAACGTGTGGGATGTCACCGACGTGGACACCGCCGAGGACAAGACCGCCCTGGGCACCTTCCCCTACAATACCAAGGTGAACGCCGTCATTGTCGAGGATGACAACGCCATCCGCACCGCCTGGATCTGGGAAGTGGACGAGGAGCATCGTGACGATGGTATCGTCAACGAGAGCATCACCGTGCAGTTTGACCCCATGACTCGGAAACTGAATATTTCCGTTACCGGTGCGGAGGATGCCACCTTTGCCGAGAAGCGCGATGCTGTCAAGGCTGAGGCCGCAAAGGTTCTGGGTGTCAGCGTCTCCGACATCGAAGTAGAGGTGGATAGTACTGGTAATTGGGTGATCAAGGACACCAAGAACGGTGACAACTACACCTGCACCACAACGGACAATCACGTCACTGTGACGACTGCCGACAAGAATGCTCACCTGGAGTACACTGAGTACTGGAAGGTGCAGGATCCTGCCCGATATGGCTATTGGGTGGATCTGGTGAACTCTGGCTATGTGACCTTTGACTTCGACATCGTGGCCACCGGCTCGAACGCGATTACCGTGAGCGGACCGGTCACCGGAACGAGTGTGAATACCAAAGTTCCCGGTTTCGGCACCGACCCGGCCAACCCCGCTGAGACCATTGCGCAGTTGTACTGCACCGGCGGATCTGCCACCAGTCAGAATGATCTCAAGAACTCTACTGAGTTCGCCGTCCTGGCATTCTACGATGAAGCCGGCGCTGCTCAGTATATGCTGGTGGGCAACGATGCCGCTTACACGCCCAACAACCTGACCATCAATGGCACTACCTACACCGTGACCCTGGATCTGGACTGGTAATCAAGCCTGTCCCTAAATCGGAGAACCCGCCGCATTTTTGCGCGGCGGGTTCTCTCTGTCAAAACGTCCTTTCGACAGGTTAAGCCCCCAGACCCAATCGGGTCCGGGGGCTCTCTGCTATACCAGGGCCAGATAGCGGTAGCTCTCCCCCGCCTTGTTGGTGACGGGGAGAAAGTCGTTGTCGCTGAGGCCCACCTCGTAGTGGTCGTAGTGCACCTGAAAGCCGGTCTCCGTCAGAATCAGCATATTGCCGGGCCGGTTGTTATAAGCGTAGACATAGGGCGCGCCCGGCCAGGCCAGCAGAGCCTCCCGATCCCGGCAGAAGAGCAGGACCGCCCGGGGGGCACACCCCAGCGCAACCGCCCGGTTCTGCGTCCCGTCCCCGGTGTACCGCCCCAGACGCAGCTCCGGCTTGCGCCCATCCAGTCCCGCCAGCGCCTCGTCCAGCTCATCCTCTTGCTCCTCAGCGTCCGGTTCCTCCTCGGGCGGTGTTTTCAGGCTCACAGTACCAGCCTCCCGGCGGAAGGTGTGGAAGCTGGCCCAGGGGATGTCGCTGCCCTCGAAGAACTCCTTGGCCATCTGGAGCGCCGTAATGTCGCCAACTACTTATGTTCGTCCTTCGTTTTTCCCAATCGCATCCGCTAATTGACCACTGACGGCATCTATGTAGAGATATACCCCGTCCCGATCACAGTGGTACAGGTTAGAGTAGCTTGTGCTCTCATTCGGGCTGAGGGGGTTGGGCTCTACCACTTCAGTGGCCTCCAACAGACCGACTCCTGACTTTGCAGCAGCAGAAAGTGCTTTTTTCAGCACAGCAATCTGTCCATTGCTCCAAAGCCCCTCCAGATCTTCAAGGACTTTTGGGTCCTGCTCCATGTCTTTGAGAAGTTGTATAACTTGATCTGGAGACAGATATACACCGGAGCAATAGTTTTCGATGATTCGGCTCTGCATGGGGTTTGGAAAGGAAACAGGAGTGATTTGTTCCCATGAGGTGAAGTACCGCGCATATTCTGGCTTTTGTTCCACCAGGAACGAAAAGGCACTACCTCTGGTGTAATAATAATCTCGGAAAAAACCTTGGATTACTGCAATATAGAAGCCGTGGCTTTTGTCAAACAGCTCGTTAGATTCCGTTTCAGCCCCAACGCGCAAGGTATTCAGATATTTTTCGGCATAGAAATCCTCCATCCCATACTGCGCGGCAAGGGCCAGCACTTTTTCCTCCTGTCCCTGCTGTATCCAGGTTAAGGGAGTAAAATACCATTCCCGCATTTCCTCTGGTGAAATCGGGTGAAAACTCACATCGTATCCCACAAAAATCCTCCTTTCAATCCCACCAGAAGTACCAAACAGTGGACTGCCGCAGCACATCGGCCAGAGCGCCCACGGTGGCGTCCTCCGGCCCCTGGTCAATCACATCGGGACAGAAGCCATACAGTTCCACTGCTGCATCCATAGCCTTCTCCTCGGAAACGGGAGCCAGGAGCAGGAACTCCAACTCGTCGTGGCTCATGGCAGCGGGCACCGCCCCATGCTGTTCAAACCAGTATTTCGCAACTGCCATTAACTCCGGCGTGTTAGGACATTCATTCCAGCCACCAAAGGGCAGATAGGCAAAAATCTCCCAAGGATTCTTCACGGGGATTTTAGCCAGAATGAGAGGATAGGTCATATTATTATCGGAATTCCAGTAGCTTGAAAAACGACGGTTATCATATCCGCCCTCCATCTCGCCCAGGATCTCCTCATCCCAGTCCATATCGTCATCCTCGGCTTCTTCCTTGCGCTGCCCAATCATTTCCTCCAGGACTGCCTTACTGTTCTCAACGGGGGCGGAGAGCATTTTCTTCCGGTATTCGGCAACTTTGTCCGGGTCGAAAGCAAAGTCGTCCTCGCCATCGCTGTCCGGGTCAGAATTCATAATCAGGCATTCCCACAGGATTTCGTCATCCGCCTTAATCAGAACCGGCACAAAGCCCTCTTTGATACTTTCCCGTTTGGCATAGTTGTATGCCGACATGATGGGGTCATCATCCGTCATTGAGGGGAAATAGGTACATTCACAGTCCAGATATTCCATCATGGCTTCCGCAAGGTCTGAAGGCTCCAGAGTGGCCTCATCGAAACTCTGCCCCTGCCAGTTGGCGAACCGCTTTTCCATGACTTTTGCCATAGCCTGATAATAGTTTTCATCAAATGGGATGAACAGATAGGCTTCATCCTGGAACTTATCGGAATAATATTGCTCTGAACCGAAATACTCCAAAGCATAGTTATCAATGTCACTGGGGAAGTACGGGCTATCCGCCTCGCCGTAGTAATATCCAGCAAAGGCTGCGCCCTCCTTGTTGAACAGCGCCCCAAAGAGCTGTCCTTTCAGCTGGTCCCGGATAAAGCCACGCAGATCGGCGCGGCTCAGATCTGCCATAAACGGCTGCACCTGCTCCCAGTACCGCTCCATAAATTCCGCGCTCATCAGATCATGCTCTATGCACCAGCGCAGATAGATTGCCATGTGGTTGTAGGCATTGATCTCGTCCACCGGCAGGCCCTTTTCCTGAATGGATTCCAGGTGCCATGCGGCATCGTCCATATCGCCGGTGAATTCTTCCTCTGCAAGCGTTCCTCTGGTGATGGCATTCTGGCGGGTGGGATTAACCACAAAACTGATGCCTGCCATTTTTTTAAGCAGAGCGTCCGCATCATGCTCCATCTTATACTCCATCTCATTCCGATAGAGCGGGATCACCTGATAGAAGTTGACCTCCTCGCCGCTCGGCAAAGTGCAGACTTCGCCTCCGTTCCAGACAACATCCTGCGGACCTACCAGAAGTGCGGCGCAGAGTTCCGTATCCTCTGCAAACGGCGATTGCTTATCCATTGTGTGGCCAAAGCCCAGCCAGGTATTGCTGGAAATAGGCAGGCGTGCCAACACTTTCAAGAGACCAATCGGCCAGTACCACCGCTCATCCTTCAGGGATTCCTCATCCAGTTTCCAATCCGGTGGCAGAGCGATGGCCAGCTCTGCTCGTTCCAGCTTGTATTCCGCCAGTTCCTCCGGCACATTCATCCGGTGAGCACCCATGCCCATCGTTACCAGTGTGTAATAGTCCCGCTCATCAGAGGGAGGAACAACGCAGATGTCCACATGGATGTCAGGGGAAACCAGCTCATGGAACACATTCTCAAACTCACCAAAGGTGTTTTTGATGTGCTGCTCTATCGCAGACATCTCATCCTCCGAATAAACCTCCGGCTCGCTGTTTTTTCTTGAGGACCAGAAGGCATCCGCCTTCGTGCCGTCCGGGTTCAGGAAAATCTGAAAATACTGATCGTCTCCCGGCTGTTGATAGACAAGACCAATGCGGCGGGTCTGGTCCACAAACACACCTGTTAGAATGCCCTCTGGTTCTCCTTCGGGGGTGTGGGTCAGCCATTCACCGCTGTCCAGCCGTTCCTTGAGCTGCCGCAGCCAGTCGGCTCCCATCTTAGAGAGGCCAGCTTCATTCATACGGAAGGAGAGCTCCACAAGATGTTCCTTCACCGGGTATTGGAATTCACAGCAGGGGGAGTTTTTCTCATAGTTATACCGCTCTGGGTGGAACAGCTCATAAAATTCAGCAAGCCCTGCTTCGTCTACTCGGATACAGGCTATGGCACGCTGTTTATCATCAGCATCTTCGTCCCGCCCCTGCTGGAGCATTTGATCGGCACCGGGGTCAATCCAGTGGCACAGCATCTGCTCCAGGGTAGCTCCGGCCTTGATCTCTTTTTTCAGAGTCAGGAACTCATAATCGCCCGGTTCCAGTTCCAATCCATGCTTGACGGCATCTAACGCGCCGGTTTGATTGCCAAAATGCGCCCGCAGCTTGCCCACCTGTAGCCAGATCCAGGGGTAGTCCGGCTCCTCCTGGGCACCTTTTTCCGCGTAGCTGAAGGCTTCTTCCAGTCTGCCGCAGTGCATCAGCGCCACAGAATACCGGTAGTACCAGGTAGCGCAGCCTGCGGCATTTTTCTCGGAATCCTTCATCCATTCCACAGTGCGGTAATAGTGGATATAGTCATTCAGATTGTTGCTGGCGAAGGCGTACCAGAGGGCAATCTGAAGATCCTGATGAGCCTGCTTTTCGCTGAATCTTCCTTCTTCTACACCGCTTTTGATAAAATTCTCCAGCCAATCGAGCATTTTCCCAAAGTAAGCGGCAGTTCCTTCATCAAAGGATTCCAGTGTTTCAATATCCTCCGCCGAGAGCAGGGAGCCAGTTTCCTCATGAATATCAGGCTCCGGTTCTTTCTCGTCCAGCAGCGGCACACCACCCACATCCCGCCGGAATGCGTGGAAGTGAGCATAGGGCAGGTCGCTTCCCTCAAAGAATGCCTGTGCTGCTGTTAGTACAGCGGGCAGATCCCAGGCGATAAAATCCAGATACCCACAATACAGACCAGTGGCCCCACCCAGGAAGGTCACGGCTTCCTCTCCTGCATCCCGCAGGATGGCATCCCGCAGGTTATCCCGGAAATCCAGAATGGCTTTCACTCGTTCCTCACCGGTAAAACCGGACAGCGGGTACAGGAGGAATCCAGCGGCAATGCCATCCTTGTGGTACTCATCCACCATATCACTGCGGGCAGTCAGGTAGTCGTTGATGAGCACCGGAAGGCGGCAGCTTCCAGTATAGACATCCAGCCGCCAGTCAGCCTCCGGGTCCTCCACCGGTTTCAGTTCATAGGCAAGGTAGCTGTTTTCCAGGTAGTCGCTGCCATCCCGCCAGAGAGAAAGTCCCATGCTTTGCAGCAACTCCGGCAGTTCAGAAAGCAGCTTGGCCGGTTCGTCTTTCGGCTGAGCATAAACATCAAACCCAGCAACAAAGGCGATAGCGGAAACTTCTCCGATGGTTTGATCCACCAGCATAGAGAGTGCCCACCAGACCTTGTCTGTGTCCTCTTTCAAGATCGGCGTCAGCTTTTCACAGTAAAGGACCAGACTTACCTGATGATCCTCTGTTTCCTCTGCCCACATCTGCACATCATCAGCCCGAACTTCGATCTCTCCAGCCCGCAGCTCGAACCCCTCACAGGGCTGGCGGCCTACCCAGATATTCCAATGCTCAAGCACCGATTCTGGGGCCTGCTTCTGGAAGTACACCAACGGGAACAGGCGGGAGCGAAGCCCCTCTGGACTGAGGATCAATTCATGCTTTTCGCCATTGAAGCCCAGCTCAAAGGAAGTATCGCGCAGGGCCGTCTTGAGTGCATTCCCGCATTTTTCAACCAGTTCTTCGCCGCGCTGGTGTGTTTCGTCCGTATCTATGATTTGACGCAGTTCTGCCTCAATCTGAGAAAAGGCTGCCCATGCTTCCTGCGTCCTTTCACGGAAGTTCTTTTCAAAGCGGGGCAGGGACAAACGACGGCGGCAATCGTCTATGTACTCCTGGGTATCTTTGTCTCCGGGGCGGGCTTTCAGGGCCTTTTCAAAGTAACGCAGGGCGGGGCCTTCCTCATCCAGACAGTAATAGGCCAAAGCGATTCGATAATTCCAGCAGTGATCTTCGGCAAAATACTCCTCATGGGGAGCCAGAAGTTCCAGCGCCTTTTCAAAAGGCTCCCGTTCTCCTATATGTGCAACGGCAATATATGCCTTGGCCAGCTCACTGTCCAGTTCCGGGGTGCGCTCCTCGGCAGGAATCGCTTCCAGGGTGTCGATTACCTTCTGCGCTTCATCCTGTTCAAACCATTGCTGGCATTGTTTCAATAAATCCATATCATGATCTCCTTTTCCATCTTCGGTAGGGATAGGTTTCACTAATAAGCAGAGCTTGTAATTTCAAAGCTAAAATTCATATCTGCATTTATGGTGGCTTCTTCATTTGTGGCTGGTTGTATCACAAACTCAAATGTAGGTTCATAGTCCCCATCCTGCAAGGTTTCTCCACCCAAAATCTCGATATGATACCAGCCATTTGCAAGCTCAATCATCGGCTTCTTATGCACTCTATAGTAAGAAATCAGATCTTTCACCTTTTCAGGCGTAAACTGTTCCAATATTGGCCATGTAAAAAGCATCAGCATATTATGATCTACTTTGAGGGAATAGCCACTTTTTCTAAGCTGCAATCGGTTTCTTTCTTTGCACAGCTCCGGTCTATCACCAGAGAGATTGAACAATATGGTATAGGGATAGTTTTCAATACCGGTCATTGGGATTACAATTCCTTCGGCAAATATCCTGTCGCCGCTTTCGTTTGTGGTAAACTCCATCGCTAAATCATCTGAAAGATGATTTGCCTGCTTCCAGTCCTCCAGCAACAAAATGTCACCAAGGAGAAAATAATTAACAAGATCGTTTAATACTTCCGTAAACCTATATATCATCCATTATGCCTCCCTTACAATCCTGTCCGTTGCCAGCCGTCCAGCCGCTCATGTACTGTGTCAATCGTCTGGTAATATCACCTCTCATCTCCGGGCGATACTATTCTCCACCCGGATGTCTGCACCCGGATAACAGGACGGAAAAAGTCATAGTCATTGTGAATCTCATTATCTTCCCGAACCTCCGGTTTACAATGAGGGGAACAGGGTAAATATCCAAGCAAAGGACCCATGCCACCGCAGACATTGCAGCCACCGTCACCGCCGCAGGTGGTCAATGTTTTCCCGTCTACCAACTCTCGCTTATAGGGGTCGTAGGCAATAGACAGGCCAAAGAAGTTGGGCTGCTCCATGTCGTATGGCTTGCCCTGATCTTCCTCGCTTTCAAAGTGATGCAGTTTCATCTTGTGGTCCAGTCCATCCCCCCAGGGAAACAGGGTGCGGCATCCGCCTCCGCACAGATAGGCCCACTCATCCGGCGTGGGAAGGCTGGCTGCCACCTCCCACAACAGGAATCGCTGAAACTCTGCGTAGGTCATGGGATGGCACAGCCACGCTCGCCAGCTATCACCATTGCGTTCAAAGCGGACAGTTTCATGTATCTCAAAACTCTGGCTGTTCTGGCCCGCCCACCTCTGCAAGTTCTCCAGCCAGTCGGGGTGGGCGGTGATGCGAGGGTCGTTCATAGGTACGCTTTCCCAGCCGATCTCCTCCAGTTTTCTGCCTACGAACATGGGGCCGATGGTCACCTGGCGTACTGGGGTCATGCCCTGCCGGAGAAATTCCTCCACAGTGCCCTCATATTCGATTTCCGCAAACATATCCGCCAGTTCCTCTTGGTTGGCCTTGTCCATCCCTTGGACAAAGCTCTCCCAGCCAAGAATCACGGTATCACCTGGGACAAAGACAAACTCCCGGCCACCTTTTTCAAACAGGCCGGTGGTGCAGCTTTGTCCCCAGCGGGAAAAGGCGTATAGTTCTTTGAATGTCAAATTATAACGAGTCGCCAGCGTCTGCATCAGCCAGAGCTTATCGGACAGTTTCAAGGCATCAAATTGTGGGCGAAATAAATTCTCGTTCATAACAAGTCCTCTTTCAATTTGCTCCGGCAGACTGTGATTCCTTTTCCACAAGGCGAACCGCCTCCGTCAACAGCGTGGGAAGCTGATTTGTTTCTGTCGTTTCATACTGCTGGACTGGATTCGCCCAATCGAAGTTATGAATGACAGAAATGATGTATCTGTCCTGATACCAGCCCATATCCAGCAGAAAGCAGTTCGGATATTCCACTTGCAGCATATCTTCTTTTCGCGTGGCATCCAGAAAAATGACCTTTCCAGTGTCAAAATCCATCTTTGACCAGACTTGCACGGCAAAATTCCTCCTCACGATTCTCCGAAATGCTCCAGGTACAACTTCCGCACGGAATAGGGACCAACAAGGGTCGTTTCCTTTCGGCCATCCCAAGAATACACATGAATTTCGCCTTCATCCCCAATGTACCGCTGTTCCTCAAAGGGCGCGGGAAAGGGGAAGCTTTCTACGATGCTCCAGTCAATCTTGGGCTTCAGCCCATCAAACTCCTCGCGCTTGAGCCTTTTGAAGTTAAACACCAATGCTGCCCCAATCCCATCGAACAGCAAGTCTGCGTATTCTCTGGGGGTGATGTTCTCACTTACATTGGCGGCTTTGATGTCCACATTCAGGACCTTGTCGCCGCAGTTTGTCCAGATTTTATTGGGAGAGAACCAGGTAGTCCGATCCTTGCCGCCTGCAAAGTCCTCACGGAAATAGCTTCTGTTTGCGCTGTCCATCTCGACACCTTCCCGAAGCGGCCCGTTGTACGGGGAAAGTGGATAATATCGGTGTTTTGCTGGGTCAAACTGGTCAAACGAAATGTCCAACAGATACCCATGCTTCTCACTGCGCATAAGCTTGTGTGGCTTCACAATGTTTTCTTCGATGAAACTCCAAATGTACTCGTCCACATGAATAGATACACGAGGGCGACTGAATAATGTGATTTTGTAGTGATCCTCTCTGTCCATTCTCTCCGTATTGAACCAAATACGATGAATTTTAACCATAGTTATCCCCTCGCATGATTTCTGCCAACGACACTTCTGTTTCCGCCTAAAAAAGCAGTTCACCGAAAAACAGCCTGAGCATCACGGCAGATAATGATTCAAGCTGTGGCTTGCCGAGAGGAGTGTAGTGAAGGACGATTTCTCCATACAACTCCGTGTTGATGTGGTGTTCTTCCAGATACCGCAGAACCTTTCGGTTGTTCCGCATGATATTTAGACGAAACCTGGTATTATCAAGGGCATATTCAAAACAGTCCGGGTCAATCAACTGACCATTGGCTGGATCATTCATTTCCAAGCGGAGTGCTTCCGCGCCGGTCTTGCGGGAGAGTGTAAAGTAGCCATCCTCCAGTTCAAAGGACAGGCAGGACAGTCCTTCCTCATTGTCCAGCTCCCAAGTCATTCTTTTTGCAAATAATTCCATTGGTTTACCTCATAACTGTTCCAAGGTCATTTCACAAAGAACCAGCTTGTTTTTCTCATCGCTGAGAAATGCCCGGTTTCCCCATACATCCAGCACATGGAAGGAAGCGTATCCACGGGGCATGGCAAGGTCGATCAGCACCAAATCTGAAAGGCGCAGCACCTTTTGTTTACCCTTCCAGTCATCATTCTTAAAAATGGGAGACAGGATCAGGCAAGTCCTGTCACCGGAGAATTTTCCGCGCATCCCGTGTTTTCCGGGCAGGCGGCTTAAATTATCTTTGCCCCACAGTTTCTTTTTGAATAGTCCGTTTTCCTCCAGTTCCAGATACCAATAGTAGCCCATGAGAGAAAGACCCGCCGGATTGATGGTGCTGCTTTCCAAAAAGGCATAAAACTGTCCATTCTGTTCCAGTATAGAGCCAATCATAGGATAGTTGTAGTGAAAGTCTGCCTGGGCAAAATTTCCGCCAGCACGCTCTACTGCCGCCAAATGGGTCTGTCGGGTTCCTGCTTTGCTGTATACGCAAGAGCCGCTTTCTGCCCAGTGTGCAGTCATGGTTTCAAAGTCTACCGTCAGGCTGGTAAAACTGTTGGTCGCATCAGCGGAGTTGTCCACTCGGCACACAATAGGGAAAACGCCCTGGCTTCCGGTGACTGCCACCGGCTTGGGAATACCCTGGGCACACCAGTTATCCATGGGGATCGGAATCCACTCTCCATCCATCTGCGGCATCCACCAAAGGGATTTACTGGCCGGGCAAACCAACAGTATTCCTCTGTCGCATGAGAGCAAGACAGGATCTTCCCAAACATCTTGCTGCTCTTTCGGCTCCGGGCTGGGAATCCACCTGGAAACTTCGCCTTTGACCCACAAAACGCCGCTGCACTTTTGCACGAGATGATAGGTCCAAAACACAATTTCATCCTCGCTGCGGGCTACCATACCTTTGCATCCAGTCGGGCTGTATTTGAAGGAAGTTCCCGTCAGTTCAAATTCCTCGAACTCCCAGTCCTTTATCACTTTTAGTTTCGCTTTCATGCTTTCACCTCACAGCAAGTCTACCTTGATACTGCACCGTTCCAGAACCGGCAGCACCTGTTCCGGCTTGGAGGACATGAGAGTAATATGGTTGAGATTGGGGAACTGGCGCAGTTCCGCCTCCGTAATGGTATTAAGATCAAAGGCTCCATCCTCGCCATCCCAGAACGGACAGAGCTGGGTATAAATCTCGCTGCCGCCATCCATCTCAATTTCTGTGACCTCCGGGGCCAACCGCTCCGGGACAGGGTATTTCTCCAGCCACTTCCGAATCTCTGGGATGGGTTCATACCCTTCCGCGTCAATGTCGATCTTGCGTCGGCTATACTCTCTGGCAAACTCATGTGCATCCAGTTTAGGAGCCAGTAAGCCTTTCTCGTACATCAGGACTTCCATAACCGCCAGCTTGAAGTTGAAGCTGGTAAAGGTGAGCACTGGTTCAGTCGGCTTGGATAACTTGTATTTCTGCGCTTTCGCTGCCTTTTGCTCTGGCTCTTTCCAGCTGATCTGCACCATGGCGGAGAGGGCCTCCAGCTTTGCTTTCTGCGCTGACTGCTCCTCTGGAACAGGACCCGGCAAGCGGGTATAAACGGTAAAGCCGCCTAATTTGAGGGTATGGGCAAATCCGGCGAAATCCTTCCAGCTGGCCTCCCGGTAGTCCTTGGACCCGATCCAAACCGTTCCGTCAAATGTCTGCCGAACCGCATACTCTCCCTGTGCCGCTACCCGGACACCAAGGGTTTTGATGGTCTGCTCATCTTCATCTAACCAGCCCTGGAGTCCAAGCTCGTCCCACAAAGCAAGTGCCTGGGTATAGGGACTCTCTCGGCCTGTAATGGGGCTTTTTCGTGTTCCATTTTGCAGGACAATGTGGGCAGGCCCCAACTTTTCCGCCAGCTGCGACAGAGTAAGCGGCGGCGTAAATACCGCCCCCAGGATGGTCAGGCTGTCTTTTTTGAGAATGATTTTTCGCTCTGTGGCCTTGGGCGGTAGAAAGATGGGCAGATTCGGGTACACTTCTTTGTACTCTCGCCAAGGTTCTAGCTTTTTGGGCTTGTTTGCCGTCCGAAGAAAACCCCAGAAGTCGATGGGATAACGAAACACCGGCCCGACCCTATCCCGCCGGGTGACGATGACCACTGTGCCATCGGTGAGTATTCCAATGTGCTGCATTTTCTCCCCGCCGAACATTCCCGGACGGATACGCAGCACTTCACGGGTGTTCATGTTGATGAGCTGGGCAAAGTCATCGGAGAGGATTTCGCCGTTTCCCTGCACCAGCAACCAGTCCCCGGTAAACCAGCGAAGTTTCAGCTCCTCGCCCAGGCCGGGCAGAGGGGCGATGCGACACCGCCCGGTGTCCATGTCCAGTTCCAGCAGGCATTCTTCCATCCGCCACTTGCCACTGACAGAGTGTATCATATAGATACAGTTGGTGCCGGGAACGGGAACGGCCTCGGAGAGATGGTCGTATCCATCCAGA
>ENA-ORTM01002517-ORTM01002517.1-human-gut-metagenome-genome-assembly--contig:-NODE-2517-length-14827-cov-4.267059_pt1 | contig 14827 bp, 17 predicted proteins | sample MGYA00241909_ERZ509182 | MGnify/ENA primary metagenome ERZ509182 (study PRJEB26280, sample SAMEA2338855) | human gut metagenome | biome: human gut; feature: human-associated habitat; material: faeces...
TTGCCTTCCGGCGCTGCGATACCGAATACACCGCACTCCTCATGCACCTTGTCAAACGGAGTGCTGCTTTTTCTTAAAATACGATATTTCATTCTTCAGCCTTTTCTTGTCCGAATCTTGCCTTGCGGATGGGCTTACTTGCCCATAACGCGCTTCATGATCTCCTGATATGCCTCCTCGACACCGCCCATGTCACGACGGAAGCGGTCCTTGTCCAGCTTCTCCTTGGTGGTCTTGTCCCACAGGCGGCAGGTGTCCGGACTGATCTCGTCGGCCAGCACGATTTTACCGTCCGCAGTCTTGCCGAACTCCAGCTTGAAATCGACCAGGAGTACGTTCAGCGTATCGAAATACTGCTTCATGACCTCGTTGACCTTGAACGCCATGCCCTTGATCTGCTCGATCTCCTCGCGGGTGGCGAGTTTCAATGCGATCGCGTGGTACGCATTCATGAGCGGGTCGCCCAGATCGTCGTTCTTATAGGAGAATTCGACGGTCGGCTCGTCGAACACGATGCCCTCCTCCACGCCGTAGCGCTTGGCGAAGGAGCCAGCGGAGATGTTGCGGATGATGACCTCCAGGGGGACGATGGACACCTTTTTCACGGCGGTCTCCCGGTCGCTGAGCTCCTCCACATAGTGGGTAGGCACGCCCTTCTCCTCCAGGCGGCGCATCAGGTTGTTGGTCATGCGGTTGTTGATGGCCCCCTTGCCGGTGATGGTGCCCTTCTTCAGGCCGTTGAAGGCGGTGGCGTCGTCCTTGTAGGACACGATCACAACATTGGGGTCGCTGGTGGCGAAGACCTTCTTGGCCTTGCCCTCGTAGAGCTGCTCCAGTTTCTCGTAAGACATATTAAAACTCCTCCATTTGGATTTTATGATCCTTTGCTTCCACCTCGGCGGCCATGCCGGCCTTGAACTGCACCAGCCGGTCGCTCAGGGCCTCGTCGGAAAGGGCCAGCATCTGGGCGGCCAGAATGGCGGCGTTGTCCGCGCCGTCCACCGCCACGCAGGCCACGGGAATTCCCTTGGGCATCTGCACCATGGACAGAAGGGAGTCCAGCCCGCCCATCATAGAGGTCTTGATGGGCACGCCGATGACGGGCAGGGTGGTATAGGCGGCCAGCACACCGGCCAGATGGGCGGCTTTGCCCGCTGCGGCGATAATCGCACCGAAGCCGTTCTCCCTTGCCTGAGAGGCGAAGCGCTCGGCGGCGGCGGGGGTACGGTGGGCGGAGATGATGTGGACCTCTGTGGGGATGCCAAAGGACTTGAGCCGCTGGATGCAGGGGCGCATGGTGTCCAGATCTGAGTCGGAACCCATGATGACGGCAACTTTTTTGCTCATAAAACCCTCCTGTAGCGCCAAATAAATTTTTAGGAAACGATAAAATAAATCAGGGTATCTGCTTACACAGATACCCTGCACTTATTACCGCCGAAAATTGGACAGGCGGGAACCATTGATGATCCAAACCCCAGAGCGCAGTTCGTGCACCGGCGTCATGGCTCTACCTCCCTGTCCCAGAATGAGTATAATATATCGAATTCCCGGGGGCTTTGCAAGGGAGGGGGCGGAAATTCGTATGCTTATACAAGTTTCGCCGGAAAAACAGAAGACACAATTGTAAAGTGTGTGTCAAGCCTGGCGGAGCAGCGTGCCGTCGGTGCCCACAATGACCGTATGGAGGGAGAGCGGTTTACCGCTGGCGGACACGGCCCGCTCGGCGGCCCGCTGAATGCCCCCACAGCAGGGGACCGCCATCCGTACAACGGTGACGCTGCGGATGTCGTTTTGAGCCAGAATGGCGGTGAGCTTTTCACTATAGTCCCCTTCGTCCAGCTTGGGGCAGCCGATAAGGGTCACCCGGCCCCGGATAAAGTCCCGGTGAAAGGCGCCGTAGGCGTAGGCGGTGCAGTCGGCAGCAATGAGAAGATCACAGCCGTCAAAGTAGGGCGCGTTGACCGGAGCGAGCTTGATCTGAACCGGCCACTGGCGCAGTTCACTGGGGATATCTCCAGCGGTGGGGGCGGCTTCCGGCCGGCGGATGGCCCGGCTCTGGCTGCCGGGACAGCCGCAAAGCAGCGGCGTAGGGACAGTGGGTGCCTTGGCCTGAGCCACCGCCGCCGCATTGTACTCCGGTGCCTCTCGTACTTCAAAGGAGATCGCGCCGGTGGGACACCCAGGCAGACAATCCCCCAAACCGTCACAGAAATCCTCCCGTACCAGCCTTGCCTTCCCTTCTCTCATTTCAATGGCGCCTTCATGGCAGGCCGCAGCGCAAATCCCGCAGCCGTTGCAGGCTGCCTCCTCGATCTTGATGATCTTTCTTACCATTTCACGAAACCTCCTACAATGTCCTTGACTTTTCTCTCATAGTTTAGTAGGATAAGCGGGAATCGTATGTTGGAAATCCAACACAATAGGAGATTCTATGGAACAATATTTCGCGCTTTTGCGCCAATGCCCGCTTTTTCAGGGGATCTCTCCCCAAGAGTTATCCCAGATGCTCCCCTGTCTGGGAACCCGCCACATGCAGGTCAAAAAGCACCAAATGATTTTCCGTGCCGGAGACCCGGCACGCTGGGTCGGTTTGGTGCTGTCCGGCGCTGTCCATGTCATTCAGGAAGACTACTATGGCAACCGCAGCATTGTCTCTACGTTCCAGCCTCCTCAGCTTTTTGGGGAGGCTTTTGCCTGCGCCGGTGTGGCGTCTCTGCCGGTCAGTGTGGAGGCTGCCCAGGACAGCACCCTTCTGCTGCTGGACTGTCAGCGTGTCATCCGCACGTGCAGCGACGCCTGTGCCTTTCATCAGCGCCTGTTGTCCAACCTGTTGCATGTGGTCGCGGCCAAGAATCTTTTGCTGACGCAGAAGCTGTCGTTCCTGTCCAAGCGGACCACCAAGGAGAAGCTCATGGCTTACCTGATGGAAGAGGCCCGGCGGGCGGGCAGCCCCACTTTTCGCCTCCCATACGACCGGCAGGGCCTGGCAGATTACCTGGGCGTGGACCGCAGCGCCATGTCGGCTGAGCTGAGCAAGCTGCGCCGGGCGGGCGTTCTCGACTGCAAGGGGCGAGATGTTACCCTCCATAAATCCATTTCCTAAAAAAGAGAGAGAAAGGAACCTGTTATGGAATTTTTCAAAACCAACAGCCGGGGGATCGCCCTGTGCCTGGCCATCGCCGTTCCCGCCTGGATTTTGGGCACCTTCTTTCCCATTGTCGGCGGGCCGGTCATTGCCATCCTTCTGGGCATGCTGATCGCCATTCCCCTGAAAAACCAGGGACGGATGGCGCCCGGCATTAAATTTACCTCCAAAAAAGTGCTGCAATGGGCCGTGGTGCTTTTGGGATTTGGCCTGGATTTGACGGTGGTGCTGAAAACCGGCAAGCAGTCTCTTCCCATCATCGTCTGCACCATTGCCGTCTCCCTGCTCATCGCCTTCGTGCTGCACAAGGCCCTCCGGATTCCCTCCAAAATCTCCACTTTGGTGGGGGTTGGTTCCTCCATCTGCGGCGGCTCCGCCATTGCCGCCACCGCGCCTGTGATTGATGCCGATGACGAAGAGGTGGCCCAGTCCATCTCTGTAATTTTCTTCTTCAACGTTTTGGCAGCCATTCTCTTCCCGATCCTGGGCAACCTCATCGGCTTCAGCACCACTTCTGGAGAGGCTTTCGGCATCTTCGCCGGCACCGCAGTCAACGACACCTCCTCTGTCACCGCAGCTGCGGCCACCTGGGACAGCATGTGGGGATTGGGAACCGCCACCCTGGACAAAGCGGTCACCGTGAAGCTCACCCGCACCCTGGCCATCATCCCCATCACCTTGGTTCTGGCCTTTCTCTATACCCGGAAGGGGCAGAAAAGCCAGGGGAAAGGGGTCAGTCTCAAGTCCATCTTCCCCTTTTTCATTCTCTATTTTATCGCGGCCAGCCTTCTGACCACCGTCGCGGTCCACTTTGGGGTGGATGCCAGCGTCTTTTCCCCCATTAAGACACTGAGTAAATTCTTCATCGTACTGGCCATGGCCGCCATCGGACTGAACACCGATATTGTCAAGCTCATTAAAACCGGCGGTGCGCCCCTGGCCTTAGGCGCTTGCTGCTGGGTTGGCATCACCGGCACCAGCCTTCTCATTCAGCACGTTATGGGCCTTTGGTAACAGAATTCTTGATACGTGCCTTTGCTGTACTTTGGGCTGTGGACAGTCCCTATGAAAACATAAAAAATGATCCTGCCGCCCAGGAGACGGCAGGATCATTTTTTACTTTAAGGCAAAATAGGCCAAAACCACGCCGCCCAAAACGATGCGATACCAGCCAAATACTTTGAAGTCGTGCTTTTTAATGTACCCCATGAGGAATTTGATGACCACCAGAGAGACCAGGAAAGCCACCAAGCTGCCTACCACCAGAGTCACCAACTCCGGGGTGGTGAACACCAAACCAAACTTCAGCAGTTTTAGCAAGCTTAAGCCAAACATCACCGGTACAGCCAGAAAGAAGGTAAATTCCGCCGCCGCCACCCGGGAAACCCCGATAAGAAGTGCGCCAATGATGGTCGATCCCGAACGGGAAGTGCCCGGAATAATGGACAAAACCTGAAACAGGCCAATCAAAAAGGCGGTCCGATAGGTGATCTCCGCCAAGGTCTGCACCTTGGGGGTTCGGGTTTTGTTCCAGTTCTCAATCAGAATAAATCCAACACCATAGAGAATCAGTGCCGCTGCAATCACCGTGGGGGTGTGGAGATGGGCCTCAATATAGTCGTCAAACAGGATGGTCACCACCGCCCCAGGGATACAGGCCACCACCACCTTACACCACATCTGAATGGTGTCCCAGCGCACCGCGGGCTGGGTGGGCGTTTTCCGCTGGAAGGGCCACATTTTTTCCCAGAACAGGATCACCACCGCCAGGATCGCCCCCAGCTGGATGACCACAAAGAACATATCCTTGAATGCCTCACTGACATTCATCTGTAAAAACTCATCCACCAAAAGCATGTGGCCGGTGCTGCTGATGGGGAGCCACTCGGTAATCCCCTCCACAATGCCCAGGAAAATGACTTTCAGCACTTCTATGCCATGTTCGATCACGTATAATCCTCCTTGCTGCTCAGTTGTTCTATACGGCTTCTACGCAAAGACAGGCCTTAGTATACCAATTTTTTCCTCCCCTGTCCAGGCCATGCCCCAAAAACGGGGTGCTGTCTTTCATAAATCCCTGGGTTTCCGGCATACTATCTATGGGTGATAACAATGAAACGAAACAAAGTTCTGACTTACCTGCTCTTCCTCTTGCTTCCCCTGGCCGTGGGCGGCCTGGCGGCCCTTGTCACATATCACGGGATGCCGGTCTATGAACAGCTGGAAAAACCGGTTTTCACGCCACCATCCTTCCTCTTTCCCATTGTTTGGAACCTTCTCTACGTTCTCATGGGGATTGGAGCCGCCCGGGTGTGGCTCAGCCAGGACCCCATGCGGGGGCAGCGCCTGCGTCCCTTTGTGCTCCAGCTCATCCTGAATTTTTTCTGGACCGTCTGGTTTTTTGGCGCGGGACAGTATCTGCTGGCCTTCTTTTGGCTCCTCATTCTTCTGTGCGTCATCGGCTGGATGATCGCCGCGTTTTCCAAGGCGGACCCGCTGGCCGGGCGGCTGCAAATCCCCTATCTGCTCTGGACCGGATTCGCCGCAGTGCTGAACTTTTCTATTTTCCTTCTCAACCTATAACCGCGTGCCTCACGCCTCCTGGCCGGCCGCCAGCTGCTGGTCCAGGGCCTGGGCAAAGGCCGGAAATGCCTTGCGCAGACGCAGAATATGGCCCTGCTGGTCCTGGAAACAGTGCTCTGAATTTCCCTCAAACACCACAGGCCCCCCCTCCTTTGTCATCACATAGTGAAGCCGCAGACGGACCCCGGTAAACTGCGTCAAGGTCACCTGAATGGAGATCACATCCGGAAAAGTGGTGGTCTGCTTATACTTGGCATCCAAATAGGTTGCCGGGGACACCGAGCCCATGGCCTCCAGCCGCTCCAGTCCCCATCCCAGCTGGGCCAGGTAATCCACCCGGGCCTCCTCCATCCAGCGGATATAGTTGCTGTGATGGACAATTCCCATCCGGTCGGTCTCATAATACTGCACGGTGTGCCGATATGCGTTCATTCCTGTTTCTTCTCCTTTGTCTGCCACGTCCCGGGAATCACTATGCCAGTGTTCCCGTCCAAAAAGTTTTTCCTCGTCTTTGCTGCCCAGCCTCTCAAAGAAGCGTAGGGGCGATGGCCTCCGCCTCACGAACAATACGATTTATGAGCTGTTGTACCGTCGGGATATCGTGAATTCGTCCTACGACTTCACCGCAAGGGAAAACACCTCCCTGGGTGTCCCCGCTGTCATAGCACTTCTTCTGCCGTTTTCCGCTGACATACGGGAAAATATCCTCTAACTTGGGGTTCCCCTTCTCCAGTTCCGCCACTTGCAGCGTAGTCTCATTCTTCAAATTTCTATGGGGGAAATCAATGGACCGCTGCACCACCATTGTCGCGCGCTCATTGCTGTCCACCAAAAGTTTCTTAAAGTTGGGATGGATGGCGCACTCCTGCGTAGCCATGAACCTTGTCCCGATGACCACGCCCTCTGCTCCCAGCGCCCGCATGGCCAAGTAGCTGCGCCCATCACATACACCGCCGCCGCCAATCACAGGAATATGAACCGCACTGGCCACAGAAGGAATCAGCACCATAGAGGTCACATCATCATTCCCCGGTGCACCGCCGCACTCAAAGCCCACCACAGAAACTACATCCACCCCCGCAGCCTCTGCTTTTTGCGCAAATCGGACGGCCGTTGATTTATGAATGATCTTCGCGCCCGCTCCATGGAGTTCCTCCACAAAGGGTTTTGGGTCCCGGCCGGACAATTCCACCACAGGGACCTGGCTTTGGCAGCAGGCCGCAATAAAATCCCATGTTTTCTCCCCTTCCACCACTTCAGGAAACATAGAGATATTAACGCAGAAAGGCTTGTCTGTGAGAGACTTCGCCCGTGCAATCGCCTCGGTCAGTTCCTCCTTCGTCTGATACAAAGACGCGCTGATCGTACCCAGGCCCCCTGCATTGGATACCGCCGCAGCCAACTCAGGCGTTGCCAGCCACTGAAAGGCCCCCTGCATAATAGGATACTGGATTCCTAAGAGCGAACAAAGTGACGAGTTCATAAATCCTACTCCTCCTTATACAACAGATAAAAATAACCAAAACGAAAAAAGAAACCGAGATCCTCTCTGAAGAAGTCTCGGTTCTTTTCCATCTGGTGCGGATGACGGGACTTGAACCCGTACGTCATGGACACACGCCCCTCAAACGTGCCTGTCTACCAGTTCCAGCACAGCCGCAAATGTTCGTCCCCTAAAAAAGACTGCTTGATTATTATAGCCAGTCGAGATCCAAATGTCAACTGTTTTTCCCCGATCAGTCGAAAAAATTTCCATGGACCAGGAATTCGGCCGGGACCGCCGAAGACGGTCCCGGCCGCCTGACCTGTTCAGCGCCGGTCCATGGACGTATAGGGACGGTGCTCCTCCACACACTCATACCGGGGGCGGATCAGCTTGCCTCCCACGGAGAGCTCCTCCATCCGGTGGGCACTCCAGCCGGCGATACGGGCCACGGCGAACAGGGGCGTATACAGCTCCTTGGGCAGGCCCAGCATCTCATAGACAAATCCGCTGTAAAAGTCGATGTTGGTGGAGAGCACAGACTTGTGCTGCCGCTCCATCAGCAGCTGCTTGCCGATCTTCTCCACATTGGCGTACAGGGCCAGCTCGTCCTCCCGGCCCTTTTCCGCCGCCAGGTGATTCACGTAGGCCCGGAACACCTCGCACCGGGGGTCGGTCTTGGTATAGACCGCGTGGCCCAGGCCGTAGATCAGGCCGCTGCGGTCGAAGGCATCCTTGTTCAGGATCCTGGTGAGATAGTCCGCCACGCAGCCCTCGTCATTCCAGTCCCGCACGTGCTCCTTCACGTCGTCCATCATGGCCATCACCTTGCTGTTGGCGCCGCCGTGGCGGGGACCCTTCAACGAGGCCATGGACGCGGCGATGGCAGAATAGGTATCTGTTCCGGAGGAGGTGACCACATGGTTGGTGAAGGTGGAGTTGTTGCCGCCGCCGTTGTCCGCGTGGAGGATCAGGGCCACGTCCAGGGTCCGGGCCTCCAGATCGGTGTAGCTGCAGTCCTCCCGCAGCATCCGCAGGAAGTTCTCCGCGGTGGACAGCTCCGGCTTGGGCACGTGGATAAACAGGCTCTCCCCCTGACTGAACCGCCAGGCCTGATAGGCGTAGATGGCCAGCACGGGCATATTGCTCATCAGCTGCAGGCACTGGCGCAGCACATTCTCCAGCCCGATGTCGTTGGGCTTGTCATCATAGCAGAACAGCGTCAGGATGCCCCGCTGCATGGTGTTCATCAGATCCCGGGGCGGCGCCTTCATAATCACGTCCCGGAAGAAATTGGTGGGCAGCGTCCGGTAGGAGGCCAGCTGCTGGCAGAATGCCTCCAGTTGGGCGGCGGTGGGCAGTTCGCCGAAGAGCAGCAGATAGGCCGTCTCTTCAAAGGCGAAGCGGCGCCCCTCGGAGCCCTTCACCAGCTCCCGGCAATCGATGCCCCGGTAGTAAAGCATACCGTCCTGGGGGATGATGTGCTCCCCCTCCGTGACGCTGTAAGACTGGATCTCGCCCACCCGGGTCAGGCCGGTGAGCACGCCGCGGCCGTCCTCGTCCCGCAGGCCGCGCTTGACGTTATACTCCTTATAGAGCTTGGGGTCGATGTAGTTTTTCTTCTCCCACTGCTCCTTCAGCGCGAGAATGGCGGGGGTGATCTCACAATAGGCGTTCTCACGGTTCTCTTTCCAGACCATAGGGGTGCGCGCTCCTTTCGGCGGCATGCAGCCGTTGTACTATTTGCAATAGTATCATTAAAAAATTGCATTTTCAACCGTTTTAAAAAATATTTTTGAAAAAATAAGAAAACTTTTGAATTTTTCTTTTTTCGAACTTGCAAATTCAAAAAGCAACAGGCAGCCCTCGGAGGGCTGCCTGAAGAACTCCGGCGCCGAAGCGCCTCACAGCTGGGCCAGGGTCTCGCCGATGGGGTCAGTAATCACCAGATCCGCGGCCAGATCCCGGGCCACCGGCGACTTGTTGAGGAGCACCAGCCTGTGCCCCTGATAGTATCGAATCAGCCCCGCGGCGGGATAGACGTTCAGGGAGGTGCCGCCGATCATCAGCATATCCGCCTCCGCCAGGGCGCGGACGGCTGCCTCCAGCGTCCCCTGATCCAGCCCCTCCTCATAGAGCACCACATCCGGCTTGATGATGCCGCCGCAGCTGCACCGGGGCACGCCCTCCGTGCGGAGGATATGCTCCAGACCGTAAAATTTCCCGCACCGCTGGCAGTGGTTCCGGTGGACGCTGCCGTGGAGCTCCAGCACGTTCTGGCTGCCGGCGGCCTGGTGGAGCCCGTCGATGTTCTGGGTGATGACGGCTTTCAACCGGCCCTCCGCCTCCCACTCCGCCAGCTTTTTATGGGCGGCGTTGGGCTTGGCGTCCGGGGCCAGCAGCTTGGCCCGGTAGAAGCGGAAAAATTCTTCGGGGTTGCTTTCGTAAAATGTATGGCTTAAAATCACTTCAGGCGGATATTTCCATTCCTGGTGATATAGGCCGCCAGTGCTGCGGAAGTCCGGGATGCCGGACTCTGTGGAAACGCCGGCCCCCCCGAAAAACACGATGTTGTCGGAGCTGTCCACCAGTTCCTTCAGCCGTTTAATACTGTCCGTCATACCGGACCCTCCATTCCAATTTCCAATTTTATTGAGACAGGAGCACAGGCATGAACATTCAGATCTTCGGTTCCTCTAAGTCCTTCGACTCCAAGAAGGCGGAGCGCTGGTTCAAGGAGCGCCGCATTAAGTACCAGTATATCGACCTGCCCTCAAAGGGATTATCCCCCCGGGAGTACCAGTCCGTCAAGCAGAAAGTGGGCTTTGACGCCCTGGTGAACACGAAATGCCGGGCCTATGAGGACCTGTACATGGCCTATATCACCCCGGACGCCCGGGAGGAGAAGCTACTGGAACACCCGGAGCTGTTCGTGACCCCCATCGTCCGCAATGGAAGGGAGGCCACGGTGGGCTACCATCCGGAAATCTGGCAGACTTGGGAGTGAGTCTCTGCCGCCCGACAGAATTCTGCACCGCTGCGGAACAGATCGGTGGTATTCTGTGCATACTATGGATGCACACGGAGAGGAGGTGGCCTGCGTGCAAAGGCGAGCCTGGATGGAGCTGCCCCAAAACCGCTTTCTGCGGGGCATCTATCTGCTGGTGCAGCGGTATCTGCGCCACAATGTGGGGATGCAGGGAGCGGCTCTGGCGTTTTACCTGCTGTTCATGATCTTTCCCCTGCTGATCTTTGTCAGCTCCCTGCTGGGCCTGCTGCAGCTGGACGTGGATGCCATTCTGGCCGCGGTGCAGGAGTTCCTGCCCCGGGAGATCGTGTCCTTCATCGGGGTGTACCTCACCTATGTGGGCCGGAACCCCAGTGTGAAGCTGCTGCTGTTCGGCCTGTTCTTCTCCCTGTACTTCCCCATGCGGGCCACCAACACACTGATGCGCTCCGTGCGGATCGCCTATCACCTGGGCCCGCCCCGGGGCGCGCTGCCCCAGCTGGTGAAAACGCTGCTGTACACGGCGGTGCTGATCGCCACCATCGCCCTGACCCTGACGCTGATGTCCGTGGGAGACCGGCTGCTACTCTACGCCGTGGACAGCTTCGGCCTGCCCCGGTTCTGGGCGGTGCTGTGGGCGAAGCTGCGGTTCCCGGTGGCGGCGGTGGCAGGGTATTTCGCCCTGTTCTTCCTGTACGCCCTGTCTCAGGACGGCCGCCAGCCCTGGCGGAACATCTGGCCCGGCACTATGGCGGCCCTGGGGGCCTGGCTGGCGCTGAACTGGCTGTACTCCACATACGTGGAGAACTTTGCCGACTACTCCCTGCTGTACGGCTCCATCGGCACGGCCATCGCCCTTTTGATCTGGCTGTATATGACCGCCGTGACCCTTATCATGGGGGCGGAGCTGAACGCCACGCTGATCTCCCTGCGAAAGGACCGGGCGGGGGAATCGTAAACGATTTTTGAATCCCGGCGGCCCCCGCTTTACTTTACGGGAGAGATGCTCTACAATATTCTCTGGGTGAGGAAACCCTTGGAAAGGATGGAATCAAATGGAATCCATGAAAGAAAAACTGACGGAATACGCCCAGCTGCTGGTGCGGGTGGGCCTGAATATCCAGAGGGGGCAGCCGCTGGTGATCTCCTCGCCTGTGGAGTGCGCCTTTTTCGCCCGTCTCTGTGCGGCGGAGGCCTATCAGGCCGGTTGCCGGGAGGTGGTGATGAACTGGGGCGACGATGAACTGGGCCGGATGAAGTACCTCCATGCGGCTGACGAGGTGTTCGACACCGTGCCCCTGTGGCGGCGGCACTTCTACAACGACTACGCCCTGGAGGGGGCGGCGTACCTGGCCATCTCCGCCAGCGATCCGGAGAACCTCAAGGGCGTGGACCACAGCCGGATCGTCCGGGCCCAGCAGGCCAGCGGGAGGGCCTTGAAGGACTTCGACCGTCTCCAGATGTGCGGCGGCTTCCCCTGGTGCATCGCCTCCATCCCCATCCCCAGCTGGGCGAAGAAGGTGTTCCCGGATCTTGCGGAGAGCGAGGCAATGGACAAACTGTGGGAGGCCATCTTCCAGGCAGTGCGCATTACCGGCGACGGCAGGTGCGTAGACAAGTGGCACCGGCATATCGAGACCCTGGCCCATCGGGTGGAGAAGCTGAACCAGCTGAACTTCAAGTCCCTCCACTACACCAACTCCCTGGGCACGGACCTGACTGTGGAACTGCCGGAGGACCACATCTGGGAGGCGGGTAACGACGTGACTCTGTCTGGCCGCACCTATATCGCCAATATCCCCACGGAGGAGGTCTTCACCTCTCCCCTGAAGACCGGCGTCAACGGCGTGGTCTACTCCGCCCTGCCCCTGTCCCACAACGGCACCATCATTGACAAGTTCCACTTTGTGGTGAAGGACGGGAAGATCGTGGAGGTTCACGCGGAACAGGGGGAGGAGGCCCTCAAGGCCGCCGTCACTGTGGATGAAGGGGCCAGCTACTTCGGCGAGGTGGCCCTGGTGCCCTATGACAGCCCTATCTCCAACCAGAAGATCCTGTTCTACAACACCCTGTTCGACGAGAATGCGGCCTGCCACATCGCCTTCGGCGAGGCCTATCCCTGCCTCAAGGACGGCCAGGCCATGAGCAAGGACGAGCTGAAGGCCCGGGGCCTCAACGACTCCATCACCCACGTGGACTTCATGGTGGGCACGCCGGACCTGAACATCCTGGGCATTACCCACGACGGAAAGGAAATCCCAGTGTTCGTGGACGGCAACTTCGCCCCGGAGATCTGAAATCAGAGAGAAAGAGGAGAGACCATGACATACGAGCTGAGAAAGACTGACGAGAACGTGCTGATTGCGGAGGGCGCCTCCGTCACCGGAGACGTGCGGCTGGCAAAGGGCGTCAGCATCTGGTACGGTGCGGTCCTGCGGGGGGATATGGGCCCCATCACCGTGGGAGCGGACACCAATATTCAGGACGGGGCCATCCTCCACGAGGAGACGGTGGTGGGCAGGGGCTGCACCATCGGCCACGGGGCCATCGTCCACGGCTGCACAGTGGGGGACAACACCCTGATCGGCATGGGGGCCATTGTCCTCAACGGCGCGAAGATCGGCAGCGACTGTATCGTGGGTGCCGGGGCCCTGGTCACCGGAAAAATGGACGCCCCGGACGGGTCCATGATCCTGGGCAGCCCCGCCAAGGTGGTGCGGCCCCTGAAGCCGGAGGAGATCGAAGGCAACCGGGCGGCCATGGAGGAGTATCTGGAAGCTGCCGCCCAGTATCGGAAGGAGCAGGAAGCCCGTTGAGACAGGCCCTCCGGGCCGGAAAGAGAGTTTACCGTTCATGGAATGGAACAAACAGAAGATCAAAGGACTTCTGCTGGTGGTCTGCGGCGGTGTGGCGTTTTACTGCGCACTGCAGCGCCTGGATGCAGTCCTGGCGGCGCTGGGCTGGCTGCTTGGGATTTTGGCGCCGTTTCTGCTGGGCGGCGCCCTGGCCTTTATCCTGAATGTGCCCATGCGGGCCATCGAGCGGCACCTGTTCCCCAGAAACCGGAAGGGCGCAAAGCTCCGCCGCCCCCTGGCCCTGGTGCTGACCCTGGTCGCGGTGATCGGTGTGCTGGCCCTGGCTGGCCTGGTGATCGGCCCGGGCATCGCAGATGCAGTCATGTCCATCATTCGGGAGATTCCTGCCGCCTTCCAGCGACTGGAGCACCAGCTCACCGCCCTGGCGGAGAACCTGCAGGACCTGTGGCCTCTACTGGAGGAGCAGCTGATGAAGCTGCAGGAGGAGATCCAATGGCAGGAGCTTTCTGCCAAGGCTCTGGAGATCGCCAAGGCAATTGGGGCCGGGATTGTCTCCTCCGGTGGGTTCATCGGCGGTGTGGTCAGCGGTGTCAGCACCTTTGTCATCAGCCTGATCTTCTCCTTCTATGTCCTGCTGCAGAAGGAGAAGCTGGGCCGCCAGGGCCGCCAGGTGATTTACGGCCTGCTGCCCCTGCGGCAGGCCGACCGGACGCTGGACGTCCTGCGGCTGTCCGGGCGGACCTTCTCCAGCTTCCTCTCCGGCCAGTGCCTGGAGGCCTGCATTCTGGGCACGCTGTTCGTCGCGGCCATGACCATCTTCCGGATGCCCTACGCCCTGCTGGTGGGCGTCCTGATCGCCCTGACCGCCCTGATCCCCATTGTGGGGGCTTTTATCGGCTGCGCTGTGGGCGCACTGCTCATCGCCATCGACGATCCCTGGAAGGCGCTGTGGTTCATCGTGCTGTTCCTGGTGCTCCAGCAGATCGAGGGAAACCTGATCTACCCCCATGTGGTGGGTTCCTCCGTGGGGCTGCCCTCCATCTGGGTGCTGGCCGCCGTCACTCTGGGCGGCAAGCTCATGGGGATCACAGGGATGCTGTTCTTCATCCCGCTGTGCTCCGTGATCTACGCCCTGTTCCGCAGCTATGTGAAAAACCGGCTGGTGAGTAAGGCAGTCCCACCGGAAAAATGGCGGGACCCGCCTCCCCCACCCTCCCGGCAGTGAGCGTTCTTTCCGCCGCCCTACATCTGTTCAAAAACCGGCCGTCCAAATTGGGCGGCCGGTTTTTGTGCGCAGATTCAATTTTTTATTGACAAGAATCCTTGTCAGTGCTATGCTATATTTGACAAGAATAATTGTCATTTTGACTTAGATCATTGTCAGGAAAGGGGATGAGCGGATGCCGCTGTACAACCGGCTGAAGGAACACCGGGCCCGGCTGGGGGTCAACCAGCAGGAGATGGGCGCCCTGGCTTGTGTTTCCCGCCAGACCATCAGCCAGATCGAACGGGGAGACTACTCCCCCTCGGTGACGCTGGCGCTGAAGCTTGCCAGGATCTGCGGTGTGACCGTGGAGGACATTTTTACCTATCAGGAGGATGAATGCCATGAGCGATAACGTGAGGCGGGACAACCGCAGGGCGCTGCCCAAATACCTGCTGACAATTCTGCTGTTCGGGCTGCTGGGCGGCGTGCTGGGCTTTTTCACCGGTGTGGCTGGGGCCGCTGGCGTGGCGGAGACGGTGCGGCAGGCCCTGGACCGGGTGCTGGCGGTGTGTGCGCCCTGGGG
>ENA-ORTM01002538-ORTM01002538.1-human-gut-metagenome-genome-assembly--contig:-NODE-2538-length-14727-cov-8.542326_pt1 | contig 14727 bp, 10 predicted proteins | sample MGYA00241909_ERZ509182 | MGnify/ENA primary metagenome ERZ509182 (study PRJEB26280, sample SAMEA2338855) | human gut metagenome | biome: human gut; feature: human-associated habitat; material: faeces...
TCAATGTCCAGGCCGTTGGTGGGCTCGTCCAGCAGCACGATGGACGGCCGGCCGAACAGAGCCTGCGCCAGCAGTACCTTCACCTTCTGGCGGCCGTCCAGCGCCGACATGGGCGCGGTATGCAGGTCCATCGGAATGCCCAAACCGTTCAAAAGCTGGTCCGCCTCTGTCTCGGCCTCCCAGCCGTTCATCTCGGCAAATTCACCCTCCAGCTCAGCGGCTTTTTCACCGTCCGCGTCGGTAAAGTCCTCTTTCGCATACAGCGCTTCTTTTTCTTTCATAATGTCATACAGGCGGCGGTTGCCCATGATGACGGTGTCCATAACATTGTACTCGTCGTATTTGAAATGGTCCTGCTCCAGAACGCTCATCCGGTCGTCCGCGCCCATAGTCACCGAGCCGGTGGTAGGCTCCAGCGCGCCGGAAAGGATGCGCAGCAGCGTGGACTTGCCGGCGCCGTTCGCTCCGATGATGCCATAGCAGTTGCCGGCCGCAAATTTCAGATCGACGTGTTTATACAGCGTGCTGCCCGCGAACTGCAGGCTGACGTCGGTTACAGTTAACATAAAATTCTCCTTTTTCCCGGGCCGCACCGCACAATCCGCGGCTGACGCCTTAAACTCCGTCCCGCCTGCAGCTTTTCCGTCCTGTTTCGCAAGAGCCCTCGCCAAAACACAAAGTGCGGCGGTTTCGCCCACGGGCGAAATCGCGCTGAATGGAGCCGCCTGCGCCGAAGGCACAAGCTGTGAGCCTTGTTTCATGTAACGAAAAAATTTTTGTACGGTCCGTCGTTTTGGAATGCTACAGTGCCGCCCTTTTACAAAACGCTATCTTGTTTACCATACCATGCCCGGCACGCTTTGTAAATACCTTTATACTTTATTATTATGGACGCACGGCGCTTGACGGATGCCGCCGCCATGCCGTACAATGGATGCTGTACCCCCGCTGCGGCAGCGCCCCGCGCCCCGGGCGGGTTCAGAAAGGAGCGCCGCTTTATGCCGCTGATCATTCCACAGACCCTGCCCGCCTACAAGGCGCTCGAGGAAGAAAACGTGTTCGTCATGCACCGGGCCCGCGCCATGACGCAGGACATCCGCCCGCTGCGCATCCTGCTGGTAAATCTGATGCCGACGAAAATCGCCACCGAAACGCAGATTGCCCGCATGCTGGCCAACAGCCCCCTGCAGGTGGAGCTGACGCTGCTGCACATGGATTCCCACGAGAGCACGCATGTGCCCGGAGCGCATCTGGAGGCGTTTTACAAAACCTTCGACGAGATCAAAAACGAGCGCTTCGACGGCATGATCGTTACCGGCGCGCCCGTGGAAATGCTGGCCTACGAGGAAGTAGATTACTGGCCCGAGCTTTGCGCCATTTTTGAATACAGCAAAACGCACGTGTACAGCACGGTGCACATCTGCTGGGGCGCGCAGGCTGCGTTGTATTACCATTACGGCATCCACAAGCGCGTACTGCCGCAAAAAGTGTTCGGCATTTTCGCCCACCGGGTGACACGCCCGAAAAACCCGCTGGTGCGCGGCTTTGACGAAGTGTTCTACGCGCCCCATTCCCGCCATACCGAGCTTTGCCGCGAGGAGGTGGACGCCTGCCCTGCGCTGCGTGTGCTGGCCGAAAGCGGCAGGGCCGGGCTGCATATCCTCGCCACGGATTCCGGCCGCCACGGCCACCACGGCTTTGTGACGGACCTGCTGGACCCTGCGAAGTACACCGCCGTGTGTACCTGCGGGCCGGAGATCATGATGGAAAAGGTGGCCAAAATGTGTCTGCGTGCGGGCGTGCGCGTATATGTGAGCAGGGAGGCCAAGATGGCCTGCGGCGTGGGCGCGTGTCTGGGCTGCACCTGCAAGAGCAAAAACGGCGGCGTGTCTGTCTGCAAGGATGGGCCGGTGTTTGAAGGGAGCGTGCTGTATGAGCTTGACTGACGTTACCCTGTGCGGCAAAACGCTGTGCAGCCCGGTTATCGCCGCGTCCGGTACCTTCGGCTTCGGCGGCGAGTACGCGGGCATCGTGGACATGAAAAAGCTGGGCGGTATCTCCGGCAAGGGGCTGACGCTGGAGGGCAAGTACGGAAACGAGGGCGAGCGTCTGTGGGAGACACCTGCCGGGCTCATCAACTCCATCGGTCTGCAGAATCCCGGCGTGCGGCATTTCATTGAGTATGAGCTGCCCGGCATGAAAAAGCTTGGCCCCGCGGTGTTGGCGAATCTGGGCGGCAGCACCATCGAGACTTACGAGGAGGGCGCGCGGCTGCTGGATGAAACGAATGTGGACTTCATCGAACTGAACATCAGCTGCCCCAACGTGAAGGCGGGCGGAATCGCCTATGGCGTGAAAGCGGAAAGCGCGCGGGAAGTAGTGTCCCGCGTGCGGGCCTGCACGAAAAAGCCCCTTATCGTGAAGCTCTCTCCCAACGCGGAGAACATCACCGAAATGGCCCTTGCCTGCGAGGCGGCGGGTGCGGACGGGCTTTCCCTCGTCAACACGTTCCAGGCCATGGCCATTGACCTGGAAAAACGCCGCCCTGTATTCAACAATGTGTTTGCAGGGCTGTCCGGCCCGGCCATCCGCCCCATCGCCCTGCGCATGGTGTATCAGGTGTGCAGGGCCGTGCAGGTGCCCGTGGTGGGGCTGGGCGGCATTGCCACAGCCGGGGACGCGCTGGAGTTCATCATGGCCGGCGCGGCGGCCGTGCAGGTGGGCACCGCCAATTTCAGCGACCCGCGCGCCTGCGAAAAGATCACCGACGGCATCGCCGCCTGGATGCAGAGCCACGGTGTGCGCTCCCTTGCGGAAATCCGCGGCTGCGCGCAGGTCTAAGCCGAAAATACACAGATCTGATTGGAATAAAAAGGAGAATCCACATGAACGATGTGCTTGAAATATTGAAGTCCTGCGACGCGTTTCTGGAGGGCCACTTCCTGCTGTCCTCCGGCCGCCATTCCTCGGCCTACTGCCAGATGGCGTATCTGCAGCAGTACCCCGAAAAATGCGCCGCGGCCATGAAGCCCGTGGCCGAAAAGCTGCGGGAACTGGACGTGGACGTCATCGTCGGTCCGGCCATGGGCGGCATCGTTTACGCCTACGAGCTGGCCCGCCAGACGGGCAAACGCGCTATCTTCACCGAGCGTGTGGACAATGTGATGACGCTCAAGCGCTTTTCCATCCGGCCGGGCGAAAAGTGCATCATCGCCGAGGATGTGGTGACCACGGGCGTGTCTTCTTTGGAGACGAAGCGCGTCATCGAAGAGGCCGGCGGCGAATGCCTGGGCATCGTGTGCGTGGTGGACCGCACCAAGGCGGACGCGCCCTCGCCCATTCCCATCCTGGCCAGCGCCGCCAAGCTGGACCTCCCCAACTATGCGCCGGAGGAATGCCCCATCTGCAAAGAGGGCAAGCTGCCGCTGGTGCATCTGGGCAGCCGTAAGATGAAAGAACAGGCCAGGCAGACGCTGTGAGCGCGCGGAGCTTGAAAAAAGGGGGAGCGCATATGAAAGCATATTTGCTGCTGGCGAACGGCATGGTGTTCGAAGGCCGGGCCTTCGGCGCAGCCGGTACCAGTGTGGGCGAGGTCGTGTTCAACACGGGCATGGTCGGCTACGAGGAAACCCTCACCGACCCCAGCTATTACGGCCAGATCATCACACAGACCTATCCGCTGGTGGGGAACTACGGCGTGAACGGCGAGGATGCCGAATCCGCGCGCATTTGGGCCTTCGGCTACATCGTGCGGGAGTTGTGCGGCACGCCGTCCAATTTCCGCTGCCAAAAAACGCTGGACGAATTTTTGAAGGAGCAGGGGATCATCGGCATCGCGGGCGTGGACACCCGCCGCCTGACGCGCATCATCCGCGAGAGCGGCGTGATGAACGGCGCGCTCACCACCGAATATAAGAGCGCGGACGCCGTGCGCGCCGACGCCGCTTTGATGGAAAAGATCAAAGCCTATACGGTGAAGGACGCGGTGGACAGCGTTACTACAAAATGTATGGAAACATTTAACGAAAACGGAAAGTACCATGTTGCGCTGTTCGATTTCGGCTATAAACGCAACATCCTGCGCAATCTTGTAAAACGCGGCTGCAAGGTGACGCTGGTGCCCGGACGCACCACCGCGGCCGAGCTTGCGGCGCTGGAGGTGGACGGCGTGATGCTCTCCAACGGCCCGGGCGACCCGGCCGAAAATGTGAAGATCATTGAAAACCTGAAGGAGATCGCGGCGCTGGGCCGGCCTGTTTTCGGCATCTGTCTGGGCCACCAGCTCATGGCTCTTGCCACGGGCGCAAAAACGGAAAAGCTGAAATACGGCCACCGCGGTGTGAACCAGCCGGTGACGGATTTTGCCAAGGACCGCACGTTCATAACCAGCCAGAACCACGGCTATGCCGTTGTGGCCGGTACCGTGGACCCCGCCGTGGCCGAGGTGAGCCATGTAAACGCCAACGACGGTACCACCGAGGGCATCCGCTATAAAAACATCCCCTGCTTTACGGTGCAGTTCCACCCGGAGGCCTGCGGCGGCCCCAGGGACACCGAATACCTGTTCGACGATTTTGTCGCTATGATGAAAGGAGGCTGCTGAAATGCCAAAGGACCCGTCTATCAAAAAGGTGCTCGTCATCGGCAGCGGCCCCATCATCATCGGCCAGGCCGCCGAGTTCGACTACTCCGGCACGCAGGCGTGCCGCGCGCTGAAAAGCGAGGGCATCGAGGTGGTGCTCGTCAACTCCAACCCCGCCACCATTATGACGGACCCGGACATCGCGGACCGCGTGTATGTGGAGCCGATGACCCTGACGGTGCTGAGGCGCATCATTGAAAAGGAAAAGCCGGATTCCATCCTGCCGAACCTGGGCGGCCAGACGGGCCTGAACCTGGCCATGGAGCTGGCCCGCAGCGGTTATCTGGAGCAGGCCGGCGTGCGCCTGCTGGGCGCGAAGCCCGACACCATCGACCGCGCCGAGGACCGCCAGCTCTTCAAGGACACCATGGAGAAGCTGGGCGAGCCGGTTATCCCCTCCAAGGTGGTGGAGAGCCTGTCCGACGCGCTTGCGTTCGCGGGCGAGATCGGTTACCCGGTCATCGTGCGCCCGGCGTTCACCATGGGCGGCACGGGCGGCGGCATCTGTGAGACCGTGGAGGAGCTGCACGAGATCGGCACCAACGGTCTGCGCCTTTCGCCCATCCATCAGGTGCTCATTGAAAAATGCATCTCCGGCTGGAAGGAGATTGAATACGAGGTCATGCGCGACGGAAAGGGCAACGTCATTACCGTCTGCAATATGGAAAACTTTGACCCCGTGGGCGTTCACACCGGCGATTCCATCGTCGTGGCGCCCAGCCAGACGCTCTCCGACAAGGAATACCAGATGCTGCGCACCTCGGCGCTGAATATCATCACCGAGCTTGGCATTGAGGGCGGCTGCAACTGTCAGTTTGCCTTAAAGCCCGACAGCCTCGAATACGCCGTCATCGAGGTGAACCCCCGCGTGTCCCGTTCCTCGGCGCTGGCCAGCAAGGCTACGGGCTATCCCATCGCCAAGGTGGCCGCGAAGATCGCTATCGGCTATTCGCTGGACGAGATCACCAACGACGTCACGGGGCAGACCTGCGCCTGCTTCGAGCCCGCGCTGGATTACTGTGTGGTCAAGTTCCCGAAATGGCCGTTCGACAAATTCGTATACGCCAAGAAATCCCTGGGCACGCAGATGATGGCCACGGGCGAGGTGATGGCCATTGCCAACAGCTTCGAACACGCCTTCATGAAAGCGGTGCAGAGCATCGAGCTGGGGCTGGAAACGCCCACGCTGGAAACGCTGTCTGCGCTGACGGACGAAGAAGTGGTGGAAAAACTGCATGTGTGCGATTCCGACCGCTCTTTTGTTGTGTACGAGGCCATCAAGCGCGGCGTGTCGTTTGAGACGATTTACAATATCACTAAAATTGACCCGTGGTTTTTGGCAAAGCTGCAAGGGTTGGCCGAAACAGAGCTTGCGCTGGCCGGACTGCGAGGCGGCATACTGACGGAAGAGCTGTACCGCACCGCAAAAATGCAGGGCTTCCTGGACAAGACCGTGCTGCGTCTGACGGGACTGGATGCGCTGCCCTTTGAAAAGCTGCGCGCGTCCTATAAGATGGTGGACACCTGCGCGGCCGAGTTCAGTGCGAAAACGCCGTATTTCTATTCCACTTTTGACGAGGAGAACGAAGCGGCGCAGTTTATCGCGGAACACCCCTCCGACAGGAAAAAGGTGCTGGTGTTCGGCAGCGGCCCCATCCGCATCGGGCAGGGCATCGAGTTCGATTATTGCAGCGTGCACTGCACATGGGTGCTGAAAAGCCACGGCTGCGAGGCTGTCATCGTCAACAACAACCCCGAGACCGTCTCCACGGACTTCGATACCGGCGACCGTTTGTATTTCGACCCGCTCACGGAAGAAAGCGTGGAGCATATCATCGCCACGGAAAAGCCATGGGCCTGTGTGGTGCAGTTCGGCGGCCAGACGGCCATCAAGCTGACAAAACACCTGACAAAGCTGGGTGTGAAGCTTCTGGGCACCAGTGCGGACGCCATCGACGAGGCGGAGGACCGGGAGCGTTTCGACGCGCTGCTGGAAAAGTGCGGCATTCCGCGCCCGCAGGGCCACACGGTGTTCACCTGTGAGGAGGCACTGGCCGCCGGCGCACAGCTGGGCTACCCGGTGCTGCTGCGTCCGTCCTACGTGCTGGGCGGACAGAATATGATCATCGCCTACAATGAGAACGATGTGAGGGAATACATGGCCATCATCACCAGCCATGTGGATATGTCGAACCCGGTGCTGGTGGACAAATACCTGATGGGCACCGAGTGCGAGGTGGACGCCATCTGCGACGGCGAGGACTTCCTCATTCCGGGTATGATGGAACACATCGAGCGTGCGGGCATCCATTCGGGCGACTCCATCTCGGTGTATCCGCCGCAGAACCTCAAGCAGAAGATCAAGGGCACCATTGTGGATTATACGGGCCGTCTGGCCCGCGCGCTGAACGTGGTGGGCCTGATGAATATCCAGTTCGTGGTATACAACAACGAGGTGTTCATCATTGAGGTGAACCCCCGTTCCAGCCGCACGGTGCCGTACATCAGCAAGGTGACCGGCGTGCCCATGGTGGAGCTGGCCGTGCGCTGTATGCTGGGCGAAAAGCTGCGGGACATGGGCTATGGCACAGGCCTGTATCCCACCGGCGATTACTGCGCCGTAAAGGTACCGGTGTTCAGCTTCGAAAAGCTGCACGATGTGGACACCCAGCTGGGGCCGGAAATGAAATCCACCGGCGAGGTGCTGGGCATCGACAAAACCTTTGAGGACGCGCTGCTCAAGGGCCTTGTGGGCGCGGGCTACAGCCTGCGGCAGCCCACGCCGGGCAAATGTGTTATCCTGACGGTAAAGGACGCGGACAAGCGCGAGCTGGTGGACATCGCCTGGCAGCTTAAGGATATGGGCTACAAGCTGTACGGTACATCCGGCACGGCGTACTATCTGGGCCAGAACATGGTGGCCTGCAACGAAGTGCGCAAGCTCAGCGAAGCGCGGCCCAATATCATGGATCTGTTCGAGAGCGGGCTTGTGGACTATGTGATCTCCACGTCCTCAAAGGGCCGCATCCCCTCCCACGACAGTGTAAAGATGCGCCGCAAGGCGGTGGAGCTTTCCATTCCGTGCCTGACGGCCATCGACACGGCGCAGGTGTTGGTGAAATGCCTGCGCAGCGGCAAAACGCTGGCGGATGTGGACCTGGTGGATATTTCGACCATTTGATGCAGTATTAAATAAACAGGGACGGCTTCACTTTTAAGAAGCCGTCCCTGTTTTTATATAAAAATTATATATATCTGCCGCTCATTGGTGCAGAAATGGCTAAAATTGATTTTTAAATTCCGCTTAAGAGCATATTGCAGAAGTTAGAGGGCGGTACATTTGTGCCGCATCTTTTATTGCTGTTTTTTGAGTTTCTTCGTCGGAATTCTTTTGAGATACGCAAGCGCTGTAGCTCCAATTTTGTTTTCATACCATTGCGATAGTAGAAATACGCTATTACAAATCATAAACGGGATAGCAATCATTGCGCGCCGGGGCGCATTTTCAAATAATTGAAGATATAACATTGTACCAAAGATAAACAAATTTGGAAAGAACGTGGAGTTGGTTTTTTTGTTAAAGAGAGAAATGCCCGCGCTCAGAACATTGGCGGCATACAAAAACAGCATATACACTGTACTGAACGCCCGCAGAAGCTGCGCAGGGAAGTATTGCGGCTGCGTCAAGCAGACAGTCCAATTCACATCCGTGGGCCACAAAAGATAAACGTTGCTCTCAAACATACCATTATTCCAGGCAAATAACAATTTGTCATACAGCAGCTTCAGAAGAGAAGATAAGGAATAGGAACGGTAATTTTGAAATATGCGTTGCCAAACTGCCGCGGAACGTTCCTGCATTGTAGGAATGCTGGCGGCAAAAGCCATGTCTTTGTAAATTTCTTCGCCGCCGCCTACATCGTGGCTACCAAACAAAAGCCATAAATTCCACGGTGCGCCGATCTCATCACTGCGCGAGAAATCAATAATGCCGCTGTGCTGATACCACAGCATAAAAGCAGCCGTGAAAAAGAAGAAGCCTGAAAACAGCAGCAAAAGTTTTTTCCCCTTTCGGGGCATGGTTCCCAGCAATGAGTCAAGGGCAATCGCGACCAACCCGATGATCGCAGTGATCTTCATTTGTGCCCCAGCGGCAAAAAGCAGACCGGACACAAAAAAAGACCAGCATTTTGATGTGGCGGAATATTTGGCGAGGATATAACAATAAGCACCGCCCATTGTGAATGGCAATACCCAAAGGTCGGTGTAAAAATTGGGGATGCTAAACACAAATGGAAGAAAGGCATAGCACAAAAGTAATGTGAACAAAGTATAACTGTTTTTCTTGTATACACGCCGGATGCACAGACACACCAAAAGGATGGACACCGCAACAGCGACAGAGGTGGCTGCAATGGCGGGCAGATGGCCTTCATCCGTATTGACGGGGATTCCGGAGGGGCCACCAAGCGCATACAAACCGACATAAAGCATCAGAAGACCGATGTTGTTGGGATAACGGCAAAAATAGTCGTTGTTGGTATAAAGCCCAAGGCCAGGATAATGTACCGCGTCAATGCGCGGATTCACTTCATTCAGATTTCCATCGCGCAACAGGTCCGCCACAGAGGCAAAGATGATATCCGTATCGCCTGGCAAATGGATGCGCATTTCATATGCGAGATAAAAGCTGACAGCCAAAGAGAAACACAATAAGGAAAAGAACAGAACATTAAAGTTACAAATAGACAATTTATCGATGGGATTGGCGAGAGCGCTGCCAATGAAAAGGAATAGTATCAGGCACAGCAACGCTACGGCATTCACGAGAAAACTGTATGTGGTACAGATGAGTACGAAAAAGATGCACATCAAGAGAAAGAACAGCGCCGCGAAAGCAGTTCTCATTTTTTGTGAAAGTTTGGACATGATAAATCTCCCTCTTTCAGAAATTTTCATATGTCACAATACCACAATAGTATTAATAATAGTATCAGAAGGCAGAATGAAAGTCAATTTATAGCTGGGGGCGAACAGCCGGACACCGAAATGCTCTTTCATTTTTTATAGTGATATGATATACTAATCTTTATATAGAAAAGAACGGAATTGAAAATATGTGTTGCAGGAGCGAAGCATGAATTACAGCGAACTGAACGTGCCCGAGCAGATCCACAAGGCTGTGGAGCGCATGGGCTTTACCGAAATGACCGAAGTACAGGAAAAGGCGATCCCCCCTATGATGGAGGGCAAGGACATCATCGCCAAAGCGCCCACGGGCACGGGTAAAACCTGCGCTTTCGGCATCCCGCTCATTCTCGGGCTGGACCAAAGCCGGAATTACCCGCAGGCCGTCGTCATGGCGCCCACGCGGGAGCTGGCGCAGCAGATCACCGAAGACCTGCAGGACCTGGCGCATTTTTATCCGGACATCCGCGTCGTCACCGTCTACGGCGGCGCGAATATTCAAAAGCAGATCGAAAAGCTGAAAAAGGGCGCGCAGATCGTCGTGGCCACACCCGGTCGCCTGCAGGACCACATGAACCGCCGCACCGTGGACCTTTCCCACGTTACCACCGTGGTGCTGGACGAGGCCGACGAGATGCTCAACATGGGCTTTTACAAGGATGTGCGCAAAATTCTGGACCAAATCAAATCCCGCCAGCGTTTGGCAATGTTCAGCGCCACCATCAGCCGCGAGGTGATGGACATCGGCTGGCTGTATCAGCGGGACGCCGAAGAAATCACCGTGCAGCCTGTGGAGGATTCCGCGCCCAGGATCGACCAGTACCTGGTACTGACGACAGGCCGCAACAAGCTGGCGGACATGGCGGAGATCATCGTACAGAAGGGTTACAAGCGCGTGATGGTGTTCTGCAACCAGAAATACACCACCGCTATGCTGGCGAACCAGATGGCCCGGCTGAATTTTGTGGTGGACTGCCTGCACGGAGACCTTTCCCAGGCGGAACGCAACAAAATTATGGGCGAATTCAAAGCGGGCAATATCGCTGTGCTGGTGGCGACAGACGTGGCCGCCCGCGGCATCGACGTATCCGAGGTGGACGCCGTGTTCAACTACGATGTGCCGGACTCCAACGAATATTACACGCACCGCATCGGCCGCACAGGGCGCGCGAAGCATACGGGCGAGGCCTATGTGCTGTACACGAAGGAAGAGCACAAGCGCGTGCGCGACATGCTGCGCTACACCCGCAACACCGCCACACCCATTGCTTTCGATGAGAGCCGCAGCATCATCCCGGGCACGTTTTAAGCCCGGAAAACAGATTATAAAAGCCGCCCCATATCTCATGGGACGGCTTTTATTTTACTGAAAACAATGCGCTGATCTCTACTTCAAGACTTCGGGCGAGCGCATAAACCTCTTTGTCAGAAACCGAACGGGTCTGGCCCTCCAACTTTGATAAACTGGAATAGCTGATATCAGCACCAAAGGTCTGCATTTTAGCCATCAACGCTTTTTGTGTAATACCCTGTTCAAGGCGGAGCCGGGTGACGGTCGCGCCGACAATATTTTTATCACCCAGTGGTGCCACACGTTCCCGCATCTGCCGCTCTCCTCTTTTTGATTCTTTAACAGAATTATAAGGAGAAAACAACTTGATATAATTCCCAAAAAGAATGATGCTGAAATAAAAAGAAACGGAGTGAAAACGATGGAGCGACAGATGGATGCGTTGGGGAGGATCGTACTGCCTGCAGGTTATCGCAAACAAAAAAATCTTCAAGCGGGAGATGTTCTCTGCGTGGATGAGCAAGAGGGAAAACGGATGATTTATCCCAGAAAAGCGCGGTGCGCACTATGTGGTGGAAAAAAGAGCTTCTTTCCCATGGGAGACATACTTTATGTGAAGCCTGTTGGAAAGAACTGCATACATAATTGTATATCTGCCCCAAAATTGACAAAAGGCGCTGCCGCTTGCGCGGCAACGCCCTTTGCCAGTATAGGAGAATAAGGAAAAGGTTCCGTGCCCCGTACCGGACGGAACCGGTACGGGTTCAGTTTACGCCGAACAGAAGATCTGCGTAAGTGGGGAAGGGCCAGTAGTCTTTCCCCGTGGCAAGCTCCAGCGCATCAGCCACCGCGCGCAGCTCGGCCATCTTCGGCAGCACCCTGTCTTTGTAGCAGGCGGCCTCCTGCAGGCTGTCGCCGCGGGAAGCGCCGTCCACGGCGGCCTGCAGCTCGTCGATTTTTTCCACCAGCATGTCGGCCCCGGCTGAGAGCTTGGCCAGCAGCGTTTCCTCAGCGCGGGTGGAAAGGGCAGAGGACAGTGCCTTTTTGCTGCAGGCGGTATCGGCAAGGTCGCCCATGTAGGCGGCTACCGCCGGGACGATCTGTTTTTTGGCCATATCCAGCATGGTCAGCGCTTCAATGTGCAGCGCTTTGGTGTAGTTTTCCAGGCTCACTTCATAACGGGCGCGCACCTCAGCCTCGCTGAAAATGCCGAATTCCTCAAACAGTTCGATATTTTTTCGTTCCAACACACAGGGCAGCGCGTCTACGGTGGATTTCAGGTTGCACAGGCCGCGCTTTTCCGCCTCTTGTTCCCATTCATGGCTGTAACCGTTGCCGTTGAAGATGATGCGCTTGTGGTCGCGGATGGTGCGCTTCACCAGTTTGATAACGGCGGTGTCGAAATCCTCCGCATTCTCCAGCTCGTCGGCATAGCCTTTCAGCTCTTTGGCAACTGCGGTGTTCAGCACGATGTTTGCGTCAGCGATGCTCATGGCGCTTCCCGGCATGCGGAATTCGAATTTATTGCCGGTGAACGCGAACGGAGAGGTGCGGTTGCGGTCGGTCGTATCCTTGGAGAACGTGGGCAGGATATCCACACCCAGCTCCATGCGCGTTTTGGCCGGGGCAATGTAGTCCGCGCCGGAGGCGATGGATTCAATGATGGCTTCCAGCTCCTCGCCCACAAAAATAGAGATGATGGCCGGCGGCGCTTCATTGGCGCCCAGACGATGGTCGTTGCCCGCGGAGGCGACGGTCACACGGAGCAGGTCCTGATACTGGTCCACAGCCTTGATTACGGCCGCGAGGAACAGCAGGAACTGCAGGTTTTCCATGGGCGTTTTGCCTGGGTCCAGCAGATTTTCCGTGGGTGTGGAGATGCTCCAGTTGTTGTGCTTGCCGCTGCCGTTCACGCCGTCGAAGGGCTTTTCATGCAATAAGCAGGCCATGCCGTGGCGTGTGGCAACGCGCTTCATCATCTCCATAGTGAGCTGATTGTGATCCACGGCGATATTGGTGGTCGAGAAAATGGGCGCCAGCTCATGCTGGGCGGGGGCCACCTCATTGTGCTTCGTTTTGGCTGCGACGCCCAGCTTCCACAGTTCGTCGTCCAGCTCCTTCATATAGCCTGAAACACGGGGCTTGATGACACCGAAGTAGTGGTCGTCCAGCTCCTGCCCCTTGGGGGGCATCGCGCCGAACAGTGTGCGGCCGCACAGGCGCAGATCCTCGCGCTGGAGGTACTGCTCCCTGTCCACAAGGAAATACTCCTGCTCCGGCCCTACGGTGGTGGAGACCTGAGGCAACGTTTTGCCGAACAGCTTTAAGATGCGGCAGGCCTGCGTGCTGATGGCGGACATGCTGCGCAGCAGCGGCGTCTTTTCGTCCAGCACCTCGCCGGAATAGCTGCAGAACGCGGTGGGGATGCACAGCACCTCGTCCTTGACAAAGGCGTAGGAGGTGGGGTCCCAGGCGGTGTAGCCGCGGGCCTCGGCCGTAGCGCGCAGGCCGCCGGAAGGGAAGCTGGACGCGTCCGGCTCGCCCTTCACAAGCTCCTTGCCGGAAAACTCCATAATAACGCGGCCGTCTTTGGTGGGGCTGATGAAGCTGTCGTGCTTTTCACTGGTCACGCCCGTCAGCGGCTGGAACCAGTGGGTATAGTGCGTGGCGCCGTGCTCAATGGCCCAGTCCTTCATGGCGTTGGCCACCACGTTGGCTACTTCCACGTCCAGCGGCGCACCGCGCCGGATCGTCTCATGCAAAGATTTATAAGTCGCGCTCGGCAGGCGCTCTTTCATCACGTGGTCGTTGAATACCATGCTGCCGAAAATTTCCGTAGTCGTCGCTGCCATACTCCCTTACTCCTTTTCTCCGGTGTATTTTGTATACTTTCCCTGCGGACAGCCTCTGCCTGCCTGAATGCAGACAAAAAAGGCGCTGTGGACAAAACCGTCCACAGCGCCTTTGCTGTTCTATGGCCCAAATCATACACCTCCGGGCGGCGGCTGTCAACGCTTTTTTCGAAATTTCTGTCCGCACCGGACATTTCTGTTGCTTTTTACCATCGCGTCCGCCGTTCAAAAACAGCTTTTGTGAAAACAGACAAAGTCGTACGCGGCACGTTGACATTCTGCATAAAGTTTAATATGATAAAAATGAACAAAGACGTTCGCCAAGGGGCTGGTGCCCCCTGGCGGGCGTTTTTTGTTTTTCCGGCGGCTGCGCCGCGCGGAAAAGCACTGAGGGGTGCTTTGAATAGGAGAACCGCGGGGCGGTACGGACCGCCCCGCGGGGAAACGGGAAAGGGAATGGTGTTTATGCTGAAAGAAGGAGAGGTACGCATCCCGTCGGGCTGCGCCATATCGGGCGTGTTCCACAAGGACGGCCGCCGCGAAAACGGCAGCGGCATCGTGGCCGGCATCGCGGCCATGCACGAGCGCTCCAACGGCCTGGGCGGCGGGTTTGCCGGGTACGGCATCTACCCGGAATACCGGGAGCTGTATGCATTCCATGTGTTCTACGACACCGTAGACGCCCAGCACGCGGCCGAGGCGAGGCTGCTGCAGGACTTCGATGTGGAAAGCAGCGGCACGCTGCCCACGCGCCCCATTGCGGCCATCCGGGACGCGCCCAGCCTTATGCGCTATTTTGCCGCGCCCAAGCCTCAGACGCTGCTGGACTCCAAGCTGGACGAACGGGAGTTCGTGGTGCGGTTCGTCACGCGGGTAAACCGGGAGATCGGCGGCGCATATGTGTTTTCCTGCGGCAAAAATATGGGCGTATTCAAGGCCGTGGGTTACCCGGAGGACGTGGGGGAATTTTACCG
>ENA-ORTM01002543-ORTM01002543.1-human-gut-metagenome-genome-assembly--contig:-NODE-2543-length-14708-cov-6.398007_pt1 | contig 14708 bp, 6 predicted proteins | sample MGYA00241909_ERZ509182 | MGnify/ENA primary metagenome ERZ509182 (study PRJEB26280, sample SAMEA2338855) | human gut metagenome | biome: human gut; feature: human-associated habitat; material: faeces...
AACCATCGGCCTTAGCGGCGGGGTCGCCGCATCCGGCGAGGCCGAGACCGCCGACGATCGCGAATGCGGCGGCGCCAGCCATGCCCTTGACAAGAGAGCGACGAGAGCAGGTGGAGTTGTTCATGGAGATTCTCCTAACGTGCGCACAGGGCGCATGGGTGGTATATGGGACTGAGGGAGGTCGAATCGCGCATCGCGAGCGGCCTCACGCCCGACCGACCGCGTTAGACGATCTGGGCATCCTCGAGCATCGAGATGTCGACGCCGAGTGCATCGGCGGTCGCCTGGTTGACGATGAGCTGGCACTCATCGCTCGACAGGTACTCGATGGGCATATCGGCGGGATTGGCGTCCTCGGTGAGGATCTTCACGGCCATCTCGCCTGCCTTATAACCCAAGTCGTAATAGCTGATGCTATACGACGCCAGCCCTCCATCCTCGACCATGGTGTCGCATCCTACGATGACGGGGAGTTTATTCTCATTGGCGACCATGGAGACGGTCGCCATACCCGCGGCGATGGTGTTGTCGGTGGGAGCGTAAATCGCGTCGACCTTGCCGACCATGGATTCGACCATCTGCTGGATCTCATTGGAAGAGGAGACCGCGTAGCGCTCGTGCGCGATGCCGGCGTCCTCGAGGACCTCCTCGGCGAGCTCGACCTGCACCGTCGAGTTGGACTCGGCGGAACAGTACAGGATGCCCACGCTCTTGACCTCGGGCAGCAGCTGGCGAAGCAGCTCGATCTGATCCGCGACGGGCGTGAGGTCCGAGCTTCCGGTGACGTTGCCGCCGGGCTCCTCATTGGAGTCCACGAGCCCGCTCTCGGCGTAATCGGTGATGGCGGAGCCGACGACCGGGATGTCGGACGTGGCGCCCGCGACCGCCTGGGCAGCGGGAGTGGCAATGGCGAAGATCAGGTCGTCACCGTCGTTCACGAGCTTGCTCGCGATGGTCTGGCAGGCCGACTGATCGTTCTGTGCGTTTTGCTGATCGATCGTGTAGGCGATACCCGACTCGTCGAGCGCGGCGACGAAGCCCTTGTTCGTTTGGTCGAGCGCACCGTGCTCGACCAGCTGCAGGACGCCGACCTTGTAGCCGGAACCCGTCTTCCCAGAAGCACCGGTGCTGCCGGGGGCAGTCTTGCCGTCGCCACAGCCGGCCAGCGCTCCGGCGGCAAAAAAGCTCGCTCCGAGGGTGATAAGGTTCCTGCGCGAAATGCTCAGCATGGCGATCAACTCCGTTTCCTCTGTACGGGTCCCGCCATCCATCAGCGGGACGCTTTATCGCGTGAAAGCACTGCAAGGGATATACTAGCCCGCCCGAGCCATGGGAGCCAGAGCGTTAATGCCGTGTTAACAAGCGGGCAATATATCGGTCCAAAAGAAACGCCACAGGCATATCGACATCCCGCAACTTGACTTCCCCGACAACTCAAAAGCCTCGGAGAATCCAACTCCAAGGCCTCGAAACAGCCGACTCAAAGGCTCAAAAGACCCGTGCGCAACGAAAACCGGCCGCAACCGTATCTGGTTGCGGCCGGTTATCAATCAAACCGAGTCACACATGCCCGGCTTTAGAAGTCGCAGCTACCAACGGTGCGCGGGTGCGGCAGGACGTCGCGAATGTTGCCGACGCCCGTGAGGTACATCACCAGGCGCTCGAAGCCGAGGCCGAAACCGGCGTGCTTGCACGTGCCGTAGCGGCGCAGGTCGAGGTAGTACTTGTACTGCTCGGGGTCCATGCCCAGCTCGGCGATGCGACGCTCGAGCACCTCGAGGCGCTCCTCGCGCTGGGAGCCGCCGATGATCTCGCCGATGCCGGGAACCAGGCAGTCCGCGGCGGCGACGGTCTTGCCGTCATCGTTCAGGCGCATGTAGAAGGCCTTGATCTCGGCCGGGTAGTCGGTCACGAAGGTCGGGCACTTGAAGTGCTCCTCGGTGAGGAAGCGCTCGTGCTCGGTCTGGAGGTCGATGCCCCAGCTCACGGGATAGTCGAACTGGTGGCCGGCGGCAACGGCGTCCTCGAGGATCTTCACGGCATCGGTGTAGGTCACGCGGGCGAAATCGGAATTTGCCACATGCGTGAGGCGCTCGATGAGGCCCTTGTCGACGAACTTGTTGAGCATAGCGAGCTCATCGGGGCAGCGGTCCATGACGTCGCGGATGACGTATTTGAGCATGTCCTCGGCGAGGTCCATATCGTCTGCCAGGTCGGCAAAGGCGATCTCGGGCTCGATCATCCAGAACTCGGCAGCATGACGCGTGGTGTTGGAGTTCTCGGCGCGGAAGGTCGGGCCGAAGGTGTACACGTCGCCAAAGGCCATGGCGAAGTTCTCGGCGTTGAGCTGGCCGGACACGGTGAGCGAGGCGGTGGTGCCGAAGAAGTCCTGGCTGAAGTCCACGTTGCCCTTATCGTCCAGCGGCGGGTTGGCCGGGTCGATGGTGGTGACGTGGAACATCTCGCCGGCGCCCTCGCAGTCGCTCGCGGTGATAATGGGGGTGTTCACGTAGACGAAGCCGCGGTCCTGGAAGAAGCGATGGATGGCAGCGGCGGCCACGGAGCGCACGCGGAAAACGGCGCGGAACAGGTTGGTACGCGGGCGCAGGTGCTGCTGGGTGCGCAGGAACTCCACGGTGGCGCGCTTCTTCTGCAGCGGGTAGTCCGGAGCGGAAACGCCCTCGACCGCGATCTCGGTCGCAGCGAGCTCGAAGGGCTGAGGAGCGTCCGGCGTGAGCTTGAGCTCGCCGGTGCAGATGAGCGCCGCGGAGACGTTCTGATGGGCGATCTCGTCGTAGTTGGCGAGCGCCTCGCGGTTCATGACGACCTGCAGGTCCTTGAAGCAGCTGCCGTCGTTCAAGGTGACGAAGCCGAAGTTCTTCATGTCGCGGACGGACTTGACCCATCCGGCAACGGTCACTTGCTGTCCGCCGAGCGTCTCAGCATCGGCGTAGAGCTGGGCGATCTTGGTGCGATCCATGCATGCTCCCTCGCATAGTTCAATAGTTCAACAGTTCACCATTGTACCAGCGAGGCGCGGGTCGGGCACCCGTAGCGGCGACAATGCCGTCACGGGTGCCCTTTGGACCCAAATCGCCTGCGAGCCAGCCCTAAAGGCCAAACTCAAAATCGCTGATTCCCAGGCTCGAGCAGTTCTCGCTGACCGCGCGCTTCACGGGCACTGAGAAACCCGCCTGATTGTAGGCAACCACGCTGAGCTCGATCGAGATTTCGGTTCCCCCCTCGCCCTCGAGCTGTTGAACAACCTCTTCCATAATCTGCCTCATTTGGCGATAGACGTTTGCGGAATCGATTGAGGCGTCAAGCCTGAAGCTCTTGGAGGCAGGTTGCGCGGGCGGCACAACGGCCTTCGGGAACGATATATCCCCCGCGCTCGCCGCGCTTTCGCCGCCGCCAGCACCCACCGGCAACGTTGCCGGGAGAATAGAGGCGACCTCGGACGCAGCTTCCGCCACAGAGCCAAAGTCCGCGGCTCGCTCATCGGCCTCAATCTGCGCGCGAGCGACCTCAGGACGGACAAGCACGTCGCTTTTGTTGATAAACGCCCTCGGCGCCCCGAGCGAAAGGTTGACATAGCTCCCGTCCTCCTGCGAGGGCGCACCATCCGCAATGCCGAAGAACTCACTCGACTCCAAGCCCTGCCTGATGGCACCTTCAAGAACATCGAAGCTCATCAGTCGAGGCAGATAGCAGTAGGCGCACAGCTGCTTCCACAGCCCGTCGACCGTAACGTGCTCTTTATCCTTCCACAGGTATCGGTCGAGCTCCATCCTGAGCAGCATGGGCGACCAATGGTCCACCACCAGCTCGTCAGAACGCAGACGCGCAAGTGCACGCTCGGCAGGAGTCCCCGAGCCCCCTCCGAGCTTTATGGACTCCCACCGCGTCTCCAAAGAGCCGCTTGCGATCTCGACATATGGCACAAGCAGCATGCAGTACGCGTCATACAGGCGTTGCTGGACAACCTCGCTGGAAGCTTGGATGGTCCTTTGGACTTCCCGCACCTGTGAACGAGGAAGGTCAAGCGTCTCCGCATCTTGGTCGATGGAACGCCATGCCATCAACATCTTCATATCCGCATACAGCGAGGCAAGCTTCGCCTCTTCGGCGGCGAGGAACACGACCTGGTTTTTATACATCCTCGGCGCTTGCCCTCGATTTGCCAGGAGGTCCTTAGCCGCCTCGAGCGCCGGGCCCTCGCCCTGGACCGCCGAATTCTCGGTCCCCAGCACAACCAACTTCATCCCGGTATCGTCTGGCACGTCCAAAGACGTCGAAGGGCACACATGCATCGAGGAAAGCCCAGCCGGCTTCTGCATGCGCTTAAGGATCTTTTCGAGCTCGAAGCGCGCCTCGTCGTTGTTATAACCAAGGGAACGCTGCTCTGCCGTCTTTCGCAGCGTTGGCCTCGTGTCGTACCAATACCGATTACCCGATGTGTCGGAATACAGGTACGAAGCCTTATTGCGCAGCTGCATCAAGGCGTCCGTAAAAACGGGGACGTTATCCCCCGGCCTCACCACGCCGAGCTTGATTCCCGCCAGCTCAACGCCGCGAGCGCTTTGCCCCTCGGCGTCGGGAGCGCTGCCCATAAAGATCGCACGCGCCACGCGACGGGTCGCAAACACCTTGTTATAGCGAGGGTTGGCGAGGTCCGCCTTGACCGGCTCGGAGTTTTTGCCGTCGACCTCGGTGTCGATGACCGGGCCCCACTGCTCGGGAAGATAGCGCGTGAGCTCGTCGCGCACCGGCGACACATGCAGGGGAATCGAGCCGACCATGATGAGCGGCCCCTCATCCCCTTCCGCCCACAAGTCATGAATGACCGCGGCCATGAAACGCAGGACACCGCGCGTGCGCTGGAAGCCATCGATTGACGCCCAGTCGTCATACAACCGGTCATACACTTCGGGATGGACGGGGTAGCAGGATTTCATGCGTTCGAGATACGCGGGGTCGCGGGTCTCAACCGGGAACTCATTGGGGTTCTGTCGGTACATCTCGAAGAACGCGCGGCACACCTCGTCTCGCCGCCCTTCATCCACGGTGGACGAAAACAGGCGACGGCTCACCACGGAAAAGCCCTCGTCTGCCGTGACAGGCTTCCAAATGGACTCGACACGGCCAAAGGTGTGCTCAATGGCCTCAAGGGCCTCTTGGCCCGCATCTCCGCCGATTTCGCGCTCGGACTCAGGGATGGAGGCGACGACCAGGCTGTTCTTACTTGCCTTCGCGGCCTCGGTCAGTGCCTGAATAAACGAGATGAGGTTGTCGAACGTTCCCGCCGCCAGACCATCGACCCCCTTGAACAGCTTTGCATACGCAACGAACTCGTCGAGCAGCACCAAGCAGGGACCGCAATCGTCGAACAAGCGGGTCAGGGCCTCAGAACCGGGAGAGACGTGCTTCTTATCAGCGTCCTTCACGTAGTCGTAGAGTTCAGGCCTGCCCGCGCTCAAGGCCAGCTGATAGGCGATCTCACCCCAGATGGTGTTTACCGTGATGCCGGGCATGTTCTGAGGGCGATACCCCTTGGCCGGATTGAGAGCCGTGCCGACGATAACCGCCACGTGCACGCGAGGGGCGACATCGAGTCCCGCGCCATGCACGACCTCGGCAACATTGGGAAGTTGCTCGATATCAAATCCGCCACGGAGCAGATGGTACAAAGCGAGCATGCTGTGAGTCTTACCGCCACCGAACGCGGTCTTGAGCTGGATGACGGGCTCGCCATCTTGCCCGCTCACGCGCCTGAGCGCCTGGGTCAGCAAGCCCTTGATGCCGCCGGTCATGTACGTGCGCGAGAAGAACTCCACGGGGTCGCTGTACTCCGCCGTCGCCGTCCCGCGAACAACCTGGTTGAGGTCGGCGGCGAACTCCGCCTTACGATAGCGACCGGCGGCAACATCGGCATGCGGCGTCATGACCGAACGCCAGCTGGGAAGATTTTCCGCGGCGAGTGACGCAACGGACGTGCTCGAAGCCACCGTATCCCCAGCCTTGACCACTGCAGCGGCGGAACCGCGGTCGCTTCCATAGCGCACCTCTCGCATGAGCGCACGGATGGGCTCCGCCTTCTCGGAATCGAGCTCCGTGCAGAGGCGCTGCATGGTGTCGAGCGCGCGATACGCATCATCGTCGTTCATGTCCTGGACGCCCCGATGTGCAAACGCGTTGCGCACGCCCTTGAGCTCGATGGCCCATGTGCGGCAATCGCGCGGAAGCCTCCGGCGGAACACATCGCCCCAACGGCGATCGATAATGGACAGCACGATGGCGACATCCAGCGAGAGGATGCGTTCCTCATCGGATGCTGCATTGGCAACGTTGCGCGCCTGCTCAGGCGAGAGGATGGGCAAGATGCCTTCGTTCCACCAGTTCTGCATGCCGTAGTGTGCGGCGAGCTCGTGGACCTCGTATTTGACAAGCGCCCTGAGCAACGTGTCGAAGCCCTTATTGACGCGATCCCAATTGTTCATGACCGCACTCCTTACAAATCAAGCGACTCTTGCACGATGGGATTGCGACGCTGCTCCGCCGCTTCGCGCACGATATCCGACCACGAGGTCACCAGCGCGTTGTACGCATACGCGTCTTGCGTCCAACCCTTTTTATCCGACACCACAAAGAGGCTGTACGCGAGCGCGCGAGCGCACTCCGCCATATCGGCCGTCACCGCATTGCGAGCAATCAGCTGGGCCGCCCCCACAATGCCGTTCACATCGAGTTCATGGGCAAGTACCTGCGTAAGCGCCCAAGCGGGTCGCGCCGTGATGTCGGCACACAACGTCACCTCATCGCGCTTGAGCAGGCGGACCTCACCCTTATCCGCATCGAGCAGATGCAGGTCCTCACAGCGCTGGATGGAAACGTTCTTGGCATTAGCCAGCACCTCGGCCTCGCCGTACTTGATGGTGGAGAAGCCCGCCTGTTTGAAGAGCTCCGCGCAGAAGCGGCTCTCACGATCGAGGTTGTCGCTCTGGTCGTTGAAGAACGCATCGATCTCCTCGTTGATGATTTGCAGGGCAGCACGTACCCCCATCTCCGAGCCGTCCGCCTCGAGCACCTTGGCATAGCGCGAGTACACGCCCATACCCGGTCCGATGGCAGACTGGGCCAGATCGACCGGTGCGATGTTGGACTGCTGGAGCTTCTCGAGTGCAGGACGAAGTTCGCGACGCAGTGCAGACACGAGCTCGCGACGCGTGCACATGGGTGCATCTTCAGGACGCTTGCGACAGACGAGCACGATGGAGGACGCAAGGGCGTTGGAACCGGAAGCAATCATTCTAGTGGCCATCTCTGTTCTCAATGGCCAAGTACCTGTAATTGCAAAGCCCGCATGAACAATCGCCGCCAGCATGGTCTCCCAACCAGAAGAGGCGGTCTTTTTGCCATCCTCTACCTGCTCCGTCTCGCTTTGCTTGAACGCGTAATAAATGGTTACCGGAATATCGGGGCGAGCGTACTCATATAGCCGCTTGCATGTTCGGAACATGCCATCCTCGAAGAACTCCTTAGCACGTTGCTTGGAACCATCGAAGCGATACGGTGTTGCCACGAGCTCCTCCGTCTTGGGCACGAGCATGTAGCTGAACAGCTTAGGATAGGTGTTGCGGAGCGACCTGCGCAGCCATACGTAGAAGAAATCCGAAAGATCCGCATAGCCAATATTGTCGTAATACGGAGGGTCGGTCGAGATTACAATCCCGCGCGCTCCGTTGTCACTTTGCGCGTCAAATTGCCTGGCATAACCATGAACGGAACAACGAATGTCAAGCGAATCCGACAGGAGAGACTTAGCCTCATTGCGCACAAGTACAACCCACGACCCAGAACTATCGCTCAAAGGATTCGCCTCGGCGTGGTCCCAAACCATAGGAATCGCCTGACGCGCAAAAAGCTGACGAGGACACTGAGCAATCGGCTCCCAGCGATTGAGCGCATTACCCAAGTCAGCTAGCTTGTCCACGATAAACGCCAGATATACACCAACGGCCTGACCGTACGCTACTGCGCCGGTACCACCATCGGACAAGCCGATTCCGTCATCGGGCATGCCGGCGGCAACAGCGTCAGCAGAAGCAGCCTGCTGCGCCTCCTGGACTAAATCGCTAAATGTCGTCATGGCCGTCAGCTGGCGATTCGAGAACAGCTTATGAAATTCGTCGAGTCCGTAGGGGACGCAGGAACCGCCAGTAAACTTAGGCGCAAGGTTTCCAAAAGGATAATCGTCCGGCTTTTCAACACAAGCCGCAGCAACCTGTTCGGCATCTGGCGATACATATATTCTTCCATGATGACCTTCGGCAACAACAGCCATAAGCGTGGCACCCATGCAGTTCGCACGACTTTCTTCCTTAACGTAGCCCAAATCCACTGGCGAGCCACAGTGGACACACGTAGCACCACGACGATCAACCGTCCCCTCGCGCTCCGCCTCGCCAGGCTTCACCTCAAAGCGAATCTCGCCGTTCTCGACGATCGGCTCGACATGCCACTCCTTGCCCTTCTTTTTTGAAAGGTCAAAGGAACGAACCAGGATTGTCTCCAGACCGCATGCAGGATTGGGGCACTTGACCGTGCGCGCCCAAATCCATGCGATGACAGTCGCCTCTCCGCCACCCTGCTCCTTGGGGATCTGCACCTTGGGATACAGGTTGCCGATGCGGCGAAAGGCCTCATCGCGCATCCAATTGCCGTAGTAAGCAACATCGGCGGAAAGGCCCGTGTTGCCCTCCCAGCACGAAACCGCCGTCTTGGCACGGTCCTTCGGGTTCACCGGGGCATTGCCCGCGAACTTGGGCGGAATCTCGATCATGGCCTTGTTGATGGTCACCGCGACGGGGTTCAAATCCTGCGCATATGCCTTGAGCCCCAGGCGCTGAGCCTCGAGCGGAATCGCTCCACCTCCGGCAAACGGGTCGAGCAGGGAAAGCGGCTCGTCACCGACCGACTTCTTGATCTCGGCCTTCGCAGCATCAAGCACGCGCTGATTGTTCGAGTTCTCCCACACAACGAGCTCGCGCAGGATGTCGAACAGCCGCTCCCGCTCGATGGCCTGCTCTTCCGGAGTTGGAAATTCCTCGGGATGCGCGGACGGGTCATCAACCAGCGATGACCAGATGACAGCACGGGCCGCCGCCAACGGACGACGCGCCCACCATAGGTGCAGCGTAGACGGATGTCCGTGGCGGATCGACTTCTCTCGCGTGCACGCCGCATTGATCTCCTCAAGCGGCAGAGCGACTTCAATCAGCTTTTTCTTGTACGTCTGGGCGCTCATCGCACGTCCTCTCTTTCCAGTACGACCTCGGCTTTTGCCTTAAGGTCCTGTATGTCGAACACCACGCAGTTGGCTGTGGAATCAATCGCGTTATGGAAGGGTTTTCGCAGATACGTTGTTTGCGTCTTCGCAACCGCGCCGTCACCGTCGAACGTGACCTCGACGAGCGCGAGGAGGAACCGCTCCGGGTTGTTGAGGGCGGACAGGACCTCGTTGCGCGAGACCGTCACGGTGTCAGCGCCCGCAACGCGCCCCTTCACCTCGATAAAACGAAGGCCTTCCATCGAAGTGCCCGCAGGAGCAGACGACTCGATGTCGTATCCGACGTTCTCCCGGCTTCGGTCCCTTGGCTCGTATCCCAAATCACGCTCGATGCGCATCACGGCGGCCATGCCGGCAGCTTCCACGGTGGCTCGGTTCGCCTTGGCACCAAGGTCTACGGGGGTCCCGGCAATCTCCGCGAGCAGTCCTCTCGGAATGACCAAGGAGCGACCCGTGATGCGCGGAACCCCGGCGGTCAAACTCTTCTCGAGCTCGAGCTGGTCCAGACGCGCGTCGAAGCGATCGGCCATATCGGAGCTCCGCTGAACCGCGTTTTGATAGTTGAGCTGCGCGTTCTTGGCGCCTTTTCGCATCTGCTCGGAAAAATGCCAAGCCCTCTCATCCCAGTAACGAATCTCCTCGTTCCTGCGAGCGCGCACCGCAGCCTCGACTTTTTCGATTCTGGGAAGCCGCCGCTTTTTTATGCGACCCACATGCTCTTGAACGATGTTTGCCACCGCGTAGTTCTTTGCGATGCGTTCGGCATCTTGCGCGAAGGGCTGAGCGCCAGCCCATGCAAGCAAGGCCTCCGCCTCCTCTTTTGTGGGCTCCTGATAGTCGAGATACGGGGCGTATCCCGCTGACCTTCCCTCGCCATTCCTGCCCAGCTCGACGAAACGCAACTCCCTGCTCACGACATGAGGTTTACCATCGCGGGTCGGCGTGCCGTCCCGTACTTCCGTCTCGAGGTAAAACAGCAGGCGGGGCTCGTCACCCCAATCTTCAGGGTCAATCAGGATGGACCCCTCGTCGAGGTAACTATGAAACTCATCAAGCACCCAGGAGACGAGCGCCTTCATGAGCGGATGACCCGGGTGCAGCAAATCCGCCTCCGGGGCACCGTCGAGTCTCACCAGGTCGCGATCGAAGCAGACACGCTCATACCGCTTGAGCACTTCGCCAACAGGGGCCTTCTTTTGCACATCGCGCGGAACACGAAGAACCTCGTAGCGGCCGGGTTCGCGATTGGCGACCCTGCCCTGCGCGACGTTCATGGCATTAAGGAAGAACGACCGCAGATAATGCGGCTCAAGCTTTCGCATCTCCGCGCGTTCCATGTCCTCCTTAATGGACATGACATCCGCGAGGTTCATGCTGTCCTCGCTCAATGCATGCTCATCAAGAATCTTCTGGAGCGTCTCCTTGCTCAGGCTCTCATCCACCACGCTGTCGAGTCGCCTGCGGACATCTGGATCGCGCCCGTATCGAATCGCCTCAAGCAGTAGCTCCTTAAGCGGCCTGTTTTCGAAAGTCACTTTGCCCAGGACGTCAAATACCCTGCCGCCCAGGTCGAGGCGCTCTTCTTCCAGCTTTGCGAACAGGCGTTGAAAAACCTCTCCCTCACGGGTCTGCGCCGCGACGAGATTCCAAAGGTGGCAAACCTCCGTCTGGCCGATACGGTGAATGCGGCCAAACCGCTGCTCGATTCTGTTGGGATTCCATGGCAGATCATAATTGACCATCAGGTGCGCGCGCTGCAGGTTGATGCCCTCGCCCGCCGCATCGGTGGCGATGAGCACCCGCACCTCGGGATCTTGGCGAAACGCCTGCTCGGCAGCACGCCGCGCATCCCTGTTCATGCCGCCTTTGATGGTCAGAACGGCCCGCTCGTCACCGAGCAGCGACGCGATTTTCTCCGCAAGATACTGCAGGGTGTCTTTATGTTCGGTGAAGATGATGAGCTTCTCGCGCTCGCCATCTGGACCGAACATGCACGCATTGTCCTGAAGCAGCGAGGAGAGCTCTTCCCACTTACGGTCGCGACCGCTCATGCGCACCTCATTGGCACGGGTCTCAAGGAGCTCCAGCGACCGGATTTCCGCCTCGAGCTCCTGAACCGTCGCTGCGGCAGATGCCGAGTCCGTCACGTCGTCCTCAAATCCCTCGCGCTCGGCCAGCGGGATGTCGTCTTCATCGAAATCTTCGGAGTTGAACATGTCCCATGCGAATTCGCCGGCACGCCGCTGAAACAGGTCCGTCCTCTGCCCCTGCTCAATCTCCACCATTCTGCTCGCCAGTCTTTTACGGCGGCGATGCAGCGACTGGTAAATCGCCTCGGGCGAGGATGCAAGCCTGCGCTGCAGCATGGTCAGAGCAAAACCAACGCTATGTTTGCGCTGACCGTCCAGGCGCTCCGCGCGGTTGAACTCGCTCGTGACATATTCGGTGACGTCTTCGTAAAGCGCAGCTTCTTCTGGGGAGAGCTCGTAATTGACCGTTTGGGCAATTCTCTCGGGGAACAGCGGCTTGCCTTCGAATGTCAACAAGTCTTCTTTTACCAAGCGGCGCATACAATCGGACACGTCCTGATGAGCAGCTTGAGAGCCACCCCGCACAGCGCCGAACCGATCGGGATCGACAAGCGCCATGAACAGCTGGAAATCAACAGCTTTGCCGTTATGGGGCGTTGCGGTAAGCAGCAATAGATTTTCAGTTATCGAGCTGAGCAACTGGCCAAGCCTATAGCGCTTGGTTGCCTTGACCTCGCCCTTACTCGCGAGCGTAGCGGACATTTTGTGAGCCTCGTCACACACCACAAGGTCCCACGTAGTCTTTTTAAGCTTCTCTAGACAGGACTCATCACGCGCCAACTTGTCCAGACGGGCGATAGCGAGCGAAATCTCATCAAATGCGTTGCGCGTCGCGGCGGCCTCGAGGCGGTCGTTGGTAAGAATCTCGAAGCGCAGGCCGAACTTGAGCAAGAGCTCATCCTGCCACTGCTCGCACAGGCTTCCCGGGCACACAATCAGACAGCGCTCAAGATCGCCGCGAGCGATCATCTCCTTCACGAGCAAGCCGGTCATGATGGTCTTGCCCGCGCCCGGGTCATCGGCCAAAACATACCTGAGCGGAAGGCGCGGCAGCATTTCTTGATACACCGCGCTCATTTGATGCGGAAGCGGCTGGACCGCAGACGTGCGCACGGCGATGTAGGGATCAAACGCGCTTGCGAGCGAAATGCGGTATGCCTCGGACACAAGCTTGAGCGCGTGCGCGTTTGCCGAGAAGTTCGACGCCCCCGTCTCATCGAGTGAGAGTTCGGGCTCCATTCCGCGATATACGATTACCTCGTCAAGCTTGCCGCTCGCATCGCTGTAGGTCACATACAGCGCGTCGGTCCCTGACCACTCCACCGAGCGAATCGTGCATGGCTTCGCGCCACACAATCCGATTATTCGCTTGTTTCGCTGGATATCCTCGAGCTTTACCATGGCACAGCCCAGGATATTGAGTCACGCCATGACGCCCAAAGAGACGTTGACGCTATATCTTCTTGGGGAAGGCCCTTAGCTTTGAATGCCCCCCCCCCCCCCGAAATATCTTTCGGGGTTCAGCATGTATCGCTCCTTAACCGCGACTCACGAATACACATATTGTATAGCACGGCGTCCGGACAATCAGACCGGTTTATTCAAGCCAAGGAACGATACTAAGAAAATCCGAGCTTTAGATTTAGAAAATCCGAATTCTATTTAATAGAAAATCCGAACTTTGTGATACAGAGAATCCGAACCTCTCTATACTTGAATACGTGAGCAGAGTGCGCAGGAAGGGCAAAATGATGGAATCATTCCAAAAACCTCAAGGATATATGCCGCGCGTCGTTGATGAGCAGATCGAGCGATATCTCAAGATTTTCGGCGCAGTCGAGATTGCTGGAACAAAATGGTGTGGCAAGACCTGGGCAGCACTGCAGCACGGAGCTTCCGTAAGCTATGTGGACGAGCAGTTGGGACTTGCAAAGGCAGATCCCTCGATGATGCTTCTGGGCGAACAGCCTCACGTTATCGACGAATGGCAGCGCGTTCCCAGCATCTGGGATACCGTACGCCACGAGATTGACCGCACTCGCGGGATGCGGGGCGCCTACATCCTCACAGGGTCATCCACACCAAACTCAGGTGACGAATTGCCTGCCCACAGTGGCGCTGGTCGCATCGGGCGCATCCGCATGCACCCCATGACACTGTCGGAATCAGGAGAATCAACTGGCCAGGTTAGTCTATCTGGGATGTTTGAGGGCGATTTTCACCCCTGCGTCGTCGAGAAAGACACTCCGGGCCTCGTTGAGGCTGCCTGCAAAGGAGGCTGGCCCGAAGCGCTCGACCTCGATGCCGAGTCCGCGCAGCTCATCGCGCAAGAATATCTACGTGCGACCTTCAACATAAGCATCCCCGCGGTTGGCCTTGATGCGGACATCGCTCGAAGGCTCGTCGCATCCATAGCTCGCAATCTCGGACAATCCGCAACGTACAAAACACTTGCCACCGACATGTTCGGGACCGAGGAGTCACCGCAAACCCTTATTGACGAACATAGGATTCGCGAATACCTCAATGCGCTTAGAGGCATGTACCTCATTGAGGAAGTCCCCGGCTGGGCTCCCCCCGCCCGGAGCAAAAAACGCTTCACCATCAAGCCGAAGCGGTATCTTGCCGATCCCAGCCTCGCCATCGCGGCACTAGGCATGTCACCCGAGCAGCTTCTTTACGATTGGCAAACCTTTGGCCTGATATTCGAGAACCTCGTAATCCGCGACCTGTGCGTATACGCCCGCTCCATGAGCCAGCTCGACACAGTCCCCGTTCGTTATTATCGCGACGACAGCGGGCTCGAAGCGGACGCGATCGTTCAGCTTGCAGACGGCCGCTGGGCGGCATTTGAAATCAAAGTGAGCGAAGACAAGGTTCCCGACGGCGCAAAAAGCCTCAAGCGCCTACGCGATAAACTCTGCCGCAATGAGCGCGCCCAAACGAGGCCACCTGAGTTCATGGCGGTCATTACCGGCAACGGACAATACGCCCGTCAGATTGAAGACGGCATCTACGCAATCCCCATCCGCGCACTCGGAAAGTAAATCTCCGGAGTACCGTAATATCCTTCGCAATGTGAAGCGGAAAACCCAACGAGAAAGGTCGCAGTATGGCTCAAAACTTTTGGGGCGATGAGCTCCCCTCTCGCGTCGACCTGCCCCCTGCAGCCGATCCGGCACGCCCGGGATACGGCCGCATCGACTTCGACAAGCTCCCCAACACCCGCGACCTTGGCGGCATGGTGGGCGCCGGCGGGCGCCGCGTGA
>ENA-ORTM01002551-ORTM01002551.1-human-gut-metagenome-genome-assembly--contig:-NODE-2551-length-14641-cov-2.871726_pt1 | contig 14641 bp, 11 predicted proteins | sample MGYA00241909_ERZ509182 | MGnify/ENA primary metagenome ERZ509182 (study PRJEB26280, sample SAMEA2338855) | human gut metagenome | biome: human gut; feature: human-associated habitat; material: faeces...
ATGCAATGCATGAATCCCTGCCATAGGGTAGGGCTGTTTTTGGTGCGACAGCCCCTTCGTCTGTCTTAATAAATTAAACGAATCAGTCCTTATGAATTAATGCCATAAATGCTAAATCTTTGCATGATGATGCATTCTCGATTGCGTGACACTGTCCTGGAAGGATTGTACATACATCTCCAGGGCCTACTTTTGTGCGGCTTCCGTCATCGTCCACAAAGATTCCCTCTCCCTCTAAAATATAATATGGCTCTGTCTCTCCAACATGACGATGCCAGCCTACACTGGAATTTGGTTTTAACACAACTTTAGCATACAGTTTTCCATGTCCGTATAAATCTTTTTCCGGAACGATTTCGTGTACCTCTGCACAACCTTTTCCACCACCAAGTTCCTGTTTCTGAACGATATTTGCCTTTCTTACCATTTTAATAAATCTCCTTCTAAAATTATAATAGTAGTATTCACAACCACTTTGCAAACCTGCATTCACATCATAATGCTTTTACCTGCATGGTTACTTACTTCTATCATATAATTATATTTTAACTATTAATTATCATTTATGCAAGATGAATATTCTCCACTTTCTTCAAAAGCATTAGCTCCTTTTTCCTTTAATCAAAACAGGAAAGACTATTACTATAGAAGCCTTCTACAGCTCAAGTCCTCCTGATTTAATTACTCCCGGAGCACTACACAGGTAGTAAGAATATAGATATATAGCATCTGTGACTTTGGAACAAGCTCTTAATGCGGTCTGAGCATTAAGAGTGCAGTGATACAGAACAGATGCTATATATCTATATTCTTACTACCGTCTGTTGTTCCAAAAATTAAATCAGGGGACTGTCACTCCTGCGACAGCCCCCTTTATGTGGATCAAGCTTATTGTTATTTCATAATCTATTTGTGAGAGTGTTGAGACCGATTATTTCAGAACAATTATGCGCTTGAATGACCCCTTAGCTATTTCACTATTCTAAAGTCTCAGTCGCTGAAACCATCTGACTTTGAATAGTTTCTATAATTATTAAAAAGTGTAATGATTGTTGTATTTAATATTTGTTAACGGTTTTTGTAGATTTCTTCTGCCACACGGGCAACTGCTTTTTCCTGAAGAATATTCACTTTATCTAACCGTTCCCACGGAAGATCAAGATCTGTTCTTCCAAAGTGTCCGTATGCTGCGACTGGTTTATATTTCACCTTAGTGAGAGATAGGCTGTTTATAATACCTGCCACACTGAAATCAAATACTTCATTTACGGTGTCTTCAATAATTTCCTTTGGTATTTCTTCTGTACCAAAGGTATCTATCTTTATAGATACTGGCTGTGGGATACCGATTGCATAGGCAAGATTAATCTCGCACTTCTTACAAAATCCGGCAGCAACCACATTCTTTGCGGCATATCTTGCCATGTACGCTGCGGAACGGTCAACCTTTGTCGGGTCTTTTCCTGAGAATGCTCCGCCTCCATGTCTGGCAATTCCACCATAAGTATCTACAATAATCTTTCTTCCGGTAAGACCTACATCTCCGGCAGGACCACCAACTACGAATCGTCCTGTAGGATTGATATGTATCTTTACATCCGGTAAAAGCAATTCTTTAGGAATTACTTCTCTTATAACATGCTCCTCAATATCCATTCGAAGCTTTTGTACAGAAACTTCTGCATTATGCTGTGCAGAAATTACAACATCTGTAACACCAAGGATTTCTCCCTGATTATTATATGCTACTGTAACCTGTGACTTTCCATCTGGATAGAGGTATGGAAGGATTCCTTCTTTTCTTACCTGTGTAAGTCGTTTACTAAGTTTATGTGCCAGTGAAATCGACAGTGGCATAAGTTCCTCTGTATCATCACAAGCATATCCATACATCATTCCCTGATCTCCCGCTCCAATAGTTCCGTTACACTGTGTAACTCCCTGAGCGATATCAGGTGACTGTACACCAATATTGGTAATAATTAGACATTCTTTTCCATCTATTCCTTTTTCTTTACTGTCATATCCTATTTCACAGATGACTTCTCTTGCCTTATTTTTAACATCAACCTTTGCGAAAGAAGCAACTTCACCAGCAATGAAAACCGTGTCTTCTGAAGCCATTGTTTCCAATGCCACATGGGCAGATGGGTCTTCCTCTAAATAAGCATCCAGTAAAGCGTCGGAAATCATATCGCATACTTTATCCGGATGTCCCTCTGTAACAGATTCAGAAGTTAATAATGTTATGTCTTTATTCATCTTGACCTCCTGTACCTTTCGGTATGTATAAGGGATACCTCGGACTGCCTGTATCGATTTATCCTCCGATTTTACAGGTTAATCCTTCTTTTTCTACTATTGCTTTTAATTCTTCCATGAATTCATTTTCCGGCTTCTGTACATCGGCAAGTTCATATTCCTTGCCGAGCATTCCATACTTGTTACTTCCAAGATCATGATAAGGTAAAAGATGTAACTCATTTACATTATGCAGATAGGTTGTAAACTTTGCAATTGCCGCAATTACATTCGGACTTGCATTAAATCCTGGAATAACCGGAACACGAATGATCATCTTCTTTGCAAGACTAGAAATCAGTAATGCATTTTTAAGTATTTGCTCGTTACTTACACCAGTATACTCTTTATGTACTTCTGGGTCAATATGCTTAATATCCATCATGACCACATCAAGCCACGGAACAATCTCTTTGATTACTTCCTCAGAAGCCATACCAGTTGTTTCAATCGCAGTGGTCCAGCCGAATGACTTACAAGCCTTTAACAGCTCTAAAAGAAATTCGTGCTGTACCATTGCTTCACCTCCGGAGACGGTAATACCGCCTCCGGACTTTCTGTAAATAACACGGTCTTTGTAAAGTTCTCCCATCAGTTCCTCTACTGTCATCCACTTACCGGACATCTCAAGAGCCCTATGATAGCAGACATCAATACATTTTCCGCATGCAATACATTTTGTATGATCAATTTTTCCTGGAACGTTTAAATTAGAAGCACCAGTTGGACACACAACCTCACAATTTCCACAGCCGACACAGTTTTGTGCTTTAAACATGACGACTGGTTTTAATTCCTGCGATTCAGGGTTACAGCACCATTTGCAGCGAAGAGGACAGCCATTTAAAAAGGCAATCGTTCTTACACCCGGACCGTCATTTACAGAGAATCTCTGTATATTAAAGACAAGCCCTTTTTTACTTGTATCGCAACTTGGTTCCATATTACTCATAGGTACTTCCTCCAGTTTATTTCAAAAATCTACTATTTTAGAAATGCTGTTCTGTACGAGCAATGATATCATCCTGTACTTCCTTAGCAAGTACTGTCCAGTGAGCGGAGTAACCAGCTACACGTACTACTAAGTCTTTGTAGTTTTCTGGATGTGCCTGAGCATCAAGTAATGTTTCTCTATCAATTACGTTGAACTGTACATGCATACCCTTCTTATCGAAGTAGTTACGAACAACTGCTGCGAAGTTCAGAAGTCCCTGATCACCTGCTACTGCAGAAGGTAAGAATTTCTGGTTGTATAATGTACCATTAGAGATATTTAACTGGTCAAGTTTAGCTACGGAGTTACCTGCAGCTGTAGGTCCCTTAACGTCATGACCCTGACGAGGGGAAACACCATCTGCAAGAGGTGCGTTGCTATAACGTCCATCTGGAAGAGCCTGTACGTCTTTACCAAATAATACATTAGCAGATACTGGGTAACATCCTGCCTGATACTGGCCTCCACGTGGGTTTTTGTATTTCTCAACTTCGTGAGAGTAAACCTGTGTAGCTTTACGAGCACACATATCAACTTCATCAATATCGTTACCGAAGCAAGGTGTTGCGTCGAGGATATGTCTGATTCTGTCGTATTCAGCTCTCTGAGCATCGCTGCAGCTTGTGCAAGCTTCAGATTTTGTATCTACGCTCATACTTAAGTTAGATCCTTTTTCTGCAAGAATCTTCTGAACAACTGCGTTGATGATAGATTCCATGCTATCTTCAGAAGATACGGAAACACTTTCCATAGCTGCTGCTGCAGGTTCTGCAGAATCTGTACTTAATCTTACGAATGGTCCATCGTAACATCCAGCACCAAGCTCAGCACCGAAGTTGTGTTCCATAGCATCGTAAATCTGCTGCATTGTTAAGTCTTTGTCTTCAAATACATGTTTCTTGATACAATAGATAGCATCACCTGTATCTACGTTACCAAATGCCTGAGGTCCTGTGAAGTTGTAGATAGCTCCACCTTCCATAACTGTTTTACCTCTTCCGATACAGTCATCAACTAATGCGGACATAAATGGTAATGGTGCTCTTTCTTTATGAGCGATATCAACAGCGTTATCTGCCTCAACTAATTTAGATACGAAGTACTCAATCTGAGTTTCATATGCTTCATATAAATCATCCATGGATTTCCATTCTGGCATAGGTTTTGTAACAGGTCCTAACTGTTTGCCATCACGGTTCTTACCACCATGAATAGCGATATCAAATACCTTAGCAACGTTAAAGAATGCTGCGTCATGCCATCCGTCTGTCTTGTGTGGACACTGAGGTTCTACACAACCGATGATACAGTAATTACGAGCATCTGCAAGAGTTAATCCTCTGTTACATAATGCAGGAATGATTGCTTCATCATTGTACATAGCTGGAACACCAGTACCAAGTCTTGCAAGCTCACAAGCTCTTAATAAGAACTCATCCGGTGTCTGGTTATGAATACGAACGGAGAATGATGGTGCAGGTAATCTAACGTGAGCTGCTGCATCCATACACATATAAGAAACTGGGTTTGTAGCATCAAGGCCATCTTCTGTCTGTCCACCAACACCAAAGTTCTGGAATACTGCGTATCCTGCAAATGCCTGATCAGATACATCATCACGAGTTTTGTTTACATGGTTTAATAATACGAAGAGGCAGTCGAGTAATTCCTGAGCGAATTCTTTAGAAATGCTCTTGTCTGCTTCTAAGTATGGCCACATATACTGGTCAAAACGTCCTGGAGAAATGGAATGTCCGTTAGCTTCAATCTGTACTAATGCCTGTACAAACCAGAAAGACTGACAAGCTTCATAGAAGTTTGTAGCTCCGTTTTCTGGAACACGATCACAGTTCTTGGAAATCTGAAGTAATTCAGCTTTTCTCACTGGATCTGTACATGTAGCTGCCATCTCAGCTGCTTTTTTGCTGTATCTCTTTGCAAAATTGATTGCTGCATTGTAAGAAATAATAACTGCTTCATAGAATGCTCTCTTCTGCAGACATTCCGGATCATTTGCATCAAGTTTGTTCATTGCTTCAACAACTTCTGCAATAACGCCCTTGAAACCGATTTTTAATACTTTACCGTAATCAACACACACGTGTCCGATACCACCGAAGTAGTAGTTACCAACTGTAAATACTCCACCAGCCTGGCAGTCAAGACAATCCTGGCTCATGTAGGAAGTAGCTAATTCGCTGGTAGTTTTACCCTTCCAGTATTTAAATACTTCGTGAAGGATATCTGCTGTTTCTTCAGTAATTACAAATGGGTCACACATACGAGTTGCCATTGTCTTAAACTCTTTTTCTACCCAGTCAAATGAGAACTCTGGGCAAAGGTTTGTAGAACGAGGTTTTACGGAAAGAGCACCTACGATTAATTCGTTATCACGAATTACAACTGGAAGATTATTAAAAATCTTTTCGTTAGCTTTTGCTCTTCTCATAACTGCTGGCATACCTTCTGTCTCTTTGTAAGACTCTGTAATAAGTACGGCTCTATATGGCTCTACTTCAGGTACTGCGTTAACAACTTCTGCTTTTAAGGCTTTGATACGTGCGGTTGGTTCTGTAAATCCTTTTGCAATCATTACAATTTTCCTCCTTCTTACTGACACATAAAAATGTGCAATGAAAATGTTTGAGAGATGATAACTCAAAAAATTATCCTATAAATCCTGTAAATCAACCACTACTGAGCTTTCATCTGTCTTGCATTATACAGTAAAAAATAATCAATAATTAGGAATATCCGTGTCAGTATGTGGCAATTATCAATCGGATATTTTTTACATTTATACAGTTTGCACAACAAAAAGAAACGTTGCTGTCACATTTTATTGCAACAGCAACGAATTACATCTGTCGATATGAAACAAATTGGTATCATTGCCAAGAAAATATAGGCAAGAATTTCTCATTTCGCATCGTTTTTTTAGTTGGAAAATTTAATCCTCATTTTTGAACTATTTTGCACTCTTTTTTCCTTACTCACTCTTATATGTGGTGTGTAAAAGTGTTTCGGATAAAAGACTCAATGGTTCTTTGAAAAATTCATTATATATCATTCCAATTTCCGGATTATCCATGGAATTTCTGTATTGCGCCCGTTCATCAGCCTGGTATAATGATGCGATTCTCTTTTTTCTTACAGCATCTGATACCGGAACACTTCCACAATCTGGCTGTCCTGCTCCACTGATACAGCCTCCCGGACATGTCATAACTTCTACAAAATGATATCCACTCATATCTTCTGCCAAAAATTCTTCCGCAGCCGCTGTTCCATACAGAATACAAACTCTGAGATTCTTTCCTGCAATCGTCACTTCCGCTTCTTTTCGGTTATTTAATCCTCTTACCGGACGAAGCTGATAAAAATCTGCCGGTGCCTCTTTCCCTTCTAGAACTCTGTAAACTGTTCGAAGTGCTGCCTCCATTACACCACCGGTATTTCCGAAAATCATTCCGGCTCCAGTTCCTTCTCCTAATACACTGTCATACTTTGAAGGAGTGATTTTCTCTAAATCCATTCCTTCCTCTTTACACCACTGTACCAGCTCTTTTGTTGTAATAACATAATCATTGTCACGCATTTCTTCTATATTAAGAAGCTTTCCCGCATCATATAACTCTTCTCTTGCTATTTCTGCCTTTTTCGCTGTACAAGGTGTCACTGCTACAGAAATAATCTTTTCCGGATCAATATGTTTTTTATGTGCAAAATATGTTTTAATTACTGCTCCCTGCATTCCGATCGGACTTTTTGCAGAAGAAAGATGTTTTGTTTTATCTGGATGAAAATTCTCCATGTATTTTACCCAGGCTGGACAGCAGCTGGTAAACTGAGGAAGTGGTCCGGTCCCCTTTAAAATTCTAGACAAAAGTTCAGAGCCTTCTTCCATAATCGTAAGATCCGCAGAAAATGTAACATCAAATACATAATCTGCTCCAAGCGCACGCAATGCACCTACCATCTCATCTTGTGCAAATGTTCCTGGCTCTTTTCCAAAGCCGTCCGCAAAACCAACTCTGACAGATGGGGAAGTAGAAAAAACAACGATTTTTTCCGGATCTTGGATCAGTTCTTTCACAATCTTATAATGAGGACGTCCAGTAATTGCTTTTTCCGGACAGGATGCACTACACTGTCCACAGCCAATACATTGATAAGCCTCCCTTTGGTTTAATAAATATTTTGCTGCTACCCCGATCTCTTCTTCACAAACTGCAAAGCAATGTCCACATTCACTACATAATGCTTCATTTTTGATAATTGCAGGATTCGCATCATCTACCGGAACCATAAAAGGAGTCGTTCGATTCATTAGCATATAGCATCTCCTCCTTTATTGATTCCATTATCAATTCCAAGACCTGCTCTTTTTTCTTTAATGATATCCTCAAACTTCTGTGCTGCGGCATCTACCTCTGTTTCAATAATAAGCTGTCCTCCGGTTAAATCTTTTAATCCTTCTGTAAGAACATTTACCGCAACCTGGCTTCCGGTAACAAATGGGGATAATGCCAGGTGAAGAGGGAATCCAAGTGCAAGAGCATATGCTCCATCTGCTAAAGCCTGCTCTTCAAGCCACTGTGGTGCACTAATAACAACCGGAAGCTGTGGCAGATCTACATTAAGTTCCTTTGCTAAAGCACAGGCAGCTAACTCGATTCGTCCAATCGCAAGGCATGGTCCGAAATTAAGAACCGGTGGAACACCAAGTGCTGTACATATTTCTTTCAATCCTTCCCCACAAAGTTCTACTGCATCCATCGTCATAAGTCCGCAATTTTCTAAACCACCACAAGTACAGCCTGCGGATAATACAAGAATGTCTTTCTTAATTAATTCTTTGGCAAGTTCTACTGTAAACACATCATGTCCTTTTGCTCTTAAATTAGAGCATCCAACAACTGCTGCAATTCCTTTAATTTTTCCTGAAACAATCGCATCAATGAGTGGCTGTAAAGTACCACCTAAAGCAGCTACTAAAGTATCTTCTGATAAACCGGTAATGGATTTGTCAAAACCATGCTGTGCCATGACATTAACACGCTTCTCTCCTTCTGCTGGAGCTGTTCCATATAATTTTTCTTTTCTGTTCTTAAATCCACATAGAGCATCTGCGATAATCTGACTTGTAATCTTTTCTTTTTCTTCTGCAGTATATGGCAATAACTGCGCATTAGCCTTCTTTGCCACATCATCAAGACAAATCATCTTAATATCTAACTGTTCACAAATTGGCTCGATTCCCGGAATCGTACAGTTAAATTCAGAAACAACCAAATCCACACAGCCAGTCATTAATACCGCTTCACTTGTATAGTTATTACCTGCATGTCCGCAGTATACATCTTTATAGCAGCCGGAACGTGCCTGGTAATCCTGCCCCACACAAGTACAGCCTACAATACGGATTCCCTTTGCACCAACAAGCTCGGCAGACTTTTGTACAATTTCTGATTCTAATTTTTCTTCTAAGTCTGCAAACATTGACTGCTGATGTCCTGTAATCATAATATTTATATATTCCGGATCAATAATACGAAAACCTACCGGATCCATACTAATTTGCGGTGGTCCCATAATAATATCATTCATCAAGTTTGTAAGAATCAGTCCGTAATTACCTGTGGAAATACCTAAACGCAAGCACTGTAACAGCATATCCATCGGATCTGAATTCAAGTTTGTCGATGTCTTTACAACTGCATTAAAAATCTCGTCTTTTGCTCCGCCTGGTAAAATTCCAAGCTTCTCCCATACTTCATATCTTTTCGGCAGTGCTATATGTTTCATGAGTGTCATCTTCTCATCATACGGTTTTCTGATATCTGCAAGAACTGCATCTGCAATCATCTCTGCCGTCTTCGCACAACTGTTATGACAGTCCGGTCCACAGTTACCACAACAGTTAATCTGTAAAATCTTTGCAAGCTTCGCAACAGAGTCCTTATATTTTGGTTTCTTGCCTTCCGCCTGTAATTCCTGTGCCATCTCCTTCAATCTTCTTGCCGTATTCTCAACAACATGCGTATAACATCCTGAACCGGCAGCCACCTGTCTTAAAAAATTCCTGCAGGCAATTGTATCTGCATCTGCTCCACATACACCTTTTGGTTTCGCCGGTGATAAACGACATGGACCATTCGAACATAATCTACAACATACCCCCTGTAATCCATATCCACACTTATTCTGCTGCTTCACCATACGATGATGTGAAGTATCCATCGGTGCATTCTCTAAAAATACCTCCAGCACCTTATCCGCACTGCTGCAAATCTTATCTGACATTATATAACCTCCTCCTGATTTCCCTTTCATTCTTTCATCGTAAATTACACATCTAGTAATTATTCTCATTATAGCAAACCATTTTTGTTCACTCTTGGATAATCCTTTCATAAAATAGGGAAATATGACACTGATTTTTTGTCTTTCCATGATTCACAATAGAATCTGTAATATTTCTATAAATAAATGGTATTATTCCTATATTGTCTGTAAAATTTATCTTATAATAAAAGATAATCAGACATAAAAATCAAAGGAGAAGTGTAGATCATGATTGAAATTGCAAACTTAGAAGAATGGACAAAAGAATATTTCTCAGACCCTGAAAACCAGAAAAAAGCAGAAAAAGCCTGTGAGCGTTATGACCGTCTCATGGTAAAAAATATTAAGCGCCAGTTAAGTGGCGGAGCTGAAAAAATCTTTCTCAACGAAGAACCAGCAGATGACCCTGGTAAGTGCATGGAAAAGGCAAAATATGAAGTAATCCCATTCGCAAAAGTGGATGGGAAAAAGGGAAAAATAAAAATAAATATGCTCGACCAGATTGCAGAATTCGTTCCAGAATAATCTTTATTTGTAGATTTGGTGTAGACGAAAAAAGAAAAAATGCCGCATCTGGGATAGGGCATTTTTTCTTTTTTCTATCTAATCTAAATCCACAGCTGGTAAGAATGGGAATTCTCCAGAATGTTATGGCTTTCCATGGAATTAAATTCTAGAAGTAATAAAGATTTAATTCTGCCAGTAAATCTGCTCTCCCTTTATCAGTGGATATTTGATGAGTTCCCTTTCATTGAGGTTCTCCCCAAACATATCTACTGCAGATATCTGATGATTTTCATAGGTTGTATAATAATAAATTCCCTTATTTGTATTGCAGCAGGATGTGTAGAGTGTAATTTCGAACTTTCCATCGGCAACTTCACAGCAGCCTCTCTGCTGATCTACTGATCCAAGGATATGAAAAAACTGACTGACACTTTCTTTTTCGGATGTTCCAGAAAATGAATTCATTTTAGTGAAAGCTACTTTTGCAAAACGGGAAGCTGAAGATAAATCTCCTGGAAGCCCTAATGCACCCATTCCTCTACTATATGCATTAAAGTTTAGTTTATCAGAGAAACGATTTTCCGGCTGTTTTGGAGAAAGTCCTACATAATTATTTAACTGGAACATTTGCTGTTCAAATGGAGGGTTATTTGTAAGAACTCCTACTGGATTATCATAAATATGCATACCATCTTTCATACATTCTACAGTGATTGCCTCATTTTCATCGGCAATGATCCAGTGAAGCTGTGCAGATGGAAGTTGTTCACTAAAAGGGGTACCTACAAGATTCATTTTGTTTAAAGCTTTTCTTGTTTCTTTTACAGATGCGCACTTACTTAAAATCCATGGAATAAATTCAAACTGTGCAATATTTTCTCTGTCTTCTTCTACTTCCTGATAGACTGCATTTCCTACAAAGTTAAGGCCTGCCATTGCAAGTCCTTTCTCATTAACTGCGTCATAATATAATGGATAATCTCCAGCTACATGTGCCATTCCAATTATTGCATAATGGGATGTTACTTCTCCCATATGTCTGAAATGAAATGGATAGTTTCGCGGTGTTACGGTTATCTCATCTCCATATGAGAATTCATAATCTAATGTTCTGCCAAAATAAAAATCCTGCGTTTTGTATGTTGCTGCTGTACACATAAATTTTGCTCCTCCTTCTACTGATGCCAACTCCCCACCACCTAAAAGTAGTGAATTTCTATACTTGGCTTGTTAAAGATATTATTTATAAAATTGATAAAATTATCTTGTTTAATTATTTCTTTTCTGACCTTTTAACTTTTATTATTGTCGCTAATTTTAATTTTTATCAGGGATATTTCTATGCGCCAATTTTCATGCTATCCACCATGTTCCATCTGCGTGTTGCTGTAAAGAACCAAGCGTCTCTGATAACAAATTCCCTTTAAAGTCTCTCTCTACTACTTTTTCATAATAGTTATATTCTTCGGTTTCACAATCATTTTCATCGTCCCAGCCTTCTTCTACCCAGGCAGAAAGATATACTTTTGGGTCTGCTATCATACTTACACCTTCATTAACACCCTTGGAAAATCTAAAACTTTTCGGATAATAGCTGACAAATTCGTCATCCTCACTTACAATGTAAACATCCTCTCCAATAATACGTAGATTATAAAGATCCACATCTTCTATATTAAGTTGTGTAATCATCTCTGGGATTTGATTTGGATAATATTTGAAAAGAGTAATTTTCCCACTATTATAATCTCCCTGTAAAAACCAAAAAGATTTCTTTAAATAAATAGGAGTTCCATATAACACATTTCTCTGTTTTTGAAATGGTTCATAAACTTTACCATTATTGTAATCATAAAAAGAAATAGTTGAACCTTGATACCCACCTTTTTTTGACCATTCAATCATATCATAAAAGTCTGTTGCATCACTCATTGCATATCCAATACGGGATTGACCTGGAATTTCTTCAATATACCTTCCTGTCACAACTTCAAAACGATTAAGTTTTATAACAATCACCTTCTTATAGCTAAATTTCGATTTACCCATTTATAGTATAGTATATAAATGTACATGAAATGTCAATAAATATATTACATGAATGTAGAAAGATTTTATTGACATCATTGTAGAATAATGATATTCTATAACCAAACAGAAACAAGTATAAAAGTAGTACTATCAGTTTTTTTGCAGCGAAAGGAATATTTTAACAAACTGTCAAATTTATAAAGAGGTGGTTTTATGTTGAGACAACATAAAAAAATTACAGCAGTTGTAGGGTTGACTATAAGTGCCTTGATGATTTCATCTGCATGCTATGCTCAGGATGATCCGAATGATGGATATGTTATTCACTATGACTTTGAAACTCAGGAAACTACTTATTATGGTTACGACAAAGAAGATCATGAATTTTACGAAGTAGATGATTATGTTGAACCTAATCGTACAGCCAGTGATGGAACTGCTGATATTGCTGATGCTCCAGATGAGATGGAGGGAGTAAATCCGGGAAATATTTATGTGGATAATCAGTCAATAAAAGAAGACGTTGATAATCCATATACAATTCTTCTTTTCAGTGGAAGTATGCCAACTGTATACAATAACAAAGAACAACCAGACGATCCATGGACTGTTGTAAGTCAGGAAAAAGTAAACTTGTTAGAAGGTAAGGTAAATAAAGTATCAAAATCCTACTTGATTTTTACAGATCAAAATAATGATGATATTAAAGTAAAAATCAAGAAGGATGAGCAGTGGCATCCAGGTGATGAAATTAAAGTGTTCGGCTTAACGAAAACGAAAGATGGAAAGGTTAAGCTTGCAAAGCAGTATGGATATTATAAGGTTGAATAATATATTAGGAAAAGAACACACATTAATAGAGTAAAATATATGAAAAAGGTCTTGGAACTTTTACAGTTTCAGGGCTTTTTTCTTTTGGGTAAATTCTTGGCATATTGTTAAGCGTGAAAAGTAGTGGACTTTTTGGATTGTAACTGCCGGATTTGAGCGACTAATGGCTTGCCATTAGTCGTATTGGGTTACTACTTTTGACAGAGAAAACATTGAATTGGGAGACCGAACTCTGGAGAGAGGATACGGTCGGGAGGAAGCAGGGAAGGAGAGAGTGACTATATGCCTAAGACTGTGAGCGTGCATAATGGCAGCGCAGCAAATCGAGAGCATAACCGGCGTAATCCCAGAACAACCGGTCAGATGCCACATATACAGCAGGATCTTGTTCATCATAATGAGACATGGATAGATATTCCTGTCCGAGAAGCCTATAAGCAGATTTTCCAGACTGCAGTCGATGATTACAATCGTCGTCAGTCAAGACCAGAGAGGAAGATTAGAGATTATTACAATCAGATTAGGAAATCAGCTAAGAAACGTACCGCCTATGAGCTGATTATCCAGATTGGAGATAAGAATGACACCGGCTTGTCGGCAGACAATGAGATTGCCTGTCTCCGAGAATATTATAATAATTGGCAGCAGCGTAATCCTAATCTTTTTCTGTGTGGGGCATATCTGCATCGGGATGAGTCTACAGTCCACCTGCATATGGACTATATCCCAGTGGCACATGGATATACCAGAGGGATGTGTATCCAAAACGGACTGGTACGGGCGTTGGGCGAACAGGGATTCTTCAAAGAAGGCAGACAGACTGCTCAAATTTTATGGGAGAAGCGCGAACGACAAGAACTGGAACGTATTGCCCGGGATCATGGCATTGATATCTATCATCCGGATGGTGAGAAGAGACATCACCTGGATACGGAGATATACAAGCTTACGCAGGAAATTTCGCGTCAGCATATAGAATTAGACCAAAATGCGAATGACCTTAAGACAGGAAAACAGGCCCTTGATGATGTCCAAAATGCATTATCTGCAGATAGACAGGAATATACCATGCTCCGGCAGCAGCTTAGTAATGCCAGAAGAGAGATAGATGTTTATGAAAAGTTGAAACAGGAGTATGGGAGTCTACAGGATTCTTACAGAGAACTGCAAAATCAACATAATCAACTTATACAGGCAACTACTATAATCAAGGATACGAGTAGAGAAGAGGTACCTCATCGTCGTGAGTGGTAATTATAGTGTTCCGGAAGATGAGTACAAGCTGTTGTTGTCTGACCATCAGATTGCTGATACATACCGTAGAGAATTGGCAAAATACCAGCAGCAGATAGAGAGGCTGGCAGATATAAGAGAGTGGGGGATATGGCTCTTGTAATCTACATCTTGCTATATGCAGATCAGAATAATTATAATACGTGTCTCTGTCAAAAAGAGATAGTAGAGAACTGGGATGTATCGGAAGAGGAACTGTGGGAAGTTGCAATGCGAAATACGATGATGGATGCATTGCCGCGGATATATTACAGACCAGATGATACTGTAAATCCACCATACACTAAAGGAGCATTTATGGCAGCAGGAACCGAAGAAAATTTCAGAATAGGTAAA